>Ga0315286_10004337_pt1 | contig 13610 bp, 12 predicted proteins | sample YL17G10_0_MG_FD_205038 | JGI IMG/M metagenome (GOLD analysis project Ga0315286, IMG submission 205038) | Sediment microbial communities from Yellowstone Lake, YNP, Wyoming, USA - YL17G10_0 | ecosystem: Environmental > Aquatic > Freshwater > Lake > Sediment | place: USA: Wyoming | collected... | reverse complement strand
CGGTAGTGTCGATGTTCGCGTCGGAGGTGGCTTCTTCGCGTGCAGCCTCATAGCCACCAGCGGCGCGGTTGCCGATGCTCCGTTGCGATGCGTGGTGGGCCTGGGGCGCGGAGCGCCGTGGAAGGGGGTTATCGGCGTAATGCCGTACTCCCGACTCTGCCGCCGCCAGGACTCCTTCACTTTCTCGGCGTAGCGCCGCACCCGGATCGTACGCGCCCCCGGATGCAGAACGCAACGTCGGACGTACCCCGAGTTCAACCCGAGGGCGTTACAGATGCTGACGAACGAGAAGGTATCCGTATGGTTCTCCGATGTGATCCACGCCCGGTCGCGCAGCCAAGCACGCTGCACGCTCATCTGTTGCGGCGTGGATTGCTGCAGGCGCAGTGTCCGCACAGCATCCATGAGCACGGCAAGCATGAGGCGGCGCTCGCCGTCTTCGGGTAGCGCATCGAGGAAATCCATGCCGATCTTGCGGCTTCTGCCCACGTCCGCCTCCGAGCACTCCTAGTATAGACTCTCACGTGCCGGGGGGACAGTCCCGTCGAGTAGGCATTTCGCGGAAGATGATGGGGGAGGTGGCAAGAGGAGCCGAAGTCAGCGCGAGGCCCGATGGGCTAGAATGCCGTGCCGAATTGCATAACGGACGAGCTCGGCCGCCGAGTGCAGGTCGAGCTTCTCAATGATGCGCTTGCGATGGCTTTCCACCGTATGAATGCTCAGCCCGGTCTCGGTGGCGATATCGCGATTGGTGTGGCCCGCGGCGATCAGAGAGAGGATCTGGCGTTCCCGCTGGCTGAGCACGGCGGGTGCGAACTCGCGCTCGAGCAGCGCCTTCCCCAGCTTTCCGTTCAGGCACGTCTGGCCGTGCTGGACCGCAAGCACTGCCGCGAGCAGGTCCTCGTCATCCATGTCCTTCAACAAGTACCCGCTGGCACCGGCAGCAAGGCTTTGGCGCACATAGGGCTCATCGGCATGCATCGAGAGCATCAGGACGTGGACATCGGGCAGTGTCGCGGTGATCCGCCGTGCCGCCTCGATGCCGTTCAACCCCGGCAAGCTGACATCCATCACCACTACTTCGGGGTGGAGCCGTTGTGCCGCTGATAATGCGGCGCGGCCATCGCCGACCTCCGCCACGATCTCGACGTCCGATTCGGTCTCGAGAATCCTGCGCAGGCCCTGACGAACCGCAGTATGATCGTCAGCCAACAACACGCGAGTCTTCGCCATAGCTCTCCTCGGGCTCGTCGATCGGCCGATCGAGAGGGACTGACAGCCGCACTGCCGTGCCGGCTCCCGGACGCGATTGAATCACGAACTGGCCACCGTACGTTGCCAACCGCTCACGCATGCCGAGGACGCCTATCCCATGCCCGAGGGGCGGGTTGCGCAAGAAGGCCTCGGCATCAAACCCACAGCCGTCGTCGGTAATCTCCAGTCGCACTTCGGACTCGCTCATCCCCAAGGCGATGTGGACGTGCTTGGCGCTGGCGTGGCGAGCGACGTTCGTCAGCGCTTCTTGCAAGATCCGATAGATCGTCAGCTCGATCGGTGGCGGCACGCGGACGCCGGCATCAGGGGCATCGAGCGTGACGTGAATTGCCGTGCGCTCGCCGAAGCCGCTGATGTACGACTGCATTGCGGGAACGAGACCGAGGTCATCGAGAACGGCCGGGCGCAACAGCTGCGAGAGATTGCGCACGCTTTGGAGCACAGCCCCGATCTGCTCTCGCGCCTGGCGCACTTGGGTGTGCAGCGGACTGTCTGGCAATAATGACTGGTCGATGAATCCCAGGTCCATCCTGATTGCCGTCAATGCCTTGGCCGAGATCGTCGTGGAGATCGCGTGCCAGCCGCCGCATCGTGGTTTCGCTGACCTGCATGATGCGGCGCGACAGCTCGCGCAGATGTTCTTGGTGGCGTAATGACTCCTGGTAGAGGCGTTCCTTTTCGGACACCGCTGCCGCAAGCCGGTTCTCCCGGTCTTGCAGAATCCGAAGAAACCGAAACGCTCCGCTCACCCCAATGACGAAGAGCAGGCCAGCGAACGCCAGTGTCAAGCGTTGCCGGACAATCAAAGGCACCCGTTCGAGATTCTCCGTGGAAACCAGTCCGGTGCCGTCGAGACCGGCGAGCCCGAACAAGAGCAGCGCGGTAACGGCGAGGCTGCGCAGCCCGACGTCGACGCCGTAAACGAGGCCGTAGCTGCCGATCTTCATCACGAAGATGGGAAGCAACGGGCTGTAGATGCCTCCGGACCAATGCGCCGCGGCAGCCATGGGCAGGAGGTTTACACTGATGTCGAGCCAAACGAAGCGCGGCGTCATCGCCCGTCGTCGCTGCGGGAAGAAGAGCAGCAGATTCGCGACCTCGTACACCACAAAGTTCAGGTGCACCACACTTGGCTCGACAGTAGTGCCGCTGAAGAACTCATACACGATGACCCAGCAAGCGGCCCCCTCGAGCCAGCGCACCAGCAGGACCCATAGGGCGGCCCCCTGAATGCGATCATGCTGGATGTCGCCTCGGCGCGCGATCTGCGCCACACGTGACCACATAGATTCCCCCTAACCGCCATACCCCGATAGATCAAAAAGGGGAATCCTCCGAAAGACGAAACAAGCACAGTTTGGGGCGGCTAACGGAGCGGACCCGCCACACAGACGCGGGGCGCAGCAGCTCCTTAGACCGATTCGAGGAAAGCGATCTTGTGCTCGAGATGTCGCAGTAGGAGATCGGGGCTGGGTGGCGTCCCGGTTGCGGCGGTGACGAGGTCGAAGGAGCGGTACGTTTGACCGCAACGGTGTACGTGGTCTCTCAACCAACCGAGCAGCACCGGGAAATCACCGGCGGCAAGCAGCGAATCCAGTGGGCCCAGCGCGGCTTCCGCGGCGCTCATCAGCTGCGCCGCAAACAGGCTCCCGAGCGCGTAGGTCGGGAAATAGCCCAGTGCGCCGCCGGCCCAGTGCACATCCTGGAGCACCCCGTCCCGGTCGTTGTCCGGTACGACGCCCAGGGTGCGCTGCATGCACTCACGCCAGGCGTGCGGGAGATCGTTTACGCCCAGGTCGCCACGGAGAAGTGCCCGCTCCAACTCGAAGCGCATGATGATGTGCAGGTTGTAGGTGATCTCGTCCGCCTCCGTACGGATCAAGGATGGTCGGGCATCGTTGACTGCAACGACGATCGATTCAAACGAGGCATCGCGCAGGTCGGGAAACGTCGCGCGCGCGGCGGGAAGGAGATGGCGCCAAAAGCCTTCCGATCGCCCCACCTGATTTTCCCACAATCGGGATTGCGATTCATGGACACCCAGGGAGCACGCTGTGCCGCGCGGCGTGCCCCAGGCGGACGCATCGAGACCTTGTTCGTACAGGCCGTGGCCGGCTTCATGGAGCGTCGCGTACAGCCCGTAGCGCAGGTCATGCGCGTCGTAGCGGGTGGTCAGCCTGACATCGGTGCCAATGGTCATGGTGAATGGATGCACCGCTTCGTCCAAGCGCCCCCGCTGGAAATCGAAGCCCAGCCGTTCGGCCACCAATCGATTGAAGGTGCGCTGCGCATCGAGCGCGAACGCGCCGCAAAGCGCGGTCGCCGGCAGTCGCCGTGCCGCCAATCTACCCCGCAGCCGTTCGACCAAAGGCAGGAGGCCGTCGCGCAGGCTGGTGAACAGACCGTGCAGCATTGCGGCGCTCGCACCGGGCTCGTACTCTTCGAGCAGGACGTCGTAGGCGTCACGCTCCGGATCGATCGCCGCGGCAACGCGCCGCTCGGTCTCGACAATGCGGGCGAGCAACGGCGCCAGCGCAGCGAAGTCGTTGTCGCGCCGGGCGATCACCCAGACGCCGCGCCCCTCGGCATGGAGCGCGGAACGCTCGCGCACCAAGGCCGCGTCGAGACGGCGTTCGCGATCGAGGCGCCACTTGGTCTCGCGGACATCCACGGCGGCGCCCGGCTCGAGCTGCGGGAGATCGGAGGCCAGCCGGTCTACCAGATCGAGAAAGGCGGGCGCCGTTTGCTGCTCGTGGAGCAAGCCAGCGAGGGCCCCAATCTGGCGCGCCCGACTCTCGAGCGCGCCTGCGGGGAGAAACGTTTCCTGATCCCACTCCAGCAAATGCAACGCCGCGGCGAGGTCGGCGTGGAAGTGGAGGGTGGCGATCAGCTTCTCGTAAAGATTTTGAAGAGGCATCTTGGCTGGCAACGTAAAACGTAAAAGGAAATCAGACGGGGTGGGGCTTACGTCTCACGCTTTACGTTCAAATACTGCGCGGCATGGAACAGCCCGGCGATGCTCTTCGCATCCTGAATCTCTCCGGTGCGGATCATGTCCAGCGCCTGCCCGAGAGGGACACGGCTGATTGAGAGGATCTCGTCGTCATCCAGCCGCTGCGCGCACGCCGTCAGGTTGCGAGCGAGGAAGAGGTGAATGCGCTCATCGCAGAACCCGGGGGCCGTGAAGATCGTTCCGAGGTGAAGAAATGTTTCGGCACGGAGTCCGACCTCTTCTTCGAGCTCGCGGGCGGCGCAGTGCAGCGGCTCCTCACCGGGGTCGAGCTTGCCAGCCGGGATCTCCCAGATGAAGCCATCGGCGGCGTGGCGGAATTGGTGGATGAGGACGATGTCGCCCGCCTCGTCCACTGCGACGACAGCGGCGGCACCGGGGTGGCGCACCACCTCCAAGGTGATCGTCAGTCGGTTCGGTAACGTCACCTCCTCGAGACGGAGGTCGACGATACGGCCTTTGTAAATGGGGCGGACCACGCTCACGTGCTGAGAGCCCTCACACGACCGTCCCCGGCGGGATGACGCTGTTCTTCGGCACGATGACGATGCCGTCACGGACGCAGTACCCCGGGCCGTCGACATTCTGCGCGCCCTGTTGATTCCGAATGACCACGCCCGTGCCGATGCGAGCGTTCTTGTCGATGATGGCTTGCTCGATCGTGCTACCGTCCCCGATGCCAATCGGAATCGCGTCCCTGACGGCTTGCGGGCCCTCGCGGACCTCGTAGTAGTCGGCGCCCATCATCACCGTATGCGACAGGCGTACGCCGCGCCCGACGATGCTGCGAATCCCGATGACCGAATGGTCGATCTCCGCTTCGTCGATGCGGCAGCCTTCAGAGACAATGGCCTCATCCAGGTGGACCCGACCGAGGCGTGTGCCCGGCAGAAAGCGCGGGTGCGTGTAGATCGGGGAACGCTCACTGAAGAGATCGATCGGCGGATGCGCCGAGGCCAGCTCGATGTTGGCGGCGTAAAAAGTCTGGATCGTCCCGATGTCCTCCCAATACCCCGAAAAGAAATGCGAGTGGACGCGGTGCGTATCAATGGCGTGCGGGATGATCTGCTTGCCGAAATCGATCTGGCCCGGATCCAGCAAGACGCGCTGCAGCACCTCCGGCCGGAAGACGTAAATGCCCATCGATGCAAGATAGCGCCGCTCCGGTGACACCCCGCGGGCGGCGAGGGTCTGCTCGGCGAGCGCCAAACGGCTGAGGAGAGAGGCGTCCCGTGGCTTCTCCACGAAATCCACCACCGTTCCGAAGCCGTCGACCTGCAGGATCCCGAACTCCGTCGCATCACTCTCAGTGACCGGCGTCGCGGCGACTGTGATGTCCGCCCGGCTGGCCCGGTGCGCGTCGAGGATCTTGCGGAAGTCCATCACGTACAGCTGATCGCCGGACAGCACCAGGATGCTTTCGGCGCCGAAGCGGCTGAAGCGATGCAGGTGTTTGCGCACCGCATCGGCGGTGCCCTGATACCAGTCCTCATGCGTGTCGGTCTGTTCCGCCGCGAGGATTTCGACAAAGCCTCGCGAAAAGCTGTCGAAGCGGTAGGTGCGCGAGATGTGCCGGTTCAGGGAGGCGGACTGGAACTGCGACAGCACGAAAATGGTGCGCAACCCGGAGTTGATGCAGTTGCTGATCGGGATGTCGACGAGGCGGAACTTCCCGGCCAACGGGACCGCCGGCTTGCTGCGCAACTGCGTCAGGGGATGCAACCGCGTGCCACGGCCCCCACCCAAGATGACTGCCACCACGTCGTCCACACGGTGAAAATAGCTGAGCGACGGGGGGTTGGTCTACAGGGGAGACGTGAAGCGTACGTGAACTTGCCGCGTGATGTGCCGCACGGGAGTCAATCCGGCTGCCTGCCGGGAGGGAGTGGCTTCGGTACGCTTGCCCGGCACTCTTGATCAGTGGCAAAATCTACGCCATGCCGATTCCAGCAAACGATGTGTCGTAATGCGTCGCCGTGGTTTCGTCCTCTTGGTACTTGCCGCGCTCAGCATCCCGATTGCCGGTCACGGGCAGTATCCTTGGCTGCGCCTGCCGCCGACGCCAACCCTGCCCAAGCCCGAGCGCAGCGGGACCGCCCCGGTAAACGGCATCCGCCTTTGGTACGCCGTGTTTGGTCGTGGCGAACCAGTGATCCTGGTGCATGGGGGTCTTGCCAACTCGAGCTACTGGGGATTGCAGGTCCCAGCGCTTGCCCGGCGCTACAAAGTCATCGTCCTGGATAGTCGCGGCCACGGCCGCAGCACGCGTACCGATGCGCCCATCACCTACGACCTGATGTCGTCTGATGTGCTCGCGCTGATGGGCTACCTGCACATCCGCAAAGCCGCATTGGTCGGGTGGAGCGATGGCGCGATCATTGGCTTGGACATTGCGATCCACCATCCCGAGCGCCTCACGAAGCTGTTTGCGTTCGCCGCGAATTCGGATCCGTCCGGCGTCAAGGACGTGAGCAAGAGCCCGGTGTTCACCGCCTACATCGAACGCGCCGCGCGCGAATACGAGACACTGTCGCCGACGCCGGCGCAGTTCAAACCGTTCCTCGCCAATATCACGAACATGTGGGCGACTGAGCCGCACTTCACCGTCGACCAACTGAGCCACATCACGGTTCCGACCTGGATCGTCGATGCGGATCACGACGAAGCCATCAAGCGCGAGGATACCGACCGTATGGCCGCGCTGATTCCCGGTGCCGGGGAGCTCATTCTGCCGGAGGTCAGCCACTTCGCCTTCCTGCAGGACCCGGTGCAGTTCAACCAGTCCCTGCTGCATTTCCTCTCCCGGCCCTGAACCGGGCGACGGATTGCGGAACGGTGGGCGATGCCCACCCTACGCTTTTCGTCCGCCGGTGCGGATTGCTGCGCAGAGTAGGGTGGGCATTGCCCACCGATCCTCGCTCGAAGTGGACTGGCGGACCGGAGCCGGCTTTCTTTCATTCAGGGGAGTTCACTCCCCGGCGGAGCCGCCGCGTGTCACTGTGATGCGATGCAAGACTATTGTCTCATCGAGGTTAACAAACCGAAATGCTGTCCTGCCCGGTGGCAGATCGGTGTCACAACTCTGGGAGGGCGATTTGCAGCCTGCAATGTAAGCATTCCGACTTGAAACCGCACATTGCCATCGAGCAATATCCACTTTCAGTGATGGAGGGGCGCCCTGCAGCCCGTAATTTAGGCAGAAAAATGCAGGAGCCCGTGTGGTGATCGCACAATATGCCGTTGGGCGGAATGTCTATACGGCCCGCTACACCCTTTCGTTCGGATCGAATAGCTTCTTGTGCTCGTCGAACGCGAAGCGGTCCGTCATACCTGCGATGTAGTCGGCGATGACACGCGGACGGTCCTCGCCGGCTTTCCAGCGCGCCGCGATATGCGGCGGCAGTTGCGCGGGCTCGTCCATGTAGGCGTGAAACAGGTCGGTCATGATGCGTTGCGCTTTCACCGCCATGCGCATCACGCGATAGTGGCGATACAGATTCTCCATCAAGAAGGCTTTCAGCTCCTGGCGCTTCTCTTCCACGGCCGGGCTGAAGGTCGCGATCGGCTGCCCGTAGGCGCGGACCGCCTCCACGCTGTCGAGCCTCAAATCCCGCAGCCGCTCGATCGCGGTGGTGATGAGATCCGTCGCCAGCTCATCGATGAGCATGCGCTGCACCTGGTAACGCCAGATGCGAAACCCCGCGTCGGGATATTGCGCCGACACGCGCCCGAACGCCTCGCGCCACAGCGTCACCTCGTGCAGTTGCTCGGCCGTGAGCAGACCCGATTTGAGCCCATCGTCGATGTCGTGGCTGTTGTACGCGATCTCATCGGCGTAATCGACGATCTGCGCCTCGAGGCACGGCGCCTTACCCGGCTCGAAGGCCGCCGCCAGCGGCCGATCATAGGGTGGCGAGTGCTTCACGATCCCCTCACGCACCTCCCACGACAGATTCAGTCCCTTGAAGTTCGGGTAGCGTTCTTCGAGCACGTCGACGATGCGCAGGCTCTGCCGGTTGTGCTCGAAGCCGCCGTGCGCGGCCATGAGTTGATCGAGAATGCGCTCGCCAGCGTGTCCGAACGGCGTGTGGCCGAGGTCATGCGACAGCGCCACCGCCTCCGCCAGTTCCTCGTTCAGCCGCAACGCCCGCGCCACCGTGCGCGTGATCTGCGCCGTTTCCATCGTGTGCGTCAGGCGCGTGCGATAGTAGTCCCCCTCGTGGTTGACGAAGACCTGCGTCTTGTACTCGAGCCGGCGAAACGCGGTAGAGTGAATGATGCGATCCCGGTCGCGCTCGAACGGCAGGCGGAAGCGATGCTCCGGCTCCGGATGGACGCGGCCACGGCTCAGGCGGGTGCGCATCGCGTGCGGCGCCAGCCGCGCTTCTTCGAGTCGCTCGAAATCTCCGCGATCCAGGCGCATCGGCATCAGACTATATTCGTCGCGATCGGATCGACGCAAGACTAGACTCTCACCGGCGCAGTTTGCGCAGAACGACTCAAAGAATCCTCAAATTCGAAATCCGAAACTCGAAACAAATCCGAAACCCCCAATTCGAAGGACCCAAACGAATGATCAATACCGATGCGCGCCAGTCTCGGATTTCGAACTTGTTTCGAATGTCGACCTTCGAGTTTCGGATTTCAAGTCCCCTTGGCTAGGCTCCTCCTCGCGGATGCCGTGCAGTCCATCGCTGGTCGCAGTGCCGCGGTCGGTCTGGTAACCTTCCGGCCATGGGTTCCACGCAGTACCGCGTCGGCACCGCATCGTGGACCGACCCGACGTTACTGAAGACCGCATTCTACCCCGCCACTGCACGGACTGCGGAGGCGCGTCTGCGTTTCTATGCCGAGCATTTCGATACCGTCGAAGTCGACTCCAGTTATTATGCTCTGCCGAATGAACGCAATGCCGTCTTGTGGGCAGAGCGCACGCCGGATGACTTTCATTTCAACGTCAAGGCCTTTGCGCTGCTCACGCAGCATCCCGCGGAAACCCGCGCGCTACCCAGGGAAATCAAGGCGCAGCTCGCGCCAGAGGCGTTGCGCGAACTGCGCCTGAGTTACCCGCCCGCCGAGGTTGTCCAGCTGGCGTTCACGATGTTCCGCAGCGCCTTGGAGCCGTTGCGACGGGCTGCCAAGCTCGGCTGCATTCTGCTGCAGTTCCCGCCGTGGTTCACCGCGCGTGACAGCAGCGAAGCCTACATCGACTTCTGTCGCCAGCAACTGCCGGATGACCGTTTGGCGATCGAGTTCCGGCACGCGAGTTGGTTCAATGGGCACACCGGCCGCACCCTCGAGTTTCTCGCCGCGCGCGGCCTGTCGCTCGTCTGCTGCGACGCGCCGCTGGGGCCAAACATTCCGCATTTTCCGTACACGGCGACCAGTCGCCTCGCTTACGTTCGACTGCACGGCCGTAACCGTCAGACGTGGTTTCGGCGCACGCCGAGCGCGGCGGAACGCTTCAAATATTCGTACTCCGACGACGAACTGCGTGAGGCATCCAGCCGGATCCGCACGATCCCGGGCGCCGAGATCGCGTACGTCATCTTCAACAACTGCTACGCAGACTACGGGGTGCGCAACGCTGCGACGATGAAGCTGCTGCTGGCGGGCGGAATGTAAGGGCGTGGGACGAAACTACCAAGCCACCGTCCCTGTTCTGGGTCGCCGGTGTTCCATTTGGTTCCTCCTCGGCCACGCGGGCCAAGTATGCTACACAGATAGCGGTAGCGAGTATGGCGAGAGCAGGTGCACCGCGCGAGGGGAATCGGTTCGTCAACCTCCCCGGGACGGGGCAACGTCCCGGGGCTTGCGCGATAGCGCCGCTGTTTTTGCGTAAGGTGTGGACGGGGCTCGTGCCGCGCGCCGGTGGCGCGCGCCTGGTGCCGTTCGATCGTGACGCGATCATGCAGAACCCGAGCGTCACATGGATTGGCCATTCGACGATGCTGGTGCGTATGGATGGCGTGACGTTCCTCACCGATCCCGTGTTCTCCGAGCGGGCGGGCCCGGTCTCTTTCATGGGGCCCAAGCGACACGTGCCGCCGGGCGTTCCGCTCGAGGCGTTGCCGCCGATCGATTTCGCCGTCGTCTCGCACGATCACTACGATCATCTCGACCTGCCGTCGATCGCGGCGCTCGCCGAACGCGGCACGCGGTTCGTCGTGCCGCTCGGAATGGGTGAGTTGATCGCCGCCGCGGGCGGGACCGCCACGGGCGGGGCCGCCGACGAGTTGGACTGGTGGCGCAGCCTCAACGTCGGCGCCGTCCGTGTTCATTGCGTGCCCGCGCTGCATTTCGGCGGACGTTCACTCACCGATGGCAACCGCCGGCTGTGGGCCGGGTGGGTCATCGAAGGGCCGACGCGCCGGTTCTTTCACGGCGGCGACACCGGTTATTTCGATGGCTTCGTGGACATTGGCAAACGCTTCGGACCGATCGACCTCGCTGCGACGCCGATCGGCGCTTACGATCCGCGCTCAATCATGCGGTTCGTGCACCTCGATCCGGAGGAGGCGGTGCAGGCCGCACGCGACCTGCGTGCGCGGCATGTTGTGGCGATGCACTGGGGCACGTTCGATCTTACCGACGAGGCGCTCGACGAACCGCCGCGCCGCTTCCACGCCGCGGCGGCGCAGCACGGGCTCGCCGACCGTGCGTGGACACTCAACGTCGGCGAGACGCGTTGCTGGTGAGGCCGGTTTCTCGGCCCGGCAAGAAGCAGATCAGACGCAGCCCTTGAAGTCCTCGCGGCGCACACCCCGCGGAGAGCAATCGAACACCCTGGCGGCCTAGCTCCTTGCCGCGGCCCGGTCGCGGGCGATCAGCGCGGCGCCGAGGGCGCCGACGATGTCGGGCTCGGGGGGGACGGTGACCGCGCAGCCGAGAACCTCCGAGAGTGCCCGCACCACACCTGCGTTGCGCGCCACGCCACCGGACATGGTGACGCGCAGACCGGTGAGGTCGCGCGCGACGCGCTTGACGAGGAGCAAGGTGCGCGAGGCGATGGCGCGGTGGAAGCCGCGCACGATCTCGCAGACCTCGGCGCCGTCAGCGATGAGTGATACAACCTCACTCTCAGCAAACACCGTGCACATGCTGCTCAGACTCACATTGCCGCTCGCGCCATCTTCGAGACGGCCGAGCTGATCGACGTCGACTTCGAGCGCCCGCGCCATCGCTTCGAGGAAGCGGCCGGTCCCCGCAGCGCATTTGTCGTTCATTGCAAACTCGGCAACCAACCCGTCGCGGCCGAGCCGCACGGCTTTGCTGTCCTGCCCGCCGATGTCGATCAACACGTCCGTGCGCGGAACGAGCGTACGGATGCCGCGGGCGTGGCAGGTGATCTCCGTCACCGAACCGGCGCGGCCGTCCACCCGTTCGCGGCCGTACCCGGTGGCGATGGTGGCCGCGAGGTCCTCCGGTGCGGCGCCCGCAGCATCGAGGACTTCTTTGCGCGCCCGCGCAATCGCTTGGGCGTTGCGTGCCCCGGTCGGCACCACCGACCAAGCCACCAGCCGTTGCTCGTCATCGACGAGCGCGGCATCGCACGACAGGCTGCCAACGTCTACACCGAGGTAAAGCATTGTCGATCACGCGGGCAGCGCACTGGCGCCGGCGGCGCGCTGGTTGAGCAGCATCTCCATGAACGCTTCGATGCGGGTGCGGACCTGCCCGGCGGCGAAATTGCGTTCGTCGACACAGTCCACCTCGAGATTCAACACCGGCACGCCGACCTCTCTGAGTCCCATATCGAGCAAGCCACGTATTCCCGTGCCCTGCCGGCAGCCCCAGTGGCACGGGTTGATGGCGCCGTCGACGCGATAGAGCTGTGCGAGACGCTGGAGGTTGCGGACACGAGGTGCGGCGGCGCCGGTCAGCGGGATCGACAGCGCCCGCTGGGCCAGCCCGCGGTACGGATCATCGGGATCGATCGGCTCCCAGTCGATGTCGTTGAGCTCGTCGATGACGATTGCGGCCCCGTACTGCTGCTCGAGCCACTCGTCCACCGGATTTCTGAACTGAATGCGGTTCTGCACCCACAACAGCCGCACCCGCTCGCCGGGCAGGCCGCCGACCCCCGCGTTCGCTCTGCGGGCAAACGTGTCCCGGTAGGCCTCGGCCACTCGGACCGCGGCCTCGGTGCCGAAGAGCAACGGCAACAAGATGCCGAAGTTGACCAGGTCGCGGCGGCGCGCCGGTGAGGGAACCGCCCGTGCATGCTTGTACACGTCCAGCAAGATCTCGCACACGCGATTGACGCTCTCGATGACCACACGCAACCGCTCTGGATCGAGCGGCTCGCCGGTGTGTGCCGCCACGAACTCGGTCATCGCCCGGTACTGATCGGCCAGGTACGCTACACCGGCTTCGCCGCGGTCCTGCGGGACGTGGATGACGAACAAATCTTTGCGGAATTGGCGGGCAAGGTTCTCGATTGCCGCCAGGCCGCCCGTGCACGGCGCGGAGGTGGCAATCAGGAAGTCGGGGTCCGGCATGATCCCCTGCAGCGTGGCGCCGGTGACGATGCGGTGATAGCCGCAGCCGTCGGTGGCGTAACCGGCTTGCTCCGCTTCCTGCAGCGGTGATGCCGCTGCGCCGCTGCTTGCCAGCGCCGCGCCGACGAACTCGACAAAACAGGAAGTGACACCCATGGCGTTGAGGAGGTCGAACGGCGCGAGCACGCCGCACCAGGCGACGCGGTCCTTGCCGGAGAACAGCCGCATCCCGAGACGCGCGATCTCCAGCGTGAGTTGCCGGCGCGCCCCACCGTCACCCGCTCCGGAGCGGAGCTTCGCCTCGAGCCCCTGTACGATGTTCTCGAAGTAGGCCTGCATCATGATCAGCATCCTCCCAGCATTTCCACGAAGGCTTCGATGCGCGTGCGGTGCTGGCCGAGCGAGCGCAGAGTGCAGTCGCCTTCCAGAACGAGGAGGGGCAAACCGGCTTGCTGCAAGGCCTCGCGGACGGCAGGCAGCCTGATGAGATACGGGTCGCAGAACTTCATGACATGAGCGATGACACCGCGAGCAGCGGCCTCCTGCGCTCCGCGGACGACCTGCGCCGCGAATGCGCCCGGATGTCCAGGTTCCATGGTGCGTGCGCACGCCGAGCGCTGGAGCAATCCGCGCGCGATCTGCCGCAAGCCGTCAGGCTCACTGTCGAGATCCAGCGGAATGATCTGACGTGAGCCCGTGCACAGATCGTCTGCGGTGACGAGGGCGCCGCAGCTTTCGAAGAGACCGAAAGCCTCCGGGTCGGGCAGCACGTTGCCGAAAAGGTACAACGGAACCGGATTCGCAGCGCGCGGCGCGGCGTCGGC
>Ga0315286_10004335_pt1 | contig 13611 bp, 15 predicted proteins | sample YL17G10_0_MG_FD_205038 | JGI IMG/M metagenome (GOLD analysis project Ga0315286, IMG submission 205038) | Sediment microbial communities from Yellowstone Lake, YNP, Wyoming, USA - YL17G10_0 | ecosystem: Environmental > Aquatic > Freshwater > Lake > Sediment | place: USA: Wyoming | collected... | reverse complement strand
TCCGGCGGCGAGCCCGACCTTCACCGGGTCGGCTCTGCGGTCTCCCGGGACGAGCGCCAGCACCGGCCGCGCACCGCACACGAACACGAGCGACTTGACGATCTGGTCGAGCGCACACCCGATCGCCTCGGCCGCAGCCTGCGCCGAGGCCGCGTCGCTCGCGAGCTCCTCGAGCCGCGACTCGGCCCCCGCCGCCCGGAGGAAGACGGCAACGCGCTCGACGGGCTCGGGCCAGGTCATCGGCCGATTCTAGGCCTGAAGGGAGTGGCGTCAGTAGAGCAACGGGACGAGACGCCACCGCACGCGCGCCTGGTACGCCGGATATCCGTCGTAGACCGCGGTGAGGAGCCGCTCCTCGACGCGCAGCTTGCCGGCCCAGAGGAATCCGAGCGCGAGCGTGAGAGCGAACGCCGCCGGCCCGGCGAAGAGCGAGTAGCCGACGCAGAGACCGAGCCCACCCGTGTAGATCGGATGTCGAACGACCGCGAACGGCCCACGCGTAACGAGACCCGCCTCGACCGGCCTCGGGAACGGGGTCAGCGAGCGACCGAGCGTCCGACCCGCCCAGATCGCGAAGCCTAGGCCTGCGATCGCCAGCACGGCACCCGCAAGGGTGAGCGCACGCTGCACGCCCTGCGGCCAGTCCGGCGGGACGAAGCCCGCTGCGATCACGGCCGCCAGCAAGACGAACTGCGCCACCACCCACCCGGTGCCCCGGCGAGGCGAGCCGGGCGGCGGCGGGCTACTCGGAGAGCTCGATGAAGACGACATCGCCGAAGCCCATGTCACGCATCTCCTGGATCAGCGCCTCGGAGGGCGGCTCGTCGGCCGACAGGGCCATCAGGACCTGCTGCCCGTCTCGGGTCCGCGAGACGGCCATGTTCGCGATGTTGGCGCCGTTCGAGCCGAACAGCGTGCCGACCCTACCGATCACGCCGGGGACGTCCTCGTAGCGGAAGAACACCATGTCCCGCGCGAGCTCGATGTCGATGCCGAAGCCGAAGGCGCTCGCGAGGAAGAGCCGCGGCTCGGGCCCGATCGTCGTCCCCGAGACCTCGACCTCGTCCCCTCCCTCGGGCGTGACACGCACCTCGACGACGTTCATGTAATCGCGTGACGCCCGCAGCCTTTCCTCCGAGACGACGATTCCACGCTCCGCGGCAAGCAGTGACGCGTTGACGTAGTTCACGGTCTGCTCGACGCGCCCCCGGAAAATCCCGTCCAGGGCCGCGACGGTGAGGAGGCGGGTGTCGTAGTCGGCGAGCGGGCCATGGCACGCAACGACGACGCGGCAGGGGCGGCCACCGGCGAGCTCGACGGCTAGGCGGCCGAGCTTGGCGGCGAGCGGAACAAACGGCCCGAGGATCTCCATCGATGCCTTGTCGACGATCGGGATGTTGACGGCGTTCGAGACGAGGCCGCCCTCGAGCGCCGCCACGACCTGCTCCGCGATGATCACGCCGGCCCTGTCCTGTGCCTCGTCGGTCGACGCAGCGAGATGCGGTGTCACGACCACGTCGTCGAACCCGAGCAAGGGTCCGTCGTACGGCTCCTTCGAGAAGACGTCGAGGGCGGCGCCCGCGAGCTTGCCGGACGTGAGGGCCTCCGCCAGCGCCTCCTCGTCGATCAGCGCGCCCCGGGCGGCATTGACGATGCGGGCGCCGTCCTTCATCTTCGCGATCGAGTCGCGATTGATCATGCCCCGGGTCTCATCGGTCAGGGGCGAGTGCAGGGTGAGGAAGTCGGCGACGCCGAGCACGGCGTCCTCGGTCGGGGCGTGCTCGACGCCGATCTCGCGGAACCGCTCATCTGCGACGAACGGGTCATAGGCGACGACCTCCATGCCGAGACCGATCGCGCGGCGGGCGACCTGCTGGCCGATCCGCCCGAAGCCGAGCACACCGAGCGTCTTCCCCTGCAGCTCGACGCCTCCCCACTTCGACCTCTCCCACCGGCCCTGCTTGAGCGCGGCGTGCGCCTGTGGGATGTTGCGCGCGAGCGCGACCATCAGCCCGACGGTCTGCTCGGCGGCGGAGACCACCGTCGACTCCGGTGCGTTGGCAACGACGATCCCGCGCCTCGTCGCCGCCGCGACGTCGACATTGTCGACCCCGACCCCTGCCCGTCCGATCATCTTCAGGTTCGTGGCACGTTCGATCAGGTCGGCAGTGAGCTTCGTCGCCGAGCGGATCACGATCGCGTCGTACCGATCGATGATCTCCTCGAGCGGCGTCACCCGGTCGTCGTCGACCTCGAACTTCGATCGCAGCAGATCGACTCCGGCATCGGCGATCGACTCGCGAACGAGCACCCGCATCGTCACGTGGCTGTCTCGTACGCTGCGAGGGCAGCTGCACCGGCCGCGCCCCGCTCGACCGTCGCCCCCATCTCCACCAGTTGGAGCTCGATCGCTCCGAGCACCGTCGTGATATCGAAGATGTCGACGTAGCCGATATGGCCAATCCGGAACAGCCGGTCGACCACGTCGCCGTGACCGCCGGCAATCGTGATGCCGTAGCGGTCGCGCAGCGCAAGCCGAAGTTCGACCGCGTTGATTCCCGGCGGCGTCAGGATCCCGGTCAGCACGGCGGCGGTGTCGTCGTCGGGCGAGTAGAGATCGAGGCCCATCGCCTTCGCGCCCGCGCGGCAGGCGCGCCCGAGCGCGACGTGACGGGCGAAGACGTGCTCGAGGCCCTCTGCGAGGATCAGCTCGAGGGCTGCGTTCAAGGCTACGAGCGTCGACGTGGCGGGCGTGAACGGCGTGCTGCCCTTCTCCTGGGCCCCACGCGCCCGTGCCCAGTCCCAGTAGAAGCGAGGCAGCGTCGCCTGTTCGGACTTCGCCCAGGCGCGCGCGGAGATGGAGGCGAAGCCGAGGCCGGGTGGGGTCATCAGAGCCTTCTGCGAGCCGGTCGCGACGACGTCGATCCCCCACGCATCCGTCTCGAGCGGCACGGCCCCGAGGCTCGAGATGGCATCGACGACCGAGATCGCGCCGGCCTCGTTGCAGGCGGCGGAGAGCGATCGGATGTCGGAGACGACCCCGGTCGAGGTCTCGGAGTGCACGAGCACCGCTACCCCGGCTCCACTCTCGGAGAGCAGCCGGGCCACGTCCTCGGCCCGCGGGGTCTGGCCCCAGTCGTAGGTCAGCGCGACGACCTCGCAACCGAACGCGGCCGCCATCTTCTGCCAGCGCGAGCCGAACTCGCCGTGCGAGACGACGAGCACCCTCTCGCCCGGCGAGAGGAGATTGGCGAACGCGGACTCCACGGCGCCGGTCCCGGAGGCGGTGAACACGAGCACGTCGTTCTCGGTGCGGAAGACCTGCTGCAGGCGCTCATTCGCTTCGTTGAAGACGGTCTTGAAATCGGGCGAGCGGTGATGGATGACGGGCTCCGCGAGCGCGGCCAGGACCTCGGGTGGCACGGGGGTCGGGCCCGGAGTGAGGAGATAGCGCTTCTGCGGCATCGCCTCAGAGCCTAGCGGCCGACCATCGTGGCCAGCCGGCGTACGGAGGCTGTACGGCCGCCACGGATTGCAGCCCCTCGGCCGGTCGATCGCCCACTACGCTCTTGGACGATGGAAGCGCTTCTCGCCTTCGCCGCCACGCTCATCGCGCTGCGCCTCAGCGCCGACCTCGTGCGCCGGCACCGGACACGGCCGGCGCCCGGGTTGCTCCCCTGGGCCGGAGCGCTCGCCTCGTTCGCCGCGGGGTCGGGGGCGCTCGCGTGGGGTGCGGCCGCCGGCTGGAGCAACCCGGCGTTCCGCGTCTACTACCTCTTCGGAGGCCTCCTCGCGGCCGCGCTCCTCGGCGCCGGCTCGCTCGAGCGCGTCGGCGTCCGCTGGATCGCGCCGCTCACGCTCGTGTACGTCGGGCTCGCGGTCGGGATCGCGGTGGCCGTGCCACTGACGGCGCCCGTGAGCGGCAGTTCGATTCCGGAAGCGCAGGCCCACCTGGCCCTCTTCCCCGCCCGCGTGCTCGCGATCGCGGCGAACTCGCTCGGGAGTCTCGCCGCGGTCACCGTGGCGCTCCTCGGTTTGCGGCAACGTCCTCTCGGAAACGCCCTCATCCTGGCAGGGCTCCTCGTGGCGGGGATCGGAAGCGCGCTCGCCGGGCTCGGCGAGGCCGAGTCGTCCGCGTTCACCGCCGTGGCTGCGGTGCTGCTGTACGCGGGCTTCGTCGCCCCTAGTCGCGCATCGGCGCCCGCGCCGGGCGCGCACCCCGGGCCCGCCGGCGCCGTTCCCTGAACCAGACGACCGCGAGCAGGCCGCCGACGAACAGCCCGATCGAGAGCTCGGCTATCAGCCCCGGCGTACCCCCGTGTGCGAGCAGGTTCATCCGCGGGAGAGCAACCAGAGGCCACCGACCGTGTAGACGACCATCAGCGCGAGCATCGCGTACTGGCTGCGGAGAGCATCCTGGCGGTCACGGAAGATCGTGACCGCCCGATCGTGGGCAACAGTGAGTCCTGCCACGTGACCGAGCACGAGCGAGGCTGCCTGCACGTACCAGATCGTGTTCGGCCCGAGAACGCCGAGGTTGGGCTGCACGCCGGCCGTGCCGAACATGTCCCACCCTCTGCCGAAGGGGTCGGAGAGGAGCGGCACCACGAACTGTCCCTGGATCACGAACAGCGAGAAGTAGTGCGCCACCGCGTACACGAGGGCGATCGGGACGAGGGAGAGGGCGAACTCGGGCGCGAGCGGCCGCGGCGCGCTCACCGTCGAGCGCGCGATCGCGCAGGCCGCAAGAAACGCCAGCAGCACGAGTGCGATCCCGAGCAGGAGACCTGCAAGGTTGAGCCCGCTGACGAGCAGCTCCCCCGTCCCCGGCCGGTCGAGGATGTACGGGGCCTCGACGCGCGCGGCGAGGTCCTGCCACTTCGTCGTGCGGCTATAGCCGTCAAACCCAACCGAGCCGAGGGCGACGGCCAGGAACAGCACCGAGCCGGGCACATGTTCTACTCCCGCGAGCCCGGTGAGCGGGATCCGCAACCTGATCCGTCCGTCACGCACGACGAGGGGCGCGATCCGCGCAATGTACGCGAACAGGATCGCGAAGCCCTCGCCGCGCTCCGTCCAGGACCGGCGGCCGAAGGCGAGCATGCCGAAGAGCGCGACGTACGAGTAGAGCGCGATCGCGAACGCGAGCGCCCGCGGGTTCGAGGGATCCGAGTAGCACAGCTCGAGCGCGACGAAGGCCAACAGTGCCACCGCTCCGGGATAGCGGCCGAAGCGCTCCGGGTACACCGCCAGCGGGCGGGCCTCGCGGCCCAGCCGTTCCCATACCCAGACGAACGCGTCCGCGAGCGCCCGCCACGGGCTGAGCGCCCGCCAGACGTTGCCGAAGAGAAGCGAGAGCAGCGGCAGCCCGAGCCAGAAGATGACGAAGACCCACGTGGGAGCGAGGTTCTCGAACGGATCCGAGCTGCCGACGAGTGCAGCTGCGAGCACGACCAGGAAGAGCACGACCGAGATCGCCTGCACGACGATCCGCACCGGCCCGAGCACGAGCCGGCTGAGACCGCCACCCAGCGGACGCCCGATCGACCGGCGCTCGAGCTGTGGAGTCTGCCACAGCGCCCCGAGCGCGATGAACGACACCACGAGCACGACGGCGCCGCCCCAGTAGAACAACCACGTCGGAACCGGGAGGTCCTGGACCCCTCCGATCCCGTGCGCGAGAACGCGTGGCAGAAGCGCCGCGCTCAGGGTCGGACCGTCAGCTGGGCAAGCACGGCGTCCGGACGATGCAGCTCGAGCTCGAAGCGCCCGGGGAGCTTCGCGACGAACTGCATCACCGTCGGCACGCCCTTGCGCGGCACTTTCTCGATGTCGTACCCATGGAGGTGAAGCTCGGTACCGACGTTCGTGCGGATCACGAACCGGACGAGCTGGCCCTTCTTCACGGAAGGCCGCTTGATGCCACCGACGGGGCGCCCGTTGACGGCCGTGATCGAGATGACCACGGGCTTGACCGCCGCCGCGTGCACAGTCGAAGCAGCCGGAACGGCGACCGAGACGAGCGCGATGACGGTGACGAGTGCTTTGCGCATGGGTCCTCCGGCAGATGGCAGCCGCGCTCGGCGGCGCCGCGACGCGGGTACGTTCAGATGATGCCAGCCGCCCGCGGCAGGCGCATGTCTGGGCGTCGTCACACCATGACTGCGATCAGCCGAGCAGCTTTGCGCGCACGAGCTCGCTGACGACGCGCGGGTTCGCCGTGCCGCCGGTCTCCTTCATCACCTGGCCGACGAAGAAGCCGAGCAGGCCTTCCTTGCCGCCGCGGAAGCCTGCCACCTGGCCGGGGTTGGCGGCCATGATCGCGTCGATCACGGGATCGAGCTCGGACGCGTCCGAGACCGCCTCCCGGGCGAGATACGGCTGTGCTGCGAATCCGTCGTCGCCGGCCTTCGCGATCGCCTCGTCGAACACCTGGCGCGGGATCCGGTCGCGTGCCTCGACGAGCAGCGCCAGCTCCGATGCAGAGACGCCGGCGGGGTCGACTCCGGCGCCGACGAGATTGTTGGCGATCACGTTCGCGGCCGCGACACGATCGGCACCGGCCGCGACGGTTGCCTCGTAGAGGCTGTCGAGGCCGCCCGTCACGAGCACGAGCGCCCGCTCGAGGTCGAGCTCGGCGCCGAGCCGGACGATCCGCTCGGCAGGCGGCTCGGAAAGCTCGGCGCGCAGCCGTTCCACCATCTCGGCCGGCGGCTCCACGGGCACGAGATCGGGCTCGGGGAAGTAGCGGTAGTCGTCCGCCTCCTCCTTCGAGCGGCGGGGCGTGAGTGCGCCCGAGCCGGCGTCGAAGTCGAACGTCTCCTGCCTCAGCTCGCCGCCGGACTCCCAGACCTCGATCTGCCGCGCCACCTCGGCATCGATTCCGCGCGCGATGTAGTTGAACGAGTTCATGTTCTTGATCTCGCAACGGGTGCGCAGCTCGTCGGAGCCGGCGGGTCGCACGGAAACGTTGGCGTCGACCCGCAGCGTGCCCTTCTCCATCTCGGCGTCCGAGATACCGAGCTCGACGACCGTCTGCCGCAGCAGCTGCAGAAAGCGCTTCGCCTCCTCGGACGAGCGGATGTCGGGCGCCGTCACGATCTCGAGCAGAGGCGTGCCACCACGGTTGTAGTCGACAAGCGAGTACTCCGCGCCGCCGATGCGCCCGGTGTGACCACCCATGTGCACCGTCTTCGCCGCATCTTCCTCGAGGTGGGCGCGCACGATCCCGACCTCGAGCTCGCCCTCTGGCATTGGCACTAGCATCTTGCCGTTTTCGCAAGAAGGCATATCGTACTGTGAGATCTGATAACCCTTTGGGAGGTCGGGGTAGAAGTAGTTCTTGCGCGCGAAGACGGCCCGCGACGCGATCTCGCAGCCGAGCGCGAGGCCGAGCTTGACCGTCCACTCGATCGCCGTCCGGTTGAGCACGGGCAGCGCGCCCGGGAAGCCGAGGCACACGGGGCACGTCTGGGTGTTCTCCCCCGCCCCGTAACCGGCTGCGCAGCGACAGAACATCTTCGTGCGCGTCTTCAGCTGCACGTGGATCTCGAGGCCGACGATCGTCTCCCAGTTGGTGGGGGTCATTGGCCGGCCTCGGAACCCTGGGGAGAGGCTGAAGCCTCGCCCCGCTCTCCCCGCAGCCGCTCCGGGACGCCGTCGAAGCCGATCGCGCGCTCGAGCGCGTAGCCGGCCCGGAACAGGGTGTTCTCACCGAACTGGCGCCCGATCAGCTGTAGGCCGACCGGAAGCCCCTCGGAGAGGCCGGATGGGACGTTGAGCCCCGGCAGGCCCGCGAGGCACGAGGGAATCGTCATCACGTCACAGGCGTACATCGCGAGCGGATCGGACGCCTTGTCGCCGATCGGGAAGGCCACGGTCGGAGAGGTCGGCGTCGCGATCACGTCGAACTGCTCCAGTGCTGCGCGGTGCTCGCGGATCAGCAGCGTGCGCACCCGCTGGGCCTGTCCGTAGTAGGCATCGTAGTAGCCGGCCGAGAGTGCGTACGTCCCGAGCATGATCCGGCGCTTCGGCTCGTCGCCGAACCCGGCGTCGCGCGTCTGCTCGACCATCTCGCGGTACGTCGGTGCCTCGACACGAGGGCCGTAGCGCACGCCGTCGTAGCGCGCGAGGTTCGAGGACGCCTCGGCCGGCGCGATCAGGTAGTAGCAGGCCATCCCGTAGTCGAAGGAGAGCGGCAGGTCGCATTCGCCGATCTCGGCGCCGAGCGAGCGGGCCGTCGCAATGGCGCCCTCGAACGAGGCGCGCACGCCGGTCTCGATCCCCGGCAGCGCCCAGATCTGCTTCGGGATGCCGATGCGGAGCCCGACCAACGACTCGTTCGTGGGCAGTTCGACCTGCTCGGGGAGCACGACGGTGGTGGAGTCGTTCTCGTCGCGTCCGGCGATGATCGAGTAGAGCAGCGCGACGTCGCGCACCGTCTTGCCCACGGGCCCGATCTGGTCGAGGCTCGATGCGAACGCGACGATGCCGAAGCGGGAGACAGTGCCGTAGGTCGGGCGCAGGCCGACGTTGCCACACAGCGCGGACGGCTGCTTGACCGAGCCACCCGTGTCGGAGCCGAGCCCCCAGGGTGCGAGGCCACCGGAGACGGCGGCCGCAGTGCCGCCGCCGGAACCTCCGGGCACGCGGCTCGGGTCCCACGGGTTACGGGAGGGCCCGTAGGCCGAGTTCTCGGTCGACGAGCCCATCGCGAACTCGTCGGTGTTCGTCTTACCGATCAGCGGCATGCCTGCCGCCTTGCAGCGGGCGGCGACGGTCGAGTCGAAGACCGGCACGTAGCCGGCGAGGATCTTCGAGCCGGCCGTCGTCTCGACACCCTTCGTCGAGATCACGTCCTTGAGCGCGATCGGCACCCCCTGTCCCCCGTCGTGGTCGACGAGTCGGAGGTAGGCATGGAGCTCGCCGTCGCGCTCGCCCGCAGCGGCAACATATGCGGCGTGGAGCTCGACCGACGAGACCTCGCGGCGCTCGAGCAGCCCGAGCGCCTCCTCCGCCGTGAGGCGCAGGGTGTCGATCATGCCGAGACCTCGGGGCCGTGGGACGGTGGCACCCGGAACAGGTCGCCCTCGCGGGCGGGCGCGTTCGCGAGCGCCTCGTCGAGCGGCAGCGACGGCCGGGGCACGTCGTCGCCCCAGACGTTGACGAGGTCGAGCGGGTGGGAGGTCGGCGGGATGTCGGCCAGGTCGAGCTCCGCGACCTTCGAGACCGCCTCCAGGATCGCGTCGAGCTCGACCGTCAAGCGGTCGACCTCGTCCGGCCGCAGGTCGAGGCGCGCGAGGCGCGCGACGTGCATCACGGTCTCCCTGTCGATCCCCATCCTGCACTCCATCCTGTCAGACCTGAGATAGACGACGGGCCCCTTCCGGGGCCCGTCGCACGAAGCTCGAATCCGGAAAGCCTAGGCTGCCGTGACGTTCGCCGCCTGGGCACCCTTGGGCCCCTGGACGACCTCGAACTCCACCTTTTGTCCCTCGGTGAGGGACTTGTAGCCGTCCATCGTGATTGCCGAGAAGTGGACGAAAACGTCCTCCCCGCCTTCGCGCTCGATGAACCCGAAGCCCTTCTCGTTCGAAAACCACTTGACGGTGCCAATCTCTGACAACGAACGTCCTCCTGAAACATGTACAGCCCCATCGGTGAAGCCATACGACTTAACGAAGCGTTGAGAACGGTACCGTCAGGAACCCGGGAACGCAAGCAGACCGCGCCGGTAACGCGCCGCCTTGAGCGTGCTCTGCAGCAGCATCGCGATCGTCATCGGACCGGTCCCTCCGGGCATCGGCGTCAGGAAGCCCGCGACCTCTGCGACAGAGGGGTCGATGTCGCCCCGAATCCCCTCGTCGGTGCGCGTCAGGCCGACGTCGAGGCACGCGGCACCGGGCTTCACCATGTCGGCCGTGACGATGCCGGGGCGACCAACGGCGGCGACGACGATGTCGGCGCGGCGGACGTGCGAGGCGAGGTCGGCCGTGCGCGAATGGCAGACGGTGACGGTGGCGTTCGCGTGCATCAGGAGCATCGCCATGGGCCGGCCGACGATCTCGCTGCGTCCGATCACGACCGCCTCCTTGCCGGAGGGGTGGATGTCGTAGGCACGCAGGAGCTCCATGCAGCCGGACGGCGTCGCGGGCACGTGGATCGGCGTTCCGAGATACAGGTTGCCGGCGTTGAGCGGGTGGAAGCCGTCGACGTCCTTGGCAGGCGAAACGGCGTAGGTCACCTTCGTCTCGTTCATGTGCGACGGAAGCGGGAGCTGCACGAGGATCCCGTCGACCTCATCGTCCGCATTCAACCGGGCGATGAGCGCGAGCACGTCCTCCTCACTCGTGTCAGCCGGAAGGCGCACGTCGCGGGCGTCGATGCCCGCCTCGGTCGCCGCCTTGTGCTTCGCCCCGATGTAGACGTGCGACGCCTCGTCGTCACCGACCAGCACCGTCGCGAGCCCGACGTGTCCGATTTCCTCGACCTCGCGTGCCACGTCAACCCGCACCCGGGCTGCAAGCTCCTTTCCGTCCATGCGCACAGCGGTCATCGCGGCGACTCTAGCCAAAGCTGTGCCGCGGCAACTGCGGGAGGCGATCGAGGCTCAACCCGAGGGCCGTTCGTGCCGATACCTCCTGATGGAGCCCGCCGCACCGGGCTCCTAGCTACCCCAGAATCGAGCCCCGATGGTTCTCGTCAAGATCCTCCTGGTCGGCGTCGCCCTCGTCGTGTTGATGGGAGTCGCGCAGACCCAGCGCTGGCCCCAGAAGGCCGGCGTGGTTGGCAAGTGTGCCGTCACCCGGCCGGCCAACTCGAGCTCTGACGGTGCCTGGTACGCGTGCAAGCAGGGGCTGCTGACCGGATTTCCCGCCCTCGAGGCAGACGGGTGCCAGAGCGCCGGACTCTTCAAGCACCAGGAGGTCTGGCGCTGCCCCGCACCGCTCACCTCGCTCCCCGGCTATTGACCGCCTGAGCGCCGCAGAGCGATCCCCGTCAACGCCTCCCGAACGATCCGCTCGGCGACGAGCGCGGTGATATCGGTCGACGCGACGCCGGTGGGGATCACCTCGACCACGTCCATCCCCACGACCTGCAGCCGCGCCGAGAGCTCGCGACAGGCCCAGAGCAGGTCGCCGCTCGTCATCCCGCCGGGCTCGGGGGTGCCGGTCCCCGGCGCGAATGCCGGGTCGAGCACGTCGACGTCCACCGTCAGGAACACCGGCCCTGCGCCGACGGTCGCAATCGTCTCGTCGACGATCGCGCGGATCCCGCGGTCGCGGACGTCGTGCATGAAGAAGCCGGTGATCCCGTGCTCCGCCTGCCACGCGAATTCCTTCTCGCCCGGCCAGTACCCGCGCAGACCGATCTGCACGTAGCGGGAGCCGTCGACATGCCCGTCACGCACGAGCCGGTACATCGGCGTCCCGTGCGAGATCTCGACCCCGAAGACCTCTTCACCCGTATCCGTGTGGGTGTCGAAATGGACGAGCGCGACCGGCCCATGATGCGCCGCCACGGCCTTGACGTCGGGCTCGGTGATCGAGTGGTCGCCGCCGAGGACGATCGGGATCGCGCCCGCTGCGACGACCTGGCCGACGGTCCGCTCGATCGCGGCGTGGCTGCCGAGTGGATCCGCGGGGACGATCGGCGCATCGCCGAAGTCGACCACCCGGAGAACCGCCATCGCGTCGATCCCGGCCTCGAGATGTGGGCCCGGCGGGCAGCCTGCGGCACGGATGGCGCGAGGGCCGAAGCGGGTTCCCGGCCGGTCGGAGGTGAGGTCGTCCATCGGCGCGCCCACGATCGCGACGTCCATGCCGACGAGCTCCGTGGGGTCGTGCGTGTACGGCAGGCCCGCGTAGGTCAGCAGCCCCGCGTAGTCGGGCTTGTCCGGCAGTCCCGCCTCACGCCAGCGCTCGAGTGGATCGATCATGCCCGGGATCCTACGCTCCCTCTACCCTTGGAGGCGTGCCAAGCCTCTCGCGGGACCGCGCACAGACGGCGGCTCGGGTCGGAGGGCTCGGCTTCGTCGTCCTCTGGCTGCTCTCGGACCGGTTGCAGGCGGTCGTTCCGTTCTGGCTCCCCTTCGCGATCCTCGCCGCCACGGAGCTGGAGTTCGTCTTCCGGGGTGTCCGCGAGCGTCGCCACGGAGTCGAGCCGCGTCCGGCATCGCGTCGGCTTCCGGGCGCGGACGATGCCGATCTCGGCTGGGTCGAGATGGTCGATGAGGAAGGGGAGCCGCTGCTGGTTCCCGCTGCGCCGCGCGCGCGCCGCCGCTCGCGCGTGCCGTTCCTCCTCGTCCTGCTGGTCGGAGTCACCCTGTTCACCTATGCCTATCGCGTCGACCGTGAGGCGGGCTGGCCCTCCGTGTCGGCGGCGGAGCAGGCGCGGGCAGAGCGGCGGTACACGGCGGAGGCCTCGCGCATCGCCGGCACGTCCGTGACGGTGCGCTGCGACGACGGTTACGCCGTCACAGGCGTCGGCTCGGACGCTGCGGGGATCGCGTTCATCCCGCGGGGTCTCGCCTTCCTCCAGCCCACGATCTGCAGGTCGCTGTACCGGATCACGTTCGAGGATCGTGTCGGAGCGCGGGACGATGCGGCGTTCGCGATCACCGTGCTCGCCCACGAGGCTATCCACCTCCGGGGCGTGCGCAACGAGGCCGAGACCGAGTGCTACGCGCTCCAGGAGGGCGTCACGCTCGGCGAGCGGCTCGGTCTCGATGCCGCCACGGCGCGGGCGCTGATGCGGTCCCAGCGCGACCGCGACCTCTCCGACGCGAGCGTCCAGCGCCTCGACTACCGCCTCCCTCCGGGCTGCCGCAACGACGGCTCGCTCGACTTGCGCCCGAACGACCCAACCTTCCCGTAGGACCGAGGGAAGCTCGCCCCGGTGGAGGCGGGGGGAGGCTTCAGCCTCTCCCCCGGGTCCCGCGCTCACCCTACGGTCCCGAGAGCGACTGTTCCAGCCGCCGCACGACCAGAGCCACGCTCGAGCCCCCCGCATGGTCGCCGAGCGCAGCCGCTGCCAGAGCGTTCGCCTCGAACACGACCCGCTCCCGCTCGTTCTCGAGGCCGCCGCGGACGACGAAGAGTGCCGCGTGCGCGCGTGCCCCCCACTCCTCGATCTCCGGGAGGGAAGCCCCTGGGACCGAACGCCCGGATTCGGAGACGCGAGGCAGCTCCGCGACCGCTGCCGCGGCATTCCGCGCCTCGACCGCGAGCCCCTCCCCCTCTGCCTGGAGCGCGGCCTCCTCGCGCACGAGCGCCTCGAGCCGCTCGCGCATCCTCGCCACCGTGGCAGCTGCATCCTCTGCGGCCACGGCCGCTCGCCGTACGGCACGCTCTGCTGCAACCTTCACGTCCTCCCCGGCTCGCCGCGAGCGGGCGGCCTCGTCGAGGCGGCGCTCGGCCTCGACGAGCTCGAGCCGCGCGTCGGACTCGCGCGTGCGTGCGTCGCGCTCGGCCTCCTCGGCGTGTGCGATCTCACCCGGAATCGCCACCAGCGCTGCCTGTAGCTCGCGAGCCTTGTCCCTGACCGAGTCGACGCGTTGCAGCAGATCGGTGGCCGTGGAGATCCGCGCCGCGAGATCGGCGTCGCGTCGTT
>Ga0315286_10004334_pt1 | contig 13613 bp, 9 predicted proteins | sample YL17G10_0_MG_FD_205038 | JGI IMG/M metagenome (GOLD analysis project Ga0315286, IMG submission 205038) | Sediment microbial communities from Yellowstone Lake, YNP, Wyoming, USA - YL17G10_0 | ecosystem: Environmental > Aquatic > Freshwater > Lake > Sediment | place: USA: Wyoming | collected... | reverse complement strand
GCGGGTGTCGCCTTCGCGCTCGCCGAACCTTACGGCGTGCTCGACTTCCGCGCCTTCATCCACGACATCCTCGAACAAAGCCACATGGTGCGCAATGCCGGCGTGTACCCGTACACCAATCAATACATCGGCACGGTGAAATACGCCTACGAAGTCACGCAAATCGTGCTGTGGTGCATGGCGCCACCGCTGGGGATCGTGGCGGTATGGGCGACGGCGGCACGTGCGAATGTCGCCTGGCGCGAGCGGCGGGCTGAGGACTGGGTGCTGCTCTCCTGGGTGGTGCCGTTCTTCTTGGTGACCGGGTGGTTCCAGGTAAAGTTCCCGCGCTACCTGCTGCCGATCTATCCGTTGATGACGTTGTGGGCGGCGGATTGGCTGATGCGCCGCTATCGCGGCGGCCGGTTGCTGGGGCGTATCGCATTACCCGTCGTGGTCGCCGGCACGCTGGCTGCGACGGCGGCGTTTCTCGCCACCGCCACGCGCCCGCACACAGTGGTCACCGCCTCCGAATGGGTCTACCGCCACATCCCGCCGGGAAGCAAGATCCTTACAGAAGACTGGGACGAAGGCTTTCCGTTTGCGCTGCCCGGAACCAACATCGGGGCGTATAAGATCGTTCCCTTCGGGTACTACGAGCCCGACAACTCGGCGAAGATCCAACGCTTGAGCCACGAGCTGGCAGAGACCGACTACATCGCCTTCCAAACCAAGCGCTTGTACGGGGCGGTGACCCGTGCTCCGGAAAAGTTTCCGCTGACTACGAACTACTTCTACGAGCTATTCGCCGGCGATCTCGGCTTCACGCTCGTGCACGAGGTGGCCTCGCGGCCGACGTTGTTCGGCATCGAGGTTCCCGACGAGTTGGCGGACGAATCGCTCACCGTCTACGACCACCCGAAAATCCTGATCTTCCGCAACACCGAGCACCTGTCCGCTGCGGCGCTTGCCGATAAAATTCTCCACGGCCTGCCGTCGCGGTCGCTAACCCGTAACGATCTCCTGCTCGCGCATCCAAGCACCGAGGCCGCGCCGATGGAGGCAACTGGTGCGGCCCCGCCGATCGAGTCCAGCCCGCTTGCCCTCCTCCTGTTCGTGGCGCTGGTCGAGATCTTGAGCCTGGCAGTCTACCCACTGTTGCGCCGATGGTTGCCGGGCGTCGGCACCTTCGCGTTGAGCAAGACGTTGGGCGTGCTGCTGTTCGCGTATTGTTCGTGGCTGTTGATCAGCCTCGGCGCGACGACGTTCACGCAAGGCAGCCTGACGGCGATTGCTTTTGCGCTGGTGTTGGCCGGCGCGGTGATGTGGCAACGTGGAGCGCGCCGGCCAACGCCGCGGGCCGAGATCATTGCCACCGAGGTGCTATTCTGGGGCGTATTTCTGGGGTTCCTGAGTGTGCGGATGTTCAACCCGGAAATCTACTGGGGGGAGAAGCCAATGGACTTCTCCTTCCTCAACGCCATCACGCGTGCGACAACACTGCCACCGCCTGAGCCGTGGTTTGCCGGATCGCCGCTGCACTACAGTTATTTCGGCTATTACACGGTGGCCGCGCTCGGCAAGACCCTGCACCTCCATCCGGCGCTGACGTTCAATCTCGGCATCGGGTTGGTCGCCGGTCTGACCGCGACCGCAGCATTTGCGGCCGGCACCGCGGTTGCCGAGCGGTGGCAAGTCGGCGTGCTCGCGGCGTTCCTGGTAACGTTGATCGGCAATCTCGCCGGCGTCCGTGAGCTGCACAGCCGTGGCATGGTCAACTTCGACTATTTTTGGGCGACGTCGCGGGTCATTAGGGACACCATTAACGAGTTCCCGCTGTGGAGCTTCCTGTTCGCCGACCTGCACGCGCACGTCATGGTCATGCCGATCTCGCTCACCTTCGTGTGCCTGACGGTGCTGTGGGTGCGGGCGCACACGATGCGTCCGGAGGAAGCGCCGCCACGCGGCAACGCCATCGTGTTGTTGCTCCTGCTGTGCCTCACGCTCGGGACGATCATCGTGACCAACACGTGGAGCACGCCCACCTACGTGCTGTTGTTCGTGTTCCTGCTCGGCACGGCGTGGCTGACCGAAGGAGAGCATCGGGGAGTGTTTTCCCTTCTGTTCCGCAGTGTGACGCGGGTTGTGCTCCCGAGCGCCGTCGTTGGTGCCGGCGCGTACCTCCTCTTCCTCCCGTACTGGACGCACTTCGTGGCCCCGGAGCGCAACTTCGGTTGGGAACCGCTGCCGCCGGACAAGCTCGCCCTGCCGCACGATTTCCTGACGATCTTTGGGATCTTCCTTTTCATCCTCGTGCCGTTCCTGTTTGCGCTGTGGCGACGCGCCCTGCGCCGCGACGCAACGGAGCCGCTGGGGTGGGGTCGCCTGCTGATTGTGTTGCTCGGTCTCGCGGTGGTGCTCGGCAGTCTGGCGGTGTCCACGCGCGCCTTCTCGGCGATCCTCTTTCTCTTGGCGTTCCAGCTGCTGCTGGCGCCCAACACCGAACGGCGTTGGCGCATCCCGGTGGCCATGGCCGCCTTCGCCTTCGCGGTCACCGCAGGCTGTGATCTGGTGTTCGTGTGGGATCGCATGAACACCATCTTCAAGTTTTATCTCGAGACCTGGTTGCTGCTGGGGATCGCCGCAGCAGTAGCACTACACGCCTTATGGACCGGAACAGTTCAGTTGCCCCGGCTGCGGCGGGCCTGGCAGGTGGCGCTGGTGGCACTCATTGCCGTCGGCCTGTTCACGGCGGCCACTGATACGTACGGAGTGATTCGCACCAATCGCGTCCCAACGCCGAAGCCGACACTCCACGGCATGGCCTACCTGCGCGAGAAAGCACCGTTCGAGCTGGCGGCGTACAATTGGTTGAACGAGCACATTCAAGGGATCCCGACTATTCTCGAGGCGCAGGGGGATTCGTATCAGGAGTACACGCGCGTCGCGATGAATACCGGCCTGCCGACGGTATTGGGGTGGGAATATCATGTTTTCCAGCGCGGCCATCCGTGGCCGGGCATTCACGCCCGCAAGGCTGACGTCAGGACGATGTACACCGCCGAAAACAAGGACGTGGTGGCGGCCTTGCTGCAACGGTATCGCGTCGCCCTTGTCTTCGCCGGCGGGCTCGAGCGGCGAACGTATGCGGGCGCCAATTGGGAGCGCTTCAAGCAGTGGACGGACGTGCTGACGCCCGTGTACCAGAATCCGGGTGTGACGATCTTTGCCGTCAACGGCCGCTTTTCCGGCACGATGCCGGTGTCGACGATCGAAGAGATCCCGCAGGTCGGCGGTGAAGAGGCGCCGCCGCCGCAGGACGCCCCCGGCAGGTTGCAGCAGCCACGGGGGCTGGCGGTCAAGAGCGACGGCAACATCGTGGTGTGCGATTTCGGCAACAACCGCATGCAGGAGTTCACCCGTGATGTGGCCCTGGTGCGCGTCTGGGGCACCCGCGGAGACTTGCCCGGGCAGTTCAACCAGCCGGGTGCCGCGGCGGTGGCCCCGAACGGCGAGATTGTCGTCGCCGATACGTGGAATCAGCGGGTGCAGGTGTTCTCGCCGAACGGCGAGTACCTGCGTGAATGGGCCGCGAGTTTCTATGGGCCGCGGGGCATCGCTATCGATCCCAAAGGACGCGTCTACGTGGCTGATACGGGCAACAATCGGGTTGTGCGCTTCTCGCCGGCCGGGGACAAGCAGCTCGAATGGGGCGGAAAAGGTTCAGAACCTAAACAGTTCATGGAGCCAACCGGAATTACCGCCGATGCTGCGAAGGTCTACGTGTGTGACAACGGCAACGCCCGGATGCAAATCTTCTCGCACGACGGCCTCTTCCTCAATGCGTTCCCTGTCCCGGGGTGGGCGAGCAAAGTATATTCCGAGCCGCATGTGACCCTTGACCCGCGCGCAACGTTGTGGGTAACGGTACCGACGGAAAAGGAAGTGCGGAACTACGATACCACCGGCAAGCTGCTGCGGACGATTACGACCAATAGTATACCCGGTGTGACATTCGAGATACCGATGGGCATCAGCTACAATGCCGCGGCGCATGAGCTCGTCATCTCCGATCTCGAGCATCGCCTGGTGCGCATCCCGTATGCCGAACATTGATCCAGATCCGCTGTCGTCCGGGGCACGTACGGTCCCGTCCGTCGAGCCTACTCACGGTGCGGTCGAGGCGCCGGGGCTCGTGCCGTGGCGTTGGCTACGGCTGTTGTTGCTGGTGGGCGCGCTCGGGGCGGCTATCGCAGGCCAGTATTGGCTCAGCATCCAATACGTCGCGCGCTGGTCCGCGGCGGCGTGGGTGTTTGCCGGGCTAGCCTTCGTGGCTCTGTATTTCCTCAGCGCTGAAGACCGCGGCTTGCCGGCGCTCGAGGGCGGCGGCCTCTCACGCAGCACGGAGCGCACCCTTTTGGCGGCGGTGCTCGGCGTCGGGCTCTTCTTCGGTTTCTTCCGGCTGTGGGAATTCCCGCCGGGGCTGAACCACGATGCCGCGTGGGAAGGCCTGTACGCAATCCGCATTCTACAGCGGGCGGTGCCGTACGCCCCGTACGTGAACATGGCCTGGGGCCGGGAAACGATGACCTTCTACTTCCGGGCGCTCAGCATTTTGCTCCTGGGCCGGACGCCGCTGGCCATCGAGTTGCCGTCGGTCATCGCCGGCGTCCTGACTCTGCCCTTCTTTTACTGGTGGGCACGCAACACTTTCGGCGCACGTTTCAGCCTGCTGGCGACGCTGCTACTCGGCGCCTCCGGCTGGCATTTGATCTTCAGCCGCACGGGGTGGCGATCGGATTTCCAGCCGTTGTTCGAGACGATTACGTGCTGCTTCTTCATCCGCGCCATGCTGACAGCGGCCCCGCGGGATTTCGCCATCGCCGGCCTCGGCTTGTCGCTCGCCCTGAACACGTACAACGCGGCACGCATCCTGCCGATGCTGTTTCCGCTGTGGCTGCTCGCTTACATCGCGCATTCGCGGCAAGTGGGAGCGTTCTTCAAGCGCTACGGCCTCGGACTGGTGGCGATGGCCGTCACCTTCGGCATCACGATTGCGCCGCTGGCGTGGTACGCGACGCATCACTGGATCGAGTTCCAAGGGCGGGCGCTCGCGCTGCAGGGTGAGACCACTTTCCCGCAAGCCTTGAAGCAGACGGCACTGCTGTTCAACTGTTGGGGAAACGGCAACGATTTCTTCGTCAGCACCCCGGGCCTCGAGTTCCCGGCCGCGGTGTTTCTGGGTTTTGGGCTGCTGTGGGCGCTGCTGAGCATACGCGACACACGCGCCCAGTTCCTGCTGCTCGGTCTCGTGATCAGTCTGGTACCGGGGCTGGTGAGCAAGCCGAACATGAACCGCGACATCGGCACGATGCCCTTCGTCTATTTCTTCGTGGCACTCGGGGTGACGTTCTTCGCGGTGCAAGCGCGGGCCCTCATCCCGCGTACCGGGCGCGCACTCGCGACGGCGCTCACCGTCGTGGTTGCAGCCGCGGCGATGGTCGCGACGTATACGCAGTATCTGAGCCACAATCGCCGCGACATCTGGGGGTACTACCCGGAAACGACCGCCCTGGGGAAATACATCAGGACCTTGGTGCCGCGCTACCAAGTCTGGGTGGGCGACACGCCGTACTTCCCGCGCGACACGATGACCTTCATGGCCTACCTGGACGAGGGCAATCCGTTGGAGGAACGCAATTACATTTGGCTCGACGACGTGACCAGTCTGCTGCGCACGAACCTCACGGCGCCTCCCGGAAAGGGCATGGCATTCCTGTTCGAAAATACGGGGCGCGCAACAACGGTGGTCAAGGAGTTGCAGCGCCGGTATCCCGACAACGAGCTGGTGACGCTGCGGTACCCGGAGAATTCCGGGCCGATATTCGCGATCGGCGTCCTGGTCCCCGCCGCGGGCGTCACGGCGAAGCCAGCGGCAGCAATAATCACTGCCAGTGAGACACCGGCGCCGGAGCCCGAGACTCCGCAAGCCGGCCCTCCCGGCAAACTCGGGCAACCGCGCGGCGTCGCCGTCAACAGCGACGGGAATGTCCTGGTGTGTGATTTCGGCAACAATCGCATCCAGGAGTTCGGACCCGATCTGCATTTTCTTGATGGCTGGGGCACGTTCGGCAAGTCGCCGGGAGAGTTCAAGCAGCCTTGCGGCATCGCGATCGGTCCGAGCGGCGAGATTTTCGTCGCCGACACCTGGAACCAACGCGTACAGGTGTTTTCGAAGACCGGGCAGTTCGTGCGCCAGTGGTCCGGGGCGTTTTACGGTCCACGCGGCATCGCCGTCGATGCGAAGGGTAGCGTGTTTGTCGCGGATACCGGCAACAACCGCGTCGTGCGGTTTTCGGCTGAGGGCAGCAAAGAAGTGGAATGGGGTGGCAAAGGGCCGGAACCGGGGCACTTCATCGAACCGGTGGGAGTGGCGGTCGGTAGCGGCGCACAGGTGTACGTCTGCGATAACGGCAACAGCCGCCTGCAGATGTTCTCGCGCGACGGGAAGTTCATCAAAGCGTTCCCCGTCCCCGGCTGGGAGGTGAAGCCGTATTCGGAACCGAACATCACCCTCGACCAGCACGGAACGATTTGGGTGACCGTGCCGGCGGCAAAGGAGATCCGCGCCTACGACAAGGCGGGCACGCTGCGCCGCACGATCACCGGCAGCAGCATCAAGGGGGTGTCCTTTGACACGCCGCTGGGGATCAGTTACAGCCCGGCCACCAAAGAGCTGATCGTCAGCGATTTGGAAAACCGGCTGGTGCGAATTCCCGTCGCAGGGAAGTGACGGGAATTCGTCTGGGACCTGCGACGAAGGAGGAAACATGTTTACGTTGCTTGCAGAACTCAAGGTGCAATCTGGCAAGGTCGAAGAGGCGAAGGCGGCATTCCGGGATCTGGCGCGGGTAGTGAAGGCCAGTGAACCCGGGACATTGGTCTACACGTTCCACCAGCGCAAGGATGATCCGACGACGTTCATCGTCTACGAGCGCTATCAAGACGAAGCCGCGTTCCAAACGCACATGGCCAATCTCGCTCAACACGCCGGCACGTTCGGCGCCGTGCTCGAGAGTGGTCCGAATCCGACATTCCTCGAGGATGTCTAGCCGGCTGCGCCTCCGACCGGCCACCATCTGCGCCTCGCGCATGTGGCGATGGCGTATGGTTACTGACGTTCCGCTTGTCCGCCCAATCGGCCTTTCGCATGCCATCGGTCTGTGTTACAGACACAACCGTTTTACGAGGAGGTCCCATTTATGGATCGTATTCTGCGGGTGAACATGTCGACGCTAACCACGAAGGAAGAGCCATATCCGGACGAATGGGCGGCGCTCGGAGGGCGAGCGCTGTCCGCAAAGATCCTGCTCAAGGAGGTGGACCCGAAGTGTGATCCGCTCGGTCCCGACAACAAGCTCATCTTTGCCCCGGGTTGCTTGTCCGGCTCGGCGGCACCCACGTCAGGACGCATGAGCGTTGGGGCGAAGAGCCCGCTCACCCACGGCATCAAGGAGGCCAATACGGGTGGGCAAGCCGGACAGAAGCTGATGCGCCTCGGTTACCGCGCCGTAATCATCGAGGGAAAGCCCAGTGACGCCGGCAAGCGGTATCAGCTCAAGATCACCAAAGACGGCGTCACTTTCAGTGAGTGTCCGGACCTCAAGGGTATGCGCTCCTACGCTTGTACCGCCAAGCTGGCGGCCGCGTCCAGCAAACGCGCCGCGTTCATCATCTGCGGTCCCGCCGGGGAGGCACTCCTGACCGCCGCGACTGTGGCGTTGACGGACGAAGACAACCGCTACCCGACGCGGCACGCGGCGCGCGGCGGGCTCGGCGCCGTCATGGGATCGAAGGGGCTGAAGGCGGTGGTGGTGGATGACGAGGGCAGTAGCGCACGCAAGCCGAAGGATCCCGAGGCGTTCAAGACGCTCACCACCAGCATGACCAAGAACTACCTGGCCGGTTCGCAGCTCTTTTCGCACGGCACCGCCGTCGTGGTGTCGTTGGGCAACATGATGGACACGCTGCCCACACGCAACCGGCGCGAGATGCGATTCGAGCACGCCGAGAAGATCGAGGGAGCACGGATCATCGAAAGCTTCGAAACGCGCGGCGGCAACATGCACAACTGCATGAGCGGCTGCATCGTGAAATGCTCGAATGAGATCCACGGCCCCGACGGCAAGTATCTCACCTCCGCGCTGGAGTTCGAGACGATCGCGATGATGGGATCGAACTGCGCCATCGGCGACCTCGACGCCATCGCCACCATGGATCGGCTGTGCGACGAGCTGGGCTTGGATACCATCGAGGCCGGTGGAGCCCTGGCAGTGGCCATGGACGGCGGCAAGCTGTCGTTCGGTGATGCCGAAGCGGCGATCCGCGTGCTCCAGAGCGTCGACAAGGGTGACGAGATGGGCACGGCGATCGGTAACGGCCTGGCCTTCACCGGAAAGAAATACAATGTGGCGCGCGTGCCGGCGATCAAAGGCCAGGCGATTCCGGCTTGGGAGCCGCGCACCCTGAAGGCGACCGGCGTGACGTACTGCACCAGCGCGATGGGTCCAGACCACACGGCAGGCTTGGTCACGATGCCGCCGGCGGATGTCGCAGTGGCGTCCCGGGACGCGCAGCTCGTGGCTGCCATCTGTGACTCCAGCGGCTTCTGTCATTTCGTTCAGCCGTCGTTGGACGAGATACGCCAGCTCTTCAATCTGATGTACGGGCTCAACCTGAGCGGACCCGACATTGTCGCTTACGGTTGGCAGTGCCTCCAGGATGAGTGGGAATTCAACCGGCGTGCAGGCTTCACGGAGAAGGACGATGCAATGCCCGCGTTCATGACCACGGAGCCGATCCCGACCAGCGGCAACGTATTTGACGTTTCCGAAGAGGATTTGCGCCGCGTGTACAGCGGCAACCCTTTCCGGGAGGAGTTGCTGATGTACCGGGCCGGCAGCTGAGTCGGAGCCTTGTCTCGGCGCAGGCGCCAATGGAACTGCGACAGATCGTCAAAGACGTGTACGCTTGCTTGCAAGAGGACCGCGGGCTGGGCACCAGCAACTCGGGCCTCATCAATCGCGGTGGCGGGCTGGTCATCGATACGTTTTGGGATCTGGGGCACACGCGGCAACTGATCGAAAGCTACGCGGCAGTCTGGCAGCAGCCAGCCCGCCGTGTCGTCAACACGCACCACAACGGCGATCACTGTTGGGGCAATCAGCTCTTTTCCGGCGCCGAGATCATCGGCCATCGGCTGTGCGCCGAGGCATTCGCCAAAGAGCCGCCGCAGCTGATGCAGGCGCTCCGCGGTGCGGCGGACAGCGGTGATCCGGCGATCGCCAGTTTCGCGAAAGCCCTGGCGGCGTGGGACTTCAGCGGGATTACCCTGACGCCTCCGACGGTGCTGATTGAGGACCAGCTTGATCTGGATCTCGACGGCATCCATGCCTGCGTGATGTATGTGGGCCCCGCGCACACGGCCGGTGATGTCATCGTCCACCTACCGGAGCAACGGGTCGTGTTCGCCGGCGATATCCTGTTCCGACTCTGCACGCCGATTGGTTGGGAAGGGACGTTCGCCAAGTGGATCGAGGCGCTTGATCGGGTCAGCGCACTCGCCCCTGAGGTGATTGTGCCGGGGCACGGGCCGCTGTGCGGTGCCGAAGGCCCGCGGGAAATGAAGGCGTACCTGCAGTACGTGCGCAGCGAGTCGAGGCGTTTCTTCGACGCCGGATTGCCGGCGTTGGAGGCGGCGAAGCGGATCGATCTCGGACCGTACGCGAATTGGACGGAGCCTGAGCGGCTCCTCTTCAACGTTGAACGTGCGTACCGCGAGTTCCGTGGCGAGCCGTTCGACGCACCAATCGACGTGCCGGCAATGTTTCAGGGGATGTACGAGCTGCGGAGCGCCAAGCCGTAGGGGCGCACGCGTCAGAAGCTTCGTTGGCGAATGACAGGCGGTTGACAACCGACTGGTCGGCAGGTAAGTGTCTGCGGGTCGGTTAAGGGGGCAACCAGCGGTCGTGGAAGTCGGCTCGTGCGAGAGGAGGGGTTGGAAGGATGACGCGACGAATCCCTTTTGAACTGCATCGTGTCAGCGCCTGTTCCGGGCACAGCCGCGGGAGGCGACCCAACACGTCCGCCGGAAGCCTCTGGCGTGCGGACGGGAGGCAGACCCCCGCCGGACTTCGGTCCGAGGCTGTGCCCCGCTAAGAGGCTGTGAAATCCTCTGGCCGGCGCCCCCCCCCGGTGCCGCCAGGGATCAACGGTTTCACAGCCTCCCCCTGGTGGGGTCCGCTCCCCGCGGGCCCCACCAGCCCATCCAAGAGTCACACTGCATGAAGGAAAAATGGGGAACAGGAAACCCGAAACCGGAAATCCGAAACCGGTCAATATCTGCGATTTGTCATTTCGCATTTCCTGTTTCCGGTTTTCCATTCCGAACGCGACGAGTTCCGCCTGTACCTACGCGAGCGTGAACAACTCGCTGAGCACCCGGCGTGCTTCGAAGTGCTCTTCTGCGATTGCTCGCGCTGCGCGTGCGTGCGTGTTGTAATCGGCGCGGATCGTGGCAAACGCGTCCACGGCGTCTGCGAGTGCGCGCACCGCGAAGAGACCTCTGCCCGTCGGTAACACCCGACCAAACCCCGTATCCTGGGTGATGACCGGTCGGCCCGCAGCCAAGTAGCATGCCCCGCGGTCGCTGAACCAACCGCTCGCCAAGCGCACGTTGAGGTCCTTGGCGACAGTGAACTCCCCCTTCGATCTCTGGATGAAATCCCGGTAGGCAAATGCGTCCGCCGACAGCGCAGTCGGATTCACGATCTCCCAACCGTGCTCGCCAAGCAGCGCCACGTCGCCAGGGGTTTGGTCGACATCCATGGCGATCACAAAGCGTTCGCTGCTCTGCCGTGGCAGTTCCAGGAACTTCATCCATTCCGCGCGCTTGCTCCAGGAGTAGACCTCGCCTTCGAAGTGCACGTCGCGGCGGCGTTCATCCCAGCGGCCGATGGTCGTAAAGGCGGCGCCCGGATCAGCCGGCAGCGGCGCCCACAACTCGGTCGCGATCGGCTGACGGGTGGGTCGCCACTGATACCGCACCGACGGTATCCGGCAGCGGGGACGTCCAATGTTCTCACCGATAGTGAAGTGCAGATCGTGCTCGTCGAGTAGCGCGCACAACGCAGCGTCACCTTCGGCGACCCGGATCTGCGTGAATGTCGGGTCGATGTCGATGAACACCCTCGTCTGACGCGGCTGCGGCGGGAGACGATTCACCGGCGCCAGTGTGAGCACGAATCGGGCCTCGCCGAGAAGCGCGGCGGTCTCCTCGCGGCCGCGCCCGTGATGGCGGTCGCGTCCCGCATCCCAAAACACCCAGCGGTCCCCGAAACCGAAGCGCGCGAAGAAGTCGGCGGCAAAGGCCACGCCGCGATCCGGCGCGACATACATGTGGCCTGTGACCGGATCGAAGCAGTCTGGGTAGTACGCCGTGTCCTCGTAGAAGTAGGGATCGAAGCCGAGGGCGCGCAGGCCGACCAGATAATGGAGAACTTGCCACGCATATCCGCCGAGCGGGCAGCGGACCAGGTACCCGGCAAGAATGACTGTGTCGGCGTGACTCACGGCGCGGACTGTAGCATTCAATGACAACGATCGACATCGTTGTAGAAGATGCGACGGCTCTCCGCTCGCTCGCGTAGTGGAGATTGGATCGCCGTGTGAAACATGTTATGCAGAAGGCGTCATGGTACAGATATCGGTTCGAGACATACGCCTCAAGTGGCCCGAAGCCGAAAAGAAGCTGGCGAGCGTCGGGGAGATCGTGGTGACGCGCGATTCCGTGCCGGTCGCGCGCTTGATTGCCTACCGGCCTACGGCCAAAGCACGCCGCGTTCGCTTTGACGCCGCGGCACAGCGTCGCTGGCTGCGGCGGTTCTGGAAAGGGCAGGCGCCGCGCGTATCAACGGACAAGCTTCTGCAACAGGAGCGGTCTGATCTACTATCTCGGAAGATCGTCGCCTGGTAGCAAGAATTGCGGATTGCAGATTTCGGATTGCGGGTTCCGCAATCCGCATTCCACAATCCGCAATGGGTTGCGGGCGAAGCCCGCGCTAGGCTACTATTTCCGTGAATTGTCGCGCGGCGCAAAGGTTCTTGGCCGATGCTCGTACGCGCTAGGAGAAAGTCAAAAGACAAAAGGCAAAAAGCAAAAGTCAAAAGGCAGCTGGCAGAAATGCCAGGCGCAGATGACTTTTGCCTTTTGACTCTTGCCTTTTGACTTGTTCATGGCGCTGTACCTCGACACGAGCTGTCTGCTGAAGGTGTTCTTTCCGGAGCCGGAAACGGCGCAGACGCTGGCAGCCATCGCGGCGGAATCGCGCGTCGTCGTGTCGTCACTGGCAAGATTGGAGATGCTCTCGCAGATTCACGGGCGCGTGGCGGGAGGGCTGCTGTCTACAGCGCGGGCGAGGCGCTTGCTGCAACGGGTGGAGACCGTGCTGAAGATGGCGCCTTATGAGCCAGCCCGTTGTCCCGCAGACATCATCGAGATCGCCGTGGCACAGGTGCAGCCGCTCTCGAAGTCGGTGCACTGCCGCACGCTCGACCGGCTGCATCTGGCGGCCATGGAGGCGCTCGGCGTGCGACGGCTGCTGACGAACGATGACACCCAAGCCGCCGCCGCTCGGGCGCTGGGCTTTCAGGTCCTGTTGCCGAGGTGATCGTGCCCCTCCCCTTGATCGTGATCTTCCTGCTGTTGGGAACGGCGGCAACCATCCCTGCCGCCGAGGACGCGGGAAGCATCGCCCGATGTCCGGACACGGCACTTCCCCACGCCATCGACTCCCCGCGGGACTGGATCGAGCGATGCGAGGGCGGCAGCCCCTCCTCCTGCAAGATCACCGAGTTTGCGGCGGACATCGACCATGACGGCGTCGCGGAGCTGTTTTTCGGCTGCCGCGAAACCCAGGGCAACGCGGGCGGGCCGCATTACGTATTCCGTCGCGACGGCAAGCAGTACCGTTACCTCGGCTCGGTGTTTCTCCATCCAAAGGCGTTCCGCGTCCTTCCCGCGGAGTAGGACGGGCTGCCGAAGATGATCCTCTACCGGCGGCTGAGCGCCGCGGAGGGCCAGCTTTGCACCGTCAAGTACACGGGTGGAACGTTCCAGATCGTCAGCCAGGAGAAGATCGAACCGACCGGCAGGGATCAGAAGTGGTACGAGGACCTATTCAACCCAGGTCCGTCGAGCGGCGAGCCGGAATCTGTGCCCGCCTTTCGTCCGGAGATGACCGCAAGCACGGCCCTGGAGCTCGCGGAGCGCTACATCGCGGAGCACAGGGTGGACGTGTCTGCGCAGTACGTCAGGTCCGTGACGCTCGTGTTCGACGACAAGCAGACGCCGGCGATGCACTACTGGCATGTCCAATGGGCGTGGGCCCGGCCGCGCTTGGGCGGGGAATACGGACTGCGAGTCTACATGGACGGCACGGTCCAGCCAACCCCCCTCGGACCGTGAAGGGAGAAGGTGACGATGCGACGGAGTTCTCTCCTGGTCTTGGTCGTGATGCTCGTCGCTCCGATCGTGGTAGCCCAGCCCCCCGATCTCAAACCTGTCCACCCGGATG
>Ga0315286_10004333_pt1 | contig 13613 bp, 12 predicted proteins | sample YL17G10_0_MG_FD_205038 | JGI IMG/M metagenome (GOLD analysis project Ga0315286, IMG submission 205038) | Sediment microbial communities from Yellowstone Lake, YNP, Wyoming, USA - YL17G10_0 | ecosystem: Environmental > Aquatic > Freshwater > Lake > Sediment | place: USA: Wyoming | collected... | reverse complement strand
GACCGCCAAAGACCCCATTGGGTTCGCAGGGCGTGCGGGCAACCTGTATTCGTACGCGTTCGACGATCCGGTCAATTACCGCGACCCCACCGGACTCACCACGTACATGGAGCAGGCAACACAAATGGGCATCAGTGGCGCGCTTGGCGGCATTCAAAACACGCTATCAACCCTGTTGGCAGGAAAGAGAGACGCTGGGTCTATACTCACGGCAGGAGGCATCGGATTTTTCGGCGGCGTAGCTTCCGTGGTGAACGTTGCGCGGCTTCCAGGCATCGAACACGTGATGCTCGCTGCTGTGCAAGGCGGCTCAATCGGATTTTGGAGCAACGTGGCTACTCAATGGCAAACCTGCGCCGACTGTGACGTTCAATGGACGCCAGCATTGGGATCGGCATTGGCTGGGGTCTTCGGCGGACCGTTCTCCGGTCTCGGTACCACAAGGGGCGTCGCATTCGGCTCCGCACTCACGACAGTCACGTCCCTGGTGTTCGACGCCGCCGGGTTCGTGGACCAAACGATGCACTGAGGGCGGCGCATGCGGACCAAAACGAGACGCGTCCTGGCTCAGCTGACTCTATTGCCATTGATTCCAGCCGGCATGTTCTCCGTTGTTTGGATCAGCAACCACATCATGGAGATCGGCAGGGGCTTTGTGCCTACGGGCGAGGTAAAAACATGGTACGAAATCGTGCTGCTCGCCCTATCAGGAATGTTGATCGGGGCGGTTGTCGTCGCTGCGATGCTGTGGTTGTGGGGGCGTTTCTTGGTAGCGGTTGGCCTGCTGACTTCGAAGGAATTGTGGAACCGAGAAGCTGATCACGAGGGCGACCTAACTCAGAAACGTCATCACGGAAATCGCAGAACGTAGCGCGGTATTGGACCGCATCTCACGGGCGCTGGGGCTGCTGGGCGACGAGGGCCTCGACGACGTCGATGATGCGTTGCTGCTGATGGCGCGGCAACTGCGAGACGCTGGCGAACACGCGCCGCGCGCGACCGACCGGACCACCGCGTACGTTCCGTAGCGGCTCGGCGTCGAGCAGCTCTTCCACGCGTACCCCGAGAATCTGCGCGAGCTTGATCAACTGCTCCGGCCGCAGGGCCACCTGCTTCCGTTCCCACAGCGCATAGGACGGCTGCGAGATTCCCAGCTGCCGCGCTACGTGCTCTTGGCTGAGCCCGGCCGCTTCGCGCAAGGCACACACCCGCGCTCCGAACTTGGAGCGTTCCGACTGGGAAGGACGACCGACTTTCATGCCGTCACTGTACATCAGGGTTATAGGTGCGGCTTGCATTGTCATAGATATTATCTATAATCAGCGACGGATCGGAAAATTGCAAGAGGCCCTTGACAGGTTTTCACAGAACGGAGGTGGGATGGCACGCATTCCGGAATCAGAGCTCGAACGCCTGAAGCGAGACATTTCGGTAGAGCGCTTGGCCACGGCGCGCGGCGTCGAGCTCAAGCCGCACGGGGCGAACCTGATTGGCCTGTGTCCGTTCCACGAGGATCACGAGCCGTCGTTGGTGATCACGCCGGCGAAGAACCTCTGGCACTGTCTCGGCGCCTGTCAGACAGGCGGCAGTGTGATCGATTGGGTGATGAAGGCGGAAGGCATCTCGTTTCGCCACGCCGTCGAACTGCTGCGTAGTGATCTTCCTCCTTTAGCTGCTGCTTCTTCCTCGAGTGCGGTGCAGCGCGCGACACTGCCCGTCCCTTCGACGGGGCTCACAGGCCTGCCACTGCTGGCGGATCCGGAAACGAGCAACGCGGAATTGTTGCGCCAGGTGGTGCGCTTCTACCACGACACGTTGACGGAGAGTCCCGAGGCGCTGGCCTACCTGGACAGCCGCGGCCTGCGCTCTGCCGAAATGATCGATCACTTCCAGCTCGGCTTTGCGAATCGCACGTTGGGCTACCGTCTGCCCTTCAAGACCCACCTCGCCGGCGCACGGCTGCGCCGCCGGCTGCAGGACATCGGCATTCTGCGGGACAGTGGCCACGAACATTTTAGCGGCTCGCTGGTGATCCCGATCGTCGACGCCCATGGCACCGTCACGGAGCTCTACGGGCGCAAGATCACCCCGCGGCTGCGGCCCGGCACGCCGCTGCATCTCTACTTGCCCGGCCCACACCAGGGTGTGTGGAATGTCGGCGCACTGGAGGTCTCGAAAGAGATCATCCTGTGCGAAGCGCTCCTCGATGCGCTGACCTTCTGGTGTGCGGGCTTCCGCAATGTCACCGCCAGCTACGGCATTGAAGGCTTCACCGAAGACCACTTCGTGGCTTTTCGAAAGTACGGCACGGAGCGGGTCCTCATTGCGTACGATCGCGACACCGCCGGCGAGCAGGCGGCCGAGAAGCTCGCGGAGAAACTCACCGTGGCAGGCATCGGCTGTTACCGTGTCGAGTTTCCGAAGGACATGGACGCCAATGACTATGCGTTGAAGGTGACGCCGGCGGCGCACAGTCTCGGGCTGCTGCTGCGCACGGCACGGTGGATGGGCACGGGTGCGGCGCCAGCGATTACGTCGGTGCCCGAAGCGTTCATCGTCGCGCTGGGCAATGAGTCGCCCGCAGCGGCAGCGGACGTCGCGATCGCATCAGAGCCGGCACCGGCAGTGGCCGATGCGGCTATTCCTTTAGCTGCCCAAGCACCGCCGCGCGCCGAGATCCCCACCGAGATTCGCAACGAAGAGATCGTCATCCGGCTCGGCGATCGCAAGTACCGTGTTCGCGGCCTGGCCAAGAACCTCAGCTACGACGTGCTGCGCGTGAATATCCTCGCGGCCAAGGGTGACACCTTCCATGTCGACACGCTCGACCTCTACAGCGCCCGCCAGCGGGCACTCTTCATCCGCCAAGCCGCGGAAGATCTGGCGCTCACCGAAGACGTGATCAAAACCGATGTCGGCAAGGTCCTGCTCAAACTCGAGGAGCTGCAGGACGAACAGATTCGGCAGACGCTGGCGCCGCAGGAGCAGACCGTCACGCTCAGTGACGACGAACGGGCGGCCGCGCTCGATCTCTTGACCGATCCGGAGCTGCTCACGCGCATTCTGCGCGACTTCCACCGCTGCGGCGTGGTCGGGGAAGAGACCAACACGCTCGTCGGCTACCTCGCCGCCGTCTCGCGGAAACTCGACGAACCGCTGGCGGTGATCATCCAATCGAGCAGTGCCGCCGGCAAAAGCGCGCTCATGGAAGCGATCCTCGCCTTCATGCCCGAGGAGCAGCGAGTGAAGTACTCCGCCATGACAGGCCAGTCGCTCTTCTACATGGGCGAGACGGACCTCAAACACAAGATTCTCGCCATCGTCGAGGAGGAGGGCGCCGCACGCGCCTCCTACGCGCTCAAGCTCTTACAGAGTGAAGGCGAGCTGACCATTGCCAGCACCGGCAAGGATCCTGAGACGGGCAAGCTGGTCACGCACGAGTACCACGTGGAAGGGCCGGTGATGATTTTCCTGACCACCACCGCCATCGAGATCGATGAGGAACTCTTGAACCGCTGCCTGGTGCTGACGGTGAACGAGGACCGCGAGCAGACGCGCGCCATTCACCAGCTGCAGCGCGAACGGCAAACCCTCGAAGGCCTGCTGGCGCGCCAGGACCGCCGGGAGATTCTCGCGCTCCACCAGAACGCGCAGCGCCTGCTCAAGCCCCTGTTAGTCGCCAATCCCTTCGCCCGCGAGCTGACCTTCCTCGACACCCGTACCCGCACGCGGCGCGACCACATGAAGTATCTCACCCTCATCCGTACCATCGCGCTGCTGCACCAGTACCAACGGCCGGTGCAGATCATCACGCATCACGGGAAGACGCTGGATTACATCGAGGTCACCCGCGCCGACATCGCCACCGCCAACCGCCTGGCGCACGAGGTGCTTGGCCGCTCGCTCGACGAGCTCGCCCCGCAGACCCGCCGGCTCCTGCATCAGATCGACCAGATGGTGACCGCGGCCTGCACCCGGCTGGCCATAACACGGAGTGACTATCGCTTTAGCCGCCGCGACGTGCGCGAGCACACCAACATCGGCAACACCCAGCTCAAGCACCACCTCCACCGGCTCGAAGAATTGGAGTACGTGCTGGTGCACCGCGGTGGTCGCGGTCAGTCCTTCGTCTACGAGCTGCTCTACCACGGCGAAGGGCAGGACGGCCGCCCGTTTCTCATCCGGCTCATCAACCCCGATGATCTCCACCCCTACGACGAAAAGAAGTCGGGGGGAGAAGCCCAGAAGTCGGGGGCAAGTCGGCCCCAGGTCGGGGCCAAGTCGGACGGTGGTCGGAGTGACTCAGGGGCCTTCAAATCCTTGGGAGACAAGGGATGCAGCGATTCCGCGCCGAGAACCGAGAACAACGCACATCTCGGCAACACACACGGCGTTGCGTCGTACGTAGTTACCGATCGTCCGGCTAGCGCTTCTCCTTTAGCTGCCTCCCCGAACCCCGAACCCTGAACCCCGATCCCGCGAGCGAGCAGCGAGCCATGAGACGCAAGCCGGGCAGCAAGCCCCGTCCGAAACCCGGCGCCGATTTCACCGACCCGCAGAGTATGGGCGCATTGCTGGCGCAGTACACCGAGTGGATGCGCGTGCATCACTACGCCGCGGACACGCTGCGCACCAGCGGCCACGCGCTCAAGCTGTTTGCCGCCTGGGCGGCGGAGCGCAGCATCACGCGCGCCAGCGAGGTGACGCGGCCCATCTTGGAGCGCTATCAGCGCTCCATCTTCCACTACCGCACCGCCCAGGGCCGGCCGCTCGGGTTGCGCAGCCAGCTGGCGCGCCTGTGTGCCGTGCGCGCCTTCTTCCGGTACCTCGTCCGCCACAATCTGATTCTCTACAATCCGGCCGCCGACCTCGACTTGCCGCGGACCGAGAAGCGCCTGCCGCGCGACGTGCTCACGGTGGCCGAGGTGGAACGCGTGCTCAACACGATCACACTCGCCGAGCCCATGGGCCTGCGTGACCGGGCCATGCTCGAAACGCTCTACTCCACCGGCATCCGCCGCCAGGAGCTGGCGAATCTCACGCTGCGCGATCTCGACCGCGAGCGCGGCGTGGTGCTCATCCGGCGCGGCAAGATGAAGAAGGACCGCATGGTGCCGATCGGCGAGCGCGCGCTGCTGTGGATCACCAAATACCTCGACGAGTTGCGCCCCAAGCTGGCGAGCGAACCCGATGACGGGTACCTCTTTCTGGCCAACTACGGCGAGCCCGTGACGCCGAAGCGGCTCTCCCAAATCGCCCACGACGCGATCACCAAAGCCGCGATCGGCAAGCAGGGCTCCTGTCATCTCTTCCGCCACACCGCGGCCACGCTCATGCTCGAAGGCGGTGCCGACATCCGCTACATCCAGCAACTGCTCGGCCACGCCGATATCTCCACCACGCAGATCTACACCCAGGTCTCGATCGGTAAGCTCAAGGCCGTGCACACCGAGACGCACCCCGCCGCCCAGTTTCGCCGCCGCAATTACGAAGACCCAACCGACGCGTCCGCCACCGACTCCACCCCCGCCGACCCCGCACACGATGAGGCTGACGGCGACGACGACGATCACAGTCAGTGACTCGGTGTGGCGGCGCCACGTCATGTGACCCCACCCCGCCCCACCGTGGTGGGGCTCCGTGTGCGGGCTCCCCGCCGCCACCACACCGCACCACCACGCCCGCACACCGAGCCCGGTTATCTGATCCCCCGGCCCGCCCCGGCGCGAGCCCCGCGGCGCGGAACCCCGCCCCGCCCGGGCGCTGAAGACCGGCGGGAAGTCGCCTCGCTCGGCCCGGCCGATAAGGCGCCTTATCGGCCAGGGTCGGCTGCGCACGCGCCCGGCTTTTCATCATCGCAACTAAACTGGTGGGCCAGGCGCGCGCCCAGCCGACTGCCCTCGTTCGGCTAAACATAACGCGGGCGTTATATTTCCTTCCCGCCGTGGAGACGCGCCCACCCCGCCGATTCCGCGCCGCGGCGCTCGCACCGTCCCGTCCGCCCCCGGAGGGGGCTCCCCGGAGCAAACATCTCGCCTGCGTCACACGCATGAGCGCACAACCGTGCTCGTACGCGCAGCGCCGTGCCGTGCGCGAGCGGCGGACCGGCGCGCCGCTTGCCAACCAGCTCCCGTGGCGCGCCGGGGCGGCGGTCGCCCTGCGGGCCGCTGCGCCGCCGGCGCTCGTGCCTCGCGCGCCAACCACCCCGCCACCCCGCGGCGCACGCGTGCGCGCCTGAGCCGCTGGACGGGCTCCAGTCCTGTCCTGAGCCTGTCGAAGGGGCCCCCGCGCGCGCCGCTCCCCGCCAGCAGACCGGTCATGCTCTTCACCCTTTAGTCGCCGTCTTCTCTTCTCGACGTGCGGCGATCCGTGGTACAAGACGTCCATGCTCGACGCGGCAGCTAAAGAGAATGCGTCCACGACAGCGCAGAGTTTGTCGCAAACTCGCGTCGGGGCTTCGCGACTTGCGGACCACGCTGCCTTCTGGGCCGCAGCGCATTTATCCGCTGAACCGCGGTGGCGAATGCGCCGCGGGTACGACGACGAGGTGGTGGGCGGATTATTGACCACCAAAGACCCCATTGGGTTCGCAGGGCGTGCGGGCAACCTGTATTCGTACGCGTTCGACGATCCGGTCAATTACCGCGACCCCACCGGACTTAGCACCTACATGGAGCAGGCAACACAAATGGGCATCAGCGGTGCTCTTGGCGGTATTCAAAACTCTCTGTCAATGCTGTTGTCCGGGAATAAGGAAAAGGCAGCTTTGGGCAGCGCATTCGGTATCGGCTTCGCCGGTGGTGTGTTCTCTGTAATCAACGTCGCTCGATTGCCTGGCATTGAGAAGCTGATGGTGGCTCTCGTACAAAGCGGCTCCGCTGGTTTTTGGACCAACGTTGCGACCCAGTGGCAAACGTCGCCTGATTCGGATCTCCAGTGGACACCGGCGCTGGCTTCGGCCCTCGCGGGAGTTATGGGCGGCCCCTTTAGCGGCCTCGGTACGATCAGGGGTGCTGCATTTGGTTCCAGTCTTACAGCGCTAACAAACTTCACCCTCGACGCAGCGGGTATCGTCGATCGCACGATGCATTAGAGCCATGCGGACCAGCACTCGCCGTTTCGTGGCACAGGTGAGCTTCATGCCGCTGTTGCCGTTCTGCCTTTGGGTCATCATTTGGATTAATCGGCACTACTTCAGCGCTGGCGAGGAGGTCGAGAACTGGTACGACTTCGTAGTCGTTATCGCCCTCGGGTTGACGATAGCTGCAGTTGTGATCGCACCTGTTCTCTGGCTATGGGGGCGTTTCTTGGTGGCCGTTGGGCTGCTCACGAAAGATGAATTATGGAACAGCTCCGCACCCCGGATAACGGACAAGCGGACTCCGTTGCGGTAGGGATGTGGTTCAGCTCCGCGCGCCGACGCGCTGGCGGAGCCGTTCGCGGTCGAGGAAGGTATCGAGGAACTGGAGGATCTGGCGTTTTGACGGCCGAGAGGGACGTTGGTCGGAAGAGTCGGATATGAGGATAGAGGATCTGACACCCTCTGTGCCGGAAGCGCAATGGCGCACCGGGTATGTGGATTATCTGGACGGGCAGCTGGCGCGGATCACGCGGCCCGACGGGCAGGCGATCAACATGACTTACGATCCGGAGACGGGGCAATTGCTCGCACAAGCGCTGCCGAGCGGGCAGATCTATTACCGCTACGATGTGACGACCGGGAATCTAGAGCGCATCGACGCGCCGGGTGAAACGCTGGCGTACACGTACGACGGCTCGCTGCCGACGAGCGAGAGCTGGATAGGGATGGTGGCGGGGAGTGTCGGCCGGACCTACGATAACAACTTCCGGATCACCTCACAGACTGTGAATGGGACGAGCGGCGTGGCGTTCACGTACGACGCCGACGATCTGCTCACGGGGGTGGGCGCGATGACACTCACCCGCGATGCGCACACAGGACTGCTGAGCGGGACAACACTCGGCAGCGTGAGCGACGCGTTCGGGTACAACGGCGTCGGCGAGGTGACCAGCTACAGCGCTAGCGTCGGCGGTGGGTTGGTGTTCGCTGAGGTGTACAGCCGTGATGCACTTAGGCGCATCAGCGCCAAGACCGAGACCATCGGCGGTGTGACGTCCACCTACGGCTACGGCTACGACCTCGCCGGCCGCTTGACCGACGTAATGACCAACGGCAGTGCGACGTCACACTACGAATACGATCTCAACGGCAATCGAGTCAGCAACGCGAACGGCGATGGCGTGCTGAGCTTCAATCAAGCCGGCACGCTGTTCGACGCCACGTACGACGATCAGGACCGCTTACTGACCACTGACCACGGACCACTGAGCACTTCCTACACCTACACCGCTAACGGCGAGCTGCTCGCGAAAACCGACACCAGCACCAACACGAGCACGACCTACACCTACGATGTCCTCGGGAATCTGACACACGTGGCGCTGCCGGACGGCACCCAGATCGACTACCTCATCGACGGGCAGAACCGGCGCGTCGGCAAGGCCGTCAACGGAACCGTTGTCCAAGGGTGGCTGTATGACGGGCAGCTGCGCATCGTCGCCGAGATCAATGGCAGCGGCGCTGTCGTGTCCCGGTTCGTGTACGGCGCGAAAGCCAACGTGCCCGACTACGTGATCCAAGGTGGCATCAGCTATCGCATTCTCTCCGATCACCTCGGTAGCCCACGGCTCGTAGTCAATGCCAGCAGCGGGGCTATCGTCCAGCGCACCGATTGCGACGAGTTCGGCAACGTGCTGGTGGACGATGTTGCCCCTGGCTTCCAACGAGTTCCGTTCGGCTTCGCTGGTGGGCTCTACGATCCCGACACCGGACTGACTCGCTTCGGTGCCCGTGACTACGATCCGCAGACAGGCCGGTGGAGCGCCAAAGACCCCATTGGATTTCGTGGCGGCTCGGCGCATTTGTATTCTTATGTAGCGAGTGATCCTATCAATCGGCGCGATGCCAGCGGCTTGTTCACGGCGTCAGAGCAGGCCGCAGTGATGGGCGTATCCGGCGCTGTCTATGGAGCTCTTTCCGCGTCTCTGCAGCCTCATGCCACACTTTCTTCCATCGGCGCCAACGCCGCGATCTGGGGCGTCGCTGGCCTTGTATCTGTCTTGCCGGCGCTTCCCGCCGGGGTTTCGACGCTGACTGCAGCGGGCCGACTAGAGGCCTTCTACACCTCTGCGATACTTGGAGGTATAGCGTCGGGCTCAGCAGCGATTGCGCAGGGTGCAGCTCCGCCAGACGTAGTCGTATACACTCTTGCTGGTCTCATCGGCGGGCCCTTCGGAAGCAGCGTTACGCTGCAGCACGCGCTCATCGGAGCCGCAATTACGAATGGGGTTGACTTAACGTACGATGTTCTTGTTTTCGTCGCCGAGTGGTGTGCCGGCCAAGGCGGCTGCGGCACCTTCATCACGGCGCCATGACAAGATTAATTGATTGGTCTCTCTAGCCCAGGCGTCGAGATGGCGTACAAACGCATCAAACGCAGGATCCTGGTTGCGATTTACCTCATATCCGTTAGCGGCGTAATGGCGGTCGGAGTCTGGTTCTGGATCTTCAGGTCGTTTACTCATGAAAGACCAGATCTCGATGAGAGCCCCACGATCATCGGCGTGATCGGGGTGATCGTAAGCTTGAGTGCGTTCATTTGTGCCGGGGTTTGGATCGGTAAGCGTGCGGGTATTCTCCTCGGACTCTGGACGCATGAAGAGGCACGTGCAAATGTACCGGCCGGGCAGCGGTACGCATCCTCATGGCTTGAGGAGGCCAGCCATCGGGACTATGTGCCGCTAGCTCTGTTCTCTGCAACTGTGACACTGCTAGCAGTTGCTGCCATCGTCTTTTGGATAATTCTTTGATTCGCACTCTGATCCGATGGGGACGGCGCAAGAGGACGTAGTAGTAACGACTACCCCGAGCTCACCCGTAGTGATATCACGCAGGAGGGGGCAATGGCACAAGAGGGACGGAGGTGGGAGGAGTCGGGTGTGCGAACGGGGTAGCCGTGCAGACGACGTAACGGCGTGCAGTTCCTCAGCACGGGCGAGCAGCTGCGGATCACGACGTTGCCCGACGGCACGCAACAGAGCACGTTGCTCGGCATCGACGGCAGCCGCACGACGATGCAGCCGGAGGGGACCACGCAGACGCTGACGAGCGACCCCGATCCGCGGTTTGGCATGCAGGCCCCAGTCGGGCAGAATGGGAGCGTGACTACGCCCGATGGACTCAGCGCCAGCGTCAGCGGCACACGCATCACCACCCTCAGTGATCCGGCGGACCTGCTGAGCTTGAGCTCGCAGACCGACACGGTGACGCTCAACGGGCGTACCATCACGCGCGCCTGGGATGCGGCAACGCGGACGCTGACCGACACGAGTCCGGAGGGCCGGCAGACGCGCACGGTGCTCGATGAACAAGGGCGACCGATCCAGCAGCAGCTGGGCAATCTGACGGCGACGGAATTCAGCTACGACGCCAACGGCCGGCTCGACGGCATTGCGCAGGGCAGCCGGGTGAGCAGCATCGCGTACGATAGTGACGGCAATGTGGCGAGCGTGACGGATCCGGCGGGGCGAACGGTGAGCTTTGCGTACGATGGCGCGGGGCGCGTCACGCTGCAGACGCTTCCGGATCTCCGGGAGATCGCCTTCGACTACGATGCGAACGGCAACGTCACCTCCATCATGCCACCGGGGCGGCCGGCGCACGGCTTCAGCTACAGCCCGACCAACCTGCTGCAGCTCTACATCCCGCCGCAGCCCGAGCCGCCGCTGGCGCAACCGCGGACGGCGTACTCGTATTACTTGGACGGCCAGCTGGCGCGGATCACGCGCCCCGACGGGCAGGCGATCAATTTGACCTACGATCCCGAGACCGGGCAGCTCTTGGCGCAGGCGTTGCCGACCGGGCAGGTCTACTACCGCTACGACGTGGTGACTGGGAATCTGGAGCGCATCGACGCGCCGGGCGAAACGCTGGCGTACACCTACGACGGCTCGCTGCCGAAATCCGAAACGTGGTCAGGGTCCGTGACCGGCAGTGTCAGCCGGGCCTACGACGGCAACTTCCGCATCACCTCACAGAGCGTGAATGGGGGCGCCACCGTGGCGTTCAGTTACGATGTCGACGACCTACTGACGGGAGCCGGGGCCATGACGCTGAACCGCGATGCCACGAACGGCCTCGTCACTGGCAGTGTGCTGGGATCAGTCAGCGACGCGCTGGGCTACAACAGCCTGGGCGAAGTCACGAGCTATCAAGCAACGGTCGCCAGCACACCGGTGTTCAGCGAGAGCTACACCCGTGACGCACCCGGTCGGATCACGCAGAAGACCGAGACCGTCCAGGGTGTCACCGATACCTACATGTACAGCTACGACCCAGCGGGCCGGCTCACCGACGTCACCACCAACGGCACGGCGACCGCGCACTACGAGTACGACCTCAACGGTAACCGCGTTGCCGATGCCAACAACGACAGCGTCCTGACGTTCACTCAAGCCGGCACGCTCCTCGACACCACCTACGATGCACAGGATCGGCTCCTCTCTTCGACTGTCGGACCGTCGACGGTCGACTACTCCTACACGGCCAACGGTGAGCTGCTTACGAAAACGGATGCCAACACCGATACGAGCACCACCTATACCTACGATGTGCTCGGAAACCTCACGCACGTGGCGCTACCCAGCGGCGACGCGATCGACTACATCGTCGACGGGCAGAACCGCCGCGTCGGCAAGGCAATCAATGGGACGCTGGCGCAGGGATGGCTGTACGATGGCCAGCTGCGGATCGTGGCAGAACTCAACGGTAGCGGTGTGGTCATGTCACGCTTCGTCTATGCGACCAAGGCGAACGCGCCCGACTACGTGATCCAAGGTGGCATCACCTATCGCATCGTCTCCGATCACCTTGGCAGCCCGCGGCTGGTGCTCAACGCGAGCACCGGAGCTGTGGGTCAGCGCACCGACTATGACGAGTTCGGCAATGTCGTCTTCGAGTCCGTCGCGCCAGGTTTCCAGCGGGTGCCGTTCGGATTCGCGGGCGGGCTCTACAACCCAGACACCGGGCTCGTACGCTTCGGCGCGCGCGACTACGATCCGGAGACGGGCAGGTGGAGCGCCAAAGATCCCATCGGATTCAAGAGTCGCGCGCCGAATCTCTATGGTTACGCACTGAATCAACCCGTCAATCGGGTGGATCCGAGCGGTCTGAACTCCATGGGCCTGACGGAAACCGCGGCCACGGCCGGCCTGAACGCCGTTCTCGTCACAACAACAACGCTTGTATGGGCGGCTGTAATTTCAGAAGTCGTCAACAGCCTGAGCGAGATCTGCCCCTTCATTGGTCGCGGCTTCGACATGCAGGGTCACGAAATTTGCTACTATGTGTGCGCCAGCGATCGCAGAGGGTTTGCGAGACCGCCCGACGCGCTCGGCCAGTGCTCGGGTGCCGAGAGGAGACCGAAGAACGATGAAGATCTGGATGATCCATATCCGGCTCCACTTCCTTGGGAGTGATGGATTGACTCCCTGCGTCGAGGACTGAAGCATTAGGCGGTGTGTCATCGTGGTGCGCGACGTCGAGATAACTCGGAAGGGGAAGCCGGTTGCGCGGCTCTCGATTGCTGTTCGTCAGCGTCACGGTCGCACTTCGATGGGCACGCTGTCGTGTTCATTCTGCGGCAAGGAGCAGAACGAGGTTGCGCAGCTTATCGCCGGCCCCAACGCCTACATCTGCGATGAATGCACGCGGCTTTGTGTCACCATTCTCCGCGACAAGGGGCTCTGGAAAAACCAGTGACTAGGCATGCCATGGTTTGCCGCGCATGTGATCATGTCCGTACGATTCAAGGACGGGAACCAAGACACGTACCCGGTGTGGGAGAACATCATCTTGATCGAAGCGCCGACGGACAAGGAGGCCTGGCACAAGGCTCAGCTGCGGGCGAAGGAGGATGAGGGGGATTCACAAGGCACGTTCAGATGGGGCGGGCGCCCGGCGACCTGGGTCCTGGCCGGCATCCGCAAGCTGATCATGTGTGATTACCTTGGGGCACAGCCCGAGAGCGGCACGGAGGTCACCTACTCGGAGTTGGAACTCGCGACGGCAGAAGATCTCCGGAAGCTGATCGATGGTGAGTCGGTTGACGTGACCTACGTGGAACAGGAGCGGCCAAGAGCGTGACGACTGCGAAAGCCGGGACGTAGCGCGGATTTGGAGGAATCGTCTCCTCAACTGGCGCTAACGCGCCTTTTCGCGGCGCACCCCTACGTCCCTTCATGGACGTCCCCCTTGCTGCTGCTCGTGGCAGCGCCTAATTGGTAGGCGTCGGAGGAAGGCTGACCACCACTCTTGATCTCGTGTTTGAGCTGTGCTGTTTGGTCCTCAACGGTATTTTCGAGGGGCATCGCTAGTGGCGCTTGCTGAATCGTCCAATCGGAGCATCGCAGCAGAATCGCCGCAGGCGCCAGGGCATGCTCAGGGATCGCTTGCGGCCCTGGTGGTCGGCGCCCTGGGGGTCGTGTACGGCGACATTGGGACGTCACCACTCTACGCGTTACGCGAGTGCTTC
>Ga0315286_10004331_pt1 | contig 13616 bp, 11 predicted proteins | sample YL17G10_0_MG_FD_205038 | JGI IMG/M metagenome (GOLD analysis project Ga0315286, IMG submission 205038) | Sediment microbial communities from Yellowstone Lake, YNP, Wyoming, USA - YL17G10_0 | ecosystem: Environmental > Aquatic > Freshwater > Lake > Sediment | place: USA: Wyoming | collected... | reverse complement strand
AGTCCGTGACCATCGAGCGAGGGGTCCAGGTCATGGACGTTGTTTTCATCGAGGCACCCCAGGGCCATCCCGTGGTCATCGAGGAGGAGACCGTCATCGGCCACGGGGCCATCCTGCACGGTTGCCAGATCGGCGAGGGTTGCCTCATAGGTATCGGGGCCATCATTCTCGAGGGCGCCAAGATCGGCGATACCAGCATCGTCGCTGCCGGTGCCCTGGTTGCCGCCGGCATGCAGGTCAAGGAGAGGTCACTGGTAATGGGAATACCCGGAAAGGTCGCCAGGAAGGTCGGGTCCAAGGATCTGGGCAACATCAGGCGGGCCCAGAAGGAGGCCAAGCACAAGGCCCGCGTCTACAAGCGGATGCAGGACCGGGACTGGGACAGCTCTTACATCCATTGACGCGGCCCTGTCTTCCGTGGATGGTCCTTTCGCGCACCATTACGTATATATAATAACAATGCTTTTAACGGACCATATAACCGTCATAATCGGTAAGATTCAAGCAGGTGGACCTTATGGTCTCGAAACGCGTTATGATTGTGGACGATGCCATCTTCATGAGGAAAGTCCTGAGGGAGATCCTCACAGAGAACGGCTACGACGTCGTTGGAGAGGTTAACAGGGGTACGGATGTTTTGGACAAATTCAAGGACTGGAAGCCAGACCTTGTCACCATGGACATCATGCTACCGGGCATCGACGGTATCGACGCGGTCAGAGAGATCATGAAGGTCGATAAGGACGCGAGGATCGTCATGATCAGCGCCTTGGGCCAGGACGAGCTCGTCGACGAGGCCTTGAAGGCGGGGGCCAAGGGGTTCATAGTCAAGCCCTTCATCCCGTCCCAGGTGATCGACGTCATCAAGAAGATACTCGGGTAGGGGCCCGTCCCGCGCCAAAGATTTCTTGGGAGGGTTCCCATGGGTCAGAACATCAAGATGACGCCCCTGCAGATGGATGCGCTCAAGGAAGCTGTCAGCATCGGCGCGGGCAACGCGGCCACGGCGCTTTCCAAGATGGCCCATAGCCGGGTGGACATGTCCGTCCCCAAGGCCTCCATCGTGCCCGTGAGCGCCATACCAAAGCTCGTGGGCCGCGAAAAGGACATCAAGCTTCTCATCAGGGTCAACATCATCGGCGACGCGCCCGGTGCCATTCTCATCACAATGTCCATGAACTCGGCCCTCACGCTCTCGGACATCCTCATGGAGCGCAAGGCCGGCGCGACGAAGATGCTAGGGCCCATGGATATGTCGGCCATACAAGAGGTCGGCAACATAATGACGGGCAACTACCTGCGGGCCCTGGAGACCTTCCTGAAGGTCCCCTTCAGGAGCTCCGTGCCATTCATAGCCATGGACTCCGAAGGAAAGGTGCTAAGCGGGGTCCTGGCAGAGCTGGGGCAAGAGACCGACCACGCCGTCGTCATTGAGACCGAGCTCAAGGAAAAGGACCACGAGATAGAGACCCAGTTCTTCCTCATACCGAGCCACAGGTCGCTGGAGAAGATACTAGAGGTGCTGGGGGTCCACTGAGGCCCTCCATCAAGATGACCATCCCATGCGAGGAGGATGACTAGATGCCGCTGGAGGAGTTCAAGGGCAAGATCGAGAAGAGGCTCAACGAGTTCGGCCAGACGAGCGCGGAGAAGATAGGTGACGCCCTCTCGAAGATATACAAGGAAGGCATCAAGGTCAAGATGCTCCAGACGGACATCGTCCCGACGACGCTGCTGTTCAAGGAGATGGGGGACTACGACCTGCCCATCGTTGCCACCTACTCGCGGCTCTACGGCCTACTCGAGAGCTCGGTCCTCGTGATCTCCCCGGAGAAGGACGCGTTCGAGCTCGTGAGCATGCTCAAGGACCAGGAATACACGGGCGAGTCCATATACATGGCCCGGTCCGCCCTGAAGGAGATACACAACATAATCAGCTCCATATGCCTGAACACATTGGCGAACATACTCAACATCAGCCTGGTGCCGTCGGCCTACCTGTTCATCGTCGACACGCTGGGCCTGATCCTGGACTTCAAGTTCGCCGGCACGGACAAGTCCATCGAGTACACGCTCATGATAGGGCTCGAGATCGGCGAGGAGAACAACTACACCCTCTGCTACTTCTTCATGGTCCTGGACAAGGAGACCCTCGGTGTCATACTTGACGCATTCCAGGACGAGGCGCCCTAGGCCGGCCCGGCCCTGACGCGGGAAGGCCGATGGACGGGGATGGCTCGAGACTTGACAGCCTCCAATATAATCGAAACCATCGAGGAGAGCGTGGCGAGGACCGACGCCAAGAGGTTCATCGTCTCCGTCAAGTCCGGCAAGATAGTCCATGTCAACCTCACCATCCTTAGCCATTTCCTGAAGACCCGCAAAGGCTCCGGCCTATACATCTCGATAGACCGGCCGCACAAGTACATCGAGCTCTTACTGAGGAAGAAGGACATCCCGCAAGACCGGCTCTACTACGCGGACATAGCGACGCGCCGGGCCGGGGGCGAGCGCGGCGGCTACAGCATTCTGTCCATAGGAGGGTTCCTGTGGCTCAAGATAATGACGAACTCCTTCGAGGACCTCTACATAGCGAACGGTAAAAAACCCGAGAAGATCGACCTCTTCGACATGGACTTCGTCCTCATAGACAACGCGGCCGTGCTGCCGGCCTTCAACAGCATGGACAGCATAAGGGAGTTCTTCGGCGAGCTGGGGAACCTGGTAAAGGACCACCAGAGGATGAAGGCCTACTTCGTGGTCCCGAAGGACCTGCATCCCAAGATGTTCGAGACCCTACGAAACTTCGTCGACAAGATCCTGGAGATACCGGATGAGTGGTTGCAATGAGCTACAACATCTCGCGCGTGGAGAGCGGCGTGGGCGGCCTTGACGACATGATGGAGGGGGGCTACCCGTTCCCATCGTCGATACTCATCGCGGGTAGCGCGGGCACTGGCAAGACCACGCTGGCGTTGCAGTTCCTCACGGCCGGTGCCGCGAACGGCGAGCGGGGCATCTACTTCGCGACCCTAAGCGAGCCCATCCAGTGGTTGCTGAGGTTCACGGAGGGCTACAAGTTCATGAAGAAGGAGTACTTCGGAGAGGAGCTCATCTACCAGGACATGGGCGGCCTGCTGAAGAAGAAGGGAGACTTCAGCGAGTTCATGAAGGCAGTCGAGGAGTGCATCACGGAGTACATGCCGCAGAGGATCGTCATAGACCCGGTCACGGTGCTGACCAAGAAAAAGGGCTACAGGGAGTTCCTTTTCGACCTGAGCCTTGCCCTGAAGAACTGGGAGACGACGACGCTGCTCACGGGCGAGGTCCAGCCCGGGGAAATGTACCCGGTGGAGGTGGCCTATGTCGTCGACGGTGTCGTCCTCCTCTCGAGCCGCGTAGGCAAGGAGGGCTCGAGGCAGAGGTTCCTGGAGATACTGAAGATGAGGGGCACCAAGCACATCACGGGTGGCCACATGACGAGCATCAGCGAGGACGGGGTCCAGGTCCAGGTCGGCATGGGGATGCTCTAGGGCCTGCGAGGGAAGGACTGGGACTTAATCTAATCTACAATAATCAATATATATAAATAATGTACAGAAGATTATGTCGATGGCGTCGGGGAGGGGGACGTAACATGGCAGACGACAAGCAGCCCGCGAAGGACGAGAAGCCGGCAAGCATTGCGCCGGCGGTCCAGGCACCCCCGGCGGCCTCTGCCATATCGGGCATCATACAAATACTGATCAAGGGCTTCAGGGACTGGTTCAAGACCAAGAAGGCCAAGGCCGCCATCGTGGGCTTCTTTCTGATCACCGTCTGCATGGCCGGCCTGTTCCAGTACCAGCACGACTCCATCAAGGCCATGAGCCTCGCGGACGCCATAGCCGGCGGCGGCGGAGGGGGCGGCGGGAACGGCAAGGACCCGTTCGCAAAGTTCAAGGACGCGACGGGCCAGGCCCCGCTCACCGGCTCGAGCCAGGAGAAGGCAGCGGGGGCCCCGCAGAAGGTCCCCATCGGCGATCCGAACGTCTTCCAGGTCGTCGCGGTCCTGACATGGACCGACGAGGCGAACACGGCGAGGCACACCAACCAGCCAGACACGTTCGACCTGCAGGTCACGGCCCCGGATGGCAGGACCTCCAAGGGCTCCGCGTCCAACGAAATCGGCAAGGAGGTCGTCATCGAGGTCGTCCTTGCGAGAAACATCACCCAGGAGGTCCTGTCCAACAAGGCCCTGAAGCAGAAGACCCAGGACCCGACTTGGACCGGCGACTGGAACATCACGGTCGCATGCACGAATGCCGGGGACCAGACGCCCAACTACGGGCCCGGTTTCATACCGATGAGGACGACCGCGGACACGGGCAACGGGTGGAAGCTCTCGGTGAACTGGACATTCAAGGCCGAGCCCTAGTGCCAGTCTACAGCCGATATTTCTTGTAGAATAAATACAAATAGCACGTTCCCCATCCATATAACCATGTCCAAGGAAAAGATGGGCCAGTTCAACGTACGGATGGACGCGGACCTTCTGGAGCGGTACAAGAAATATTGCGAGACCAACGGCCTCGACCCCCACCAGCAGATCATCCTGTTCGTGACGCGCGTCGTCGAGACCCAGTTCGACTTCCAGGAAAAGCTCTGGGAGCACATCAAGAAGCCAAGATGAGACCCGATAGGGCCCCGGTCTCAACCACCAAGGCCGTCCAGGACCGCGTTCAGCTCGGTGGCCTCCCGTTCGAGCGCGGCCTCACGATACATCGTTATTGCCCGCCTGAGATGCTCCCTTGCCGTGGGCCTGTCGCCCTTGGCCAAGTACATCTTCCCCATCTCGCCTAGGATCTCGGCCTCCGTGGACGGCATCTGCAGGTCCTTGACGATGGCCATGGCCTTCTTGAAGGCCGACGCGGCCTTGTCCCAGTCCTTGAGCTCGGTGTATGCCATCCCGTAGGTCAGGTAGGTTGTCATGACGCCGACCCGGTCATCGCTCCTGCGCAGGAGGGTCATGGATGTGTTAAGGTGGTCTAGGGCGTCGTTCGGCCGGCCAAGCTTGAGGTGGGCATGGGCGCTGTTGAACTCGGCCCAGCCCTTGATGGTCAGGTCGCCGATCTGGTCGGCGAGGGTTATACACTGGGATAGTACCTTTAAGGCGTCCCTGTAGCGCTTCTGGCCGAGGTATAGGGAGCCGAGGTTGTTGTAGATCCGCGCGAGCTCGTTAAGATCCTTCTCCTCCTTCATTATCACGGCGGCCTCGAGATAGGAGGACCGGGCCTTCACGAAATCGCTCATGGAATTGTAGAGGTTGCCCATCTCAATCATCGTCTTACCGATGAGCTTGCGGGCCTTGGCCTTGCTGGCGGCCTTGAGGGCCCCGTCGTAGAACTCGAGCGCCATGGGATAGTCTGTCTTCTGCCAGTGGACATAGCCGAGGCGCCTCAGGGCGTCGGCCTCGCCCTCCAGGTCGGATAGCTCCCGTGAGAGCTCGAGGGCCCTCTTGGCGTCCGTGACGGCGGACTTGAAGTCGCCGATCCTCGATTCCGCATAGGCGTTAAGGCATAGGGCCTCGGCCAGAAGCTTCTTGTTGTCAGGGCTGACCTCGGGGCCATCTAGCGACGTGACTGCCTTCAGCAGGGCCCCGTGGGCGGTCTCCCAATTGCCATTCTTGAGCTCCGTCTCGGCCTTCCGTATGAATTCCCTGACTTGGTCCATCCAGGCACGTGAACCGCTCGGGGTATATTAAAAATATCCAATGGGCCTGGCATCGGCATCAGAAATAGCCCTTGAGCCACAGGCCGATAAGGAGCAAAATGGCATAGGCCGTGAAGACCACGGGCATGAACGGATAGGCGTCCCCGTCGCCGAACTTCCGAAGAAGGGGCTTCTCGACGAGGTCCACTATCTTGAGTATGAGGAAGAAGAACAGGATCAATATCGGGGACAGCAGGGCCCCGGCGGAGGCGATGGCCAGAACGTCGCCCGTGGCGAGCTTGAAGATGGCCCCGACGTTCATGTGAGACAGTATGCAAAGAATCAGGAGCAGGACCCATTTCACGATGAAGGGCACCATGTCCCTGGTGAGGTTGTAGCCGCCCCACAGAAGGTCCCCTATGTCCAATCCAAGGACGACGATGACGATGAGTGTCCAGGTCTTCAGGAAGCCCTTGGTGGAGGACATGTGGTCCAGATCATCGGCTGTGGCCGTGAAGAAGTTGCCGAGGATGAAGGCCATCCCGAGAAGCTGCCAGGTGCCGAAGTTCGGCGTAATCCATGGTACGAGCCAGGTCGGTAGGATACTTGTCCAGAAACCCATGGTAGCCCTCCCGTTGACCCCAAGGCAATCCTGGCATTTTAGGTTTATGTTGGCCTTGGCCCACGGTCAATGGATTTTTAAACCCTTCCACCGATTTCTGATGGACAAGGTTGGTCGATGACCATGCACAATGGACATATGGAAAAGGCGTGCGTACTGCTCTCGGTCGCGTTGATGGTCGGGGCCTGGCCCTGGGCTATGTTGGCATCCCCGGTGGGCACGGCGCCCCCGCAGCCCATGGACGGCGGGAGGGCCCTGCCGACCTTCACGAACGTCTCGGATTCCGTCGGGCTCGCCGGCGTGGGCGGGACCTTCTTCGACTGGGTGGACTACAACAACGATGGCTTCCTGGACTTCATGATGGACGGCCACTGGCTCTACCAGAACAGCGGGCCCCCGGGCTGGACATTCACCGATGTGACGGCTGCCAAAGGCCTGACCAATGCCTGGGGACGGGCCGTGTTCGGGGACTACAACAACGACGGTTATGTCGACCTTTATGAGGCCGACTGGAGCGACAAGTTGTACCGGAATAACGGACCTCCGAACTACGATTTCACCGATGTCACCGTTGCTGCGGGCAATGTCAGGGACGGCTCCCCCGGAACCGCCGCGTCCTGGGGCGACTACAACAATGACGGGTTCCTGGACCTGTACGTCGCGAACGGCGAGGTGTGGCACGCCGACAACACGGCCACTTATTATCCGGACACATTCTGGAAGAACAACGGCAACGGGACATTCAAGAACGTGACGGCAGCCTCCGGCGTAGACGAGGGAGCCCATGCATATTACGGCCGCGGGGCCACCTGGGCCGACTACAACTTGGACGGCTGGCAGGACCTCTATGTATCGAACTACAGGATCTCCCCGAACTATCTCTACACCAACAATGGTAACGGGACCTTCACCGAGGTCGGCAAGAAGACCGGGGCCGCGGGCCATGGCAGGAACAGCTTGGGCAAACCCGCGGATGTCTACTACGGGCACACCATAGGCTCATCCTGGGGCGACCTCGACAACGATGGCCTTCTAGATATAGTGGTGGCGAACCTGGCCCACAAGGACCCGGACCGGGGCAAGTTCTGCGACGACTCGAACATATTCATCAATCAGGGCTTCCCCTACTGGAACTTCACTGACATAAGGAACACCTCCGGCATACCGATCAAGCCCATAGGTGGCGTCATTAACAATTACTACGACGACGAGAACTGGGCTAACGCGGCCATCGCGGACTTCGACAACGACGGTTACCTCGACTTCTATGTCCCCCAGGTCTACAATTTCACATGGATGTACTCTTACCTCTACCACAACGAGGGGGACCTGACCTTCAAGAACGTCTCCCACCAGCTCGGGTTGGACAATGTCGTAGACACATACGCCGGTGCCTGGGGGGACTACAACAATGACGGGAACATGGACCTCCTGACCGCTGGCCGCCAGAACCAGTGGGGCAAGGTCGAGGTCACTAACCCGGCCCGTGCGCGCCTCTATAAGAACAGCGGCATAAGCAACCACTGGCTCAAGGTGGGGCTCATCGGCGTCCAGTCGAACAAGGAGGGCGTCGGGGCCCAGGTGACGGCCAAGGTCGGCTCCAAGAGCATCATGCGCCAGGTGGAGACTGGGATGGGCAGCCACGGCCAGCAGAACGACCTTCGCCTGAACTTCGGCCTCGGGTCAGCCACGAAGGCGGACACGCTCGAGGTCCGCTGGCCCAGCGGGATCATCCAGGTCATCAATAACGTCCAGGCGGACCAGTGGATCAACATCACTGAGGATGTGAGCGGGCCGGGAATATCGTCCCTGACCGCGAACCCGACATCCGGCTTCCCAGACACGCAGATCAACCTGCAGGCCCAGGTCACGGGTAGCCCGGCGAACTTCCATTGGGACTTCGAAGGGGACAGGACTTACGATATCACGGCGAACTCCAACGTGGCCCAGAACTTCATTGCCCGAGGAACTTGGGAATACCATCCAACGCTCAAGGTCACAAACGCTGCCGGAACCCTCGGGTTCATGATGAGCACAGTGGTGCGCATCCAGAACAAGGCACCGGTGGCGCATCTTGGCGTTGACCTGTCTGCTGTGGAGGACCAGAACCTGACCTTCGACGCGTCCACGAGCCAAGATACGACTTGGGACATGGCCAACCTGACATACCAGTTCTTCTTCGGCGACACAACGAACACGAGCCAGAACAGTGCCAAGGTCGTGACGCACAATTATTCCGAGATGGGCAACTATTCGGCCATGCTCACGGTCACGGACCCCTACGGGGCGTCCGACACCACATCGATCAAGGTACGGATCGACAACGTGTTCCCGACGGTGGAAATAATCGGCAATAGCACGGTTGTCGAGGACGGGAGTCTAACCCTGGATGCCAAGGGGAACGATACGCCGACGGACATTTCCAAAGGGCTCACGTACAAATGGAACTTCGGGGATGGTGGCTCGACCGGTTGGCTTTCGAACGCCCTCACGCGCCATTCCTTTAAAAAGGCCGGGGAGTACAACATCACGGTCCTGGTGAAGGACCACGTCAATGCCATCGGTTCTGACAACATGATAGTCCTGGTCACCGACCAGCCTCCCATGGCCCAGGCATCCGTGGAAACGGTCTACGTGGAAGAGGACATGCTGGTCATCCTGGGAGGCATCGGCACTGACACGCCATCCGATACGACCGAGGGGCTGCAGTACAAGTGGGACTTCGGGGACCACAACGGCACCGAATGGTCAACGGACCCGGCGACCAGCCATACATACGTCAACAACGGGACATACACGGCAAAACTCTTTGTAAAAGACCCCGAGGGCCTCGAGGGGAACGACACGATCATGGTCTATGTCACGAACATGCCGCCCTCGGCAGAGCTCGTGGACATCCCCACGGACATAACTGAGGACCAGACGGTCAAATTTGTCGGGAAGGGCATGGACACACCGACGGACATGCTGTCCTTGATGTACAAGTGGGATTTCGGGGATGGGACGGGCTCTCCATGGGGCCTGTCGCCCAAGGCCAGTCACGAGTACACCAGGTCCGGTGAGATGTCCATCGTCTTCTATGTGAGGGACAATGACAACTCGACTGTCCTCCTGGATGCCACATTGAGGGTCACGAACCCGAGCCCCCAGGCGACCATTGTCAAACCAACAAATACAGCCTTCGACGAGGACGCCTGGGTGACCTTCGAGGGGAACGCGACGGACAATTGGTCAGATCTCAGCACACTGAACTACACTTGGACCATTGACGGTAAGGACTATTACAGCAAGAGGGTCGACCATGTGTTCACGGTGAAGGGCAGCTACGAGGCCACGCTTACGGTCACGGATGATGAGAAGGCCGTGGACAAGGAGGCCATCATCATAAAGGTGAGCAACGTCCAGCCGACGGCCTCGCTGACGGCCTCAAGTAAGATTGTGAACAAGAGCGAATCGATCACTTTCTACGCCTTTGGCACAGATACCCCATCGGACAAGTACCTCCTGAAATTTACATGGGATTGTGGCCCTGGAAACACGTTGCAGGGGGCTGGAAAACCAACCGCATCATGCACTTTCAATACCGTTGGTCTTAACACCGTCACGGTCGTTGTGACGGACGACGAAGGGGCCACTGCAACGGCCAGGGTCGATGTCACTGTGAAAGCGAAGGGCGGGAGTGGCGGAGGCGGCCTACCGGTAGCAGCCATTGCGGCGGCCGTGGTCGTCGTGATCGTGGTGGTCCTCGTGGTCCTGTTCCTCCTTTTACGAAAAGGTGGCCGCGCATCCTCCGAGAAGATGCCTGTGGTGGAGAAGGAGGATGTGACGCCCAAGCCCAAAATCTCAAAGGTCCCGAAGAAGGTGGACGAGGCCAAGGGAGATATGAAAGCTGAAAAGAAAGAGATAAAGATAGCAAAGGAGAAAACAGACAAATAAAGGAAATAAAAGGTCGGCCCGGCCGTCGATAAGCGACCGGGCCACTACTTGTCCCCGAGGCCCTACTCCTCTTTGTCCTCTTTGAACTTCTCGATCCGAATCCTCTCTTTCGGGATCGGCTTCGGCTCGTTCTCCATCTCACGCGATTCCTTGGGCTCGAGGGGGTGGTCCGACTCGATGTCATCTTCCCTCATCTCGTGCCGGTGGACCGGTCCCCTGGGCGCCATGCCTTCGCCCGAGCCCTTTCCCATTTTCAGGGCCAGGAACAGGCATAGTATCACGATTATGACCACAAGGAGGACGATTAGGCCGAAGATATAGGACGGGATGTTGGGGGCATTACCCGTGGTGCCCGTGGTCTTTATCAGCTTGAAGTCCGGGACCGTCAGTAGGTCCCCCTTCTTCACTTGCAGGTTGGCCTGGACCTCGCCCTTGTATTTATCGGCCTCGGCCCCGACATCATAAGGTCCCGAGTGCACCTGGACCTTGTAGGAGCCGTCGGCTTTGGTCGAGAGCGTCGCGACGACCACATTCGAGGTGGAGTTGTAGACCTTGACGGTGGCGTTGGCTATGGGCTTGCCCTTCTGGTCCTTGACAAAGCCGGTCAGGTTGCCGTCGCCCTGTGGGGGCGTGGCCCTGATCAGGGTCAGCTTGTCGACATTGTTCGAGAATGGGTCCTGGACCTTCTGGACGTTGAGGTCCTCCACCGCGGAGTACAGAGCGTAGCTCCCCAGGGGCTGGCCCACCGACGGCGGGTCCCAGACGAATTGCGCGGTGTAGTTGCCCTTGCTGTCGCCCGTGACCGTGAGGGTCGCAGGGGACCCGGACGTCCCCGAGCTCACGAGCACATATTCCTGGTTCCCGATATCCCTGACCTTGAAGGTTACCTTGAAGGTGGTGACGACCGGGATGTCTGGATGCGTGAAGGTGGCCTTTAGCGTGGTCGTGCCCTCTTCGACGTTAACGGTGCCCGGCGTCGCGGTCGTCACGCCCGCGCCCATGACCGGCGGGGAAGGCTTCTTCGTTATTGTCAGCTCGTCCGGGTTGGAGACGAAGTCGTCGGTGGCGGACTGGAAGTTCGCGGTCGTGAGCTTGAAGTACAGGTCGTACTTGCCCAGCGGCTGGGTATCGGACGGGTCCCAGCTGTATGAGGCCTTATAGTTGCCAGTGCCCAGGTCCATGATATTGAGGCCGCCGTAGCCGTGGTGCATGTCATTGACGAGCGTGTAGGTCACATTTGACTCGTCGCGGACCTTGAAGATCACGGTAAAGGTCGTTATCGACGGTAGGTCATCGTCGTGGAAGTCCGTCGAGATGACCGTGGTCTCGGTGCCGGTCTTGTTTATATGGTCTGGCTGGACCTTGGTGGCCCCGGCCGTTACGACCGGCAATGCCGATGGCTTGGTCAGGACCAGTTTGTCAGGGTTGGAACCGAAGCAGTCCTCGGCATAGGCCCCGTTCGTGTCCTCGACCCTGGCGCAGAGGTCGTAGGGGCCGATGACGGCCGTGTCCGCCGGGTTCCAGGTGTAGTTGGCCGTGTAGCTCGTCGAGGTCGTCTTGATGACGAGCAGCCCGCCAATCCCGCTCTGGACGTTGTTGACCAGGGCCGGAAGAATCGTGTTGCCCGGGTCCCGGACCCTGAAGGTCACCTTGAAGCTGTCCGCGGCCGGCCCGTCGGTGTCCGTGAAGTTGACAGATATTACGGTTGTGTAGGCTCCGGGGGCCTGGACAACGTTCGGCGTGGCCTTGGTGGAACCTGCGACGATGACCGGCACTGCCGGTGGGGCTTTGAGCTCGAGCTTGTCAAGGTTGTTGACATAGGCGTCCTCGGCCTTGTTTACCGTATCGTTGACAAGGAAATAGAGATCGTAGAGGCCAATTGGCGTCTGGGCGTTCGGGGCCCACACGTAGCTGGCTGTGTATTTGGTCTTGTCGACCGCGTCCTGGACCACCGTCAACCCACCGAAACCGTTGTTAGCGTTGTTGACAAGGGTGATCTCGTTATTGGAGGGGTCCCTGACCATATAGGTAATCTTGAACAGATCGGGGCTCGGCTTGTCCGAGTGCGTGAACGGGGTCGAGATGGTCGTCGACTGAAGGCCCACGGTTATAGCGTTCGGGGTCGCCGTGGTCGTGCCCTGGGCCAGCACCGGCGGGTTTGCCAGCGAGAAGTTGATGCCGAACTGGACCGACCAATCGCGTATCAGGTCAGTGTTCCCGTCATTCAGGGTCACCGAGAGTGTGTACCAGCACTTGTTGACGAAGGTTATAGTGACGCCCGGGTCCGCGGAGAGGTCGTAGATGAACCGGGTATAGTTCCCAGTCTTGGTCAGGGTCGGGTTGGCCAGCTGGACGACCTGCTTCTGCACGGTGAGGCCCGGATAGGTCCTAAGGACCGTATCCGAGCTCGGGGCATCGGCGTTGTTGTTTCCGGCCCATACATCGACGTACATCTTCGATGTCGGCGAGAACTGGTAGGTCTCCGTCGTGTAGGCTGTGTCGCTGTAGAGCCGTATGGACTTCTCCTCGGGATTGGCCGCACCGACGTGTATGACTTCGTAGAAGTTCACACGCGCGTTCCCGTTCTGCGGCCTGAGAGTCAGGTATAGTTTGTAGTTGTCGCTGATGGTGAACCCGTTCCCGTTGCTCGCCACGAAGCTCCCCTCATAAATGTAGGGTGGCCCGCCGGTCCCGACCTTGGTGAAGAAGGGCTTATAGTCGTTTCCGACCTGGGCACCGAGGTAGTTGTAGATCCTGACCACGTTGTTGTTGTTGTTCCCCGACGCGGCCGAGATCTGGCTCGTGGTGATCCGTATGTAGACGGTGTCACCGATATTGAAGTTCGTGTTGTGGCTTAGGTCCTGGTGGTATATCTCGACCTTCTCGGTCCCTTCGGAGAAACCGTCAGCGGGCTCGTTCCCGGTCGTTCCGGTCCTGCCCCCGCCCAGGGCGGCGAAGGGGATGCACCCAAGCAAAAGGAGGCCGATTATCAGGATCGCACTTGTCTTTAGAAAAATTGCCCTAATCTGTTCCATGTTTGCACCCTCAATTTGGTTTCGCAAAGTTTTTATACAATATGACTAAATAGAAATCAATCTATAAAAACATGATGGTTATAATTATATATGATTGTGAATCTTGTATAAAAGAACTTCTATCCCTTTTCGGACCTTGACTTAAATTTTCCGATTGATATTGTCATCGCAGATCCAACTTTCTTTTAAAGGTTTCAGATTTCTATAAGAGGTAAGGTTTTTGAAGATTATTATCCGTTCGTACATTCTTCGAGGACAGAAGAATCTGACCCCGTTAGGTTTATATGCCATGCTCCCATATTCCCCATCCGCATCTCGCATCGAGCATGGAA
>Ga0315286_10004329_pt1 | contig 13616 bp, 12 predicted proteins | sample YL17G10_0_MG_FD_205038 | JGI IMG/M metagenome (GOLD analysis project Ga0315286, IMG submission 205038) | Sediment microbial communities from Yellowstone Lake, YNP, Wyoming, USA - YL17G10_0 | ecosystem: Environmental > Aquatic > Freshwater > Lake > Sediment | place: USA: Wyoming | collected... | reverse complement strand
GGCTTGATCGGGCCGACCTGAAAGGCCGCCTTCCGAGCAAAGCTCGGCTGAAGGCTCCTGACGTCTGATAATGACGATGACTATGAACCAATGGAAATATCTTCTTCTAGGGGAGAAGTAATCATTACTATGAAGATGAAGTCTGGTGTCACGGCCCGGGCGATGGCTGAGCTCGGCACGCGGTCTGGTCTTTCCTCCCCAAAAGACCGACACTTGTAGGGATGCACCGAACTCCCATTCTTTTGGCCTGTTTGTTGCTCGTGCCCGCCGCGCCTGCCCTGGCGCAGTCGGGCGCCAACGTCCTCCTGGTTGTCAACGAGGCATCCGCCGATTCGGGCCGGATTGCCGAACACTACGCGCGGGCCCGCAGTGTGCCGTCCGACCAGGTGCTCCGGGTGAAGGTGGACGCGGTCGACGAAATCGAGCGCGCGGTGTTCGACGCGCAAATCCAGGGACCGATCGCGACCTGGCTAAAGCAACACGCCGCCCAGGATCGCATCCTCTACATCGTCCTCACCAAGGGAATCCCGCTGCGGGTAAGAGGGTCGTTGGGTCGTGGCGGCACCGTCGCCAGCGTGGACTCGGAGTTGACACTGCTCTACCGGCGCCTGGTCGGCAGCACCACGCCAGTGGCCGGGTTGATCGATAATCCCTGCTTCCTGGGCAGGACGCCGGTGGCGCAAGCGAAGCCGTTCAGCCATCAGGTGTCCGACCTCTACCTCGTCACGCGTCTCGACGGCTACACCGTGGAGGACGTGCTTGGCCTCATCGACCGCGGTGCCGCACCGGTCCGCGAGGGGCGCATTCTCCTCGATCAGAAAGCTGGCCTGGACGATCCCGTCGGCAATCAGTGGCTGAAGGCCGCGGCAGACATCCTGAAGACACTCGGGTTCGGGGAGCGGGTGGTAAACGAGGCCACAGAACAGGTGTTGAGCGGGGAGAAGAACGTCCTTGGCTATTACTCGTGGGGGTCGAACGACCGGGCGATCACGAGGCGGCACTTCGGTTTCGGCTTCGTGCCGGGCGCCATCGCGGGGATGTTCGTCAGCAGCGACGGCCGGACGTTCAGCGAGCCGCCAGCCGCCTGGACGCTTGGGACGTGGGACGACAAGGCGACGTATTTCGCCGGCTCGCCGCAGTCGCTGGCCGGCGACCTGATCCGCGAGGGCGTCACCGGCGTGGCCGGGCACGTGGAGGAGCCGTATCTCGACGGGACCATCCGGCCAGACATCCTGTTCCCGGCCTATCTGACCGGCTTCAACCTTGCCGAGTCCTTCTACCTGGCGATGCGCTACGTGAGCTGGCAGACCGTGGTGGTGGGCGACCCGCTGTGCGCGCCGTTCCCGCGCAAGATGCTGCAGCCCTCGGACATCGACAAGGGGATCGACCCGGACACCGAGCTGCCGGCGGTGTTTGCCGCCCGGCGCCTGCGGGTGCTGACCGTGCAGGGCGCGCAGCCGGAGGCGGCGAAGGCCATGTTGCGCTCCGAGGCGCGAACAGCGAAAGGCGACAAGGCGGGCGCCCGGAAGGCGCTCGAGGAGGCGACGACGCTCGATCCGAGGCTGGTGGCGGCGCACCTGCAGCTGGCTCTTGGCTACGAGGAGGAGAAGGAGTACGACAAGGCGATCGGGCGCTACCGGGCCATCGTGGCCGTGGACCCGAATGACGCCGTGGCGCTCAACAACCTGGCGTACGCGCTGGCCGTGCGCAAGGGTCAACCCGCCGGGGCGGTCGAATACGCGGAGCGGGCGTACAGGCTGACCGGTGGGAGGAGCGTGGAAATCGCAGACACCCTTGCCTGGGTCCAGCACCTCGTGGGACGCGACCGCGAGGCGTTGCAGCTCTTGGAGCAGGTGGTGATGGCCGCTCCGGCTGGGGCGGAGTACCGGCTGCACCTGGCGGTGGTCTACGCGGCGCTCGGGAGGCTGGCGGAGGCGTCGACAGAGCTGCGTGAGGCCGTGCGCCTGGCGCCGGAACTGGAGAAGAGCGCCGAGGTCGCGGCACTTCGGGCCAAATTGAAGCAGGTGCCTTTCAGTTGCTCACCTTCACAGTTCGCCGCTGGCGGGACCGTTCTGGCAAACGCTGGTGTTCGACAGTCTGGACCCTATGGCGACCCTTATGGCACCCTCGTGCGTTAACTGAGTCCCCATACCCACTCACGTTCGCGCCTCTTTCATAGGAGTGACGCCGTGATCAACTCCTCCCATATTCTCTGCATCGGCGCGGGCTATGTCGGCGGGCCGACGATGGCCATGATCGCCGCCAGGTGTCCGCACCTGAAAGTCACCGTCGTCGACATCAACGAGGCGCGCATCGCCGCGTGGAACAGCGACGATCTGCCCATCTACGAACCCGGGCTCGACGAAGTGGTGCGAACCGCGCGTGGACGCAACCTCTTCTTTTCCACCGACATCGCCGCCGGCATCCGTGACGCCGACGTGATCTTCGTCTCGGTGAACACCCCGACGAAGACCTTCGGTCAGGGGGCCGGTTTCGCGGCCGATCTGCAGTACTGGGAGAAGACGGCGCGCCAGATCCTGGCGCACTCCACGCGCGACAAGATCGTCGTCGAGAAGTCGACGCTCCCCGTGCGGACCGCGCAGGCGATGGAGCGCATTCTCAGCGGCAATCCGGCCGGTCTGCGCTTCGAGGTCCTCTCGAACCCCGAGTTCCTCGCGGAGGGCACGGCGGTCAAGGATCTCGAGAATCCCGATCGCGTCCTGATCGGCGGCCATGACACTCCCGGTGGGCGAGAGGCGCGATCGATCATCGCGGACATCTACGGGATCTGGGTGCCGAGGGAGCGCATCATCGAGTCGAACTTGTGGAGCGCCGAGCTCTCGAAGTTGACCGCCAACGCGTTTCTTGCGCAGCGCATCTCGTCGATCAACAGCATCTCGGCCCTGTGCGAAGTCACCGAGGCCGACGTCGACGAGGTTGCGTACGCCATCGGCACCGACAGCCGCCTCGGCCCGCGCTTTCTGAAGGCCAGCGTCGGGTTCGGCGGGTCGTGCTTCAAGAAGGACATCCTCAACCTCGTCTACATCTGCCGCAGCTACGGCCTGAACGAAGTGGCCGACTACTGGGAGTCGGTCGTCACGATCAACAAGTGGCAGCAGGCGCGATTCGTCCGCAACATGCTCGCCAACATGTTCAACACGGTCGCCGGCAAGCGGATTGCGCTGTTCGGCTTCGCGTTCAAGGCCGACACCGGCGACACGCGTGAATCCGCGGCGATCGGAGTCGCGCGGCAGTTGCTGGCCGAGCACGCTCACGTCGTTATCACCGACCCGAAGGCCCTGGGGCGCGTCAAGGGCGACCTCGAAGGACAGACCGACGGTGTGGAATGCGAGGAGGATCCTTACCGTGCTGCGACTGGCGCCCACGCGATTGCGATCCTTACGGAGTGGAAGCTGTACCAGGAACTCGACTACGAGAGGATCTTCGCTTCGATGGAGAAGCCGGCCGTGATCTTCGATGGCCGCAACATTCTCGACCATCGGCGGCTGTTCTCGATCGGCTTCAACGTGTTCGCCATAGGCAAGGCGCCGCTGAAGCACTTCTGAGGGGTCGCGCGGAAGGCCGCTTGAGACAGGCGAACGCCCCGGTGCCCAATGGGCACCGGGGCGTTCGCGCGCTACTTCTGCTTCTTCATCCGGTGGCGAACCGCACCAGCCAGACCAATCAGACCCGTGCCGAGGAGCATCATCGAGCCGGGCTCGGGAACTGGGTTAGATGGGTTGAACGTCAGGTTACCAGTTGTGGTTTCCCCATTCTGATGCTCGCGATTGATCTCGGCAAAGAGCGTCAGTGAGTAGGCGTCAGCCTGACCCATCCACTCGGGGTCCGACTTGCCTGAGAACTCCCCTGGTGTGCTCCCCCCGAACGGTCCGAGGCTGGCGATCTTGGTCGTGAGCACTCGTTCGCCGTTCCCCGAATCCCACCATGCACCGACGTTGATGGTGCCACCATTGGCCGTGCCACCAACAGCGATGGTCCCGAGCAACGGACCCCCGTAGAAGTCGGTGTCGGTGGCGTACAGCCACACGTGACCATGGCCGGTTGCGGTGAAGTTGAGGTCCATCCTGGGTTGCGTCGGAGATGACCCCAGCAGGGGCTTCGACTGGGAGATGTTCACGACAAAGCTAGAGCCGGGGAACGCCGCCGCCACACCGACTATCGCCCCAGCTAAGGAGGGGGCGCCATCCAGGAGCCCTCCATCAGCAATTCTCAGGTCGATGCCAGCCGAGCAGTTCGCGGTGCTGCAGATGTAGGCGATGAACGCGGCATCCGCCTTCGTACTCGTCCCGACAATGCAAGCCAGCACCATCGCCGCGATGATCATGCTTGAGAACAGATTCTTCATAATGAACTCCTTCTTCCCCTTCGACGTACGCCCGGCCAGAATGCATCACGGCGGGAACATCCCGACTGACGTCTTACCGCTCTTTCGTCTCTTAGCTAGCAAAATCACTGCCGCAGGCGTTCGGGTTAGGAAATGCTGGGAAATACGAGGAATTTGCCACTTTCGCCGGCCATGGCCGGGGTGGGAGTCAGCCCCAAGCACGACTAATGTCATGGTGATCTGCCCGCGCCAGGAACGGACTGACTCCCCAAGGGGGACGAGCCCGATCGACGTCCGGCGGCACCCATGACATACTTGTTTAGAATGACAGAGTGCCAGACGCCGGGTCCCGCCAGCAGGGTTCGCAGCACGCTTCGGGTGCTCACAATCGTTTCCGCCCTGGCGTATCCGCTTGCGCTGATCGGCGTCATTGTCGCCTTTCGGTACATCGGCGAGCGGTGGTGGGTCACTCTGGCTGCCATGTGGGGTTCCGGGGGCGCCCACTTCGTACGCTACACGGTGAGCACCCACCTCGGCCTGGCGGACGTCTTCAATCTACACTCGGCGTCTCCGCGCCAGGGCCTGGAGGAAGTGCGCGGCAACGGTCTGCGTGAAGAAATGACGTCCGGGCGTTTGTTCGCTGGCAAGGCAAGTGAAGTGGTGGAGTCCAACGCGTACCGGAGACAACGGCAAGTCGAGGCGCTGACAGCAGTTGCCACCACCAGCCCTCGCCCCGTCATCATCGCGGGCGACACCAACCTGCCGGGGTTGAGCTGGATTCTGGCCGAGCGCCTGGGTCACTTCCGCGACGCCTTCAGTCAGGCCGGTCGTGGGTTTGGCTATACTTTCCCAGCTAATCGCCCCTGGATGCGCATCGATCGAATCCTGACCAATCATCGGCTGCGAGCGCTCGACTTTCGTGTCGGGGATGCGGTGATCTCCGACCACCGCTGCGTGTTCGCCATTGTTGCTGCCGATCAATGACGAGCGCTTGCGACTTTCTGCCGGCAATCCCTATACTATTGCCCCTGCTGGACCGATGACTTGGGAGACAGGCTTTCTACTGCGGGAGGCTTGATTCGCTCATGACGGGTCCCATCGACGTGTCGGCAAAGGGCGGTCGGCTTCAGGACGACCTCCGACACCAAGGCATTTGCTGCGGACGTCGAGTTGAAGGATGCCGTCTGGTAGAATTTCGTGCGAACAAGTAAACTTCTGTCTGCTCGTGCTCGGACTTGTGACCTCTCAAGTTCCGACTTCGCGGTCAACGGCATCGCTTTCTGTCGCTGTTTTGACCCGAAAACAGGCCGTTTCCGTCTCCTTGGCTCTTTCTGGCGCACACAATCCGGCTGGCGCCATCTTTGCGTAGCCTTAACCGAGCCGCGGCTTGACTTGTGTCCGCGCCTGCCCTCGCCGTGCCGGAGCGTGGTTCGGGGACTCACCGCCTGGCGGTGGCGAACGCGACTGGAGCGAATATGCGACTAGCCGACCGGCGAATAACGACGCGCTTCGAGATTCTTGGGGAACTGTGGGGTTCGGTCCTGGCGACCGAGCCACTGCGCCTGTGTAACCTCGGCCGGGAAGGTGCGCTCGTCGAGTCCGTCGCTCCGCTTCCCGTCGGTTCAACCCAGGCGATCCGACTGATCCTGGGGACGAACACCGCCGAGATCCGGGCCACCGTGAGGCATCTGTCGCCGGTGTATCTGGAGGGCGGCAGCCGGCGGTACTTGGTGGGGCTCGAGTTCATGAACATCAACGAACAGACGACGGTGTGGATCGAGCACATGATGAACGAACAGCCAGGGCAGTGGATTCCTGGCGAGGCCTGAGTATGGAAAACGCCTTCATAGAGCGTCGTCGTTCGCCGCGAGTCCCCATGGCAGACAATGTCATGGTCGTCCGGCCGGTTTCGATGGCCGTCCGCCTGCTCGATCTCAGTTCAGAGGGCGTGCTGTTGGCGTGTCCGGACGCCGTGCGCCTCGGCGCGACAGCGCGGGTCGTTGCCAGGCTTGCCGGCCGATCATTGGACACGGAGCTTGAGATCCGACACGTGTCGAGCCAGTGGGACCAGCGGAGCGGTGGCTATCGTGTGGGCGGGCGATTCCTGTCGCCCGGTTCGCAATCCGTGCTTGCGATCAAAGAACTGCTGAACGGGAGTTCGCCATGACCAGAGATGGCTTCGCGCAGATCGTGGGCCACAGCCCCGCGATGCTTGCGCTGCAGGAGGAGATCCAGCGTGTGGCGCTGTCGGACGCCAAGATCCTGATTACCGGCGAGAGCGGTGTCGGCAAGGAGTTGGTCGCCCTCAGCGTCCACTCGAAAAGCGAGCGGGCGGCTCGCCCGTTCATCACCGTGAACTGCGCCGGCCTGCCCGAGACGCTGCTCGAGTCCGAGCTCTTTGGACACGTCAAAGGCAGCTTCACGGGCGCGTACCGGGACAAGCCCGGCATGCTCGAGAAAGCTGACGAGGGGAGCATCTTTCTGGACGAGATCGGCGAAATGAGCCTGCGGATGCAGGGCATGCTGCTCCGGTTCCTCGAGACGGGAGAGCTGCAAAGGGTCGGGGCAGACCGCGTCGGCCGCCGCGTCGATGTGCGCATGATCGCGGCCACCAACCGGCTCCTGCCGGAGATGGTGGCGCAGGGGCTGTTCCGCGAGGACCTCTACTACCGGATCAACGTCATCAACATCCACGTGCCGCCGCTGCGCGACCGGCGCGACGATATTCCGCTGCTCGTCGATCACTTCATCGAGAACATGGGGCGCACCAACGGCAACCGGCCCACGATCACGCCTGAGGCGTACGTGGCGCTCTCCGAGTACCCCTGGCCCGGCAACGTCCGGGAACTGGCGAACGTGATCGAACGGATGCTGGTGTCTGGCTCCGGGCCCGAGATCGGCGCCGACGACGTGCCCATCGAGATTCGCACCCAGCGCAACATCAGCCTCAGGCCCAAGCGCGAGCGGCGCCGGACGGTTGCCGACGACTTGCTCAAGCGGATGATGACGAACCACGAGTCCTTCTGGATCACGGTGTACCCGCTGTACATGCAGCGGGAGATCACCCGCGGCCACCTGCGCGAACTGGTGTCGAAGGGACTCGAAGAAGCCAAGGGCAACTACAAGATCGTGACCAAGCTCTTCAATATGGACCCGGGCGACTACAAGCGATTCCTGAACTTCCTTCGCAAACACGAGTGCCAGTTGCCCTTCAGGGAATACCGCTGACCGGCACCGAGGACGCAAGAACGCCCGGTCCGCCGGGGGGTCGATAGTGGCTACGACAACGCTGAGAATCGGGGTGGCCCTCGTGGTGGGGGTGCTGGGGATGTCGGTCGCGGCCGGCGACGCGGGGTTGCTGGCCGCCGCTCCACAGGCGCCGCCAGCGGCGAAAGGGGCGATCGTGCCGAAAGGCGCGGCGGTGCCCCAGGTGACACTGCCGCCGGACTACGTCATCGGCTCTGACGATGTCCTGTTGGTGACCTTCCGCCGCGAGAAGGACATGTCCGCGGAGGTTGTTGTGCGGCCGGACGGACGGATCACACTCCCTCTCCTGAACGACATCCAGGCGGCCGGCCTTACCACGACGCAGTTGCGCGACAAGGTCACGGACGAGGGAAAGCGGTTCGTTGAGGACCCATCCGTGACCATCGTCGTCAAGCAGATCAATAGTCGAAAGGTGTTCATTACGGGCCAGGTCAACAAGCCGGGACCGTACCCGATCGGCGACCGCATGACCGTGATGCAGCTCATCTCGATGGCCGGCGGCCTCACCGAGTATGCCAAGAAGAAGAACATCGTCATCCTGCGCGACGCCGGGGCGCGGCCAGGGTCGAAGCCGGTCAACTTCCGCTTCAACTACGAGGACATCCAGAAGCTGAAGAACCTCGGCAGCAACATCGAGCTGAGACCTGGCGACACGGTGATCGTTCCCTAGTCATGCTCAGATGGGGTCAGGTCTGTCGCGGCATCGCGTTGGTCGTGGGCATGCTACTCATGGCGCAGCCGGTGTGTGCGCAGCCGGGTCGCGCGGCACGGCCGTACCGCGCACTGTTCGGCGGCGATGCGTCAAACCAGCGGAGTCTGCACCAACTGGACCTGACGGTGTCGCTGAACGGCGGGGCCGATAACGGCCTGGTGGCGCCACACGCCGTCACATCGTCGGACTCATCGGGCGGCTCCTCGCCGGCCGAATTCTCGGGGCTTTACTCGGCGGGCGCACAGCTCTCCTACGCCATGCGCGGTAGCCGCGTGGGAATAGGTGCGACCGGATCCACCACCTATCCGTATTACTCGAGTCTTCCCAATGCCCAGGACCTCGCCTACGGCACCGGCGCGAATTTCAGCTTCGTGTCCGGACCGACATCGGTGAGCGCATTCGGCAGCTTTGCCTATTCCCCCTACTACTCCCCGGCGCTCGCCCCGGGATCCGGGACCGCGTTGCCTGGCGGGTCCTTCGACTACGCGTCTGCTCTCAGTCCGAACGAAACGATATTGGGCGGGGCGTCGTTGACACGCCGATTCGGCCGCCAGACCTCCATGGCCGCGGCGTATTCCCTGTCCGGCGTGGCGTTCGTGGACGAAGACCGATCGAACAGCAACCAGAGCACGCGGCTGTCGGCGAGCCGTCAGGTGTCGAGAAGCGTCACCTTCAACGGCGGTTACGTCTACAGCGAGGCCCACTACCCTGGTTCGGCGATGGCGGCTACGAGCAGGTCGCACGGGGGCGATCTCGGCTTGGGATACAACCGGCGTTCATCGCGCGGACGGGGATCAACTCTTGGCGTCACAGTCGGGGGAGCGGTCGTTGACTATCAAGAGAGACAGTCCCAAAGATGGCGTGGATCCTTGAGTTTCAGCCAAGCCCTAGGCACCAACTGGACCGCCGGTGTCAACTACCGTCGATCCCTGCAGTACCAGAACGAGCTTCAGGAGCCGGTGTGGGCCGATCTTGTGCGCGCCGCGGTTGGCGGTCGATTCGGGCGCCGGGTGAATCTGTCGTTGGCCGCAGCCTATTCGGTCGGGGAGCAATTGGCAACGAGCAGCCCGCGATTCGACATTTACTCCGGCACTGCGCGCGTCCAGGTCGCGCTCGCCGAATTCGTGGCAATTACAGCGGATTACATCTCCTACCGATACAGCTATCCAGCCGGCTACGACCTGCCGGCCGGGGTGCCGCCGCGCATGGACCGCCAGCGTCTGCAGATTGGCGCCAGTTTCTGGCTGCCGCTCGTGCGCGCCGGGCGTGCGCGCGAACCCCGACCTGCCGCTAGTCAGTGAGGTGAATGGTGCTGCCGGGCAAGAAGTACACACCGGAAGACATGGCTTGGATAGTCTGGCGCAGGAAGTGGCTCGTCATCGTGCCGTTCTTCGTGATATTCGCCGGCACGTTCGTCACGGCCCTCCTGCTCCCCGACCGTTTTCGCTCGGAAACCCTCATCATGGTCGTCCCGCAGCGCGTGCCCGAAAGCTACGTGAAATCGACGGTGACGACGAAAATCGAGGACCGGCTGCGCTCGATCCAGCAGCAGATCCTCAGCCGGACCAAGCTCGAGCAAATCATCCGCGAGAGCAACTTGTACCTCCCGCAACGCCAGCGCCTGCCGATGGAAGACGTGGTCGATCAGATGCGGGGCGATGTCAAGGTCGATATCGTGAGGGGCGATGCTTTCCGCGTCGCCTTCATTTCCCAGGATCCGAAGAAAGCGATGGACGTCGCGGGCCGTCTGGCGTCTCTGTTCGTGGACGAGAGTCTGCAGGACCGCGAGGTGCTGGCCAACGCGACGACCGACTTCCTGCAGGCGCAGCTCGATGAAGCCCGGCGGCGCCTGGTGGAGGCGGAAGGCAAGGTGGCCGACTTTCAGCGCCGTCACGCGGGTTCGCTGCCGTCCGACGGCGCCAACAATCTCCAGGTGCTGCACAACCTTCAGTTGCAGGGGCAGGCGCTCGTCGATTCGACGAGCCGGGACAAGGACAGGCGCCTGTTCCTCGAGCGGGCGCTTGCGGATTTGGAATCCGAAGCCCAGGACACGCGCGCGGCCGCTCCCGTCAGCCCGATAGGGGACGCACCCGGCCTGGTGTCGGGCGGCACGTCGGCAGAGCAACTGGAAGCCGCGCGCAGTGCCCTCACGTCGCTCGAACTGCGCTTGAGGCCCGAGCATCCCGACGTCGTGTACCTCAAGCGCGTCATCCGGGATCTCGAGGCCAAGGTCCAGGCCGAGGCAGCGGCCAAACCGGCGGACCCGACGGCCGCACCCCTGGCGCAGGTCCTCCGCCGCACGACCCCCGAGGAGGCGAACACTCAGCGACGACTTCGGGAGATGCGCCAGGAACTCGCCGGCGTGGAGAGCCAGTTGGCGTCAAAACAGACCGAGGAAAAACGCCTGCGGGATCAGATCGCGTCCATTCAGAGCCGCCTCACGGCCACCCCCGCGCTGGCAGCGGAGTTCACCGCCCTGACACGCGACTACGAGACCATTCAGAACGGCTATGCGAGTCTCCTGGCGAAGTACGAAGATGCCAAGGCGGCGGCAGCCCTCGAGCGACGCCAGATTGGTGAGCAGTTCAAGGTGCTTGACCGTCCACGGCTGCCCGAATCGCCGATCAGCCCGAACCGGCCCCTCATCAATTTGATGGGTGCGATCGCTGGTCTTGGCGTCGGATTGGGTTTCATCGCGCTCCTCGAGTACCGGGACAAGGGCCTGCGGTCGGAAGACGATGTGCTGAGCGTGCTTCGTCTGCCCGTCCTGGCCGTGATTCCGGTGATCGAGACCCGTCTCGACCTCACGCGCAAAAGGCGAAGGCGTGTGCTGGGGGTTGTGAGCACGGCGGCGGTCGTCATTGTCCTGGCTGGCGTGACGGTATTCGCCTGGACGTCGGGCTATCTGCGCCTTCCGTTGTTGTTCTGGTAACGCTATGTACGAGACTTTCTACGGCTTGCGTGAGCGTCCCTTCGATCTGACACCGAACCCCCGGTTCATCTATCTCTCCGAGTGTCACCTCGAAGCGTTAAGCGTCGTGCACTACGGCATTGTGGGCCGCAAGGGGATCACGCTCGTGGTGGGCGAAGCCGGGACGGGCAAGACCACTGTCATCCGTACGGCCCTCGAGGCCATCGCCCAGCCCACCGCGCGGTGCGTGTATCTGAGCAATCCCACGTTGACCCGCGCCGAGTTTTACGAATTCCTGGCCGCCAGTTTCGGGTTGACGCTGGAGGCCGCGGGGTCGAAGGCCAGGTTCCTGCTGGAGTTTGAGCGGCTGCTGGTGCAGCGGAGCAAGGCTAAGGATCTGACCGCGCTCGTGATCGACGAAGCCCAGAGCCTGTCGCTCGAACTGATGGAGGAAGTCCGCCTGCTGGCGAACCTCGAAAGCCTCACCGACAAGCTGCTCCCGGTGGTGATGGCCGGCCAGCCGGAGCTTGCCGACATGCTCGATCGCCCGGAACTGCGGCAGTTGAAGCAGCGGGTCGCCCTGCGTGCCGATCTGGCGCCGCTCCGACTGCGACAGGTGGCCGCGTACGTGGCCGGCAGGATCCGCAAGGCTGGTGGCGATCCTGTCACCGTCTTCACGAAGGATGCGGTCGTGTTGATTCACAGCAGGTCTGAAGGCATTCCACGAACCATCAGCGTCGTGTGCGACAACGCGATGCTTGCCGGGTACGCGGCCGGGGTGAAGCCGATTGGGCCGGATATCATCGAGGAGGTCTCGCGCGACTTCCGGTTGCGCGGTGCGGGCGTAGCAAAGAGCAACGGGAACAACGGGCGCGGACGGTCCAGCGGCAGTGGATCGGACAGCCCATGGCACTGGGGGCCCGGGCACCTGGACACCGGGTCTGGCCGTCTGGCGTCGCGGCCTGATGCCGCTGCGGAGTCACACCGATGACGCGCCTCCACGGTGCCCTGCAACGCGCCACCGAAGGGAAGGCCCAACTCCTTCCTCCTGAAGACGGGAGCGCCACAGGCCAGGCAGCGGGTCCCACCCAGCCGGCGTTTTCTGTTCCATGGATGCTGGATGCCCCTTCCACTGCCGGCACCGCCGAGGCGCCGTCAGCGGAACGGACCGGCTTCTCCCTTGCGCCGGGGAAACGGTTCGCAGGGATTCCTCCCGGGGCCGCTGAGAAACTGGTCGTCACCGCGGCGTCCGGCGAGCAGGTAGTCCTGGCGATGGCCATCGAGCAGTACCGGAAGCTCGCGGCTACGCTGCATCACGCCCAGGGCGATCGGGGACTGAAGGTGATCCTGGTGGCCAGCGCCAACCCCGGCGAAGGGAAGAGCCTGACGGCGAGCAATTTGGCTCTGACTCTCAGCGAGTCCTACCAGCGTCGCGTCTTGCTCATCGACGCGGATCTTCGGCGCCCGTCCCTTCACGGCATCTTCGGCGTGCCGAACGACACGGGGTTGAGCGACGGGCTGGCGCGGGCCTCGATTGAGGGACTCATGGTTGTGGAGATTTCGCCACGCCTGTCGGTCCTGCCGAGCGGCCGACCCATGGAGGATCCGACGAGCGCCCTCACATCCGATCAGATGCGGCGGATCCTGGACGAGGCGCGGGCCTGCTACGACTGGGCCATCATCGATACGCCGCCAATCGGCATGTTGTCGGACGCCAGGCTCCTTGCGGAGATGGTTGACGGCGTTGTGCTCGTGGTGGAGGCGGAAAGAAGTCCGTACCCGGACCTCCTTCGCGCGATCGACACCATCGGCCGCGAACGGGTGCTGGGCGCGGTGCTGAATCGGCTTCGGCAGGTGCCTGGAGGTTCCCACTACTACGCGAGCTACTACGGGCATTCGCAGGCACCCAAGGCCTAGAACGGGATTCGACGTCATGGCCAGGAAAGGGACTCAGCCGTCGTCTCGAACACTCCTGTTGATCGGGTGTGAGGCAGCGCTGATCCTCGGGTCGGTCATGGTGGCCGTCTGGGTTCGGCTTGGACGGGAGGCGCTGGACGTGATGCTTCTCGATCGGGGGCTGCTGAAGGCCCTGTTGATTACCGCAAGCTGCCAGTTCTGCCTGTACTACGCCGACCTCTACGACCTGCGCACCGTCGCCGACCGCCGCGAGTTGTTCGTCCGCACGCTGCAGGCGCTGGGCGCGACGTCGCTCATCGTGGCGGTCTTCTACTACTGGTTTCCGGCGCTGATTCTCGGGCGCGGCGTGTTCATCATCGCTGCGGCCCTGGTCATCCTGGTCACCATCGGCTGGCGCATGGCGTTCGAGTGGGGAACGAAGTACGCCCGTCCCAGTGAGCGGCTGCTGCTGGTCGGCACCAACG
>Ga0315286_10004328_pt1 | contig 13623 bp, 10 predicted proteins | sample YL17G10_0_MG_FD_205038 | JGI IMG/M metagenome (GOLD analysis project Ga0315286, IMG submission 205038) | Sediment microbial communities from Yellowstone Lake, YNP, Wyoming, USA - YL17G10_0 | ecosystem: Environmental > Aquatic > Freshwater > Lake > Sediment | place: USA: Wyoming | collected... | reverse complement strand
TCAACAACGCCTACTCGGACAACTTTTTCACCTGGACCTGGGACTTCAACAACGACGGCTGGACCGACATCTTCATCATCGGCCTGCCGGGCGAGAACTGTTTCTGGTTCGAGAATCCCAAGGGCCGCGATGGTCATTGGCAGCGCCGCCTTGCCTTGGACGTGCCGGACAACGAGTCGCCGATGTTCATTGACCTGGTAGGCGACCGCAAACCGGAGCTCGTCTGCAACTCGAAGGGCTTCTTCGGTTACGCGACGCCGAACTGGGCCGACCCGAGCCAGCCCTGGACGTTCCATCGCATCTCACCCGATAACAAGTACGGCAAATACCAGCACGGCGTCGGCGTGGGTGATGTCAACAGCGACGGCCGGCTCGACCTCATCGAGAAGGACGGTTGGTGGGAACAGCCCGCATCGCTCGCCGGCGATCCGGTGTGGAAGTTTCATCAGTATGTGTTCAGTCCTGAGGACAAAGGCGTGCCCATCGGCGGCGCGCAGATGTTCGCCTACGACGTGAACGGCGACGGTCGCAACGACGTCGTCACGGCGCTCGCCTGCCACGGTTACGGTCTGGCGTGGTATGAGAACGTTCTCGAGAACGGCCAGATCACCTTCAAGCCGCACGTGTTCATGAACAAACTGCCGACCGACAACAAATACGGGGTGAAGTTCACGCAACCGCACGCGCTCGAGCTCGTGGACATGGACGGCGACGGCGTCAAGGACCTGGTCACCGGCAAACGCTTCTGGGCTCACGGCCCGCAGGGCGATCCCGAGCCGAACGCGCCCGCCGTGCTCTACTGGTTCCGACTGGTCCGGAACCAGGACAAAACAGTGGACTTCGTGCCGCACCTGATCGACGACAACTCCGGCGTCGGCACCCAGGTCGTGGTCGGGGATGTGAACGGCGATCGGCGGCCCGACATCGGGGTCGGGAACAAGAAAGGCACGTTCGTTTTCCTGCACCAGGTGAAGAAGGCGAAGAAAGCCGAGTGGGAAGCGGCCCAGCCGAAGCGGCTGCCGTAGGCCACGAACTCCGGCGTGGCGGCGTCTCGGTAGAGCGCCGCCATTTCGCGCAAACGCAGTCAGCAGCGCTCTGCCGAGACGCCGCTACATGGTTTCTGGGAGGCGGGCGACCAGCGGTTCTGCGGGTGGTCGCACTTCGCCAAGTCGGACGGCAGAGTCAGTCAATCAGCGCGAGGGTCAGTTCGTCGATCCGATCGAGCAGATCCTTGTCTGGACGGGAGGCCTCGATCACCTTCCTCCGAATCTCGGTGAGGGTAAAGATCAGTGCTTGCTTCTGGCCCTCTGAGAACCCGTCTTTATCAACGACCTCCCCCAGCGCTCCCACCGCCTTGGCGTAGTCCTTGGCCTTGCCCGCCGAGACTGCTTTGGCAGCCTGGTCCCTGATTTCAGCGCTGGCGGTGGTGAACGCCGGCAGAAGTTTGGTCATGTCTGCGGGAGGATGCGCAATCCGTTCCCAGATCAAACAGGCCACGACCGCAGCGATGGCAGCCGAGGTGAGGCCGATGAGCACCTTCTTCTTGGTGAGTTTCATGCGCGCGGTCACGGGCCCCTTCGTCGAGTACAAATTCGCGGAAGGCCCGTCCCTGCCACGGTTTCCCAGCCGAAACCGGCGCGGTTCTCCCGCGCACACTACTCGGCCAGCTTGGTCTGGATCTCGAGGATGACCTCAGTCACGGCGTCGGCCTTGGTGCCCAGTTTCATGCCGCTGATGTCGTTCAACGTGCGGTCAATGGCGTCCTTCTGTTCCTGGGAGAGTCCGCCCTTGTCCGCCACTACTTTCAGTGCCTTCACGCTGGCCAGGTAATCCTTCGCTTTGACGGCCACCGCCGCCTGATCCACCTGCGCCTTGACTTCGTTCGGCGCGGACGCGAAGGGCGCCGTGAGTAGAGTAGTGTTCACACGCCGTTGAGCCATGTACTTGTAAACACCGAAGCCGATGCCGGCGATCACTGCAAGGGCGACGAGAGCGATCAGGATCTTCTTCTTCATAAGCAATTGGGTTTACCGGACACGTTTCGATCAGGCCGCCCTGCAGGTTGCCTCACGTCGGGTTCCCAGGCCAGTGAAAAATCAGACCGGATGCCAAAGATTCGTTGAGCAGGGGGCCGAGTTGTCCTACACTCCGCTCGAATTCGCACTGTGACTGACCCGCTGAACACCGCGCGCCCGCCGGAGCCAGAAGCCCAGCGGCTCCAGGCACTTCGCTCGTACGGCGTGCTGGATACGCCGCGCGAAGAGGCCTTCGATGACCTGACCTTCCTGGCCGCGCAGATGTGCGGCACCCCCGTCGCCCTGATTGGCTTCGTGGATGAAACCCGGTACTGGATCAAGTCGGGAATCGGCTTCGATCCACGGGAGATTCCCCGGGAGCAGTCCTTCTCGGCCCACGCGATCGGCCAGTCCGAGATCCTGGTGGTGCCGGACGCGTTGGCCGATCCGCGGTTCTCCCGGTTGCCGCGGGTGGTCGCGCGGCTTGGCCTGCGGTTCTATGCGGGGGTTCCGTTGATCACGCCGCAAGGCGGCCAGGCCGTCGGCACCTTGTGCGTCCTCGGCTACGAGCCCCGCGAGTTGAGCCGGTGGCAAGTGGAGGCGTTGCGCATCCTGGGCCATCAGGTCATCACGCATCTGGAACTCCGGCGCAACCTCGGGGAACTCGAGCGATCCGTCGCCGGTCACTTGCGTGCCGAGGAGGCGCTGCGGCAGGCCGAGGAGAAATACCACGGCATCTTCGAGCATGTCATGGAGGGCATCTACCAGACCACGCCGGACGGCCACTACCTGTCCGCGAATCCCATGCTGGCGCGGATTTACGGCTATGACTCGGCGGACGAACTGGTGGCGGCGATCCAGGATATCCGGCACCAGGTCTATGTGCGCGAGGGGCGACGCGAGGATTTCGCGCGGCTGATCGAGCGCGACGGCACGGTGTCGCGGTTCGAGTCGCAGGTCTATCGCAAGGATGGCAGCGTCATCTGGATTTCGGAATCGGCGCGGGCGGTGCGGGACGCCGCGGGGCACTTGCTTTATTACGAGGGGACGGTGGAAGACATCACCGAACGGCGCCGGGCCGAAGACGCGTTGCGGGATTCGGAGTTGCTCTACCACTCGTTGGTTGAGTGTCTGCCGCAGAACATCTTCCGCAAAAACAAGGAGGGACGGTTCACGTTCGGCAACCGGCGCTTCTGCGACGTGCTGGGCCGGAGCCTGGAACAGATCGCAGGCAAGACCGACTTCGATTTCTTCCCCGCCGTCTTGGCCGAGAAGTACCAGAGCGACGACCGGCGCGTCATGGAATCCCGGCAAAGCTTCGAGACGGTCGAGGAACACCTGACTCCGGATCGCGGCAAAATCTACGTGCAGGTGGTGAAGACGCCGCTCTACGACGCCGAAGGCGACGTCATCGGCGTGCAGGGCATCTTTTGGGATGTCACGGAGCGAAGGAAGATGGAGGAGGCGTTGGCCTACGAGCGCGACCTGCTGCGCGCGTTGCTCGACAACATCCCGGACGCCATCTACTTCAAGGATCGGCCGTCACGCTTCCTGCGCGTCGGGAAGGCCCTCGCGCGGAAGTTCGGGCTGGAGAATTCCGACGATGCGGTCGGGAAGACGGACTTCGATTTCTTCTCCCACGAACACGCCCAGGCCGCCTTTGACGACGAGCAGGAGATTGTCCGCACCGGCCGGCCGATGATCGGCAAGCCAGAGAAGGAAACCTGGCCTGCCAGCAAGGACACCTGGGTGCTTTCGACCAAGATGCCGTTGCACAACCAAACCGGAGAGGTCATCGGCACGTTTGGCATCTCCAAAGACATCACGCAGCTCAAGGAGGCGGAGCAGGAACTGGCCAAGGCGCGGGACGCCGCGCTGGAGATGGCCCGCCTGAAGGCGGAGTTCCTGGCCAACATGAGCCACGAAATCCGCACGCCCATGAACTGCATCATCGGCATGACGGGCCTCCTCCTGGACACCAAACAGTCCGACGAGCAGCGCGAGTTCACCGACACGATCCGCAACAGCGCCGATGCCCTCCTGGCCATCATCAACGACATCCTCGACTTCTCGAAGATGGAGGCGGGCCGGCTGGCGGTGGAGCAGGTGGAGTTTGACTTGGCGGACACGCTGGAGGGCACGGCGGAACTGCTGGCCGAGCAGGCGGAGGCCAAGGGGATCGAACTCGCCTGCTGGATCGATCCTGCGATTCAGCGGCGCCTGCGCGGCGACCCAGGTCGCCTCCGTCAGGTGCTGATGAACCTGCTGGGCAATGCGGTCAAGTTCACGGAACGCGGCGAGGTGGTGGTTCGCGTGACCCGGCAATCCGAAACCGACGACACGGTGATGGTGCACTGCGCGGTCACCGACACCGGGATCGGGATCGCCCCCGAGGTGCGGGAGAAGCTGTTCCAAGCCTTCTCTCAGGCGGATGGTTCCCTGACGCGCAAGTACGGCGGCACCGGGCTTGGCTTGGCCATCTCCAAGCAACTCGTCGAGTTGATGGACGGCCACATCGGCATGGTCAGCACCCCGGGGAAAGGGTCCACCTTCTGGTTCTCCGTGCGTTTGCCCAAGGCACCCACGGGTTCGGCTAGGGCAGCGGGCGAGCCGTCTCCCGACCTCACGGGCAAGCGCCTCCTCATCGCAGACGACAACCCAACGGTCTGCCAGATTCTTTCCGACTACGCGGCCGCTTGGCAGATGGTCGGCGCCAGCGCGACCGGACCGGAAGAGACGCTCGCGGCCTTGCGCCGCGCGGCCGCGGAGCGCCAGCCGTTCGACATCGTTTTGCTGGATCTGGCAATGCCGGGCGCGGACAGCCTAAGTGTTGCCCAGGACATCCGTGCCGACGCGCAACTGGCTCAGACCCGCCTCGTCATGGTGACGTCGCTGGGCCTGCACCTGGACGCCGAGGCTTGGCGCCGCGTGGGCATCGACGGTCATGTCGTCAAGCCCGTCAAACGGTCGCGACTCCGGGAATGCCTCAGCTTGGTGATGCGACACGCGGCAGGAGAAGGGACAGAGGCGGCGACGTCCGGAGCGTTGGCCGAGGACACGGCCAGCCCCATGCCGCGGCATCCGGTCCGCATCCTCGTGGCGGAGGACAATGTGGTAAACCAGCGGATTGCGCTTCGCCAGCTCAAGAAGCTGGGCTATACTGCGGACGCCGTGGCGAATGGCCAGGAGGCAATCGAGGCGGTCAAGCGGATCCCTTACGACCTCGTGCTGATGGACTGCCACATGCCGGAACTGGACGGCTACGAAGCCACGCGACGCATCCGCAAAGCCGAAACGGCCGAATCCTCTCCCGAGTACCCCCCCATGCACATCATTGCCATGACGGCAAACGCGCTGGAAGGGGACCGCGAGGCCTGTCTGGCCGCGGGCATGAACGACTACGTGAGCAAGCCGGTGAAGCTGCTGGAGCTCCAGGCGGCCCTGCAACGGGCGGGCGCGCAGATGCCGCGTCGCGGCCGAGTGACCACGGCGGGACCGGAGGACGCGGGGAGCGAATCCGGACCCACCGAACCGGAAGCGACCGAGCCCGGTCCGACGGAGCCGCCGATCGATCCGGCCGTGTTCGAGTCGCTCCGCGCCCTGCAGGAAGCCGGCCAACCTGATCCGGCAGCGGAACTGATCGACCTGTTTTTGGCCGACACGCCGCCGCGTTTGAATGCCTTGGCGGCCGCGGTGCGGGACTCCAGTGCGTCCGGCCTCCGGGCCTCGGCGCACTCGCTGAAAGGCACGGCCAGCAACCTGGGCGCACGGCGGCTCGCCGCGCTGTGCGCGAAACTGGAGGTCGGGGCGAAGGCCGGTGACCTGGCCAACGCGGCTTTGTGGTTTGCGGAAGTGACGGAGGAATACCGGCGGGTCTGTTTTGTCCTTGAGCACGAAAGACAAAAGGAAAAGACTGATGCTCCACGAAGGAACTCCGAGTAGGCACGCCTCGGCGTGAGAACAAGCGCAATGGCTGACGCACAGCACCATATTCTTCTGATCGACGACGATCAGGAGATGCACAACGTACTGGTGGAAGGGGTGCAAGGGGAAGGGATCGAACTGCTCTGCGCGCGGGACGGCCGGGAAGGCCTGGAACTGGCGCGCCGACATGGGGCGCGCCTGATCCTGCTCGATCTCGGTCTGCCCAAGAACGATGGGTTCGCGGTGCTGCAGCGCCTGAAGGAGGACGCCGAGCTGAAACAGATCCCCGTGATCATTCTGACCGCCTGGAACAGCACCGCGGACAAGGTGCGGGGCTTCGAGTTGGGCGCGGTGGACTACATCACCAAACCCTACGAACTGGCCGAACTCCGGGCGCGCGTGAAAGCCACGCTGCGCAACAAGCTGCTCCAGGACGAGTTGACGCGGGCCAACCGGGATCTGGAAACCGCCCGACGCGCCGCCGAGGCCGCCACCCGCGCCAAGTCCGAGTTCCTGGCCAACATGAGCCACGAGATTCGCACGCCCATGAACGGCGTGATCGCGATGACCGGGCTCCTGCTGGAAACCGAACTGACGCCCGAGCAACGCGAGTTGGTGGAAACCATCCGCAACAGCGGCGATTCGTTGCTCACCATCATCAACGACATCCTCGATTTCTCGAAGATCGAGTCGGGCCGGCTGGAGCTCGAGCAGCAGCCCTTCGAGCTGCGCAGTTGCATCGAGGACTCGCTGGACTTGCTGGGGCCGAAGGCGGCGGAGAAGAAGATCGATCTCGGCTACCAGATGGACGACGACATCCCGCCGATCGTGATCGGGGATGTCACCCGGCTTCGCCAGGTCCTGGTGAACCTGGTGGGCAACGCGGTCAAGTTCACTTCGCAGGGCGAAGTGATTGTGGAACTGGGTTCGCGTTCCAAATCACAGACGAGCGCCGGGGGCGAAACCGGGACCGCGTGGATCAGCGCTTCCCCGCCATCAGAGGACTTCCTGATGCTGCACTTTTCCGTACGGGACACCGGCATCGGGATTCCGCCAGAGAAGATGGATCGACTGTTTCGGTCCTTCAGCCAGGTGGATGCCTCGACGACGCGGCAGTATGGCGGCACGGGCCTGGGCTTGGCGATCAGCAAGAGCCTGGCGGAGCTGATGGGCGGTCACATGTGGGTCGAAAGCGCCGTCGGCAAAGGGTCCACGTTCCATTTTACCATCCGTGTGCAAAGCGCGCCGGACACGCCACGTCCCCAGCTTCAGGGCCTGCAACCCCAGCTTTCCGGACTGCGGTTGTTGATCGTGGACGACAATCCCACCAACCGCCGGGTCCTCACGCTTCAGTCCCGCAAGTGGGGCATGGTGACGCGCGACGCGGAGAACGCCCGCCAAACGCTGGAGCTCCTGCGACAGGGGGAGAAGTTCGACCTGGCCATCCTGGACATGCAGATGCCGGAGATGAACGGCCTCGAGTTGGGTGCGGAGATCCGGAAGCTGCGTGGGCCGGAGTCGCTGCCGATGGTGCTGCTCACCTCGATGGGGCTCCAGCCCGATACCCCGAAGTCCTCGCTCGCGCCGTTCGCCGCCTGCCTCACCAAGCCGATCCGGCAGTCGCAGTTGCACGAAGTCCTGGTTCAGGTCCTGGGCGGGCCCAGGCGGACGCCCAAGAAGATCGTACCGGTCAACAAGCTCGATGCCTCGCTCGCCCAGCGCCTGCCCATGCACATCCTGCTGGCCGATGACAATGTGGTGAACCAGAAGGTCGCCCGGCGCCTCTTCGAGCAGATGGGCTACCACATCGACATCGCCGGCGATGGCGTCGAGGCCATCGAGGCCATCCGACAGCACCCGTATGACATGATCTTCATGGACGTGCAAATGCCCGAGATGAACGGCCTCGAAGCGACGCAGCGGGTCCGGGAGATTGAGAAAGAATCCGGCAAGTCCGCCAGCATCATCATCGCCATGACCGCGAGCGCCATGACCGGCGACCGCGAGAAATGCCTTCAGGCAGGGATGGACGATTACCTGTCGAAGCCGGTCCGGCCCGAGGCGGTGCAGGTGGCCATCGAACGCTGGGGACCGCTGGCCCGCAAAGCGCACCCGAAACCCGTCGCCGACGACCCTTCCGCCGTGCCGCCTTCCCCGCCGTCGTCACCCAGCGTGCCGTCGCCGGCGAGGTCTGCGGCGGCCGCAGCCGACGAGCCGCCGGTCGATCTCGATCGGTTCACGGAGATGTCCGGATCCGAGGAAGCGCAGGTGCGCGAGTTGATGGAACTGTATCTGGCCCAGACCTCGGGACAGTTGCGGGAGCTGCGCGTCGCCGTCGAGGCCGGGGAGGTGAAGGACGTGGGGCGGGTGGCGCACAAGGCGGCCGGCGCGAGCGCCACGTGTGGCATGAACGGCATCGTGCCGGTCCTGCGCGAGCTCGAGCGTCAGGGGCGCGAAGGTCGGTTGGACGGCGCCACCGTCCTCGTGAGGCAGGCTGGTAAAGAGCTTGAACGAATCGGCGGTTTCCTGGAAGACTACGTGCGGACTCTTGGGAATTCGACCGGCAGCACGGGGACACCATGAAGAAAATGCTGATAGTTGAAGACGATCAACTCGTCGGCAACATCTATCGCCACAAGTTCCAGGTGGAGGGCTTTGAGGTGGAAATCGCCACCGACGGCGAAGCGGGGATCAAGGCGGTGTCCACCTTCCGGCCGGACATCGTCATTCTGGATCTCATGCTGCCCCGGCTGAACGGTGTGGAAGTCCTGCGGAAGATCCGGGCCAACCCCCAGTTTCAGTCCCTGCCGGTGGTGGTGCTGTCCAACGCCTACCTGAGCAGCCTCGTGCAGGAGGCCTGGAAGGCGGGCGCCAACAATTGCCTCATCAAGGCCAGTTGCACACCCAAACAGCTCATCGAGGTGGTTCATAAGACGTTGGGAGCCACCGTCGAGCCGGCCCGCACGGCGGCGGAAACGCCGAGGCGGGTCGCCCAGGCTGCCCAGGCCCTGGAGTTGGTCTCCGTGCCGTTGCCTACTCAGGACGACACCACCTTCCAGACCGAGTTGCGCCAATCGTTCCTGAAGAGCGCGTCGGAGGCGGTCAATCAGTTGCGCGCCCTGTTGCAGAACTTCATCAAGAGCGAGGGCGATTCCGTCCGCCTGCCCAATTTGTTCACGCTCTACCGCAAGGTGCATTCGGTGACGAGCAATGCGGCGGTAGCCGGGCTCACCGCCATCGCCCGGTTCTCATCCGCGATCGAGGCGTTCATCAAGGAGCTTTACGAGAAGCCCAAGAACATCAACGCCTCGACCATCCGCACCCTCGCCCAGACCATCGATTTCCTAGGTCTGCTCTCCGATCACACCATGAGCGCCGATCTCGAGGCGCTCCCGCCGCCGAGCATTCTGGTGGTGGACGACGAGGCCATCTCCCGCCGGGCCGTCATCTACGCGCTCGAGAAGGCCCACTTGAAATGCGTCAGCGTCGAGGATCCGCCCACCGCGTTGAAGATGGTCGCCGAGAACCGCTTTGACCTCATTTTCCTGGATGTGGACATGCCGAACATTAGCGGCTTCGACCTGTGCACCAAGCTGCGGACCTTCCCGACCAACAGCAAGACCCCGGTCGTGTTTGTGACCGGCCTGACGGATTTCGAGAGCCGGGCCCGCTCGACCTTGAGCGGGGGCAACGATCTGATCGCCAAACCGTTCCTGTTCATGGAGCTCGCGGTCAAGGCGTTGAGCTTCGTGCTCCGGGGACAACTCAACCTCCCGCGGTCCTGATGCGGCCGTGCTCTATCTGCCGTTCAACCGGCCTTTGAAGTGATGGACTCGCTTCACGCCCCCTGGCGCATTGAGTACATCCTGGCGCCCAAGCCGCCTCCCGGTGAAGTCTCGCTCTTCACCCGGATCGCCCAGTCCTCGGACGACGTCGCCCAGCTCGTCCTCGTGCGGGAGCGCACCTGTTTCGCCCTGCTCAACCGCTATCCCTACACCGGCGGGCACCTGATGGTCGTCCCCTACAAGCCGACCGGCGACTTGAACGACCTGACCCCGGAGGAACTGCGCGACCTCATGCTGCTGACCCGCCGTTGTCAGAACGCCCTCACTGCCGTGATGAAACCGCACGGCTTCAACATCGGGATCAACCTGGGCTTGGTGGCCGGCGCCGGCATCCTCGAGCACGTCCACATCCATGTGGTGCCGCGGTGGAACGGCGACACGAATTTCATGCCGGTCCTGGGTGGCACGACGGTGGTCCCGCAGGCGTTGGCCGAACTGGCCGCGCAGCTTCGCGCCGCGCTCGCGGGTTGAAGCGCTGCCTCCGGTGAAACCGTCGAATCCGACGATGATTTCCGAGACGCTGCATTTCGAGAACGCCCGGCTCGCGCAGCAGTTGTTCAATAACGAACCCCGGAACCTGCAAGCGCTGGAGGAGCAGTTGGGCGTGAAGGCCACGGCACGCGAGGGTTGGATCAAGCTGGAAGGCGCGGCCGAGGCGGTGGACGGCGTGCGCCAGATGTTCCAGTTGCTGGAGGGTTCCCTCAAGGCGGGCACGCCGGTCCGCGACCGCGAGTTTGCCTATGCGCTCAACGTCGTGAAGAACGAGGGTGTGGGCGTGTTGCGCGGGCTGTTCGACGAACGCATTCAGACCTCGGCTAAGAAGGGCCCCGTCACGCCGAAGACCCTCGGCCAGAAACGCTACGTCGAGGCCATCCGCCAACACGATCTCACCCTCGGCATCGGTCCGGCCGGCACGGGCAAGACCTACCTCGCCATGGCCATGGCCGTGTTGGCCCTCAAGGAGGAGAAGGTCTCGCGCATCATCCTCACCCGCCCGGCCGTCGAGGCCGGCGAGGCGCTGGGGTTCTTACCCGGCGATCTCTACGAAAAAATCGCGCCCTACCTGCGGCCGCTGCACGACGCCCTCCACGACCTGCTGCCCGTGGACGAGATCGAGCGGCACCGCGAGCGCGGAACCATCGAGATCGCGCCGCTGGCCTATATGCGGGGACGCACGTTGAACAACGCGTTCATTGTCCTCGACGAGGCCCAGAACTGCACGGCCGAGCAGATGTTCATGTTCCTGACCCGCCTGGGCTTTAACTCCAAGGCCGTCGTGACCGGCGACATCACCCAGATCGACCTGCCGCCGAACAAGCAGTCCGGGCTGGTCGAGGCCAGGCACGCGCTCCGGCACGTGGACGGCGTGGCGCTGATCGAGTTCACCCGGCGCGACGTGGTTCGCCATCCGCTCGTGCAGCGGATCATCTGCGCCTACGAGGAGCATCGCGGCAAAGGCAAATGAGCGAGCTCGTTCTGCGGAACCGGCATCCGTCTTTCGCCGCGAACCTCCCCTTGCTCCGGCGGATCACCCGCAGCCTGCTAACCGGGTCACTGGCGATTCCGGACTTCACGCTCGGCGTCTTCCTGGTGGACACGGCAGCGATGACCCGGTTGAACGAGGTTTTTCTCCGGCACACGGGTTCCACCGACGTCATCACTTTCGATCATTCGGGGATCGGCCAACCGCGCGCCCTCTTCGGCGAGATCTACATCGGTCTGGACGAGGCGCGCCACCAGGCGCGGCGGTTTCGCGCCACCTGGCAGACGGAACTGGTCCGTTACCTCGTCCATGGCGTGCTGCACCTCTGCGGCTACGACGATCGGGACCGTCGGTCGCGATGCCGAATGAAGCGCGAGGAGGATCGGCTCGTTCGGGAGCTGGCCCGGCGCTTTCGCTTGAGTCCGTTGGCGCGTCGGCCTAGGGTCCGGCCATGAGCAGGGAATCCGTCGCGATCTGGCGCGCCAACTTCTTCGCCGGCCTGGCGGTGGTGCTGCCGGGGGTCATTTCCATCGCTGTCCTGGTGTGGTTGTTCCACGGTGTGGCCGGCATCACCGACACGCTGCTCTTCTTCCTGCCCGATCGATGGACCCACAAGAACGCCGGCGAAGGGCCGATGTACTGGTACTGGAGCCTGGTGGCGTTGTTGTGGGCGATCTTGCTCGTGAGCCTGATCGGGCGGTTCACACGCTACTATGTTGGGCGCCGCCTGGTCGAACTGCTGGACCTCGCCCTGTTGCGCGTGCCGCTATTGAACAAGATCTATGGGACGATCAAGCAGGTGAACGAGGCGTTCTCGTCGAACCAGAAGTCGTCCTTCCGGCAGGTGGTGCTGGTCGAGTTCCCGCGGCCGGGCCAGCATTCAGTGGGTTTCGTGACAGGTGAACCCGGTCCCGAACTGCAGCCGAACACCGGCGAGAAGCTCATGAGCGTGTTTGTCCCCACGACGCCCAACATCACCAGCGGCTTCCTGGTCCTGGTGCCGGAGCCCGCCCTCACGAAACTCAACCTGTCGGTCACCGAGGGCATCAAGTACATCCTCAGCCTGGGGGTCGTCTCCCGTGACCCCGCTGCCGCGCCGGCAGCGGACGGCGGGGAAGACCGCGCCGGCGGATCGGTTGACTCCTGATGATCGAGCGCGCCACTGGCCTCATCCTGCGCACGCGGCGACTCACGGAGACGAGCCTCATCGTTCATTGGCTCACGCCGGAGCTGGGGCGCCTGGCCACGGTCGCCAAAGGAGCGTTGCGGCCGAAGTCCCCCTTTCGCGGAAAACTCGACCTGTTCTATCAAGCCGACTTCAGCTTCTCGCGAAGCCGCCGCAGCGACCTCCACACGCTGCGCGAAGTGACCCTGCGCCAGACGCATCCCGGCCTGCGACAGGACCTGGCCCGGCTGCGGGTCGCCGCGTGCGCGGCACGCTGGATCGAGCTGGCCACCGAAACGGAAACACCGTTGCCGGAAGTCTCGGCCCTGATGAACCGCCTGCTCGAGCACCTGGACACCCAACCCGCGACGGCGTCAGTGATGTTCGCCTTCGAAGTGGCGCTGCTGACGATCTCGGGCTTGCGCCCCGCCTTCGCGTCCGCCTCCGTGAGTCCCGGAACCCGCAAAGTGCTGACGCTTCTTGGTGCCTCCGATTGGGCGGCGCTTGACCGCCTGAAGCTCAGCGAGGCGCAAGTGCGCGAACTCGACCACTACCTGCAGCCGGTGCTCCTGGACGCGTGGCGGACCTTGCCGCAGGGGCGTGCTGCCGCCCTGACGTGAACAGCCCACGCCGGAAGCAGCATTCCAGCCCCGCCGCAATCGCCTCCACTCCCCACTCTCCCGGCTCCGTTCCTGTCCCAGTCGCCGCCAACCGCTGAGCTGCGGCCAGCAGCTTCGCCCGCACCGGGTTCAAGTGCACATAGTCACACACGCTCTTGAGATAGCCGCCGGAGCCCCTGGCGCTCTGCAACTGGCCGATGTTGTCGTAGGTGTTCGTCACCACGCTGTTGTCGGTACGAATGAGGTTCGTCCGCTGGCCGGCGTAGTTGTAAACCTAGGCGCAAGAATCAAGGAGCGAATCTCCGGAGGTCAGCAGCCGCGTGCTCGTGAGCCGGCCGACCGCCTCGAACGCATTCGTGATCCACGAACCGTTCGGCAACGCCAAGTTCGTCATGAGCGTTTCAGTTGCCATTACCAAGAACTGTAGAGCATTAAGCGTGAGCTGGCGAAGGGTGGTCTCCAGGCGGGCGGGCGGATAGTGTGAGGTGTGTCGTAAAACTCAAACTCAACGCTCAACCCACCGGAGAACCACCATGAGAATCATGACCGGAATTGACCTGCATAGCAACAG
>Ga0315286_10004327_pt1 | contig 13627 bp, 10 predicted proteins | sample YL17G10_0_MG_FD_205038 | JGI IMG/M metagenome (GOLD analysis project Ga0315286, IMG submission 205038) | Sediment microbial communities from Yellowstone Lake, YNP, Wyoming, USA - YL17G10_0 | ecosystem: Environmental > Aquatic > Freshwater > Lake > Sediment | place: USA: Wyoming | collected... | reverse complement strand
CCCTCGGCCGCCTGCGCCAGGTCGAAGAAGAACCGCATGTGGCGCTCGCGCAGGCCGCTCCCGTCGCCGGTCTCGTCCAGCCGCTCGAGCGCATACTGCCGGACCGTCTCGAGGAACCGATAGCGCGACTCGCCGGCGTCGGAGCGCACCACGACGACCAGCGACTTGTCCACCAGACGCGTGAGGGCATCGAGCACCTCGAACTCGTCGGCCCCCTCCGCCGTGACGGCGGCGGCGGACTCCAGCGTCCACCCGCCGGCGAACACCGAAAGCCGGCGCAGCAGGTCCTGCTCTTCGGGCAGGAGCTGGTCGTAGCTCCACTGCAGGGTGGCGCGCAGGGTCTGGTGGCGCGGCAGGCCGTCGCGGCTGCCCCCGGTGAGCAGCCGGAAACGATCGCTGAGCTTGGCGAGGATCTCCGGCACGCCGAGCATCTTGGCCCGCGCCGCCGCCAGCTCGATGGCCAGCGGGATGCCGTCGAGGCGCCGGCAGATCCGGCCTACCGTGGCGGCGTTCGCGTCGGTCAGGTCGAAGGCCGGATTGGCCAGCCGGGCGCGCTCGGCGAACAGGCGCACCGACTCGTAGCCGCGGAAGTGGCCGGCGCCCCCGCTCTCCCCCTCGTCCGGCAGCGCCAGGGTCGGGACCGCGTGCACCGTCTCCCCCGCCACGCCGAGCCCCTCGCGGCTGGTGGCGACCAGCGTCAGCCGCGGGGCCGCGTGCAGGAGCAGGGTGGCGAGGCCGGCGGAGGAGCGCAGCAGGTGCTCGCAGTTGTCGAGCACGAGGAGGGCGTGCCGGTGGGCGAGGTGCTCGATCAGCGTCTGGGTGAGGGGCTGGCCCGGCTCCTCGCGCACGCCGACGGCGCCGGCCACGGTCAGCTCGACGCGGTCGGCGTCGGCCACCGGCGCGAGGTCGACGAACCACACCCCGTCGGCAAACTCCTCCAGCGCGTTCTCCGCCAGCTGCAGGGCCAGGCGCGTCTTGCCGCTGCCGCCCACGCCGATGAGCGTCAAGAGCCGCGTGCCGGAGAGCAGCCGGGCGCACTCCTCCAGCTCGCGCTCGCGCCCGACGAAGGTGGTGAGCAGCTTCGGCAGATTGGTGGGCGTGGCCGCCGCCTCGCCGGCGCGCAGGGCGGCGGCGCGCCGGATGCCGAGCGTCTCCTCGATCTGCAGCCGGGCGGCGCGCGCCTCGCGCAAGCGGGTGGCCGGGTCCTTGGCAAGCGCCGCCACGAGCAGCTCGCGCACGCGCGGGGCGGTGCGCGCCGGCAGCCGGGACCAATCGGGCGCCGCGTCGAGGGTGGCGCGCAGGACGTCGAGCGGGTTCGCCCCGGTGAACGCCTTCGCGCCGCTCAGGCACTCGAACAGCAGCGCGCCGAAGGCGAAGATGTCGGTGCGCGCGTCCTGCCCGCCCGCCTGGATCTGCTCGGGGCTCATGTAGCCCGGCGTGCCCTGCACCTCGCCGTAGGCGGTGCCCGTGGATTCGACCGTGGCGTCGCCGGATCCGGCCGCCGCGCGACCGCCGAAGGCGACCGTCAGGCCCATCGTCGTGTCGGCCGGCGCCGGGGGCAGCGCGGGGGCCTCCCCGCCCAGCGCCGCCGCGATCGTGCTCCTGGCCAGACCGAAGTCGAGCACCTTCACCAGGCCGCGCGGCCCGATCATGACGTTGCCCGGCTTGAGATCGCGATGCACCACGCCGCGCTCGTGCGCGACCTCCAGCGCCTCGGCCACCTGCGCGCAGATCTGCAGCGCGTCCTCGTAGGGCAGCGGCCCCTTGGCGAGCCGCTCCGACAGGGTCTCGCCCTCGACCCGCTCGAGCACCAGCAGAAGCGCGCCGGGCTCGGGCTCCTCGAGACCGTAGATGGTGGCGATGTTGGGATGGTTGAGGGTCGCCAGGAGCAGGGCCTCCTGGCGGAAACGGGCCACGCGGGCGGCGTCCCGGGCGAACTCGCGGGGCAGCATCTTGAGCGCCACCTCGCGGCCCAGGCGGCTGTCGCGGGCGAGGTAGACCTCGCCCATGCCGCCCGCCCCGAGCTTGCCGAGCACGGTGTAGGAACCGAGCTGTGTACCGGGTGCCGCCATCGCCCCTCGCGCGCCGCGCCCGGGCCGCGCTCGCCCTGACCGATCCCCCCCGACCCGGAGCCGTCCGGCCTGGATCGGAAACGCCGAGGGAGGCACGGGGCCGTGCCTCCCTCGCCTCGTGCCCGCGGCTGAGCCGCCGCTCTACTTCTTCTTCGCCGGGGGCTCGCCCTGGCCGAGGGTGGACAGGGCCAGCGCGAACAGCAGGAGCGCCACGGCGACGACCCCCGCGTAGAACAGGTAGCTGTTGTCCATGACATCCATGGCGGAGAATCTATCCGCGGCGCGGCCGTTGCCGCAAGACCCCGGCGGCACCGGCGCCCGGCGGCCGGACCGCTGCGAGCCCCCCCTACGACGCCACGACCGCCAGCACCTCGTCCACGTGGCCGTCCACCTTCACCTTGCGGAAGACGGCCTTCACCATCCCGTCGGGGCCGATGACGAAGGTCGAGCGCTCGATGCCCATGTACTCCCGGCCGTACATGGTCTTCTTCACCCACGCTCCGTACGCGCCGGCCACCTTGTGGTCGGCGTCCGAGAGGAGCAGGAAGGGCAGGCCGAACTTGTCGCGGAAGCTCTCGTGCGACTTGAGCGAGTCGGGGCTGACGCCGAGCACCACCGCCTTGCGGCTCGTGAGCCGCTGGGCCGCGTCGCGGAAGTCGCAGGCCTCGCGCGTGCAGCCCGTCGTGTCGTCCTTCGGGTAGAAGTAGAGCACCACCGTCCGACCCGCGAAGTCCGCGAGCGAGGCGTCCTTGCCGTTCGACGCCGGCAGCGTGAACGCCGGCGCCTTCTTGCCCACGGCGACCGCCATGATCGCGCCCCTTTCGCTGGAAGGTCCGCCGGGCATTCTTCCACAGGCCCGCGTCGTCGCTCGCCGGCCCGGCTCTCGAGGGGTCCGGAGACCGGTCCTAGACGGTGACCTCGGTCTCGTCGCGCTCCCGGTCGGCGGCGCGGGCCGCGGGCGCCAGCCGCATGAGCTGCCCGAACTTGAGGCGCTCGTCGAGGCGACAGGACCACACCAGCTCGTCCTTGTGCACCGTGACGTCCGGGCAGCTGTCGCACATGGAGAGCCGCCCGTCGGCCAGGACGTCCACCGGCTGGATGATCATCACCGATTGCAGGTGGAGCGGCCGGAACAGCCGCAGCGGGTCGCGCAGCACGGCCACCACGTCGCGCTTCCAGACCTCGCGCAGCCCTCCGTCCAGCACCGACAGCAGCAGCATCCAGCGCGCCCGGCGGTGCCCCTCCGGGGACAGGTATCCGAGGTAGCGGCCGCGCCGCAGATGATTGCTGACCTGCGCCAGCTCGGCGAACTTGGGGCCGGCGCAGCCCAGGATGCGCTTGCCGTCGCCGATCCGCAGGGTCATCAGCCACTTGAACGAGTCCGGCTTCTCGGTGCCGTTCAAGTAGGCGCAGGGGTCGAACGCGCCGCAGCGCTCGCGGAGGCGGGCGACGACATCGGGCGCGCCGATGTCGTTGCGGTTCGGCTTGATCTTGTCGTAGGCGAGCGGCTTGGTCTCGATCTTGCGGTCGCCGACGTAGTAGTCGAACCGCCCGTCGCCCTCCACCGCCCGGATGGCGATGAACACCAGCCCGTGCACGATGTCGATGTGCCGACGGCCCCACTCCAGGATATCCGCGATCTGCTCGAGGTTCTCGTCGTAGACGGTGGCGTTGAAGGCGCAGGAGAGCCCGCCCACCGACGCCGCCAACCGGGCGTAGTAGAGCCGCAGCTCGTTGAGCTCGACCTCGCTCTTGCCGGTCCAGCCGGGCCGCTTCTGCAGGCTGTCGATGTGGAAGGTGAAACCCTTGAGCCCGGCCGCCTTCAGCTCCCGTAGCAGCTCCGGCGTCAGCTCCAGCCCGTTGGTGTTGACGATCGGCTTCAGCCCGCGCCCCGCCACCAGGCGGACGACCTCGACGATCTGCGGGTGGGTGAGCGGCTCGCCGCCGGCGATGGACACGGCGTCGGTCTGGCGGAAACGCTCGAAGACGTCCAGCTCGTGGGCGATCGTTGCGAGGCTCTTGTGGCTGCCCGGCACGTTCGCCGAGTAGCAACCGTGGCAGCGGAGGTTGCACTGCTTGGTCGGCTCGAGCCACGCGATGATGTTGTCCGTCACGCTCCACGGCAGCCGATAGAGCTTGCGGTGATCGAGAGGGGGATGCGAGCTCATGGCCAGTCGTGCTCCTAGGCGGAGGCCCGGCGCGACGGCGCGGGCTGCGGTGGCGGATCCTCGACTCCGGGTGCCAAAGAACCTAGCACGGCGCGGTCACTTCCGCTATGAGCGGCGTCATATAGGAGGCGCCTCGCGGCCTCCGGTCTTCTCCCGCGCCGGCGCGCTCGGCCCGATCGCGTGGGAGATGGTCACCGGCCCGCCGGGCGACCGTAGACGCCCCCGGTCAAGCTTTGTAGACTGCGCGCCGACAATCATTAAGAACGGCCGCGGGTCTCGGCCGCTGGTTCCGGCCGCGCGAGCTTGACCCGTCGCGGCCGGGCCGCGCCACCGCCCCGTCGCCGCGCCGTTTGCCGCCAACCACGAAGGCCGACGATGAAACAGCTGCTGCAGAACCTGAGGAACGGGGAGCTGAGCCTGCTGGAGGTGCCGGTCCCGGCACGGCCGGCGGGGATGATCCTGGTCGCCACGCGCGCCTCGCTGATCAGCGCGGGCACCGAGCGCGCCACGGTCCAGGCGGCGCAGGCGAGCCTGCTCGGCAAGGCGCGGCAGCGGCCCGATCAGGTCCGCAAGATCTTCGACAACGTCAAGAAGGAAGGGCTGGCGGCCACCTTCGCCAAGGTGCGTGACAAGCTCGACCAGCCCAAGGCCCTCGGCTACTCGTCGGCCGGCGTCGTGCTCGAGGCGGACGCGGGTGAGCGGGTGCGGGCCGGCGACCGCGTGGCCTGCGGCGGCGCCGAGTACGCCACCCACGCCGAGGTCGTCGTCGTACCGCGCAACCTCGTCGCCCCCATCCCCGGCAACCTGTCCTTCGAGGAAGCGGCCTTCGCCACGGTCGGCGCCATCGCGCTGCAAGGCGTGCGGCGCGCCGAGGTGGGCTTCGGCAGCCGCGTGCTGGTGATCGGCCTCGGTCTGCTCGGCCAGATCACCTGGCAGCTGCTCGAGGACGCCGGCTGCGAGGTGATCGGCGCGGACATCTCCGCCGAGATGGTGGATCTCGCCGCCCAACTGGGACTCGCACGCGCGCTGGTGCGCGGCCGCGACGACGTCGAAGGCGCCTGCGCGGCGGCCACGGACGGCCACGGCGTGGACGCGGTGATCATCACCGCCGCCGCCAAGAGCCGCGACCCCATCGAGCTGGCGGGGGCGGTGGCTCGCGAGCGCGGCCGCGTGGTGGTGGTGGGCGCGGTGCCCATGGAGGTGCCGCGCGAGCCGTTCTACCGCAAGGAGCTGGACGTCGTCATCAGCCGCTCCTACGGGCCGGGCCGCTACGATCCGGAGTACGAGGAGGGCGGCGTCGACTACCCCTACGCGCACGCCCGCTGGACCGAGGGGCGCAACCTGGCCGCGGTCCTCGAGGCCATCGCCCGCGGCCGCGTGCGGGTTCGGCCTTTGATCACGCACCGCTTCCCGCTCGAGCAGGCGGAGCGGGCCTACGCCATCGTCTCGGGCGCCGACCGGCAGCCGCACGTCGGCATCGTGCTGACCTACTCGGAGACGCCGGCGCTGGCGCCACAGGTGGCGCTGCGGACGCTCCCGGCGCAGCCCGCCGCCGGCCGGGTGGGGATCGCCTTCGTCGGCGCCGGCTCCTTCGCGCGCAGCCACCTCCTGCCGCACCTCAAGGGACGCACCGACGCCGAGCTGGTGACCGTCGCCACGGCGCGCGGCTACACGGCGGCCGACGTGGCCAGGAAGTTCGGCTTCGCGGAAGCGGCCTCCGACGCCCAGCGCGCGCTGGCCGACGAGCGCGTGCAGGCGGTGTTCATCGCCACCCGCCACGACGAGCACGCCCGTCTGGTGCAGGCGGCGCTCGCCGCCGGCAAGCACGTCTTCGTCGAGAAACCGCTGGCCGTCACGAGCGCCGAGCTGGGCGCGCTGCTGCCCGCCGCCGCCCGTTGCGGCCGCGTGCTGCAGGTGGGCTTCAACCGGCGCTTCTCGCCGCTGGCCGTCGCGCTGCGGCAGGCCCTGGCCGGCGCGGCGGCTCCCGTCCAGGTCACCTACCGCGTCAACGCCGGGCCGCTGCCCGCCGACCACTGGCTGCTCGACCCCCGCGCCGGCGGCGGCCGCATGATCGGCGAGGGCTGCCACTTCCTCGATCTCATCCAGTTCCTGACCGGCGAGTCCCCGGCGCGCGTCACGGCGGCCGCCTTCGGCGACGACGCCACGGGGGCGAGCACCGTCCTGCTCGAGATGTCGGGCGGCTCGGTGGGCGTGCTGGTCTACCAGGCCAACGCCTCGCCCCGCGTGCCCAAGGAGCGCGTCGAGGCCTTCGCGGGCGGCCGCGGCGGCGTGCTGCACGATTGGCGTTCGGTGGACCTGCTCGAGGGGCGCCGGGCGCGCACGCTCAAGGCGAGCGGCCAGGCCAAGGGCTTCGCCGAGGAGATCGCGGCGTTCTTCGCCTCACTGCGCACGGGAACGCCCGCCATCCCGCTGGAGAGCCTGGCCTACACGACGGCGGCGACCTTCGCCGTGCGGCAGTCGATCGCCGAGCGCCGGGCGGTGGAAGTGACCCTGCCGCCCGGCTGAACCGGCCGCCCCCGGCTCAGCGCGGCTGCGGCCCGCTCCCCCGCACCAACTCGCGCGCGATGAGCCACGCGAAGTGCAGGTTCGTGGTCAGGTAACGCCTCCACATCTTGCGCGGCTCCTGGAGCAGGCGGTAGGCCCATTCCATCCCCGCCGCCTGCCAGGCCATGGGGGCGCGCTTGACGAGCCCCGCGATCACGTCGAAGGATCCCCCCACTCCCATGGCGAACGGCAGGCCGAGCGCATCGCGATGGCGCAGCAGGAAGCGCTCCTTGCGCGGCGTGGGCAGGGCCACGAAGAGCAGGTCGGGGCGTGCGGCACGGACGGCCGCGACGATGCCCTCCTCCTCCGCCGCATCCGCCTCGCTCCAATAGCCGTGATGGAGACCCGCTACCTCGAGCGCGGGCCAGCGCTCGCGCAGCCGGGCCACGCAGGCCGCGACCGCCTCCGGCCGCGCCCCCAGGAAGTACGGCCGGAAGCCGCGGCGGGCCGCGAGTTCGACCAGCCGCAGCATGAGGTCGATGCCGGCGATGCGCTCGGGCAGCGGCCGGTCGAGCAGGCGGCTCGCCCACACGATGGGCGCCCCGTCGGCGTGGATGCGGTCGAAGCCGGCGATCAGCTCGCGGAACTCGGGATCGCGCGCGATCTGCGAGACCTTCGCCGCGTTGAGCGCCAGGTGGAGGACGGGCCGGGAACGGCGATCGAGGATGACCCTCTCGATGCCCGCGACGGCTTCATCCATGGTCTCCGCGCGGACGGGGAGGCCGAACAGGACGCGGTGGGGGGAGTCCTGATCCATGGCCGGCATTCTGGAACTTCGGCGGCCCTTTGTCACGCCCTACCCGGCGTGCCCCGCGCAGCGGCCACCAGCCCCGGCGGCCGCCGCGGCGCGCCGCCCGGCGTCAATCGAGCACGACGAAACGCTGCACGGCCACCGCGCCCCCGGCCTGCAGCCGGCAGAAGTAGACGCCCCCCAAGAGCCGGGCGCCGCGGGCGTCGGCGCCGTCCCAGCGCACCGCGTGCCTGCCGGCCGGGTACTGCCCGCCCGCCAGAACGGCCACCCGGCGGCCGGCCACGTCGTAGACCGCCAGGTCCACCACTGTCGCCGCCGGGATCTCGAAGGCCAGCGCCACGGCGCCGCCGCTCGGATTGGGCGCCGGCGCCGCGAGCCGCAGGGCGGCCCGCGCGGCGGGCTCCGCCGGGACCTCGACGGTGGCGTCCGGCACGAAGCCCAGCGCATCGAGAGCCGGCGCGATCTCCGGGTTGCTCATGAAGCGGTCCCACAGGAGCTGGCTGCGCGCGTTCTCGATCATCACCGCGATCGGCCCCTGGTCGATGGCGATGTAGCTGCCGGCGTACCAATTGCTGCCCGGGTTGAAGGCGTCGCGGTAGCCGAACGGGCCCCAGAGCTTCTGCCCGTGGGTGCGGTACATCGCCTTCAGCGCCGCGAGCGACTGCGTGTACGTGTAGGGCATCGACGACAGCGCGGCGCTGGGCGTGATGGTGCCGTTGTCGTTCGAGTACGGCGCGTGCACGCCGTAGCCCCCGGGGTCGTCGGAGGCGGTGAGACCCCAGATCTCCGCGCTGTAACCGACGCGGCCGCCGGGATTGGCGGCGCAGTAGGACCAGTTGATCAGCGAGTGGTGCCGGTTCTGCAGGAAGTAGTTGGCGTAGGCGTCGCGGCGCCCGCGCGGGTCGAAGCCGAGGAACGTGTAGTGGGCGTAGAACAGCGCCCCGCCCCAGTCGGGCCCCACCGGCAGCAGATAGCCGTAGAAGCTCTTGCCGTTGACCATCGCGCCGCCGCGCGCCCAGCCCTCGTGGTAGCAGCGCGCCGGGATGGGGTGCGTGGGCGAGGCCACCGCCAGCAGGTAGGTGATCATGCCCTCGTGCCAGCCGGAGATCGGCATGCTCTGGGTGAAGCCCGTGGTCGGCGACCAGTGCCAGTAGAGCACGTTGCCGGGAGACGCCGGGCGGTACCAGTCCCAGTCCACTCCCTCCCAGAGCTGCGTGGCCAGCGCGCGGATGGCGGCCTCGTCGGCGTGCGAGCCGTCGAAGTACTGCCGGGCGGCGAGCAGGCCCTCCATCAGGTAGGCGGTCTCCACGAGGTCGCCGCTGTAGTCGCTGGGGCCGTTGAACGGGAGGGCCGCGCCGGTAGTCCCGTTCAGCCAGTGCGGGAACGCCCCGTGGTACTTCTGCGCGTTGGCGGCGAGGAACTGCGCGATCTGCAGCACGCGCGCGCGCCCCTCCTCCCGGGGGATGAAGCCGCGGTCGGCCGCCGCCACGATGGCCATGATGCCCATGCCGGTGCCGCCGGAGGCGCAGGTGTTGCCCGACCCGTAGCGCTCGCGCGCCAGGCCCGACACCGGGTGGCCGTGCAGCCAGAAGTAGCGGAACGCGGCCTCCTCGGCCATGTCGAGCCACTGCTCGTCGGTCATCGCGGCGGTGGCCACACTGTCCGGCTCTCCCGGCGCCGAGGCGTTGAGGCTCCAGTCGAGGGCCACGGCGCGGTAGACGCCCGGAGCGCCCGGAGCGCCCAGCCAGTCCGCGTAGCCGCCGTCCTCGGCGCGCGCGTCGCCGATGCGCACCCAGGCGGCGCCGACCAGCTTCTCGATGCGCATCGACTCGGCGTCGGGATCGGCCGCCGCATCCCAGCGCACCTCGGCGTGGCGCTCGAAGCTGCGCGTCGCCGTCTGCGGCGCCGCCGGTGGCGCCCCGTCGGCGCTCACGATGCGGATCTCGTCGAGGGCGAGCGTGCGGGTGACACCCGAGGCCACGGCCGGGTTCTGCCCGAAGAACACCTTGTTGATCTTCGTGAGGTCGGCGGATCCGGGGTTCTGCCGGAACACCGACAAGGGCACGCTGACGCGCGTCCAGGCGTCGGCCGGCACGCCGGCGCAAAATTGGGAGAGGGCCTGCCGCGGCGTGCGCACGTTGCCCTGGTCCTCGAGGAAGATCATCGGCAGCTCGCTCGCCGCCACCGCGCTGGCGCCCCACGCCATGACCACGAGCGAGTCGTAGGGCGACGTGTCGTAGGCCGACCAGCCCGGCGCCGCGGCGGTGAGCGCCCAGTCCCCGCCGGGCGCCGACAGCCAGCTCAGGCGCAGGGCGTTGCCGCCGAGGAACGGGTGGCGCGGATCCACCGGGAAGTGGCTGGTCTGCGCCAGGTCCACCCAGCTGCCGCCGCTGCGGTTGCCCCAGCTCGTGTCGTAGAAGGTGGTATCGGTACTGTCGCCGAAGTAGCGGATGCCGGCGGCGTGGGCCGTGGCGGCTCCCAGGCAGAAGGCGAGGGCGAGGATGGCGGCAACGACGGCCCGGGGGTGCGTATTCGTCTGGCTAAACCTGCGTGCACGGTGGCTGGTCATGACTCGATTGTGGGACAGCGCCCCCCTGCTCCGCAACCGGCCGCCGCCGCCGCCGGCAGTTGACGCGCGGCCGCGCCGCCGTGAGACTGCGCCGCGATGACCACTCCGACGGTCCCTCTCGACGGCCGGCTGATCCCCGCCCCCCGCCCGCACTTCCACCTGCGCGACGGAGCGCTCTACTTCCTCATTTCCCGGCGCCCGTACGCGCCGCTGGACGAGCGCGAGCGGGCCGTGTGGGGCGCGATGGACGGTGCCGCGACGCTCGACGACCTGCGCGGGCGCTTCGGCGACGCCACCGAGGCGGCGGTGCGCCGCTTCTGGGAGCGCGGGCTCTGCGAGCTGGTGCCGTCGCGCTTCCCCGAGGGGCGCCGGCGCGTCCTGGTCATCGAGCCGCACATGGACGACGCCGTCCTGAGCGTCGGCGGCGCCATGTGGCGGCGCCGCGACGAGTGCGAGTTCACCGTCCTCACGCTCGCCGGGCGGAGCAACTTCTCGAGCTACGGCCATCTCGACCGCGAGTACTTCGACGTGGACGTGGTGACCCGCCTGCGGCTCGCCGAGTCGATCCTCTTCGTGCGCCGGCTCGGCGGCCGTCACGTCGCGCTCGACCTGCCGGAAGCGCCGCAGCGCTACCGCCCGGGCACCTGGACGCTGGCCTGGTACCGCGCGCACGGCCAGTCGATCGCGGCCTTCATCGGCCACCGCTCGCCGGAGCCGGAGCTCGTGGAGTGGACCGTGGCCGTGCGCGACGCGCTGCGTACCCATCCGGCCGAAGAGGTGTGGTTCCCCATCGGCGTCGGGCCGCACACCGACCACGAGCTGACCCGCAACGCTTGCCTCGCCGCGCTGCTCGCCGAGCCGGCGCTGCGGCGGGACCGCGCCTTCCGTCTCTACGAGGAAGTCCCCTACGCCTCCCAGTTCCCCCACTACACGCAGGCGCTCGTGACCACCCTGACGCAGGCCGGCGCCCACCTCGAGCCCGAGCCGGTCGCCGTGACGGACGCCTTCGCCGAGAAGCTCCGCCTGGTGTCGATCTTCGGTTCGCAGTTCAAGCTCGAAGTGCTGCGGCCGGGGATCGAAGCCTCGGCCCGCGCCGCCGCCGGACCGGGCGGCGGCCTCGCCGAGCTCCTCTTCCGCCTGGTGGAGCCGCCGCGCACCCTCGATCCGCTCGCGCTCTACGTGGACGCGGAGGAGGTCCGCCGGCTGGCGCAGCGGCTGGCTCCGTGGCTCCAGAAGCATCGCCACACGCCGCGTTTGAGGATCCTCCTGCGCGTCGCCGCCGGCCGCTGGCGCGAGGACATCGATCTGCTCTTGCGGGCCTTCCCGAAGGCTCGCGTCGAAGCCCACGCTGCGCCCTTCTCGCTCGCCGAGGTGCTGGACCACCCTTGCGACCGCGTCACCGTGCGGCCGGTCGCCCAGGGCGCGGTGGCCTGGGCCCGCCGCGCCGCGGGCCTCGCGCTGCGCCGCCCTGCACCGACGCTGTTCATCGCCGGGCACGATCGCGAACGAGAGGCCCGCCTGCTCGCCCGCTTCTTCCCGCTCAGCGACACCTTGGTGTCGCCGACCATGAACCTCATCGCCCAGGCGTTCGCCCTCCTCCCCTCGCCGGCCGGGCCGACAAGATGATCCATAGCATCGGCCGCAACGCCACCTTCATCTCCAGTTTCAGCCAGTTCGACAGCCGCACCAACCGGGTGAAGGTCGTGGACTCGCAGGGCGGAGGCTGCGCGAGCCCCCGAGCCGTTGAGGCGCGGGGGGGTTCCGCCGGCTTCGGGGGCCGGGGCGCGCCGCTGCTGGCGGAGACACGGACTCGCGGCTAGTCTCAGCCGATGCGAAAGTGTCCGAGCCCGATCCGGCTCCTGACCGGACTGCTCGCCGCCGCCCTGGGCGCCCTGTTGCTGATCCTCGGCGTGCCGGAGCGTTCGCCCGATCTACGGTCGCGCCCCCGTCCCGCAGTCTCGTACGGCGAGGCCGCGCGCCGCGTCGCCGCGCTGCAAGCCGCTGAAGGCCCGAGCATCGCCCCCGCCGGCCGCACGTTGCTCCTCGAGCACGGCCGGCGCACGCCCCGCGCCGTCCTCCTGTTCCACGGGTTCGCGAACTGCCCGTCGCAGTTCCGCGCGCTGGCGCAGCGCCTGCACGCGGCGGGCGCCAACGTCTACGTTCCGCGGCTGCCCCACCACGGGCTGGCCGACCGGATGACCGACGACCTGCGGCACCTCACCGCCGAGGAGATGGTGCGCTTCAGCGACGCACAGGTGGACATCGCGCGCGGACTCGGCGATACGGTCCTCGTGGCCGGGCTGTCGCTGGGCGGCCTGCAGGCGGCGTGGGCGGCACAGGTCCGCCCCGACGTGGACCGGGCGGTGCTGATCTCGCCGCTGTTCGGGCTGGCGCTGGTGCCCCAGCCGCTCCTGGGACCGCTGCGCCGCTTCTGGCTGCGCACGCCGAACCAGTTCCTCTGGTGGGACCCGCGCGCGCGCGAGGCGCTGCCCGGGCCGCGGCACGTCTACCCGCGCTACTCGACGCGCGCCCTCGCCGAGGCGCTGCGCGAGGCGGCCGCCGTGGCGCGGAGCTTCCGCCTCCGGCCGCCGGCGGCGCGATCCGTGCTGGTCGTGACGGTGGCCGGAGACCTGGCCGTGGACAACGCGGCGACGGCCCGGGCGGTGCGCGAATGGCAGGGTCGTGGCGGCGGCCGAGTGGAGGCCTACGAGTTCCCGCGGCAGCTGCGCCTGGGCCACGACATCATCGACCCCGAACAGCCGTACCAGCGCGTCGAGCTCGTCTACCCGGTGCTGGAGAAGCTGATCCTCGGCCGGTGAGGGACCCCCGCCGCGGCGCCGGATCCGGCGGGGCTCAGCGCTTGTAGGTCCCCATCAGCTTCCCCACGGCGAGAACGTGCCCCTGCATCGCCGCCTCGAGGCGCGCCTTGGTGAGCGTGCCTTCCAGATCGAGCGCGGCGTCCAGGGCGTAGACCTTGAAGTAGTAGCGATGCGGCTTGCCGGGCGGCGGGCATGGCCCGCCGTATCCGGGCCTGTCGAAGTCGCTCACGCCTTGCCGCGAGCCGTCGGGCAGCCGAGCGCGCTGGCGCACCCCTTCGGGCAGACGCCTGGTGGAAGACGGTAGACCGGAGAGAACCCAGTGGACCCAGGTCCCGCCGGGAGCGTCGGGGTCGTCGCAGATGAGCGCCAGGCTCTTGGCGCCCGTGGGGACGCCCTCCCAGGCCAGAGCCGGCGAGACATCCGCCCCGTCGCAGGTGTGCTTCACCGGGATCGGAGCCCCCTCCCGAAACGCCGGGCTCGTCACGCGCAGCGTCGGCACGGGGCGCGACTCGGGCCCCGGCTTCGGCGGCGGCGCGGCCGAGACGCCCGTGTCGGCGACCGCGGCCCAGAATAGCGCGACCAGGAGCGCCAGCGCCGGCCCCGCGCCGATCCGCGCCCTTCCCGCCGGCCACCGGGCCTCGCCGCCGGACGGCCCAGCGATCGTCGATCTCATGCCTCTTCCT
>Ga0315286_10004326_pt1 | contig 13627 bp, 7 predicted proteins | sample YL17G10_0_MG_FD_205038 | JGI IMG/M metagenome (GOLD analysis project Ga0315286, IMG submission 205038) | Sediment microbial communities from Yellowstone Lake, YNP, Wyoming, USA - YL17G10_0 | ecosystem: Environmental > Aquatic > Freshwater > Lake > Sediment | place: USA: Wyoming | collected... | reverse complement strand
GGTCCTCGAACTCGCCGCGAAACTTCGTCCCCGCGATCAGGGCCCCCATATCGAGGGCCATCACTCGCTTGCTCTTGAGCCCGGTGGGCACGTCGCCGGCGACGATCCGCTGGGCCAGGCCCTCGACGATGGCCGTCTTGCCGACGCCCGGCTCGCCAATAAGGACGGGGTTGTTCTTGGTCCGCCGGTTGAGGACCTGCATGCACCGCCGAATCTCCTCATCCCGGCCGATGACCGGGTCCAGTTTGCCCTTGCGGGCCATGTCTAGCAGGTCGACGCCGTACCGCTCCAGCGCCTGGTATTTGTCTTCCGGGTTCTGATCGGTGATCTTGGCCCCGCCTCGGATTTCCTTGATCGCCGTCTGGATTTTCTCCGGGGTCACCGAATTGAGACTTAGAATCTCGTGTGCATCGCTCTTGACGGCGGCCAACGAAAGGAGCAGGTGCTCGGCGCTGAGGTATTCATCCCCCATCTTGTCGGCCCGGTTCTGGGCATCGAGGACGATTTGGTTGAACGCCGGATCGGGCATGATCTGGTCGGTGCCGGTGCCCTGCGGCAGCCGGCGCAACTCTCCTTCCGTCATCTCTCTTATGCGATCCACGCCGGCGCCGATCTTCTTGAGGACCATCTCGGTCATGCCGCCCTGGTCGCCCAAAAGCGCGCTGAGCAGGTGCAAGGGTGATAGGACGGTGTGCGATTTAGCCATCGCGGTCTGCTGTGCCGTCGCCAACGCTTCTTGTGCTTTTAGGGTGAATTTGTCAAATTTCATCGGTAGCCCCAGTTCTCACCAAACACATCTGACCCAGTTGTCCGGCAAGCTCTATGGAGCAAAACGCGTGCCGGACGGGCCAAATCCGTAAGTCATTGTGGAGCAAATACTTATGATTTCGTGAGAGGTGCGGAGCAAATGCCAATCTGGCAGGCCGCAGTCGGGCGACCGTTTCGGCGGGTCTGCGGAACGCCTCCTGCCATGTTCCTTTGGGGTTGTTGCCGCATGTCATTTCTCCCTGCCCTTCTTGTGTGAGGGCAACCAGTGGCAATTGAATCACCCAGGCGAGGGCATTGTATGAGTGTCATCTGAGCAGTATGATCGTCCTCGCGTACGTCCCTTGGAGTTGACGTGCAGGTTGCCCAGGCCGGAAATCCAGTTGTGCACACACGGCGTCAGGCGGTGCCGAGGAGAGAATCGATGAGAGGGTTCGTGGACAGGATCATGAGAGCGTGGCTCGAGACGGCACGAGACGTAGGATGGCTCATGGCTGTCATGGTCCTCCAGGGGGTGGGTCCGGCAGCACTTGCCCAGGAAAATGTCGGCCAGATCCCAGCAGGAGAAGAGCGGTCGACGGATTATGCGGTTCAGGTCGAGGGTCGGGATGTCCCCGTGTATACGGTCAAGGTCGCCCCAGCCGACCAAGCTCGGCGATGGAAGGCGATGGATGACAAGGCCCGATCGGCCGAGTACTTCGACAAGGCAGCTTTTGCCTACTTCGACATGCGCAGGCCGGTGTCGGTCACTGTTGCCTGCCCTGAGCCGATCACCTCCGCGAGAGTTCTGCCCAGTTCTTTGAGGATCGTCCCCATCGTTGAGGGCCGGCGATTGACCTTTTCGCTGGCGGAGCCCAAGCCGGTGACGATCGAGGTCAATGGGAATTGGGTCGGGGCGCTGCACCTGTTTGCGAACCCTCCGGAAGCGCCGGCCCCGCGGCTCGACGATCCGAACGTCATCTACTTTGGTCCGGGCGTTCATGAGGTCGCCGGCCTCACGGTCGGTAGCGGAAAGACCGTGTACGTGGCCGCCGGCGCGGTCGTGAAAGGTACCGCGGGCCGCCGGGGCCCGGTCTTCACCCTGGAAGGCGAGCGTATCGTGCTTCGCGGGCGTGGCGTGATCGACGGAAGCCTCTGCCCGACGCACTCTCGCAACTTGCTGCTGGTGCGCGGTAAGGACATCACTGTGGAAGGCGTCATTTTCCGCGATTCCAGTGTTTGGACGATTCCGATCCGCCGGTCGGACCGGGTGACGGTGAAAAACGTGAAGCTGCTCGGCTACCGCGCGAACTCCGATGGGATTGACGTGTGCAACAGCCGGGACGTCGCGATCGAGGGGTGTTTCATCCGGACGTTGGACGACCTGATCGTGGTGAAGGCGGACAAAGGGCAGGGCCCAGCCCGCCGGATCGTGGCGACCAAGTGCGTGCTCTGGAACGAGGTGGCCCATGCGCTGAGCGTCGGCGCGGAGATCCGGGAGGACGTGGACGACGTGCTCTTCGAGGATTGCGATGTGATCCACGACAAGGGACGGGAATGGACGCTGCGGGTGTTCCACTGCGACGCCGCCCGCGTGAGCAACATCCGGTTCGAGAATATCCGCATCGAGGAATCGCCGCGGCTGATCTCCCTGTGGATCGGGACGTTCGTCTGGACTCGAGACCAGGAGCGGGGGCACATCCAACGCGTGACGTTCAAGGACATCCGCGCGGTTGCCGATCCGTTGCGGATCGAGTTGAATGGTTTCGACGAAGCGCACGAGGTCGGCGACGTTATGTTCCAGGATGTGCTGGTCAATGGAAGGCGACTGACTCCGGCGGATGTCAAGGCGAACGCCTTCGTGCGGAATGTGAGCGTGCGCCCGTAAGGGGGGCGGCCCTGGCGTGTGCCCCAGTGGTCTGGGAAAGGGTGTGACCCATCATGCAAGAGACCTCTTCTGAGAAAGGAGAACATAGACGATGAGTCCCTTACGATTGCTCCTCTGCGTGTGCTTGTGCATCCTCGGCGGACGATGTCTTGCCGCCGAGAGACCCAACGTTCTGTTTCTGCTCTCTGACGATCACAGCTACCCATACCTGGGCTGCTATGGGAACAAGGACGTCCGCACGCCGAACCTTGACCGGCTGGCGTCCCAGGGCATGCGATTTGACCGGATGTTCGTCACTTGCCCGCAGTGCGTCCCATCCCGCGCGTCGCTGATGACGGGTCGTTCGCCCGTGGCGGTCCGCATGGTTCGGTTCACGTCGCCGCTGCCGGCGGAGGTGCCGGGGCTGCCGGACTTGCTCCGCGACAAGGCCGGATATTTCACCGGCGTGGCGGGACGCACGTACCACTTGGACGGTCCGCCTACCACAGGCCAGAATGGCGCGCCGGTCATCGGCGAGGTTCTTGACCGGAACGGCCTGCGTACCTTCCCGAACCGCGTGGACTATGTCGAGAAACCCGGCGCCATGCGCGATTTCGGTGGCAAGTTGGCCGCATTTCTCGATGCGGCTCCCAAGGGAAAGCCGTGGTTCTTCTGGCTGGGCTTCAGCGATCCCCATCACGTCTGGGATACCCAAGGTCCGCAAGGTGTTCCTGATCCTGCCAAGCTGACGCTGCCGGGGCATCTGCCGGACCTGCCGGGCGTCCGCAGCGATCTCGCCCGTTACATTGCCGAGGTGGAGCATCTCGATGGCGACGTGCAGGCCGTGCTCGACATGCTCGAGAAACGCGGCCTGACTAACAACACCGTCGTGGTCTTCATGGGAGACAACGGCATGGCGTTGCCCCACGGCAAGGGCTCGCTGCACGATCCCGGCATCAACGTGCCTCTGCTGGTGCGCTGGCCCGGCGTGGTCAGGCCCGGCGCCGTGACCCGCGCGCTGGTCTCCGGGGAGGACTTTGCCCCCACTGTCCTTGAGATGGCCGGCGTTGCTCCGCCGAGGGAGATGAGCGGTCTGAGCTATCTGAAGCTGCTGCGAGCCGAAGCGTTCGAGGGACGCAAGCACATCTTTGCCGAACGTGGCCCGCATGGCGGCGATGGCGGCATGAAGCCCGACATCCTTGCCTCCACCTTCGACCTAGCCCGTTGCGTTCGCTCGGCGAATTTCAAGCTCATCTACAACTGCACGCCGCATCAGGCCGTGGCGCCCGTGGACAGCCAGCGCGATCCCGGCTGGCAGGAGATGAAAGCCGCCTTTGCCGAGGGCAAGCTGGCGCCGGAATTCGTGCGTGCCTACTTCACCACTCCGCGCTCCACCTATGAGCTCTACGATCTTGAGGCCGACCCCAGCGAACTCATCAACCTCGCCGGCAATAAGAAATACGCCCAGGTCGAGCGGGAGCTCAAGCAAGCACTGACCGAGAAGATGGTCCTCGACTGGGATTTTCTGCCGACGCCTTTGCGATGATGGTCATGAAGAAGCACATCCTCCCTCTCGTCATCACTGCTGCCATGGTAGCTATCGGCGTCGCAGCGGAGACGGCTCCCCAACGGCCGGCGCGGGAGCCATTTGCAGGCTCGGCCAGTTGCCGTCAGTGCCATGAGCCGTTCTATCAACTGTGGGCGCCGTCGCACCACGGCCTGGCGATGCAGCCGTACGCGTTCGAATTCGCACAGGCGAATCTGAAGGTCCCCGAGGCCCCGGTCAAGATCGGCAACCATGAGTACGTGGCGTGCATCGGGCGGGAGGAAGGTTGGGTCCTCGAACGCGGGCCGGATGGCGAGAAACGGCACGGCATCGTGCACGTGATGGGCGGGAAGAACGTCTACTACTTCCTGACGCCGATGGAACGCGGACGTCTGCAGACGTTGCCCGTGGCCTATGACGTGCGGACCAGGAAGTGGTTCGACACGGCCGCCAGCGGCGTGCGCCACTTCCCCCACGCGGGAGCCGATGCGCCCGTACGCTGGACGGACCCGATGTACACGTTCAACACCTCGTGCCACGGCTGTCACGTGAGCCAGTTATCGACCAACTACGATCTGAAGACGGACACCTATCGCACCACGTGGGCCGAGCCGGGTATCAACTGCGAGGCCTGCCACGGCCCGGCCGAAGAGCACGTCCGGATCTGCCGGGCGGCCCCTGTAGTAGCCCAGCCGCCCTCGGCTGGGGACCCGAATCGAACACCGCCGGGGGCGGCGGTGCCCCAGGACCTCAAGATCATCAGGACCAAGCCCTTCACGGCCGAGCAGACCAACTCAATGTGCGGATCGTGTCATGCCAAGATGAGCCCGGTGAGTGCGTCCTTCACGCCGGGTGACCGCTATTTTGACCGCTTCGATCTGACCACCCTGGAACACCCGGACTTCTACCCGGATGGGCGCGACCTGGGCGAGAACTACACGATGACCGGTTGGCGCATGAGTCCATGCGTCAAGAGCGGCAAACTGGATTGCATGCACTGTCACACGTCCAGCGGACGCTATCGATTCAAGAGTGATGAAAAGCCGAATGCCGCGTGCCTGCCCTGTCACCAAGAGAAGGTGGAGAACGCCACGGCACATACGCACCACCAGGCGGACAGCACCGGCAACCGGTGCGTTGCATGTCACATGCCTATGACTGAGTTTGCCCGCATGACCCGCAGCGATCACTCCATGCGGCCGCCGACACCGGCTTCCACCCTCAAGTTCAAATCCCCCAACGCGTGCAACCTCTGCCACAATGATAGAGACCCGACATGGGCGGATCAGCAGGTGAGGCAGTGGCACCAGCAAGACTACCAGAAACCCGTCCTGGAACGAGCGGCCCTTGTGGACACCGCCCGGCGAGGTGATTGGCGCCAATTGGGCGCCATCCTGGCCTACATTGGCTCGAAGGACCGCGATGAGATCTTCGCCGCGTCGCTGATCCGCTTGTTGCGTCACTGCGAATCTCAGGCCAAATGGCCGGCTGTGATAAAAGCCCTCCAAGAGGATTCTTCCCCGCTAGTGCGCGCCGCCGCGGCCCAGACGCTGGATGGATACGCGACAGATGAGTCCATCCAAACATTGGCCAAGGCAACTGCCGACGGGTATCTTCTCGTGCGCGTGCGAGCGGCGAGCACTCTGGCCGGCATCCCCATCGAGCAACTCCCAGACGAGCATCGGGCGGCGGTTGGACGTGCCACGGCGGAACTGCTGGAGTCGCTCAACGCCCGCCCCGATGACTACGCGTCCCAATACAACCTCGGCAATTTCTACATGCAGCGAGGGAATGGCGGAAAGGCCCTGGCCTCGTATGAGAATGCGATCAGGCTGCGGCCGGACTTCGTGCCGCCCCATGTGAACGTCGCGTTCGTCTACAATGCCAAAGGCGAGAATGACAAAGCGGAAGCCTCGTTCCGCCGGGCCATCGCCCTGGACCCGAACAATCCAGCCGTCCATTTGAACCTCGGGATGCTTCTGGGCGAGATGAAGCGCCCGACGGAGGCGGAGCAGGCTTTTCGCAAGACCCTTGCGCTCGATCCCAATGCAGCGGCTGCGGCATACAACCTTGGTGTGATGCTGGCTTCGGATCGGCCGTTCGAATCGCTGCGATGGTGTCAGAAGGCCCACCAGCTACACCCCGACGAGGGAAAGTATGGCTACACATACGCCTTCTACCTGCATCAGCGCCGGCGGACGGAGGAGGCGGTGAAAGTCCTCAGGGACATGGTTCGCCGGAATGTCCCGTACGGCGACGCCTACGCATTGCTCGGCCAGATCCACGCTGAACGGGGAGAACTGGACGAGGCCGCCGGCGTATACCGGTCTGCTTGGAGCAACGGGCGGCTGTCACAAAGCGAGCGAGAGAGCTTCCGGACGATGATGCGCAGACTCGAGCAAGGTCTGTGAATGCTCGATAGGCACCATTGTACCGGGCTGTTTGGACAGGCTCTTACTTGCCGCCGGAGGCGCTCTTGGCCCTCTTGGCTTTCCTCGGCAAGGAGGTGCCGGACTCGGCGCCGTCGTTATCCGTCTGGCCGCCGCCCCAGAGCGGCTTGACGTTCGCGACGTTCCAGGCGTCCCATTTGGACTGAAGTTCTTTCATTTTGCTGGGCATCGCGGCGGCGAGGTCTTTGGTTTCGCCGATGTCGGCAGCGAGGTCGTAGAGCTTGGCGGGGGTCACCGGCTGGTTGCGCGCGCCCGTGAGCGTATCGGCGTTGCTGTCGTAGCGGAGGAGCTTGTAGTCGCCCAGGCGGATAGCCATCTGCTGGCCAAAGCGCCAGTAGAGTGCCTCGTGAGGCGTGCCCGTTTTCTCGCCCGCCAGGAAGGGCAGCAGGTTCACGCCTTCGAGGTTCGAATCCTGGCCAATCGGCACACCCGCCGCGGCCAGCGCGGTGGCGGTGAGATCCAACTGGATGGCCGGCGGCGCAAACACGCCGGGTTTCAAGCGGCCGGGCCACGACACGACGAACGGCACGCGGATGCCGCCCTCCAGCGTGGTGCGCTTGGAGCCGCGCAGCGGGGTGTTCCGCGCGGCGTTGATCGTGGTGCCGGGCATGGTCGGCCCCCCGTTGTCGCTGATGAAACAGACGAGCGTGTTCTGTTCGAGGCCGGTCTCGGCGAGCTTCTTCCTCACGCGGCCGATGGCTTCGTCCATGGCCAGCATCATCGCGTCATATGTGCGGCGCTTTTCATCGGCCTCATTGGGGAACTTCGCCAGCCTCTCGTCGGTGGCCTGCATCGGAGTGTGGACGGCATTGAACGCGAGATACAGAAACCACGGCTCGCCCCTGTGACGCTCGATGAAGGCGACGGCTTCTCGTCCAAAGGCATCGGTCGTATAGTCGAGTTCCGCCACCGGCGCGGTGCCGCGCAGGATGCCGGCCGACCTGAAGTAGTCGTGCGCACCGCCCAGGAAGCCGTAGAACTCGTCGAATCCCCGTTCTTGCGGATGAAACTGGGGCTGGGCGCCGAGGTGCCATTTCCCGACGAGGCCGGTGACATAGCCGGCGGCCTTGAGGCGGTCGGCGATCGTCTGCTCGGTGAGCGGCAGGCCGCTGCCGGCCCCGCCCGGATTGAACTCGTGCCCGAATCGGGTTTGGTAGCGGCCCGTCAGCAGCCCGGCCCGCGTGGGCGAGCAATACGGACCGGAGACGTAGCCGCTGGTGAAGCGCACGCCCGAGGCGGCGAGCGAATCGAGGTTCGGCGTGGGGATATCTTTACACCCGTGGAACCCCACGTCGGCATAGCCCATGTCGTCCCCGACGAGGAAAAGGATGTTGGGACGAGGGGACGCGGCGAGGCCCAAAGAACCCATCTGACAGATCAGGAGAATCACGAGCCGCCAACGGCTAAGGGCCAATGCCTTGTGAGTGCGGTTGAGATTTGGAGTCTGGAGTCTCATAGCCTGCCCTTTCGCGCCATCGCTGTCCCCTTGCCCCACCGACAGCGGCGCAAACGCCGGTGGCAGCAAAGCAATTCTGTGTTGCCACCTGATTTTAGCACAGCGTATGCTTTCCGCAAGGCCATCTGTGTCACCTGGCCTTTTCCCAAGGGTCGTAAGGGGGCACTCATTTCTTGCGTATGTGGTGTCGGGGCAATACCATGGGGCTGCACGAAAGGAGAAAAGGGCCCATGAGAATAGAAACTGCACCGACACACGGGGGATCTGTCTCAAGACGTGGGTTTCTGGGGATCGCCGCAACGGCCGCAGCGACAGTCTTGGCGCGCGGGCCACGTGCCGAAGCAGCACTGGCGGCGCAGGTTGGGCCTCGGATGAACGTGCTGTTCATCGCGGTGGACGACTTGCGGAACGAACTCGGGTGCTATGGAGTCAAAGGGATTCACTCGCCGCATATTGACCGTTTGGCGGCGCGCGGCACGGTGTTCGATCGTGCCTATTGCCAGCAGGCGGTGTGTTCACCGTCTCGCACCAGCCTGCTGACCGGCTGCCGGCCGGACACCACGAAGGTCTACGACCTGGTGACGCACTTCCGCAAGCATCTGCCGGACGTGGTGACGCTGCCGCAGCACTTCAAGGATCAAGGTTACTTCACCCGCAGCGTAGGCAAGGTCTACCACGGAGGACTCGATGACAAGTTGTCGTGGTCTGAGCCGTCACCCAGGGCGGGCCGGCCGATGTATCTCCTGGAGGAGAACAAGGCCATCGTAACACGCAAGACCGCGGCCGCCACGGGGAAGAAACTTGCCGACCCGAGTGCTCGTTACAACGCGACGGCGGGTCCCGCCTATGAATGCGCCGACGTGCCGGACAACGCCTACTCCGACGGCGCCATCGCGGATGCGGCGATTGAAATGCTTCAACAGGCGAAGGACAAGCCGTTCTTCCTGGCGGTGGGTTTTCTCAAGCCGCACCTGCCGTTCGTTGCCCCGAAGAAGTACTGGGACCTATACCGCCGCGATGAGATTCCCATGGCCCCGAATCCGTTTGCGCCCAAGGACGCCCCCAAGTTTGCGTTGGCCGACTGGGGCGAATTGCGTGCCTACGAGGACATCCCGCGGATTGGTCCGCTCACGGACAAGCAGGCACGCACGCTCAAGCATGGCTACTATGCCTGCGTAAGCTACATGGATGCGCAACTGGGGCGCGTACTGGAGGAGCTCGACCGTCTGGGTTTGCGCGAGCGAACCGTGATCGTGCTGTGGGGCGACCACGGCTGGAAGCTGGGCGAGCACGGGGCATGGTGCAAGCACACCAACTTCGAAAACGACACCCACGCACCGCTGATCTGCAGTGCGCCCGGGCAAAAAGCCCCCGGCCGCCATACGAAGGAGCTGGTGGAATTCGTGGATGTCTACCCCTCCCTCTGCGAACTGGCCGGATTGCCGCTGCCGTCGCACCTGGAGGGAACCAGCTTTGCGCCCTTGCTGAATACACCGGCGCAGCCCTGGAAGAAAGCCGCCTTCAGCCAGTATCCTCGCGGCGGTGGCGTCATGGGCTATTCCATGCGCACGGATCGTTACCGTCTGACCCGCTGGCTCAACCGCGATGGCAGCGAGGCGGCTCGCGAGCTGTACGACCACCAAAATGATCCCCAGGAAGACGTGAATGTCGCGGAGCGACCGGAGAACAAAGCAGTGGTGGAGGAACTCACGAAGCAAATGCAGGCGGGGTGGAAGGCGGCTCGCGGGGGTCCCGCAAGATAGCAGGGGCCGCGTCCCTACTACGTGTGCGGGGCCATGCAAAGCACTATCTGCTTCAAACGCGCCGGAAGGAGGTTATAATCGTGACATGAAACTGCGATTCATACCCAGCAGGCTGGCACTTTTATTCTGGAGCCACTGAATATGAAATGGACGATCTTCCTCGCCGTCATCGTTTTACTGCTGGCCCCGCCGGCCGCGCTGCGTGCCGCCGGCGCACCGAGGCCCAACCTGGTCATCATCAACATTGACGACCTTGGCTACGCGGACATCGGACCGTTCGGGTCCACGCTGAATCGCACGCCGAACCTCGACCGGATGGCGAAGGAGGGCCGGCGGCTCACCATGTTCTACGCGGCGCCGGTGTGCTCGCCGTCCCGGGCGGCGCTGATGACCGGTTGCTACCCGAAACGCGCGCTGCCCATCCCCCACGTGCTCTTTCCCGGCAACGACGTCGGCCTTGCTCCCTCCGAAATCACCGTTGCGGAGCTGCTCAAGTCAGCCGGCTACGTCACGGGCATGGTGGGCAAATGGCATCTCGGCGATCAGCCGGAGTTTCTGCCAACCCGTCAGGGGTTCGACGAATGGTTCGGCCTCCCCTACTCGAACGACATGGGCCCGGCGGCCGATGGGGTCAAGAGCAGCTTTGGCGATCCATTGCCGGCTGAGTCGAAGAATCCCCAGCCGCCGTTGCCGTTGATGCGGGGCCAGACCGTCGTGCAGCGGGTCTTCGCGTCGGACCAGACCCAACTGGTCGCCCGATACACCGAGGAGGCGCTGCGATTCATCCGGGCGCACAAGGACGAACGCTTCTTCCTCTACCTCGCCCACAATGCGGTGCATTTCCCGCTGTATCCGGGGGAACGATTCCGCGGCAAATCTGCGAACGGCATCTATGGGGACTGGGTCGAGGAGATGGACTGGAGCGTGGGCGAAGTGCTCAACGCCCTGCGGACGTACGGCCTGGCCGAGAAGACCCTCGTCATCTTCGTGAGCGACAATGGCGGCACGCCCCGGGCCGTGAACCGCCCGCTACGAGGCAACAAGGGTTCGACCTGGGAAGGCGGGGTGCGCGTTCCGGCCATCGCCTGGTGGCCGGGCAAGGTCCCTGCGGGAACATCCAGCGACGCCATCTGCGGTATGTTCGATGTCCTGCCCACGTTTGCGGCTCTCGCGGGCTTCACAGTCCCCAGCGACCGCAAGATCGACGGCGCGGACATCCGTCCCGTCCTCATGGGCGACGCCGGCACACTGGGGCCCCATGAGGTCTTCTACTACTACCGGGGCCTCGAGCTGGAAGCCGTCCGCGACAGGGAGTGGAAGCTCGTGCTGCCCGCCGTCGCCACTAACGCCGCCGGAAAGGCCAAAGCCAAAGGCCGCGTGAAGGCAGAAGACGCAACCCGCCTGTTCAATCTCAAGACGGATATCGGGGAAAGCACCGACGTTGCCTCGCAGCATCCGGAAGTCGTCGCACGGCTGGAGAAGCTCGTGGCGGCGATGAAGGACGATCTCGGCGCCACTGGCTTGGGACCGGGCTGCCGTCCCCTGGGCAAGGTGGCGAATCCCCATCCGCTCATCGGCCACGACGGAAAGGTCCGACCGGGCTTCGAGCCGAAACCTGGACCCTCAGTCAAGGAGAAGCGTCCATGACAGGCAAATCCATGAAACGAATCCTGCCGGCCCTTGCCTCCCTGTTGTTGACGCCGCCGACGGTGTTGCATGCTGCTGAATCGCCGAAGCCGGCCAAGCCGAACGTCCTCTTCATCGCGATTGACGATCAAAACGCGTGGCTCGGCCACTTGGGCGGTCATCCTTTGGCCAAAACACCACACCTTGACAAGCTGGCCGAGCGCGGCACCACGTTCCTCAATGCGCACTGTCAGTCGCCGTTGTGCAATCCCTCGCGCACGAGTCTGATGCTCGGAGTGCGGCCGACGACCACGGGTATCTACGGACTGGCCCCCTGGTTCCGCACGCTTGCCGACTGGAAGGACCGCGTCACGCTGCCCCAGCACTTCAAGGCCGGCGGTTACAGGACCTACACGACGGGCAAGGTCTATCATGGCAGCGCCGGCGGCCCGGCCCAGCGCGGGCCGGAATTCGACTCGTGGGGGCCGAACGGAGGCATCGGCGTGAAGCCTCCCCGCAAACTGATTCCGCCGACGCCGATGGGAAATCATCCGCTGATGGACTGGGGTGTGTTCCCGCACCGGGACGAGGACAAAGGCGACTACCAGATCACGAGCTGGGCCATCGAGCAGTTGCAGCGCGCGCCGAAGGAGGAGCCGATGTTTCTCGCGGTGGGCTATTGCCTGCCGCACGTGCCATGCTACGCGACGCAGAAGTGGTTCGACCTGTATCCGGATGATGATTCCGTGCTGCCGAAGATCCTGCGCCGGGACCGCGACGACACGCCGCGCTTCTCCTGGTATCTCCACTGGGAGCTGCCCGAACCGAGGCTCCAGTGGGTCCAGGAGAACAACCAATGGCGGAACCTGGTCCGTTCGTATCTCGCCTGCACCAGTTTCGTGGACGCGCAGATCGGCCGTTTGCTGGAGGCCCTGAAGGCCAGCGGCCGCTGGGAGAACACCATCGTCGTGGTGTGGGGTGACAACGGCTTTCATCTGGGTGAGAAACTCATCACCGGCAAGAACACCTTGTGGGACGAGGGGACGCGGGTGCCGCTGATCTTCGCCGGGCCGGGTGTCAAGGGCGGACAGCGCTGTTTGCAGCCGGCCGAGTTGCTCGATATCTACCCGACGCTCGTGGAGCTTTGCGGCCTGCCCGGACGCAATGATCTGGAAGGGCTCAGCCTGTGTCCGCAACTGATGGATGCGCAGGCGAAGCGTGACCGGCCGGCCATCACCTCGCACAACCAGGGCAACCACGGCATTCGGAGCGAGCGCTATCGCTATATCCGCTATGCGGATGGCTCGGAGGAGTTCTACGACGCGCAACAAGACCCGAGCGAATGGACAAACCTGGCCAAGGACAATCGCTACGCCGACCTGATCGCCGGGCATCGGAAATGGCTGCCGAAGCCTGACTTGCCGCCGGCCAAGGGCAGCGCCGACCGTATTCTGGTTTACGACGCTGTGAGTGATGAGGCGGTCTGGGAGGGCCGCATGACCATTCGGCGGAGCGATCCAATCCCCTGAACTACCGCCTGAGGCAAGAAAAAAGGTGCGACACTATGAAACAGTCTCTCGCATTCCTCGCTATTCTGTTGTTGGCTCCGCTGGTCGTTCTCCATGCTGCCACAGCGCCGAATCCCGCCAAGCCGAACATCATCCTGATCCTGGCCGACGATCTTGGCTATGAGACCATCGGCGCCAACGGCGGCACGAGCTACCGGACGCCCGTGCTCGACAAGCTGGCCGCAACCGGCGTGCGCTTCACGCATTGTTTCGTGCAGCCGCTGTGCACGCCGACGCGCGTGCAGTTGATGACCGGCCGCTACAACGTGAGAAACTACCTCAACTTCGGGAACATGGACCCGCAGGCGGTCACCTTCGGCAACCTGCTCAAGCAGGCCGGCTACGCCACGTGCATCGCCGGCAAGTGGCAGCTCGGCCAGGACCTTGGCCTGCCGAAGAAATTCGGATTCGACGAGTCTTGCCTCTGGCAGCACACCCGCCGTCCGCCTCGCTACGCAAACCCCGGTCTCGAAATCAATGGGGTCGAGAAGAACTGGGCCAATGGCGAATACGGGCCTGACCTCGTGAACGACTATGCCCTGGATTTCATCACACGAAAGAAGGACGGCCCGTTCTTTCTTTACTACCCGATGATGCTGACGCACGC
>Ga0315286_10004324_pt1 | contig 13628 bp, 6 predicted proteins | sample YL17G10_0_MG_FD_205038 | JGI IMG/M metagenome (GOLD analysis project Ga0315286, IMG submission 205038) | Sediment microbial communities from Yellowstone Lake, YNP, Wyoming, USA - YL17G10_0 | ecosystem: Environmental > Aquatic > Freshwater > Lake > Sediment | place: USA: Wyoming | collected... | reverse complement strand
TATATTGCCCTGCGAATCAAAGCTCGGCACCAACGTCCTTCTCACCCAGCGAATGTCCCCGTCCTTGCGGACTACCCGATGCTCTATTGGCCCGCAATCCTGGCCGCTAATACACCTGGAAACCTGCTCGCGAACCACTTCCAAATCTTCCGGATGCACGATGTTCAGCCACAGCGCCGGGTTTGCTTTGAATTCTTCAGGTGAATATCCGGTTACCGCAACGCTGGTCTGGCTGTGGACGGTCTCCACTGGTCGGCTGGAGGCAAAACGAACCGTATAAAGATAATCGGTAACCGCCTCGGTGATTCGCCGATAACGCTCCTCGCTGGCGGCAAGCGCCTTTTGCGCCTCCTTTAGCGTAACCAAATCTTTCTTGGCGGTTATGTCGTGTACAACTCCCTGGCTGCCGTCAACCTGGCTGTGGATGTTCTTGGTAAAGCTCGAATATACCGTAACATCCGCCCTCTTGCCGCCGGCCGTCTTCAGCGTCAAATCGCTGATATGCACGCAACCCCTCTCAATCTCTTTAATAAACCGCCCTCTTTCCTGCGGGTCGAACCAGAACCGCTCGGGCAAAAACGGCTTGCCAATTATTTCCGACCCGTCGTCAACTCCAAGCAGCCGCATAAAAGCCGGATTGGCATAAGTGGTCCTGCCATTCAAATCGAGCGTATAGATACACGCATCAGATTCATCCAGCGACCTGATGTTCTTTTCCTCCTCCTGTCGCCATTTTTCTTCTACCGCCCTGAAGATGTCCGTCTGAGTTACGACGCCGCACAACCAGCCGTTGTCCTCAACGACAAGCCGGCGAACGTGCGACTTCTCCATAATCCGGCTCGCGGTGAAAATCGCAAAATGCGGAGGTATGCTCTCCACCGGAGACGACATTACCTCTTCCATCTTCACACAGGCCGGGTCACGGTTGACGGCAATAACCCTTTTCAGAAGGTCTCTTTCCGTCAGAACGCCCACAATTTTTTCCGCCTGCATAACGACAATGCCGGAGATGCCCCGTGACGCCATTATCGACGCCGCCTCTGCCACGCTGGCATCGCGCTGAATGGTAGCCACGTCTTTGGTCATTATCTCCGCGACTTCTCTCCACATACCATACGACATCAGCACACGAATCAGGTCGGTCTGCGTAACAATACCGACCAGCTTGTTCCCGTCAACAACGGGCAGTCGCTTAACGTATTTCTCTTCCACGATTTTGCCTGCCTCTAACACCGTCGCCTGCGGCGAAATGCATATAACAGGACAGGACATAACGTCCCGCACCTTCATATCCAATGCGCTTTTGCCTTTCGCGACAACCCGTTCGAGAAAATCCTTCTCCGTGATTATGCCTATCACTGCACCTTTATCCACAACAACAAGCGACGAGAGACCGTCGTCTGCCATCACGGTTGCCGCCATTGCCATCGTCTGGTCGGGCCCGACAACGGCAACGTCAGTGCTCATAAGGTCTTTGACCTGCAGCCAGACCTGGCTGGAGGTAACCAGACGGCTCGATGAGACATCCTGCGCCCTGTTTTTTATCAACTCTCTTATTTTTTCATCGCTTGCCATATATTTCTTCCTGTCTTTTTAAAGTTTCCTGTCTTCCTGTTGTCCGCACTTCAAACGCCAGCAACTATTATGTGATATTGTTGATACGCTAACGTTATTATTATCGCTCTTTTAACCTATATTTTGTTCGTCAAACTAACCATTGGAGTAAACTGCGGAAACTACCTGATTTGCCTTTACGACGTGCGGGGTAACATATTGACGACAGGGGCCGACAAAACAGTTTTTTTAGCAACTAAACCAGGCCCATAACCAGCGCGCCTTTGACAAGCTGGGCTGCGTTGTGGGCGCCCACTTTGCGCATAAGCCGGTTACGGTGGTACTCGACGGTTCTTTCGCTGCGTGACAGCCGACGTGCTATCTGCTTGTTGGTCTGCCCTGAAACTATCAGCCGAAGTATCTCCTCCTCCCGTTTGGTCAGCGGAACATCATTGCCAATATCAAAAACGAGGTTTTTTTCAAGAAGCTTATCTTCAGCCGGCATGTGAAGCAGACCCTCTATTGTCGGCTCGCTCAGGCACACAGTTTCCACCGTCGCACACTCATCTGTGCGAATCTGATCCTGGTATCCCGACAGTATCGCCTGCTTGTCCATTCGTCACCGACCACAAAACGGCTCTTTAACGTACCAGCGGATTGCGAACATCATCATCCGCCCTCAAAACATAATTATCGAGGCCAACTGCTCCATCTTAAGCAACTTACCATAAAATAGGATAGTTCCGGTAATATCTGCAATTTTCGGAAATAGATGGCGGTTGAGAAACGTCAAAACTGGGTAGTAATGCCATCTATCGCTCGGGAAGTTTCTGCGCTTCTCGCAGGATTGGAAGTATCTTTAACCCGTCGATACAGGGCATACAACCGGCAAGATACGTAAAGTTTATGTCTTTTGACAGGCCAATACAGCAGTTATGGGGCTTCTATTAGAGAGTCATTTTTTGTATAATGGTGAAGTATACAATCCGGGCCTTGGAAGGCCAATCTGGGCGAGGTATAGGTGATGAACAAACGTCAGCCGATATTTGCGGTTTGCGCTGTAACCGCCATTGTCTTGACAATGGTCACGGGGTGCAGCCCTAATTTTTACAAGGCCGACGCCGACAAAGAAGTTTACAAAATCATCGACACCAAGTGGCAGAATAAGTTCGGCCAAAAAGTCAACTATACCCTTAGTGACAGTAATATATCTTCTCCGAACGACGTGAATATCGACAAAAAACTAGTGCAACCCGAACTGATAACTCTCGCCCAGGCAGTTGCAGTAGCCACAAAATATAATCGTGATTATCAAACCCAAAAAGAAAATCTCTACTTGTCGGCATTAACACTCACAGGAGAACGCTATAGATACGCCCTCAAGTGGTTCGGAACTATCGATTACGAATACTCAAAAAATGGTGATAACCCTGAAAACCAAACTCTCAAATCAGAAGTTGGCGTTTCAAAAAACTTTCTGACGCCACAAGGAATTTTGCTCAATTCCAGTTTGGCAATCGACTGGGTACGTTTTTTAACGGGTGACCCACGCACCACCCTTGGTTCAGTCCTGAACAGCACATTGGATATACCCTTACTCGGCAACGGCGGCGGCAAAGTCCAATGGGAAAACCTGACGCAGGCAGAGCGGGATGTTTTATATCAGATACGGTCATTCAACCGATATCGCCAGACTTTTGTAGTCGATATTATTAACTCTTATTACGGCGTCCTGAGGCAAAGAGACAGTGTCAACAACGCAAACAGCAACTGGAACAGCAGCGTCGAATCCCGAAAACAGTTTGAAATGGAAGCCAAAACCGGCCGCACGCCTACCTACGAGGTTGACCAAGCCAGGCAGCGGGAATTAAGCGCCTATGACAGCTATGTGACAACCCTTCAGAGTTACGAACAATCTCTCGATCTGTTCAAAGTCAGATTGACACTGCCGGTTAACGTTCCGATAGAACTCGACCAGAATGAGCTGATGGCATTGAGGAATGTCGCAACAGGCGAGCCGAACGTTACAGTCGATGCCGCAATCGACGCAGCGCTTCTCTGCAGGCTGGATTTAGCCAATTCTTACGACAGCATCGAAGACGCACAACGCAAAGTCAAACTTGCTTCCGAAGGGCTCGGAGTTCAATTAGACCTCTCCGGCAGAGCTAACGTCAACTCAGAACCCGACAAAAACTACGATAATCTCCAATTAGACAAGGGAATCTACAGATTCGGTGTTTCCGCTGATTTGCCGTTCGACAGAAAAAATCAGAGAAATGCCTACCGAAGGGCATTGATATCACTGGAACAACAGCAGCGCGAATACAGTAATAATATGGATTTTGTTATGCTGGGCGTCCGCCAGGCATATCGACAATACATGGCAACGGCGGAACAATACGTAACTCAGAAAAAGAGTTTGGCTTTGGCCGAGGAAAGAATCAAAAATATGCCGATGCTTCTGAAATCAGGCAGGGCACAAACCAGAGACCTGCTCGATGCGCAGGACTCCCTGCTACAGGCACAAAACAGCCTCACTTCCGCGCTTATAGGTCATACAATGGCAAAATTAAACTTCTTCCGAGACGTCGGCATTTTGCAGGTCAAGCCGGATGGTATGTGGACACAATCAGTCACAGTATCCAAGGATCAGACAAATGAACGAGAACAAGGCAAACAATCTTCCGAAGACAACCTCTAAACCGGCCTGGTGGCGGAGCAAATGGTTTATCGCCGCCGGTTTAGTCATCGTTATTATAGCGGTGCTGATTATGACGCTGGCCGCGAGCAAAACCTCCACGCCGGCACAGTCCAAAACTCTCAGCACCTTCGTAGCGCGCCGAGACAACATTACTGTTACCGTCACCGAAAGCGGCAGCATAAAGGCGAAAAAATCCATCGACCTCAAATCCGAAGTTGAAGGCCGGGCAACAATCATCAATATCGTCCCGGAAGGTTCGTATGTCACTCCCGAAGACGTATGCAACGGCAAAATCCTTGTCGAGCTTGATTCGGGCGACCTCAAAGAACAGCTCACCCAGCGACAAATCGACTTCACAAGCGCCGAAGCAAGCTACGCACAGGCAAAAGAGTCCTACGATATACAGGTCAAACAAAATGAAAGCGACATATCGGCTGCGGAACTCAAGGTCAAATTCGCCCTGATGGATTTCCAGAAGTATCTCGGCGAAACGCTCGCGAATCATATTATCAACACCATTAAAGAAGCAAACGACCCCAACGCCGATATTGCGGACCTGATCAATATCGATGAAATAATCCGGGACACAAACAATCTCGGCGGCCAGGGCTCGCAGGATATTGATAACTGGAAAGACAAAATCAAGCTGGCGTCCGCGAATCTGGCAAACGCGAAATACAAACTCGAAGGCACGCAGGAACTTTTCGACGCAAATTACGTAGCCAAAATAGAGCTGGACCGCGACGCGCTTGAGAGGGACAGCTACGAGATACAGGAAAAACAGGCGCTTGTCTCACTGAACCTGTGCAAGCTTTACGAATTCCCAAAACAGGTACAGAAACTTTTAAGCGACTACTTTGAGTCAAAACGTAACCTTGAAAGGACTTATGCCAAGGCGCGTTCGCAGTTAGTTCAGGCCAGTGCGACGCTTGAAAGCGCAAAGGCCCGGCTCGACCTCCAGAAGGACCGGCTCGACAAAAGCAAAAAGCAATTTGCCGCATGCACTATGAAAGCGCCCGCCCCGGGCTTAGTCGTATATGGCTCAAGCCAGGATAATATGAGCAGATTCAGAGGCACAGGACTAATAGCGCTGGGCGAGCAGGTTTTCCAGCGACAAACAATCATCACGCTACCCGATACCTCTTCAATGATGGCCGAAATAGCCGTCCACGAGTCATCCGTCGATAAAATCAAGCCGGGCCAGAAAGCCAATATCGTTATGGACGCCTTCCCCGACCAGAACTTCGGCGGAGAAGTAATCAAAATTGCCTCACTGCCGGACCAGCAGAGAAACTGGCTCAGTCCCGACATTAAGGTCTATACAACACAGGTCAGCATCGAAGGCACTCACAGCTTCCTCAAGCCGGGGATGTCGGCTCGTGTTGAAGTTTACGTCGATTACGCACCGAACGCCCTGGTTGTGCCCGTTCAGGTCGTCGCCAACAGAAGCGGCAAAAAAGTGTGTTTCGCCGTAAACTCCGGCAAAAGCGTCGAAAAAGAGGTTAAAACAGGTTTGTTCAACGATACCTGGGTCCAGATTCTCGAAGGCATCAACGAAGGCGAAGAAGTTATGCTTAACCCGCCCAGAATCACCGAGACAAAAAAAGAGTCGGACAAACAATTAGCCGACAAATTCCAAAAGCCACAGCAGCAGAATCAGCCGATGGTGGCACGGGCAGATGACGACCAGCCGCAAATGCCGGACCCGAACAGGGCCGGCCGAAAAAAACAGGGCATGCCAATGGGTATGACGGGACCAGAGGGTATGTCCGGGCCGCCGGGTATGCCGCCTGACTTCAACCAGCTCGATGATGCGACTAAAGAAAAAATCAAACAATTCCGAGAAAGGGCCGCCAGAGGCGAAATGCCCTTCGACCCTAACCAGATGGACGAACAGTCCCGCGAAAGACCAAGACAACCCAGGAATCGTATGAGGCAGCAAAACGATGGACAATCCTCCAGCCAGGAACCTTGATTTTACCGCCGACGGCTCCATCCTCGTTTTTGACAAACTCTGCAAAAACTACCAGCTTGGCGCCGTCGAGCTTAAAGTCCTGCGAGAAATCGACCTTGTCGTAAAGAAAGGCGACTACCTTGCCGTGATGGGTCCCAGCGGCTCAGGCAAATCAACCCTGCTCAATCTTATTGGATGCTTAGACAGACCTTCGAGCGGGAAATACTACCTCGGCGGCCACGATGTCTCCACCCTCGACGACAACGAGCTTTCCGCAATACGCGGCAGGCACATCGGTTTCGTCTTCCAGTCATTCAACCTGATTTCGCAACTGAACGTTCTGGAAAATATCGAAGTCCCGATGTTCTATCAGGGTATATCAGAACATCAAAGCGACGTCAGGGCAAGAGAGCTGGCCGATATGGTGGGACTGGGCGACCGCGTCAACCACAGACCGTCAGAGCTAAGCGGCGGCCAGCAGCAGCGAGTCGCTATCGCAAGGTCGCTGGCCAACGACCCCTTGATTATTCTCGCGGATGAACCCACCGGAAACCTCGACAGCCAGAGCGGCAAAGATATCCTCAATATACTCGACCTTCTTTACCAGCAGGGGAAAACTCTCATCGTTATCACGCACGACGAGGATATCGCCAAACATTCACAAAGAGAAATACGCCTGTTCGACGGGCAAATAGACAAACAATGGTATAACCGCTGATATATGTTCTTATACAGGACCAAACGAACGCTGAAACTTGGCATTAAGAGCTTATGGCTTCATCGCCTCCGCTCTACGCTTACTGCGCTTGGCATCATCTTCGGCGTCGCATCAGTCATCGCGATGCTCGCCATCGGCGAAGGCGCAAGCAAAGACGCAATGGCACAAATCGCGCGACTCGGCTCGCTCAATATCATCGTCAAAACTATTCAGCCCCCCGAAGACCAGCACGCCACCGGCCAGCAGCAAAGCTTGCAGGAATACGGCCTTACTTACGATGACGCCGAACGTTTCCGAAACAGCATTCCCGGTATCCAGGTTATCGTCCCCATCCGGCGCGTCGCGCATCAGGCCTGGTATCGAAACCGCAAAATCCCCGTCGAAGTCATAGGCACTGTCCCCTGGCATCTCGAAACCTCGCCAATCCGGCTGGTAATGGGAAGATTCCTCTCCAGTTACGATATGGATTACAAACAGGATATTTGTATCATCGATGAAAGGGTTATGAACGAACTGTTCGCGTTCGACGACCCGCGCGGACAGTTTATCAAAATAGGAAGCGACTATTACTCTGTTGTCGGCATCGTCAGCGCACAACCCATCGCGACCTCTGCAGAGCAACAGCAAGCCAAAGACGTCGAGGCATCCAAAAAACAATCAGGCGCAAACGCGGGAAATGTTTACATACCGCTGACAACCGTCAAAAACCGCTTCGGCGAGATGTCCGTCAAGATATCGGGACAAAGCGGCGCAAACGTCGAAAAAGTTGAGCTGCAGGAAATCATCATCAAAGTCGCCAACGCCGACCTTGTTTTGCCAACCCGCGATATTCTCCAGACCATCCTCGAACGATTCCATAAAAAAGCCGACTACCAGTTAATCGTCCCGCTTGAGCTTTTGCAACAGGCAAAACGCACACAGCGAATCTTCAGTATTGTTCTTGGCTCCATCGCCGCAATCTCGCTTCTCGTCGGCGGTATCGGCATTATGAACATAATGCTCGCCACCGTCAGCGAGCGAACACGTGAAATCGGCATTCGCAGGGCGCTGGGCGCAAGAAAGAAAGACATCATCTTCCAGTTCCTCTCTGAGACCCTGCTTTTGACCTTTGCCGGCGGGATACTCGGTATATTCTTCGGCTGCACTATACCTTTCTTCGTAACCCGCTTCGGCAATATGCCAACCGTAATTACAGGCACTTCTTTATTACTATCATTCGGTATATCGGGCGCGGTCGGAATCGCTTTCGGCATGTACCCGGCTTATCGGGCCGCAAATATGGACCCAATCGAATCCCTCCGCCACGAGTAAATACCAAAACAAAAAGGGCCGCAACAATTTGCAGCCCTTACATTTGCTATCAACTTGTCTTAACCGTAACCGGCTTACTCGCCGCCGTTCAGCCACCAGTTTGCAAACTGCATCAGGTCATCTATTTGTACATTGCCGTCACGGTCACGGTCGGCCCCGCTGCACCATGCGTTTGACCGGGAGCAGTTGGTTTTTAACCACTGGGGAGCAAAAGTCGCGTAATCCTTGAAATTATACAACCAGGGCGACAGATATGCCCCGTCAATTACCTGTTGAGTCGCTATACCCGGTCCCTGCCACGCGACCGCGATATTGTCGCCGCCGCCGCCTTCTTTTTGTAATGCCTCGATGTAATATTTGTGCCCGGCAAGAAGTGGTTTTGGCGACGATGTCTGCGAAGTATATTTAGTCCACTCGTGTGAATTGGTCCAGTCGTTTACATAAGCTATCAGGATGGCATTACTGGGGTTGTCATCGGTGCTGAGCCATAACTGACCATTGTCGTCGCTGGCAAACCAGAAGGTATAATTGCCATCAGCCGGCGGATACAGATACCCGCGAATCCGCGTCCCGTAATTTTCCGCCCAGTCCGTCGGGGCCTCCAGCGAGGTGAGCAATGCCCGCCCATTCGGGTTAGTCGGGTAATTTATATCAGAGGTCAGACTGCTGACTGAGGTTCCCGAAATTCCAGTCCACCATTCACGAAGAATAAAGCCGGTGGCGTCGCCGCTGAAAACATTGATATTTACTGCCGTTGAGTTAGTCGTCCCGTTATGATTATCCGTTGCTCGTGCGGTCAAACTGTATCGGCCCAGGTTGACATCGTTCAACGTATAAGAATATGGGGGATCTGTATCTTCACCCAGTTTTGTCGAACCTTGAAAAAATTCCACTTTTGTTACGAAGCCGTTAACAGCGGAAGCATTTGCCTCAATGACAATGTCGTCTCCCAATTTAAACATATCGCCGTCGAGAGGCGAAGTTATGGAAACGTTTACCGGGGTTACCCGAAGCACAATATGGCAGACAGTTGTTTTGGGAATAGTATAGGTGAACGAGTTATTTGTAATTGTGTAGATTCCGGTGGTTTCCGAAATGGTTGAACTGGTATTATCGAATTTCCAGACCCTGCCGGAAAGGAAGTTTTGCGGACTGTTGATATTGAATGTCCCGGTAATATCGTTAGTTTGGTTTTTATTGATAACCATAAGATGAAGCTCATAGTCATTGTTTGCGAATACAGAGGCGTAAATAGAGCTGTTCACCTTATCTGACATAGTCGCAGCAACGTTAGTATCACCGAAAGTCGAATGGAGACCGTCGTAATTTCTGTACATTTGTATCGCTGTGTCAATATAGCCGCCACTTCCCCAGTAATTAGTCATATATACGCCATACTTACCGCAAACACCTAAGAAATCCGCAGTGGTAATACCGGTTGCCCATTGCGTAGAAGGGCCCCAGGTATATTCAGTGATTGCGATATTAGTATCAGGGAAATAAGTGGCTATGTCGGCTTTAAATCTTGTGAGAATTGGTAAATATTGCGCCCAATACCATTTATTTACCCAGCTCGAGCCGCCATCAGGATATGTTTCATGCGGAGAAACGTAATCTGTATCCCACAGGGTTCTCGGCGCCTGCATTCTGGCGTTAAATGTTTGAGGGTCCTCTCTGTTGTCACAAATACCATGGCCGTTGCCATCATTCTCGGGGGGATACCAGTGAATATCGAGGACATCGAGGAGACGTCTACCGTTGGCATCCGACGCCTTTTTCATTTCATCAAGATAATAACTTATGAACCATGGTCTGGTTCCTTTAACGCTTGACCAATCGGGAGCATCGCAGAAATTTAGGAACCCCGTGAACACGCAAAGGACAGGTCCCATTATCTGGGCATTAGGGTCAACATTTTTGACTGCTGTCGCACAAGCAATGCTTTTGTCTCTAATTTCCTGGCATAAGGGATCTGCTGGGTGAACTTCTTTATGAGTTGAATCCCAAATGTCAACCTCATTATCCAAAGAGTAAAATTTCACTCCGGTTGCTGTGCCTGCATAACCATATTTCCAAACAAGGAAATTCACAAATTCATCCATATAAACAACGTTGTCGGAAGTGTTTGGATTGTTCGGCGGACTGCAGAATGGAGCGCCTTTGGCGAATTGAACAGGATAAAAATACTGCGATGGCGCCGGATATTGATCCAGATTTTGCCCAAAGATTGGAGCGGAAACATAACCTGCCAATTGCAGGGTTACTATAGAGTCCTGGTTAATTAAATTAGATTGGTCGATGAGTTTAGTATAGCCCAAGCCGGGTACCGGGGGATTCGATGAATCCCACATCGTGTCGTTTTCAAAAAGATAATCAGAACCGGCATTGGACCAGTTGTTTTCCCAGTTATAGGCGGTGCAGCGGTTTCCGCCGATTCTTTGAATGGTGTAATCCGTGTTCATGTAAAAGTTTGTGCCGTATATGTATTTGCTGATGGGTGTTCGAGTTGAGTTGGTATTGATGTTATACGTAACATTTATATTAGCCGCACCAGCAGAGGAACTGAAAACAAAAATAATTCCCACTGTGATGAAAATTATGACCTGCTTCATATTATTTTACTCAAAATATTCGATGCTCTACTTTAAAGCAGGGTCGCAAAACAATTTGCGGCCCCTATATTTGCAATCAACTTACCTTTGTTTACTCGCCGCCGAAGAGCCACCAGTTCTCGATAAACCGCATCAGGTCATCAAGCTGGACGTTGCCGTCGTGGTCGTTGTCAGCGCCGCTGCACCAGCCGGCGCCTAATGTGCAGCCGGTTTTCAACCACTGGTTCGCAAAATTGCTGAAGTCCGCAAAATCAATAACATACGGAGCCAGGTAAGCCCCAGTGATGGCCTGTCGTATTATACCCGGCCCCTCCCAGGCGACCGCGATGCTGGCGCCGCCGGTGTATTGCTTATGTAACACCTCGATATAGTATTGCTGACCTGCAACGAGCGAAATCACAGCCGACTTCTGCTCGGCTATCTTGTCCCACTTGTATGGGTTCACATAGTCCGGCGAATTTGTTACTTGTGCAATCTTAGTCGCATGACACGGGTCGGCGTCCGTGCTCAACCACAACTCGCTGGCGTCGTTGCTGGCTATCCAGAATGTATAGTCGCCGCTGGTTATGGGATTGAGATACCCGCGAATACGTGTCCCGTAGGTATCCATCTGATAGTTGGAGCTGTTCGTCCAGTTAGTCGGCCCTTCCAAGCTTTTGGCCAGTGCCCTGCCGGTGGGATTATACGGGTAATTCACCCTCGAAGTCAGTTCGGCGACCGACCCGCCCATAATAGCGGTCCACCATTCAAGAAGGGCCTTGCCGGTGCCGCCGCCAGCTTTGGAAAAGTTAATCCAGTTGATGTTCCAGTCGTTGGCGTCCATCAAAAGCCGCATAGTATGCTGACCCTTACTGAGCAAGACATGGTTGACATCCACGTTGGTAAAGGTCTGCGAGTCGCCCGTTGCCGGGAAGCTCACCGGGCCGGTTACGTCCTGGCCATCGAACTCGATGCGAAACTCGCCGTTTGAATCCGCCGACGCCACTCTTGCTCGCATTATGTATATGCCGCTCGACTCGACATTGACGGTGTACTCAAGCCATTCGCCGGTCTTGATGCCGGTAACATCATAACCGCCATCGCTGCACGTCTCGATATCAACATCATCACTCCTGTATTGTCCGCCGCTGTTTCCTGCCGTAGTGTCGTAATATGCGACGAACTTGCCGCCTGTGTCGTAATTTCCCGCCTCAATTGTCCCGGGAATCGGCCATGCAGTCCCATTATAAGGCAGTTGTGTTGTCGGATTAGCCGGCGGAATTTTAATAATTAAAATACTGCTTCTCGGCAAACTAATATCAAATGAGTCGCTCGTTGAGATTGACACGCCGCTCAATGATGGAACTGTTGATGGATTCGGATGCACCACTCCATTTATCATCAAATCATTAACATCCTGACCGTTTACTCCGCCGGGAACGATCGAGCCCGCCGGCTGAATGAGCCATCTTTGACCCGTCGATGCCGCACCGAAACCGGATATATTAATGCGCACTGTTCTGTCTGTGCTCGAATAATTATTTGCCATAAAGATGGTTAGATTATTGGCGTCATCTCTGCTTGCGTATGCCCTGACATAACCGTTGGTCGATGATGCTGTCACCATATCCCTGCCGAAATAATAATTCAGCAGCGTGGGGAAATACCATTTCGGATACACGTAATAATCCGGATAACCTCCTTCACTGCTCATATGATACTGGTTCTGGCTCCATGGATTGGAACTTTCCCAGCCGTATTTGCACATTTCCAGAATATACTGAGCTTTGAACAACGCGCTTACATAAGTTATATCCCTGTTATAGCCGCTTGGGCTGCCTGCATCCCATTCGGTCATTGAGTATTTTATTTTGCCTACATATTGAGGGCCTACATAAGTCGAAACCATAGCGTTCAAGTTGTTTGTAAAAGTGGCAATAAGCGAAAGATCGCTGGTTAATAATGTAGAATTGCTGGTTGAGCCCGGATATGAATGGATAATGAGAAAATCAGGCCGAAGTCCATGATTTGCATCCGTCGTGGTTAATAAATCGCGTGTCCAATACCCCTGATACCAGCCCCACTGCGCGGGCGTATCATACGGTTCGGCGCAGGCGCCAATTTTGATTCGCAGATTAATCGCCTTCATCGCGTTGTAAAAATTAGCGTATCTATCGCCGTAATATACGCCGCTGATTTCCGGAAAATATCCTGCTTCCCATGGGCCGCCAATTTCATTTCCTATTTCCCAGTATCGAGCGGTAGGAATTCTGCTGCTCTGGTCCTGAACCCAGGCAACGGCCGCCGATATAGCGCAGGCATCATTATGGTCTATGCCGTACCAATACCCAGGGAAATTGACAATCGGCTGCATTATCGCGCCCATTTTATTTATCATATACATTGATTCGTCGTAACTGACTCTCCCTGTATAATCATTCCCGTCAGCAGGTCCTTCCATATCGCTCCATAAAAATGCGTCTCCCCATGACCCGCCCGGCCAGCGAATATATCTACTGCCTGAAGCAGCCATCAAATTATTGTAGTTATCGTTTCCGCCGTTCTGTTTCCCATCCCAGCATTGTGTGTTCGTACCATACATTGTCTCCGGAATTGCGCGGATATACGATGAGGCATCAACGCCTACCGTTAAATCAGCAGCATAGACCGGCAGGGCCAAACAAAGAAACGTAAAAACGATAATCGCAACAAATCTTATCTTTGACTTCATCACCGTAATCCCCAAAAGAACAATCTCTCTTCCGTAAGTAACCAAAAGGTGTGTAATTAATATATTAC
>Ga0315286_10004323_pt1 | contig 13629 bp, 12 predicted proteins | sample YL17G10_0_MG_FD_205038 | JGI IMG/M metagenome (GOLD analysis project Ga0315286, IMG submission 205038) | Sediment microbial communities from Yellowstone Lake, YNP, Wyoming, USA - YL17G10_0 | ecosystem: Environmental > Aquatic > Freshwater > Lake > Sediment | place: USA: Wyoming | collected... | reverse complement strand
GAAGTGGATTTTGATGACAAAATCATCTACAAGTCCGACAGATTGCCAATTTATTATGAGCATGCTTTGAAATTGATAGAACAGGGCAATGCATATGTCTGCTTTTGCAGCCAGGAGAAATTAAGATACAATAGAGCGCACAGCATAGCTTGCGCTTGCAGAGAAAAGTCCAGCGCAAATCATCTCAAGGAATGGAACAAAATGCTTGAAGGAGAATACAAAAGCGGCGATGCAACTCTAAGATTAAAAACAGATTTAGAGCATCCCAATCCGGCTTTTCGCGACAGGGTTTTGTTTAGGATTTCTGAACGAGAGCACCCAAAAGTTGGATTAAAATACAAAGTCTGGCCGATGCTGGAATTCTCTTGGGCAATTGACGATTATTTGCTAGGAACAACGCACGTAATCAGGGGCAAAGAGCTGATGATGGAATCCGAGATGGAGCTTTTCATCTGGAATCTTTTTGGATGGAAACCGCCTGTGCTGATTCATACTGGCTTATTAAATATCGAAGGAGTGAAAATAAGCAAGTCAAAGTCCCAGCAGGAGATTAAATCCGGAATGTTCACTGGCTGGGATGACCCGAGAACATGGAGTTTGCAGTCTTTGAGGAGAAGAGGAATACTTCCAAAAGCAATTAGGGATTTCTGCCTGAGCTTCGGACTGAATCAAAATGAAATTACTGTTCCGCTTGACAATCTATATTCTGAAAACAGAAAACTTCTTGAGAAGAAGGCAGACAGGCATTTCTTCATATCCAATCCTGTCGAAGTAACCATTGAAGGCGCTACAGGCAGGGAAATAAAAATAAAGCTACATCCAGATTATCCTGAAAGAGGATTCAGAACATTCAAAACAGGAAATAAATTCTACATCTCGCGTTCTGATGTTGACGAATTTCACGATGGAGACATGATACGGCTCATGGACTGCCTTAATTTTATTGTAGATGGCGCTAAATTAAATTATCATTCCGATGAATACGCTCACTATAAGGCGCACGGCAAAAGAATAATCCACTGGCTGCCTCAGGAAGAAACCCTTGCCAAAGTGGAGCTTCTCATGCCGGATGGCTCTCTGCAGATAGGATTGGCAGAATCTGAAATAAAGAAACTAAAGCCCGATGCAATAATCCAGTTTGAAAGAATTGGCTTTGCAAGACTGGACCATTTTGAAAAGGATAAGGCGATATTCTGGTTTGCCCATAAATAATTAAGATGCGAGAAGTCTTTTGATTCTTCTAATTCTGTTCAGCAGTCTTGCAACTCTGTATTCTTCTATATTTTCAACCTGCATGAGCAATAATCTGCTCTCAAGCTTAGACAATGCATCCCTTATTCTTCCCCTTTCCTTCTGGTGCGTAACGCGATGGAGCTGGAATGCAGAACCCTTTATCATTAATGTTGCATGCCCCATGTGCGATAAATATCTTTTAATTCTCGAAAAGGAGATGGCAGTTGGCATATTATCTCATTGGCCTTGGCTTCTGGCTTGGGTAATTGAAGTCGGGAGCGGGCGCCTCTATTTCGCTCAAGTTCTCGTCTTCATTAACCGGCTCTTCTGGCTCTTTTTCCTGCATGACTCTCACAGGCTGCGGTGAGTTTTGAAGATTTGGATAAACAGCATTTAGAAGATTAAATGTGCGAACCGACTCTCTTCTGGGCAGTGTAGGGGATAATGGCTCCATTTCGCGCATTCTCGGCTGCGGATTCATAGGCATGGACATCGGCATTGGCTGTATGCCCTGCTGCTGAATCTGCTGCTCCCTCATCTTTGCAATATTCTCCTCGCCCTCTTTCTGGTTTTCAATGACCATCAGCACACCCTTTGCCAAATCCTGGTCATTTTTGAGCAGGGTGTCAAGTTTTCCCTTAACCTCTTCGTAAGCATTGTCTTCTGCCTTCATTCCCTCTGACGCAAGCTTGAAAATATCAACCAGTTCCTTTATCTGCGAGGACAAGTCTAGTACGGCTTTAAACATGTCTTCCCTAGAAATCTTCAGCTCAGCTTCCTCTTCAGGGTGCTCCTGCTTTTTCTGCATTGCCCTCTTGAGCTCCTCTAAATCCTTGTATTCCTCTTTCATCCCGGACCTCTTTTTAATAGATTATCCGAATAAACATATAAATACTTTTCGGTAAAAATAAGAAATAAAATATTATAATTAAAAATAAATACGCCTCAATCGCCGGCGGGGCTATATTGCTGCGCTTAATACTCTGGCATGCCGCCCATGCCGCCGCCAGGGGGCATTGCAGGCATTTCTCTCTTTGTGCTAGAGATTACGTCGTCTATCCTTAGAATCATCACAGCAACTTCTGAGGCAGAGCTTATTGCCTGGGTTTTGATTTTCAATGGCTCTATAACGCCCTCTTTCCATGCGTCCATGACCTTGCCTGTGAAGACATTTATTCCTGCCCATTTCATCTCTTTGTCATGGGCCGCCTTTAATCCGGTCATCGTGTCAATAGGGTCTAATCCGGCATTTTCAGCCAATGTTCTTGGAATTATCTCTAGTGCGTCTGCAAAAGCATTAACTGCCAACTGCTCTCTTCCAGATAATGATGCAGAATATTTCTTCAACTGCCTTGACAATTCAACCTCAACTGCGCCTGCTCCGGCAACTGCCTTGCCTCCCATCAATGCAGCTGAGATATCTCCTATTGCATCGTCTAATGCTCTCTTTATCTCATCAACAACATGCTCTGTTCCGCCTCTAACAAGAAGCGTAACTGCCTTTGGATTTTTGCATTCTCTAATAAAAGTCATGTGCTCATCGCCGACTTTAATTTCCTCAACCATTCCGGCGTTTCCCAAATCTGACAAGTCATCTAACTTGGTTGCAACTTTTGCTCCTGTGGCTCTTGCCAGCTTTTTCATGTCCTCGCTGCTGACTCGCCTTACCGTGTAAATGCCCTTTTTTGCAAGGAAATGCTGCGCAACATCGTCTATTCCTTTTTGGCAAAACAGGACATTAGCGCCTGACTTGGCGATTTTCTCAACTTTATCTCTAAGCATCTTCTCTTCCATGTCCATAAATGCCTGAATCTGCTCCGGGCTCGTTATGGATATTTTTGCATCAATCTCAGTGTCTTTTATTTCAATTGCAGAATCAACCAATGCAATCCTTGCATTTCTTACCTGCCTCGGCATGTCAGAATGAACACGCTCTTTATCCAGAACTATGCCTTCTATAAGCTCAGAATCCTCAACAGATGCTCCAACCTTTTTCTCTAATTTTATGTTGTCTGTATCAATGGTTATCTTATTATTTTCAGTTTCCATTATGCGCTGGACAGCTCTCACTGCCAAATCCGCCAATTTTTCCTTTGACTGCTCTGCGCCCTTTCCAGTCATGGCTGTCATTGCTATTTTTTTCAATAGCTCAGTGTCTTTTGCTGTGATTGGCTCTGCCAATGAATTCAGGATTTCCAGTGATTTTTCAGCAGCCATCCTGTAGCCCTTTGCAATAACTGTCGGATGAACATTCTGCGAAAGAAGGTTTTCCGCATTCTTCAAAATCTCCCCTGCAAAAACAACAGCGGTTGTAGTTCCGTCGCCCACTTCATCTTCCTGGGTTTTGGCTATTTCTACAATCATCTTTGCAGATGGATGCTCTATGTTCATTTCCTCAAGAATTGTTACGCCGTCATTTGTGACAACAATATCTCCTAAAGAATCCACGAGCATCTTGTCCATTCCTTTCGGTCCAAGAGTTGTCCTTACTGCTTCTGCGACTGCCTTTGCTGCCGCAATGTTTGTTCTCTGCGCATCCCTTCCTATGGTTCTGTTGCTGCCCTCGGGCAGTATGAATATTGGCTGAATTTGTTGTGTCATTTTACCTCCTTATTCAGAATATGACTGGTTTTGGGATTAAAGCCACCTATTTAAAGATTATGGAAATAAAACTTAAAAAGAAATATCAATTCCCATGAGATATGGGACTACTGCCATTTGCTCCAAACTTGGAAAAACATCTCTTGCGAGAAGGTTATCTCGAAGTCATATTCGATAATTGCATCGATTTGCATGATGTTCTGCAGGGTGCAGCTGTAACACATTACAACGTTTCAGTTGACGGCAATTTACATGGGCGCTATGGCATATTCTTTCAGGGCGACCTTCCTTTGAGACGTATGTACATCCAGTCTCCCGGCTCCCAGCCAGTGCTATTGGCATATGGTTTAACCCCTGAAGAGCTCGAACAGTTGTTCAACATGCAGCCTGCCAATACATATGAATTTGTACTAGGAAAAATGCGCAGATTGGACAGCCACACGGAAATACCCTTTCCCTAAACTTATTTTTTCAGAACTCCGATAATCATAACGTCAACATACCTTACTTTTCCTTCTTCAAGCGGATAAAGGTCCATGGCAAAAGCACTAAGATAATTTCCAAGGTCCAGTGAGCCATCACTAACAAGCAATCCTTGAATTAGCGGGAGTGTGTCTGCCATCAAATGAGCGTGCCCGTTTTTGCAGTATTCTGGGAAGTGATTTTCGTTGTGGTCATAAGCACGGTCTGCTGGAAACTGCTCCTGAAGGTTTCTTGCCCTATCCTTAAGATACCCTTCTTCAGCCTCATTTAGTATTATCCGCATGGTTGTATGCGGGGGCTGGATTTGCATGTGCGCGACTTTGTAGCTTTTGGCAATATCCTTAAGCGTATCTGTAATGTTATAGAAACCAACTGGATTTTTCTCATCTGCAGGGCCGAGCATCTGCCAATGGGGGCTATTATAATCAGGCAATTTCAATCTTATTAATTTGCCCTGCTCTCCATCGACTAAAGTCTCAAGAGTTATTTCAGATTTTGCCCCAACCATTTGCACGTTAGATTAAATAAATGCTTTTAAATTTTTTGGATTACTTTCTCTTCATCTTGACTATCATGTTAATGACAAAAAACAGCTCTATTACGAGAATTATTCCCAGGCCAATCATGATTATGATGGAAAAGTCAAGCTCCTTGGATGCTTCTGCTTTGTTTTGCACCACAGGAATTACACCTTTTTCTTCTATTGTAGTCTGTTCCTGTTTTGTCTCATTTGCTTCGTGATAAACAAAGGTGATAGTTTTATTTGATTCATTATCATATTTTGGGACAGGGCTTATTGTTGAGGAAGGCGGTGAATAAGAACTGTCTCCTGAACTTGAGCCTCCGGAAGAGCCTCCTCCAGAACTTGGCGGGCTAGGTGGCGGTGGTGGCGGAGCTACGGGCTCCTCTTGACTTTCATTTTGCTCTGGTTCAACAGGCGGAATATCAGGAATGGTTCCATTAAACTCTGGAATAGGCGGAACATCTGGGGGCGTAATATTCACTTCGGGGGGATTTATGTAATCCTGCATTATGTCAATTTGCATAATAACCGGAATCCAGACGAAATCCTGGGCTATATCGTTAAACATTATAGTTATGAATTGGCCCTCAACAGGGCCCTCTCTCTCAGGCGTTTCCAAATCGTCTCCGGGAATTACGATAGAATATGAATCGGATGTTATTGTTACTGAAGAATTCAGCACATTTCCCTCATACATTGCCTGAATCCTTGACAGCCCAATATTCTGCGAGCCAAATAGTTTCATAGACTGCGGGATAGCACTAACAGAAGCTATCAAAAGCAGGCACGTCAATATCAAAATAAGTGCTCTTTTCATCATTCCACTTGGGAATATAGCCTTCTTTTTAAACTTTGCTACAAAAGAGTGACTACAAGAGAAAATCAGGGAGAAGTGCATCTGAAAGTAGATGGATCATAACGGAGGCATTTAGTTTCATAAACGAGGCATAATGGATCTGCCTGAAGGATTCCACCTGCGTCAAGACAGCTTTGATTGGTATCATACTCTTCAAGATTAGCAGGGCAAGCCCAGCCAGTATCGCATCTTGGTGTAGGGATCGGAGTATAATTATAATCGGCTCTTGTTCCGCACAATACGCTTTCATTGTCGCTACAGGTAAAATTATAATTGTATTTGATGCACTTGTTATAAGCTAACCAGTTAAATGAAGGGCAACTCCCGTCTATTGCAATCTCACCATTTAGATTTCCACACCTGTCATATTGCGCTTGGTTTTTAATGCAGTCACCAACCTTGAAATCTCTGCATGCTTGGGATACGTCCTGATAAAATTTGCATGTTACGTTTGACAGGCAGCCTAATTTCTCAACAGGAGTGCCCATTGATGCAATGCAGGATGCATTGTCAAGATAAGGCGTCTGCTCTTGCGGGCAAGCCCAGTCGGTAGCACACTTATCAGTCCCAATGGGTTTATTATTGGGCGTAGACCAGCAGTACGAATCTGCGGTGTTGTTTATTACCTCCCACGGACCAATACAGTTGCTCCCCTCCCACAATGTGCAATTAGCCCAACCACATGAAAAATTTCCATAAGCTGTGCATTGCTCATTTATGAATTTAGTGAATGGAGCACAGCTTGGTGAATCCACTACCACCTTGCTGTTATCATTCGCGCATGCATCATACTGCGATTGATTGTGGATGCATGAATAATTGGTCACATTGAAGTAAAAATAGGATTTATTGTTAATATTATTGTCTACGATTTGCATCTTATACTGCCCTGGCTGCCAAGACCAGAGGGTAAGGAACAAACTTATGTTCACGGGATCATAGCACAGGAAATTCCTGCATCCATGCGAGTATAAATTCTCATAAAACCTATAGCGGTTGTTTATGTCATAGAACCAAACATACTGCCCAATACCCTCGCTGCCCGGGGTAATCTGCACAGTCAGATTGCGGCCCATGACATACTCGGGATACATTGCAACATTTAAATCCGTGAACGGAGCCTCGCTATTCACATGGAAATAAAACTTCTTCCTGACATCCGGGCTCCACCAGTTGACAGAATTGTCATAAACCTGCAAATAGTATTCATCAGTAACCCAGTTGCTCGGAATATTAATGTTGAAATTGGTTTGGTCAAAGCAGAGTCCCCAAGTTACATTGCTACCACATGGCACATAGCTGTAGTTCTTGTAAATCCCGCCATACTTGTTTTTGTAAATGTACACGTATTTTGAAGTCCCTTCTGCCGGAGGTATCAAATTGACATTTATGCTATTCCCTGCCTGAACATTCAAAGGATCTATAGTCACTGACAAATCTCTGCCCTGAACACCTCCAATAACATTGAACGTGAAATTTTTAGGTGTTCCGTAAGTATATGTTGGCGAGCCATAGAACCAAGTGCCCGGCTCTGAAATATCGTTAATCCGAACAAAATACTCGCCGTTAACCCAGTCTGTGGAGTTTGCGGGTATATAATAGCTCAAATTAACCGGCGTATAGCAAAAACTTGCTTTTCCATATGGGCACATTGTAGATGTGATATAGAATGATCCCCTTGGCTTGAGGTCCTTTGAAGAATAGATAAAAATATCTCTCCATATTCCCTCTGTTCCTGGAAATATCTGTATTGTAATGTTAGTTCCAGCCACGGCTGGCTTAGGCGTAATGTTTACGGATAAATTCCTCAATGGAGCTCCTCCGGCAACAGTGAAATTATATTGCTTTATCCAGGTGGAGTAGTTTGTATCAGAGAGGTCGTAAATAGTGAAATAGTATTCCCCATTAACAAAGCTTGCTGGAACATGGTAAGTGGCATTCACAGGATTATAGCAAGTGTTCGTAGTGCAGTTAAACATAAGCCATCCTGAATAAAATGATGGGCTTCTGTAAATATAAGATACGACCCAAATGCCCTTAACGCCAGGGCTGACAGAAATATTAATATCGTGTCCAGCAGAGACGGTTGTTGGGGTGACATTCACCATCAAGGATGAGGCTCCAACCAAGACAGCCAAAACTAAAGAAAACAACAGCACACTTATGATAAGTTCTTTTTTCATTTTCCCCCCAAATATGTTAGAAAGGATGAATTATCGCTTTTTATAGTTTTCTATTTGGCAGTAGCAATCAAACGCATCTGAGATTTTGCGTTTGATAGAATTCGCATGTTAATTTTGCAAGGCAGCTTAAGTCTTCCTTGGGTATGCCTCCGGATGCATTACAGCCTGCCTCATCAGCATAAGGAGTCTGCTCCTGCGGGCATGCCCAGCCGCCCGGACAGCTGGAAGTTCCTATTGGCTTGGAGTCAGGTGTTGACCAGCAATACGTGTCCGCTGCATTGTCCACAATTACCCACTGACCAACACAATTGCTTCCACTCCACTCAGAGCAATTGCTCCAAGCACATGTGAAATTGCCATAAGCTATGCATTGCCGATTCAGGAATGTTTTCAAGCCCGAGCAAGAGATGTCACTTATCTTAGAACGTCCTGATGTGCTGCATTCATCAAACTCTTTCTTATTTGTTATGCAGTAAGTATTTGAGTCGCAGGCATCTCCTATTTTATTGCTGTTAGAATCCTTCTGGTCAGGATTATAAGCAAAAGGGCAATTGTCACTTGTGTCAATTATCCCGTCGGCATCAGAATCCTTTTGTGCATTGCCTGAAATAGTGAAGTTATATAGTAATAGAACAGCACCCACTACAAAGAAAACTACTGTTAAGAAAACAAGTATCCATCTGCCCTCCATATTTTCGATTAAATATAGAAGCTATATAATTTTTATTGTTTTTAGTATCGAAAATTAGAAGCTCATGATAAAAAAATAAATTAAAAAAATAAAATTTAATTGCATGTCGGAGGGACTTCCGGAGAGGACCCACATGTGTACCCTAAAAGACATGAAGGATCAGGTGTTACGAAGCCTCCTAAACTGCTGCAGCTCTGAAATCCTTCCCCCGAATAAGTATCATCATACCAAACGCCAGTCGCTGACGTTGGGCACGCCCAACCATTTGAGCAACTAGTGGTTGCTATTATGGTCTTACCGTCATGAGGAGGATAAAGTAGAGTGTACACGCAATCCGAATCTTTAGCGTAATCTGTCCATACCCACCCGCCGATGCAATCGTTACCATAGGGCCCGCCCCACTCTATGCAAACGGGTCTCCCACAGTCAAAAGTTCCAAACCCTATGCATATTCCCGGAGTGTCGCAGACATCTCCTATTCCATCTTCATCTATGTCTTCCTGACCGGGATTATATGTGCCCGGGCAATTATCGAAGCCGTTCGGAACTCCATCTCCATCCGTATCCGTAAGGGATTCTTTGCACATGCCCTGCGCAATATTTGTTTTGTGTATGCAACAAACAAACGCATCAGAGCCTTCTTCATACGAGCTTCTGCAATTGGCTTTTGCAAGTTTTGCTGCGTTATTGCACTCCTTAATGGGGATTGTGATTGTCGCTCCCAATGCAAAACTGACAGCCATTATCAAAGCTAAAATTCCTATCAGCACAGAAAAAATTTTTTTCATATTTCCCACCTCATAATAGATACATTTGACAAATTAACAACTTCTTTTTATATTTTATCATCTTGTAACCCAGATATACACTCTTAATTTCATCACCATTTTATAACGAAATTTTTATTAAGGCAAGTTTTCATAATATTGCCTATGCGGAAAGCACAGGCAGCAATGGAGTATCTGATGGTGTTTGGCTTTGCCATAGCTGCCGTTCTCATGGTAGTAGGTGCATTGGCGTATTTTGGGGTGATAAGCCCATCTAAATTCATGCCCGAGAGATGCGTCATTGGCACAGGAATAAGGTGTGTTGATTTTTTTATCAGAGACACAACATTGATTATGAAAGTTGAAAACACCCTCCCAAAGGACCAAATCATAAAAAGATTGGAGCTTGTGTCAAGTTCTCTTGCAAATGGCAGATGCAATTCAGACGCCACTACTGTTTTAAAGCCGCTTGCGCAAACAGAACTCCAGATACCTGGTTGCGCCTTCACCAGCGCAGGAAAGAAATTCGGAAAGCTGAATGTTCTCTATACGGGAGGGCAAATAACTCATAGTTTGGGTGGAGATATTATAATTCAGGTCAATAGCGCTTATGAGATGCCTGGGACGTCACAGGTGGCTAATGGGATAACAAATGCAAATGCTCTTGCGGAAATTGATCAAAGAAAAATTGCAAGGGATTCTAATGGCAATATATACGTAACATATACCTATGATACCTCTCAAATGAAGGTAGCAAAATCTTCAGATGGTGGCAAATCATGGTCGGTCTTGGGAACTTTTTCAATTTGTGCCTTAAGTTACTATTCTTCAATTGCAGTTGATGCTAACGATATAATACATGTTGTCTGGGAAGATAAACTTGCTGGGTGTCCCAATAATGGAAGGCTGAGATACGGCAAGTATGATGGAGCATCATGGAGCACTTCTGATATTTATCCGGGAACTCTTAACGTGCAAGAAAAACCTAAGATTTCTGTTGGAAGAGATGGCAGTACGCTTTATGTTACATGGCGTGGAATTTCGTGCGGAGGGGCGGCTCAGGCGCGATTTGCCAAATCTGTAAATGGAGGAGCATCGTGGAACATAATCGATATTGGATGCAATATAGATGCCCTTAATCCAACTTTGGCAGAAACTACCGATGGAAAATTGTATATCATAGCTACAACTACTCTACCAAGTGTTGCCCTTAGAGCAACAAGTTCCGTGGATGGAGGGGCATCGTGGTCAGGTTATATACCAATTAGTTCAAATGGAATATTGGTCTATCCCAGCCTAGTAATCGATTCAAGCAATAATCTTCATGTAATTTGGATAGAAGGAAATGCAATTAAATATGCAAAATCTAGCGATGGTTTGTCTTGGGCAGTTAGCGATATACTAGGTACTAGTGGCACTCCTTCCTCCGCAAGCTTAACCATAGACTCTGCGGATAATCTCTACGCAGTCTGGGTACAAGGTAGTGATGTTTGGACTAGCAAATATCTCTGGGGTTCTTCAGGTTGGACGACGCCAGTCCAAAAAACATTTGTCACCACAGCATCGCGGTCTAGTTATAGATTTAGCAGATACACCGCAAATGGAGCCTTGGACATGGTTTTCATGAATACTACGACTGGAATAGCATTCCTGTCAGAGCCCTTCGGCTAACCTCTACATCAAGACAAGCCCCTCCGGCGACTGAGGAGTTAATTATTTCTAAAACCTACTGCAGATTTGAATCAGGAATTTATTCTCATGTCCTTATAATTTCATTATCTATTTGAACATCCAAAAGTTATAATTCTCTTTGGCAGTTGCGCAAAAGGGGAATACAATAAGAACAGCGATATTGATATTTTCGCAAATGCTACGGAAACAGCCCTGAATTTTGAAAAATTCAAGCTAAAACACAAAATAAATCTGTTTTTTGAGCCCAATATTTTAAATCTCAGCAAAGAATTAAGGCAGAACATCATAAATGGAATTATCCTTTATGGTGCGCTGAGATTATGAAAGAAATCATGGATTTTGAATTGTGTAAAAAAGAGCATCGAAACATTTTTATATCTGATTATATCAATATAATCATCATGAAAACTGAAACCAGAATAAGGAGATGGGGGCGCTCTTTCGGAGTAGTTTTGCCTATGGAGAAGGTTAAAGCCGAGGGATTGAAGGAGAACGATGTTGTCAGCTTGCTGATACTGAAAAAGGCAAATCCCCTTAAAGAGACATTCGGAACAATAAAATTCAAGAAAAGTACGCAGCAAATGCTTAAGGAATCAGACAGGGAAGCATGGGATGAATAGCAAAATCTACTTCTTCGACACTTATGCCTTTTTTGAGGTAATTCGCGGCAATCCTAGGTATGTGCAGTATGTCGATGCTCACGTGATTACCACTATATTCAATCTGGCAGAACTAAATTATAATTTAAAGAAAGAAAAAAGCAAAAAGATTGCAGATGACTACACTGAAAAATACAAGCCCTATCTTGTTGAAGTAACCCTGGAAGATGTGAAGGAGGCAATGGACCTGAAAATAAAACATAAGAATTTGTCAATACCCGATGCAATAGGCTACACCGTTGCCAAAAGGCAAAATGTTAAATTCCTGACAGGAGATGAAGGATTCAGGAATATGGACAATGTTGAGTTTGTAAAATAATCGTGCCAAAAACTTCTTAAATCATTAATCTCTCTTTATTCTTATGGTAAGAATTGCAGTCGTTGAGAAAGAGAAGTGCCATCCTGACAGATGCGGGAATTTTCTCTGCATGAGACTGTGCCCTGTCAATCGCACAGGAATTGAATGCATAACCGAAGGAGATGATTTCAAAGCCAAGATAGATGCATCTACGTGCACCGGCTGCGGAATATGCCCAAAGAGATGCCCCTTCGGCGCAATTCATATAATCAATCTTCCAGAGGCATTGGATAAAACCCCTGTTCACCAATACGGCTACAATGATTTCAGATTATTCAACCTTCCAGTTCCAATCTTCGGCAAGGTTTTGGGAATAATCGGAAAAAACGGCATTGGAAAAAGCACTGCAATAAAGATTCTCGCAGGCGCATTGAAAGCAAATCTAAGCGATTACAAAAAAGAAAAAAACATAGACGATTTAATCAATTTCTTCAAGGGAACAGAACTCCAGATTTTCTTCAGCAAATTAAAAAACAGGGAAATAAAAATCTCCTACAAGCCGCAGGCAGTTGATATGATACCCAAGCAGGCAAAGGGAAAGGTAATTGATTTATTGAAAAAAGTAGACGAGAAAAACGAGCTCGATAAAATAATAAAGGAACTGGAACTGGAAAGATTCCTTAACAGCAAAATAGATGAAATCTCAGGCGGGGAATTGCAGAGGGTTGCAATAGCAGCAACAGTGCTAAAAAAAGCCAACGTATACATTTTTGACGAGCCAAGTTCTTACCTGGATATTAAGCAAAGGATAAAGCTCAGCAAGTTCATAAGAAATCTGGCAAATGATGAAACTGCAGTCATTGTTGTGGAGCATGATTTAGTTATTCTGGACCACATGGCAGATTTAATACAAATCCTTTACGGAGAAACCGGAGCTTATGGTGTTGTAAGCGGAACAAAAACAACAAGAGCCGGCATAAATGTCTATCTTTCAGGCTATCTTAAAGAGGAAAATATCAGGTTCAGGGAGCATGAGATTAAATTCCTTGCAAAGCCTGTAAAAAAGGTAAGGGACGAGGAAATAATAATCTCCTGGAATAACATAGAGCTAACCCTTGGAAGCTTTAATCTAACAGCGCCGGAAGGAAAAATCCCAAGAAAGCAGGTTATAGGTATTTTAGGAGAAAATGGCATAGGAAAGACTAGCTTTGTTAGAATTCTTGCAGGTGAATTAAAGCCAAAAGGGCAAATAGACGAGAAAGCAACTATCGCTTATAAGCCACAATACCTGAGCACAACGTCAAATGAATCAGTTCAGAGCTTCCTGCAGAAAGCAATCCAGGATTATGAAGTGCAGTTGATAAGGCCCTTAGGAATATTGCATTTATTCGAGAAATCACTGAACGAGCTTTCGGGGGGAGAACTACAACGGGTGATGATAGCAAAATGCCTTTCTGAAGATGCAGATTTATTCCTGCTGGACGAGCCATCAGCTTACTTAGATATTGAACAGCGTTTAATAGTTTCAAGGTTAATCAAGGAAAGGATGGAGCAGACAAGGAAAACAGCATTAGTTGTTGACCACGATTTGCTATTCGCAGATTATCTTTCAGACAAGTTAATTGTTTTTAAGGGCATACCTG
>Ga0315286_10004321_pt1 | contig 13631 bp, 15 predicted proteins | sample YL17G10_0_MG_FD_205038 | JGI IMG/M metagenome (GOLD analysis project Ga0315286, IMG submission 205038) | Sediment microbial communities from Yellowstone Lake, YNP, Wyoming, USA - YL17G10_0 | ecosystem: Environmental > Aquatic > Freshwater > Lake > Sediment | place: USA: Wyoming | collected... | reverse complement strand
ACCTCGGTTATCGTATAGGCAATACTCCGGCCGACGCCAGGTATCTCGTCGAGTTCGCCGCGCTCCTTTACCTTCCTGATGTCTTCGGTGAGACTTGTTATGCGCTGGGCGGCGAGGAGGTAGGCTCGGCTCCTGAACCTATCATCCTTAATGGTAAGTATCTCCCCTATCTCGTAAAGGATAGCTGCTACATCAGCGTTGACGCTCACGGATCAATTTTCTGCGTCTTCTCTTATAGACTGAACGCTTGATTTTGACTCCTCGCGCGCGAAATCGGGGGTTTAAAGCCCATTTACACCTCATTTAATCTTATTATCATATGGTTAACCAAAGGTGAGAATAAGTGATCTTCCCCCTCAATTTAGGGCAATTTTTAAAATCAAAAAGCCCCTCAATCTATATAATAGAGAAGGGATTACGAGTTCATCGTTCATATTCTGCTACGCGCGCTTCTGAGCTACCCATAACCTATACGGTAACTTCGTGCAACGAGAACGATAAGCTCTACTTCGAGCCCCTACCCGAGCGGATATACCGCTTGGAGTCAAATTCAGGGTGGTCCGCGCGCGAGGCATTCATTTCATGAAGTATGCTGCGATTACGGCTGATAGGGAGATAATCCCAACATATGTGAAGCTTGCTTGGAAGCCTATCGAGTCTGCTAGATACCCTATAATCACTGGCGAAAAAGAACCTAATGTGAAGGCGAGAGTATAGTAAATGCCGTAGATTATATCGCGGTTTTCGGGCAGTGTGACTTCAGCTACAAATGCCTGAATCACGCCACCTACGCCTTGGCAGGCGAAGCCTAAGGGAACAAGTACCATGAGGAGACTAATGTAGTTCTCGCTGTATGGTAGCAGGTACCACAAGAACGCTGCCAGACCCATGGCCAGCATCACTATTTTTCTCCTCTCAAATTTATCCGAGAGATATCCCCAGACATAGGGTGAAGGCAATCCCGCTCCTAGATATGCGGTGAAGAGAAAACCCGCTTCGAGTGGAGTCAGGCCAGCCTTAATTAGAAATGATGGTATAAAATCTGATGCACCTACTCTGAAGGCCATTATCATTTCTACGATCATGACTGTTAAAACTAGTTTATCTTTCAAAACCGAGGTTACTCCCTTCGACATTATTTTGAAACTTGATAGGCCTGACCAGCGTTCCAATCGTTTTTTCTCTGCTATGAACAGGAATAGGAAGCCCACTAAGAGTCCGGGTATCGTGAATACTAGGGCTGTTAGCCTCCATCCAATTGTAACTAGTAGCAGGCTACCGATGAAGGGTGTGATAAATCTGCCTAGGGACGCTATCACTAGATTGATCCCAAGGGCCTTTCCGAGTTGGTTTTTTTGGAATGTATCAGCTATATAGGACGATCCTGTGGGGTGTTGGGGGCTCGAGCCGATCCCCGCGAGAGATCGGCTCAGTAGAATGTGGCTAAAGTTTTGTGAGAATATCATTAATGAGTTGGAGATGGACTGCCAGATCAACCCGAAGCCGAGTAGATATTTTCTCCTAAAAAAACGCCCCAGGAAACCCATTAGGAGTTGGAGTGAGCCACCCGAAAGTCTGTATCCCATGGATATTACGCCGATTAGGCTATAGGATAATCCGAATTCCGAGAGGAGCAGCGGGTACAGGATGGGTAAAAGGCTCTCATACGCGTGGTTTAACGCGTGGGAGATCGATACCAAAATGAAGCCGGAATCTAGAAATCGGCTCCTTTTTTCCATAAGAATCAATGTACATGCACTGCAGTTTAATATAATATGTTCGTGCGCGCGAGTATAAACGCCATAACCAAGATGTGGAAGGTCCTCGATGGGCTCGACAAAATTCAATTCGAGGCGAGAGACCTCGATGTTCCAGGGGCGCCCCGCTTGGTCGCCGGCAGCATCATCGGCGGATGCAATCGCGAGTACGACTTCGCCGGCCCCTATAACATACCCGACTTCTGTACAATAATTGTTGACTTCCGTTATCCGCCCGGATACGAAATCGAGGAGATCAAAGCGAATGATCCCGAGTTCAAACATGAGTTTGAGTACCCCTAGACCCGAAGTGGTGTGTCGGTCGCGCGCTCGACGTATGGGTGTCAGCGCAGATAGCGAGATTGTTAACCTACTAAAGGAGAATCACAGGAAGGTCACAGGGTATTACTCGAAGAAAGTCGGAGCAGTTCCACCGCGCAGTTACTGTAGTAATGATATAGCCCATCTGGCCAAGGCAGGGATCGAGTGTTGTCTCTATAGCCCACGCGGTTACCCCGATGATGTTGAGAAGCAAGTACGCATTGACGAGATGGTGACCTGTTCCAAGACAATGTGTCTCACAGGTTACGATGCGGTCACTAAGGCGAAGAAGTAATATTTTTCCTCATCTTTTCTAGTGTAAACCTTCTGGGAGGTCTACCTTTTGATGACCCATATCTCTTTCGCGCGACTCCAGGGGATACGGTTAAGATGACGACGTCAACAGTGCTCCGCAAGAATCAGCATATCTATCAGAAATTTTGACCTACGGGACCAAAGAGGGCAGGGATGAGAGAAAATAATGGTTATCACCATCCTACATTATTAGATTTTTTCTCTTATCAATGGAAGCGTTGAGTTGACCTTCTTACTCTGGCTGAGGCTGCGTATGCTCCATCACAAGAGCCCCGCCCTTCTCGAAGCGGACCGTCAGTGTTTGGAAGAGGATTTGGAATATCCTGATCTTGCCGTAGCGCTTCTCCTTCACGAGCCCCAGCTTTACGAGTTTAACGAGGTGCCTCTCGACACTTGTGTAGTTGAGCCCTGTCCGGCGGCTCACCTCGCTGATATTCAGCTCGCCGCTTTCTGCGAGAATCTGAAGTGTCCTGATCCTGCCCCTTGAGCCGAGGAGCTCCTCGGCCTGGGTCCTACTTCTGCTCAACGCCCCTGAGCACCTCCCGTTCGAGATCATCAGCGGAGACCTTCCCCAGCGTTATGAGTTGGGTGCGACCCTGGCTGCCGGAATCAATCTTCGAGGTGATTATACCGGTTGCCTTGAGATTCTCTAGGTACTTCCAGAACTGAGTGTGGGCCCTCGGGACTTCGCCTCGCTCTTCGCAGGCTACTTTGTAGAGCTGCTCCACCTCGCCGGTGGTGGCGTGGGGTGCCGTACTGATCCTGAAGAACCTCGCGACGGCGAGGAGCGTGAGCCTCTCGTGGAGGCTGAGGTGATTCATCCCTTCCTTTTTCACCGGAGATAGGACGACAGCACTTACTTGCCTGACATGCTCCGGCCTCACCTGTGGGGCGCCATCCATCTCAGCCCTCTTCCCCGCCCCCCAGAGGAGATCGATGGCACACCTTGCGTCTCCGTTCTCAGAAGTGGCGAGCTCCGCTATGAATTCCACCACATCAAGAGGCACCGCACCCCTCCTAAAGGCGGCCTCGGCTCTAGCCGAGACGATGTCGGCGAGCTGCGGAGCTGAGTACTCGGGCATCTCGATAAGGTTCCTCTGGAGGCCACTCAGAGTGCTCCTGTCGAGTTTCTCGAAGACGCTACGGTTCTTCGTGATGAGTAGGAGGCTGAGGCGCCGCGGCGCATCCGGTTGAGCCTCGTGGACCCTGGTGAGCTGGTAGAGGGCATCACTCCCTTCCGTATCTATGAGGGCGTCCACCTCGTCAAGGCAGAGCAGAAGCTGCCCATTGTCCTCGCTGAGGAGTTGCATTAGGGTCTCCATGAGCTCGTTTGGCGCATAGCCACGCTCTGGGAACTCGGGTCGAAGCGTCTTCACGACCTTACGTAGGACCATAAAGAGGCTCCCTCGGAGTTCTCTACAGTTGACATGGATATACTCGACCCTGAGCCTCTTTCTCTTTGCCTCGTCTCTGAGCCATCTGCCGAAGACGCGGGCGAGCGCCGTCTTCCCCGAGCCTACATCACCCACTATGATGGCTCTCTGACTCATCTCGTAGGGCGCAGACATTATGAAGTCGTAACTCATCTTAAGGGAGCGTAGCTCCCCCTCGCGGTGGAGCAACTTCACCGGTATGTAGTTGATGTCGAGTACACCCTCGTCTACGATGAGTCTCTGGTCGCTCAAGGATTGTCTCCCCGTGAGGGGCTCCCCGGGTGCGGATTTATGCTTTACGTAGGTTCCAGCAGATCAACTGCGGAGAGGTGGGTGAAAGTGACGGCCTTTGAAACCTTTAAACAGCCCCCCAACCAATAGAGAAACGACCCCAGGATGCCCACCAACAGGAGACTCAACACGGGTAAAGTGTCCCAAGATGTTCTAAAGAGATGCATACTCAACAGGCTTGGCGTCTCCGATGATAGGGTCATTAGGGGTGCAGCCCTCGGGGAGGACGCATCCATAATAGACATGGGGGGCAAGGTCCTCGTCGCAAAGGCTAACCCGATCACGGGAGCAGACGACAATATTGGTAGGCTCGCAGTCCACGTTAACGCCAACGACGTAGCTGCTCGCGGCGCTAAGCCCCTTTGGTTCATGAATACCATCCTACTCCCAGACGGGACCACCGAGGCGAGGCTCGAGGAGATAATGGAGGAGATACATTGTGCCTGCACCGAGCTCGGTGTTCAGCTCATCGGGGGCCACACGGAATGCGTCGTAGGACTCGAGAAGCCAATTATTGCCGGCTTCATGATGGGGGAGGCCCCCAAGAACAGATACGTCACTACGAGCGGAGCACGTCCAGGTGACAGGGTAATCCTAACGAAGTCAGTGGGGTTAGAGGGGACAAGCATACTCGCCTCCGAACTCGAGGAGAGGCTCAAGCGCAGAATTGACCCTAAGACACTCCAGAGAGCACGCAGGATGATCGATGCCATAAGCGTTGTCCCGGAGGCGCTCAAGGCGGTGGAAGCAGGTGGGGTGCACTCTATGCACACACCTACCGAAGGCGGAATCCTCAATGGGCTCTACGAGATGACAGCTGCCGCTAAGGTTGGTATTAGCGTCGAGGAGAACCTGATACCTATTGCCCCGGAAACAGCTATCATTGCAGAGTCCCTCGGCGCAGATCCCTTAAAGCTCCTAAGCTCCGGTGCCCTCCTCATCGCTGTAGAATACGCGAGCGTCGATAAGGTCATTAGAGCACTTGAGGGGATAGGGGTCAAAACCTCTATCATAGGTGAGATCAAGGAGAGATCCGAAGGCAGGATACTGACGCGGATAGATGGTACTCAGAAGACGATAGACCCTATTAGGCAGGACGAATTGTTTAGGATACTTGGCGGCGTCTAGTCACTTCTCGCATGTAATGCCCATGATATCAGGATGGTACTCTGTCCCACGAAAGCCAACTGTTCTCAGCCGCCTCTGCACTCCCCTCTGGAGATCCACACCCCTATACTTAGATCTTGGCTCCCCCGTGTAGTGGAATAGCCTTCCATCCTCCGCCATGACTCGAAATAGTTTAGAGTAGAACTCCTCGCTGTATAGGGTACCCGCGTGGGTGAGCCGCGGGGGATCATGTATTACCCAGTCGAAGAACCCAGTGGGGAAAGCGTCGACTGTTTTGAAACTATCACCTAGAAGTAGGCTGATCTCGCCTCTGAAAAGGCAACTCGACCAAGGATTCATCTCAGCGACTCTGATCACAGGCGGTTCCCTCTCCACCGAGACAATGACCTCAGCTCCCCTAGTGAGAGCCCCAATGGCGGTATATCCTAACCCCATGCAGGTGTCAAGGACTTTGCCCTTCTTCAGTCCGAGTACTTTTAGTTTCTCCTCGGCATCCTTATCCGGGGTGATCTCCTTGGTCCTATGCATCCTAACTCCGTCAATCTCAAGGGTCGGTGCCCCCGCCGTGGGGACAAGTTTGTAGAACCTAGCCGATGACACGGCTACTTGATACATTGACTTGCCCTCAGGGAAGAAAACGGCGTTCTCCCTCTCCGTCACCTCCTCGAGGTCTTTTACCGAAACTATATGTCCAAGTAGATTGAAGGCGTCATCTTCAATGTAGACATCCGAAGTCGTGAGGCCGAGATCGACTGAGACCTTCCTCGCGCCTCTGATGATTTGCCTAGCAACTTCGGCGGTGATCATAGGGGGGATCGATCTCAATTGGGGTGACCCACAACGACTAAAGCGCAGAGCGATTAAATACCAGCGCCGTTAAAAATAATTCGAAATATTATTGACGTATAAAGTTAAAATCGACCTCTAAAAGACTAATCTTATCCATAGGTTTTGAACCAACCTTTCTGGTAACTACGTTTCTTAACCCTATGACGTGTCGCGCGCGCGAAAAAACTAGTTTGTATTATTCTTGTAGCTCAATCAGGCGTATGTAATCTTAACTCATTTTCCGAGCAGGGTATGTGTATCAATCGAAGAGGCCTTTCGGGTACCTCGCGCTGGTGCCGAGCCACTCCTCGATCCTGAGTAACTGGTTGTATTTCGCTGTCCTCTCACCCCGGGCTGGGGCTCCCGACTTGATCTGCCCGCAACCGATACCCACGGAGAGGTCCGCTACCCAAGGATCTTCTGTATCACCGCTGCGGTGAGAGGCCATTACGCCATACTTATTCTTCATGGCGAGATTTGCCGCTTCCCGCGCCTCGGTCAGTGTGCCTATTTGGTTAACCTTCCAGAGGATAGCGTTGCAGGCACCCATCTCTATGCCCTTCGCGAGCCTCTTAGGATTGGTGACAAAGAGGTCATCACCAACGACTTGTATTGGGAGAACTCTAGTAGCCTCGGCGAATCCTTCGTAATCCTCCTCTTGGAGAGGGTCCTCGATACTGATAATAGGGTACGCCGCAATGAGTTCCCTGTAATATTCGATAAGCTCGCCCGTTGTGTACTTTGCCACAGCGACTGTATAAACACCTTCCTTGTAGAAGGTGCTGGAGGCAATGTCAAGGCCTATCTTGACCTCACCCAGGTAATCAGTGTCCTGAATCGCCTTGTAGAGTATGTCTAGTGCTTCCTCTGGCGTCTTCAGGGGGGGCGCGAAGCCGCCTTCGTCGCCGACGTTGATGGAGCTCTTCCCATATGTCTTCTGAAGCTTTGTTTTGAGGGTTTGATAGACTTCGGCACCCATTTGGATGGCTTCGCGAAAACTCCTCGCTCCGATGGGCGCTATCATGAACTCTTGGAAATCGAGCTGGGTTCCTGCGTGCTTCCCGCCATTTATAACGTTGAAAAAAGGAATGGGAAGGAGGTTCGCCTTCTTGTCAATATATTCGTAAAGTCGGAGTCCATTGGATGCTGCGGCAGCACGGACACATGCGATGCTAACGCCAAGCATCGAGTTTCCTCCAAGCTTCGACTTGTTCTCCGTGCCGTCGAGTTCGATCATCATGTAATCTATATCCTCCTGGTGCCTAACGTCCATCCCCTTTATCTTGGGTTGGATCGTCTTAACGACAGTCTCGATTGCCTTGGTGACACCCTTTCCGCCGAATCGCTTTCCTCCGTCGCGGAGCTCCACCGCTTCGTATATGCCCGTCGAGGCCCCGCTGGGGATCGAAGCGGACCCCACTACACCGCCTTCTGTGACGATATCGACCTCAACAGTCGGGTTACCCCTGCTGTCCAAGATCTCCCTGGCCCTGACGCTGGTGACTGAATGGCGCATTTGATCACCTGCTAGATGGGGTTCTTGAAGCGGGTACTCCTAAAAATGTAGCGATCAGTGTCACTTTTCGCGGGCTTCGTTTATATAAGCAAGCAGGTCCTCGGCCTCGAAGGGCCATCCCGTGAGCTTGACGACGCCGTTAATGGCTATGGCTGGTACAGCCATCAGGTTCAGAGACATTCCCCGAGTGATGCCCTCCTCGGTATAGGTGTCCACGTCGATCAGCTTGATATCCTTGAGTCCTTCAATGATCTTGGTTAGTAAACTCTTTGCAGCGGGGCAGTAGGGGCAGACCGGATTGTGGAAGTATTCTATCTCAATCATGTTGTCCCCATCCGTTTCAGGTACTTCATCGCTGATAGGGCGGCTTTGGCACCATCCCCAGCGGCGGTGACGACCTGCCACCCTATGCAGCTGCAGTCCCCCGCTGCGTAGATACCTGGTAGATTTGTGTGCTGGCCTTTATCGACGATGACGCAGCCGCTCTCGTCGGCGTCAACGCCTGCCTCTACTAATATGTTTGACGTAGAGACATGCTCGAGCAATATGAAGACACCGTCAACATTGATCATCTCGACCTTGCCTCCGGTGAGCTTTATTTTCGTGACGAACTCGCTTCCAGCGATCTCAACGATGTCATAACCTTCTAGGACCTCGACTTTTGGGTTAGAGTGTAGGAGAGGTAGCTCAGCGTAGTTTTCGCTGAAACCCTTCTTGCCGGGGATTGCATAGACCTTGGAAACAGTGTCGGTGAGGAGTAGGGCATCGATGACGGCTTCGTGTCCTGAGCCTATGACTGCTACTATCTTGTCCTTGAAAAAGGGACCGTCGCATATGGCGCAGTAGCTGACTCCTCTTCCCTTGAACTCCATTTCACCGGGGACATTCAGCTGTTTCCTCTGTATCCCCGTGGCGATCACAACAGTTTTCCCCTGATGATACCCGCTACGGGTGGAAACTATCTTGTAGTCGCCGGCATCCGAGAGCCCAATCACGGTCTCGTGTTTGAACTCAACACCAAACCTCATCGTTTGTAGGTGGAAGAGCTTCATAAGTTCTGTACCAGGGAGTCCTTGAGGGAATCCTGGATAGTTCTCTATCATATGTGCCTCCAGGGCGCGGCCCCCGATCTTGTCATTGTGAAGTAATAATGTGCTATGGCCGTGCCGCGCCGTGTAGATGCCAGCTGTTAAACCAGCTGGGCCGGCACCTATTATGATAACGTCCCAGACCCGCTCCATCTAGACGCGCCGTAGATATGGAGGAGAAGTAGAAGAAAAAGAGTTTGATGTCGCCTACTCTTCGCTATATCCCCTGACTTTCTCCGCCATGCTGGCGAGGTGATCCTGAACGAGGCGGTTCAAAGTTCCTGCAGGGTACTTCCCATCATTGCCTGGTACGCCAGCCTTTACGCCTGTGAGGACTTCGATACCCTCGTCGATTGTGGAGACGGGGTATATATGGAACTTTCCGCTTTTTATCGCATCTACGACCTCCTGCTTCAACATAAGGTGTTTAATGTTGCTTGCTGGGATCACGACACCGTGCTCACCGTCAAGCCCCCTTGCCTTGCAGAGTTGGAAGTAACCCTCCAACTTCTCGTTAACGCCGCCTATGGCTTGTACTTCACCCTTCTGGTTTACAGAACCGGTGACAGCGAAGTGCTGTTTTATGGGTTTTCCGCTGAGGGCGCTTAAGATACCGTAAAGTTCTGTGCTAGATGCAGAGTCTCCCTCGACGCCGCTGTAGCTCTGCTCGAAAACCAGGCGGGCTGTGAGGCTTAGTGGAAATTCTTTAGCGTAACGGTCGTTGAGGAAACCACTGAGTATCTGGACGCCCTTTGTGTGGATGGGACCCCCCATCTGTGCCTCACGCTCAATATCGATTATCCCCTTCTTGCCGACGCCGACGCTAACGGTGATCCTACTTGGCTTGCCAAAGGCGAAGTCACCTAGGGCGAGAACGCTTAGGCCGTTTATCTGCCCGACCTTCTCCCCAGTCGTGTCTACGAGGATCGTTCCCTCCTCGATCATCTTCTCCATCTTCTGCTCGATGAGGTTACTCCTGTAGACTTTTTCCTCTAAGGCCTTCTCGATATGCTTCCCGGTTGTGTAATCGGCGCCCTCCTCCTCAGCGTAGTGAGCAGCTTCCCTGATGATGTCCGCAACCTGTGAGAACCAAGTAGAGAGCTTGCTCTGGTCCTCGGCGAGGCGGGAGCTATATTCGATCACCGCACAGATGCCCGATGAGTCTAGGTGTCTGAGCTTCTCCTTCTTACACAGAGAGCAGATGAAAGAGGCGTACATCCTGACGTTCTTCTCGTTCCTATCCATAGTAGTGTCGAAGTCTGCCTTAACCTTGAAGACCTCCTTGAAATCGCGGTCGTAGTGGTGGAGGGCATAGTAGAGGTCGGGGCTTCCGACGAGGATGATCTTGGTGTCGAAGGGAATAGGCTCCGGCGTCATAGTCTTCGTCGCAATGTAGCCAAGGCGCTGCGCGATGTCCTCGACAGAAAGCTTCCGACTGGTTATCGTCTTTTTAAGGCTGTCCCACGCGATCGCATCCATTAGAAGGTCCTCGACGGGGATGACGAGGAAGCCACCGTTGGCTTTGTGTGCGGAGCCGGCACGGATCATGGTGTAGTCGGTGAGGAGCGCCCCGAACCTAGCCTCCTTCTGGACTAAGCCAAAGAGGTGTGGCTGGGTTGGACTCATCTCGGTGATGACCGGCGCCCCCTTCAGCTCTGAGTTGTCAACAATCAGGTTGATCTTGTAGCTGCTCGTCGGGTCCGTGACTGTACCGGGCATCAGGAAGGGCAGTGCTGGTTGTTGCTGGGGTTGCCCGGAGGTTAAGATATTGGTGAGGTTTTCGAGGATATCATTCTTCACACTGTCGAGGAACTCCTTAACCTCTGAGATGTCGCCGTACTTTTCCAATAAGGCTTCGAGGAGATGATCCATCGCGAAGGTGGCGACTTCCTTGTTGAACTTGTCTACCGCTTCCTCTGATCCTTTATCGAGGTCCCGGAAATGACGGAAGGCGCTCCTGAATTCGTCCTGAAGGCTCTCCCTACGGAGCCTTATCTGTTCCCTAATTTTGGGAGGGAGCGAAGCGAACTGCTCTTCCGCTATAGGTTGTCCATTGATCACTGGAATGATGGCTATGCCTATCGGGCTCCTCTGGAGGATAAATCCGGCCTCGTTTGCCTTCTGATTGATCTCCTGCCAAAGCGTTGTCTTTTCGTCGTCGAACTTTTTCACAGTGCTGGCTCGCTTCTGGACGTAATCCTCGCTTTCGAACGCTTTCTGTAATTCCTTCTTCATATCTTCTGCGAATTTATCCATCTCGTCACGGAAGGCCTTGCCCTTCCCCGCGGGGAGCTTAAGGGCGTTCGGCTGCGTTGGATCCTTGAAGTTGTTGACGTAGCACCAGTCAGGTGGGACGGGCATTTCCTTCGCCTTAGCCTGGAGGAAGTTCACTATGGTGGTCTTCCGACCTGTACCTGACATACCAGAGACGTAGATATTGAAACCCCCGTCCCTCATCTTTAATCCAAATTGGAGAGCCTTAACTGCGCGGTCTTGGCCGATTATCTGTTGAAGTGGCTCAAGCTCAGCTGTGGAGGCACAGTCTCCTATCTCAGTTGTACACTTCTTCCTTGCTTTCTCATAATTTATTTCGATAACCATCCACCGTCGCCTTTTGATTAGTAGTGGGTGAGCTCAATATTTAAACTCGGTTCGGGTCAGATGAGCTTGGCGATGAGTTCCATGAAAGTGAGTCCCTCGCCGATCTTCAATGTATAGTCTCCGGGCCTCTCGGCGACGCTGAAGCACCATCCCTTATACTTGAACTTTCCAGCTAGAACGGCGTATCTGTGTGGATAGATCTTATGAATTTCGAGAAAAGCATTGAGTTTAGCGACCTGGTCGGACTTATAATAGGAGTATTTGAGTTGACTCTTTACTTCGAAGGCAACAATGGTGTAGGCTTTAACGGCGAAGACGTCTGGGAGGGGCTCGGTACTAGGGGCACTGACTGGGATCCTAACAGAGTTGAAACCCTGCTCCCTCATCATATGGACGAGTTCGCGCTCGGCGTCATAACCGCGCTTCTTCATGGCACGGACCTGTTTTCCGGTTAGGGTGCGTGTGAAGCGTTCGCGTCTCTTCTTAGGATTGGCAATGTCTCGTAGGGACAAGACTACTCGTCTTCCTGGTCTTCAGGGAGGGGTAGTTGACCGTTCTCAAGGGGTTCTAGGGCGAGTTTGAGGAGATCGCGGAACCATCCAGAGAAGGTTGTAGCGTTTGGATACTTCTGGTACATCCGTTTATGAGGGACCTTTGCGACTAGGCGGAGCTGGACCATCTTATTGACATAGAATTTTGCGCTGCTACGAGATATGTCGCAGACGCGGGCGAGGTCGCCGCTTGTAAAGACTGGGTCGAGGTTTTTATAGCCGAAGACAATCTTAGGTGGAACAGGTAGGGCTATTTCGAGTATCTCTACGAGTGACTCCTCCCTAGACATTCGGGTCACCAGATTGGGTTGAATTGGCCAACGTTCCATATAAGACGCGAGGGTATGACACATTAAACGTTGCGTACGCAGCTAAAAAGCACCATTAAGAAGAAGAGAAAAAACCGTGCGAATAGAGTATAATATTTTAAAACAGAGCATGAATTTATAAAATATCGTATAGATGTTACATACATGACATTAGATAATAGTGATGGAACAAAATCTGTAGCCCGTTTAGTCAGGGAGGCGATCCAGATGAGACCGAGCCTCCTTGATGCACTGAAGATGGGGATTGTGAACTACAGCGCTTTGGCTAGGATGCTTCAAGAGGAGATCGGGGAGGGGAGTACGGAGGCGGTGAAGGCCGCGGTGATACGAATAGCGGAAAACCTCTCAAAGGAGCGGAGGCTCCAGGAAGAGGAGGTAAGGGGCATCCTTAAGGAGTCGAAGGTACGCCTACAGGACAAGATCGCGGTACTAATTAGTCAGATCAAGTTAGATATCTCTTACCTCGTCACTGCCCATCTTACAGACAGCTACGTCTACATAGTCGACCAGACAGGCCTCGTGAAGGATCTGCCTAAGCAGGTACAAGTGATGAGCAACCTCGTCGCCCTCGTCCTCCTAAGTCCGGACCGTGTAGAGACCACTCCTGGCTTCGTCGCTTTCCTAACTCAACTCCTCGGTGGCCACGACATAAACATCATCGAATTCATCAGCTGCTTTACAAACACAATCATAGTTCTGGAGACGAAGGACGCCCTCAAAGCATTCAGCCTGCTTCAGAACTATATATAATCAAATTTAAGTAAACAATTCCAAATAAAACCATCCCCAAATTCAAATGACCAGATAACCTAATCCGTATACCCAAATGCCGAGAAAAGCTTGAAAACAGCTCAGAAAAATATGAGTCAGGAGGTACGTGCGACGATACTTCCCGTCCCAAAATTTATGGTCTTCTCTCTGAAACAGTAAAGCTTTTAGTCGGAGGCTACCAACTCATATTTGAGAATGGCGGAGATTTGTCCCGTCTGCGGACTCCCGAAGGACCTTTGTGTCTGTGAGGAGATGAGCCGGGAGCAGCAGCGGATCAGGATACGGTTAGAGAACCGCAAATGGAGTAAGACCTGGACCATCATCGATGGTATCGACTCGAAGGGTGACCAGCTCAAAAAGATAACAACACAGCTCAAGAACAAATGCGCCTGTGGTGGTACAGCAAAGGATGAACAGATAATGCTCATGGGAGACCACCGAGAGGTCGTCAAGGATATGCTGGTGGGTCTTGGCTTCCCCGAAGAGAATATCGAGGTCCAGTGACGAGGCATCCTCCCTGACTTTCGCGCGCGCGACGCGACGATAGCGAAAAGCATTAACGCGCGCGAGTTTTTATCGGGGCGCGTGCGCTTACAAGGCTTAAGTCGCGTTGGATAGTTAATACTTGAGGGGTTTGGCGGTGAAGAAGTTTCTATATGAGGAGATGAGCTGGCCTGAGGTCAGGGATGTCGCGGGTGAGGG
>Ga0315286_10004319_pt1 | contig 13632 bp, 11 predicted proteins | sample YL17G10_0_MG_FD_205038 | JGI IMG/M metagenome (GOLD analysis project Ga0315286, IMG submission 205038) | Sediment microbial communities from Yellowstone Lake, YNP, Wyoming, USA - YL17G10_0 | ecosystem: Environmental > Aquatic > Freshwater > Lake > Sediment | place: USA: Wyoming | collected... | reverse complement strand
TTTGATTGGTATAGGCAATCGCCAGTCCCCCGGTGTCGTGGTCCGCGGTCACAATCACCAGCGTCTCGGGGTTCCCGCTTGCAAATTTCATAATGGCGCCGACGGCTTGGTCCAGTTCCATCATCTCCTGAAGCACGCTGGCCACATCATTCCCGTGGGCGACCCAATCCACCTGCCCTCCTTCCACCATGAGGAAGAACCCCTCGGGATTTTTTTTGAGAATTTCCAAAGCTTTTTCTGTCATCTGGGTCAAGGTGGGAACCCCGGTCTGGTGCTGGGGCTGGCGATCGATGGCGCTGGGAAATCCGGATGCCGAAAAAAGACCGAGAGCTTTGGCGGTAGTTTGAGTGTCCAAGTTTTTTAATTGTTCCTCTGTGGAAACAAATTGATACCCTTTCATCCTCGCCTCGGCGATCAGATCGCGTTTGTCCTGTCTCCTGGAGCTTCCCCATCCTGCCGCCTTGGCAATCCCCTTAAGATCCGGATGCTCCTCCAACTTCATTCCTTCGGGAATGAAGTGCTGGGCCCCGCCGGAAAAAGCCACTTGAACATCTCCCCGCTCAATGAGCTGGGAAGCGATCTCGTTCTCCATATCCCGGTGCACTACGTGGGCATAAAAAGCGGCGGGGGTGGCATGGGTCATCCGCGTGTTGCTGATGACCCCGACGGATTTCTTTTCTTGAAGGGCTACGTCGGTGATGGTTTTCATGGCTCGGCCATCGTGATCTTTCCCTATGATTGCATCCCGCGTCTTGACCCCGGCCGCCAGAGCCGTGGCTGCGGATGCCGAATCGGTCGCTACGGTTCCATACTGGTAGGTCAGACAATAGCCGGTGTTGCCCGTCGCCATCATCCGTTCCATATTCAGGGGTTTCCCCGGGCCATTCATGAACAGATTATAGTAAACGGCCAAACCCACGGCCTGCGGCCCCATGCCGTCGCCGATGACCAGAATCACGTTCTTTGGCTCCGCGCCCTGTCCCAAGGAAAAAGGGATGAAAAGAAGCAAAAAAACGATTAAAAACCCGGATCCGATTTTCTTCATTTGATCCTACCTCTCTTTCGCTTTGGCAGAGCCTTGATGTTTGACCCATATTACCTCATTCGCGGGTGATTTCGCAATTGTCTCGATTTAAATAGGAGGGTTTCTTCTCGAGTGGCGTTTAATTCAAGGAACCCGTAAGGGCGATTCAGGAATCGCCCCTACGAAACCGGACAGAGATCTTTGGCGGTGGGAGCGCAATCTCCTTTTTTACTTTTCCCCCAGGGTCCCTTTGACCCATTCCAGGGTTACGCTTGCCACGAGGTAGTCGCGGTAGGCTCTTGCTAAGCTGCTTTTGGCGCGGGTCACGTTCAGCTGGGCATCATCGACCTCGAGCTGTGTCTTGACCCCGTATTCGAACCCCTTTTCCGCCATGGCCAGAAGGCGCTCGGCCTGCCGCACGGTTCCGGAGAGAGCCTGGACGATCTCTTCCGCTTCCCGGCAGAAACTGATCACATCCCTGACTTGGAGCGCAATGGAATCCAAGAGTTTGGCCTCATCGATCTTCAGGTTGGAAACATCGGTCTTGGCCTGAAGGACCTTTCCCTGGGTGCGCATGCCGTCGAAGAAGGGAAAGCTGAAAAACACCCCGGCCGTCCATGCTTGGCCCTCGCCATCGGCGCTTCCAAAATTCAAGGTCCCGTAATAAAGCTGTCTCCAACCCCAGCCCGCTTTGAAATCGATCCGAGGCAGGGTTCCCGCCTTGTAAATTTTCACCAGCTCTTCGTAGACCTGGATTCTCTTTCTCAAATCGGAAAGCTCCGGGCGTTTTTTCAAGGCGGTCTCCAGCGTCTCCTCATAATTCGCTCTCGGTTCCAAGGAAGTGACCAGCGTCCCGGCCGCATCGACCTCCTGCCCTTCGACCCCCAGAATAAATCTCAGCTTCTCCCGGGAGATCCGGATGAGATTTTCCGTCCGGATGACCTCCGGCCGGGCATTTTCGACGGCCACCTCCGCTGCCAGGACATCGTAATCCGTGGCCACCCCTGCGGCGAGCTTTCGCCGGGCTTCCCTTTGGGTCCGGGCCTTCTGTTCCAGGTTCTGTACCGCCAGAACATAGAGCTCCCTGGACAAAAGGACATCCTGGAAGGCAGCGGCCACATCCCGTAGAGCCGCCTGCTGATAGATCCGCAATTGATCCTCCGCTGTCTCCATCCCGATTTTGGCCGCCCGGATGGCTGCGCCGATTTTGCCAAACGTGTAGAGAGGCTGGGAAATCGTGATCTCGGCTCCGTGCAATTCCTGCTCAAACGGGAAGAGGCCTCGATAAAGGGCCTTTTGACTCTCGTCCCGACTGTGGCTGATATAGGCATTGACGGCAAACTGCGGGAGCGCGGCTGAACGCTCCTCGATGTACCGGCCCGTTACGGCGTTGCGGTATTCCTTGGCCTTGTGGATATCCTTGTTCTTCTCCAGAGCGATGCGCCAACACTCCTGAAGAGACAGAAGCCGGACTTGGGGTTGCTGCCCCCAGACCCATCCCGGCCAAGCCCCCCCGAGGAGACTCAGGGCAAATAGAAAAGAAAAGAATAAACCTATTTTGCGAACGGCGCGCGCTTCGAGCCTATTCATGCTTAGGCCTCCTTCTGTATTCCCCACCACCGGCGGATCCAGCCGCCGATATCATCGAGGACCGCGTAGACGACCGGAACAACCAGCAAAGTCAGCAAGGTGGAGGTAATCAATCCGCCGATAACCGCTCTGGCCATGGGGGCCCGCATCTCGGCCCCCTGCCCAAGGGCCAGGGCTAAGGGGAGCATTCCGAACATCATGGCCAGGGTGGTCATCAGGATCGGCCGCAGCCTTGTCCGCCCGGCAGTGATCAGGGCCTCCCGGCGGTCCATCCCCCGGGAGCGCAGGGTCTTCGTAAAATCCACCAGCAGGATGGCGTTCTTCGTGACCAAACCCATGAGCATGATGAGTCCGATGAGGGACATCATGTTGACGGTGTCGCGGGTCAGCAAGAGCATCCCGGCCATGCCCACAATCGAAAGCGGCAGGGAAAACATGATGGCCAGAGGATCGATGAAGGACTCGAACTGGGCCGCCAGGATGAGGTAAACCAGGATGATCGCCAGGACGAGCGCTTCGGCCATGTAGGCGAAGGACTCGGCCATGTCCTCGGCCTCGCCGGAGAAAACAATTTGGTACCCGGGATCCATGGCCAGGTGGCGGGCCGCCTCCTTCACCTTATCCACGGCCGTCCCGAGAGGAAGACCGTCGAGGTTGGCAGAGATCACCACCTGACGGGTCAGATCCTGCCGATCAATTTCCGAGGGGGTCGTGGCCATATTATAATGGACGATATTTCCTAAGGGAACCAGGACCGGAGGGCCGGACGGGCGCTGCCGGGCCAGACGAAGCTTTTCCACCTGGGAGGGGTCCTGGCGAAGCTTTTCGGGAAGCCGGACCCGGACCTCGACCGCATCTCCGTCCTCGTCTTCATAGGTGGTAACCGCCTGGCCGCCCACCAAGGCCCCTACGGCCCGGACGATGTCCCCGGTCATCAGACCGGCATCCACCGCCCTTTCCCGGTCCACCGTCAGACGGAACTCGGGAATGTCCTGCTCCAGGGTGACTTCCAGATCCACGATTCCCGGGATCTTATAAATCTCTTCTTTTAATTGGGCGGCATATTTTTTCAGAAGAGCGATATCCTCGCCGCGGACATTGACCATCAAAGGCTTCTCGTTGCCGACTTTCCCCACCTCCACGATGGCGGGAAGAAGCCCGGGAATTTTTTCGGTCCGCTCCCGGAGGTCCCGCTGAATTTCCTCCTGCTTGCGCTTTCGTTCCTTTCGTTCTTTGAGTTTAACAAAAACCCGGGCATCCCGAACGGTTCCGGTATCTCCGGCCCCGATGGTGGCATAGGTATGATGAATCTCGGGAATTCCTTTCAGCGCCGCCTCAACTGCGGCCAGGCGGTTCCGGGTTTCCTCGATAGAGGCATCCGGCGCGCTCTTGAAGTTCAGCTGAAATTCGCCCTGGTCGTAATTGGGGAAAAACTCGGTTTGAAGCATGGAGAAGGCCCCCAGCCCCCCGAAGAAGGCCGCCGTGGCAAGAAAGAGGACGGTCTTGCGGTGGTCGAGGGCCCAGCCGATCACGGTCCGGTAACCATCCGCCGTCCGGTCGAACCACCGATTGAAGCCGTCCAGGATTCGCGCCAAAAAGTTCCGTTTCCCGCGGCGTTCGATGTCCGGGTCTACCCAGCGCGAGGAGAGCATGGGGTCCAGGGTGAACGAGACAAAGAGCGAGACCATGACCGCAAAGGCGACGGTGATCCCGAACTGGAAGAAGAACCGCCCCACGATTCCCTTCATGAAAGCCACGGGAATAAACACCGCGACCACGGACAGGGTGGTCGCCAGCACGGCCAGCCCGATCTCGCTCGTCCCCTCCCGGGCCGCGGTAAAGTGGTCTTCTCCCCGCTCGAGATGGCGGACGATGTTTTCCCGCACCACGATGGCGTCATCGATCAGGAGGCCGATGGCTAAAGAAAGGGCCATCAACGTCAGCACGTTCAGGGTCATCCCCATGAAGTTCATGACCGTAAAGGCGGAAATGACGGAAATGGGCAGGGTCAAACCGGTGATGACCGTGGAGCGCCAGGAGTTGAGGAAGCAGAAGACGATGAGGATCGTCAGAATCCCCCCGAGGATCAACGTCTCCTGCACGTCCCGGACCGAATCCCGGATCATCAGGGAGGCGTCCCGGACCATCTCGATGGTGGTCCCGGAAGGAAGCTCCCTTTGCAGGCGTTCGATCTCCTTTTTCACCCGGTCAACCACCCCCACGGTATTCGCCCCGGATTGCTTAAGAATATCCAGCCCGATCGCCGGAATCCCGTTTACCAGCGCCAAGGATCTCTGCTCCTCGATCCCGTCCTGAATTTGCGCGACCTCGGCCAGGGGGATGGGCCGATCCCCGCGCCGGCCGATGATCATGGTTTTAAACTGGTCCACCGCATCGGGTTTTCCCGAAATCCGCAGGGGACTTTCCGAACCGCCCCGCTTCAGGCGGCCGAGGGGGGTGTTGACGTTCTCCGACTGCAACCCGGCGATGACTTCATCCACCCCCATTCCGAGGGCTTCCAGACGGGCCGGATCGATGTTGACGTTGACCTCCCGTTTCGACTGGCCCACCAGATCGATTTTGCCCACGCCCGAGAGGTTTTCAAAACGTCGTTTGATTTTCTTGTCCACCAGGGTGGTCAGATCCCGGGGCGAGAGAACCTCCGATCTTACGGCCAAGGAGACGATCGGCAGGGCCGCAAAATCCAACTTTTGAACGATGGGTTCTTCGATCCCCTGAGGCAGGGTCCCCCGGACGGCGCTGACTTTGGCTCGGACCTCCTGGACCACCTCATTGAGCTTAACTTCCAACTGAAACAGGATGACTACGTTGGAAAGGCTCTCCCGCGAGGTGGACATCACGTGTTTGACGCCGGAAATGGGGTTGACCGCCTCCTCGATGCGTTTGCTCACTTCCCGCTCGACGGTTTCGGGGGATGAACCGGGAAATTTCGTTACGATGGAGACCACGGGGATTTCCACGTCCGGGAACATGTCGATGGCCAGCTGGCGATAGGAAAAGATCCCCAGGGTTACCAGGGCCAGCATCATCACCGCGGCAAAGATCGGCCGTTTGATAGATAAATTCGAAAGAAACATCCTATTTTTCTCCGTTGACCCGGGTCACATTCACCTTATCCCCGTCTTTCACATTGAAACCTCCGCGGGTCACAACGAGCTCGCCGGCCTCTACCCCGTTGGTTACTTCCACCCGATCCCCGGAAAGAGCCCCCGTCCCAACCGTTCGGCGCCGGGCCGTATCTTCTTGGACCACGAACAGATCTGCCTTTTTTCCCGGCACATCCCAGGTCAACAAGGCCGCCCGCGGAACCTTGAGGACTCCCCTCCGCTCCCCGGTCTTGATTCTCCCCGTGACAAACAGGCCGCTCTTCAACTGTTCGTTCTTATTGTCCACCTCCGCCACGACCTTTAGGGATCGGTCCGCCTCGTTCACGATCGGATTGATAAACATGACTTTTCCCGAAAATGTCTTTCCCGGCAAAGCGTCCGTGGAAAAGGTGATGAGTTGGCCCGGACGCAGAGAGGCCATTTCCCCGGAAGGGACGGTCACGGTAAGGTCCAGAACGCGGTTGTCGACAATCCGGAACATGGATTTGGCCCCCATTTCTCCCACAAAATCCCCGACATTCACGTTTCTAAGGGAAACCATCCCATCCATGGGCGAACGAAGAAGGGTCTTGGTCAATCGGGTTTGCACCTGCTTGACCTCCTCTTCGGCTAACCGGATCTGGGCTTTGCCGGCCTCGAGCCGCGCCGCGGCCGCCAGTTTTTCCGTCCGGGCATCATCCAGGGCCTGCTGGGTGATCAACCCCTCTTCTTTCAATTTCACGGCCCGGTCATATTCCCGGTTGGCGCGATTTTCCCCGACTTCCATCTGCAGGAGATTGGCTTTGGCCACCTCCACGGCGGCCAGGGATCTTTGGACGGCCACCTCGATTTCCCGGGTGTCCAACTTGGCCAGAGGGTCTCCTTTCTTAACCTTCACCCATTCCGTGACATAAACATCCGTCACGATTCCCGTGTATTCCGAGCGCACGTCCGCCCCGAATTTGGCGGCAAGGGTCCCGATGACCTCGATCCCCTCAGTTACATCGGCAACGTTGACTTTGGTGCCCTCAACGGCCACCGGAGGTTTTCCCTTCGCTTTTTCGGGGGCTTTCTTTTCTTCTCCCACCGCCGAACAGCCTCCCACTGCAATCATCAGGATCAAAAACAAAAGCCGGATACCGTTATTTTTCACTTCTTCCCTCCCGCCGGTTTTTTCCCTTCGTTGCCAATCCCCTGGAAGATGAGGTTCAACACCCGGTCCAGCCCTTCCCTTCCCAGGCTCACTTCCGGATGACCTAATTCTATTTCTATGGCTACATTAATCGCCCCGATGATCACCCAGGTCATGTCTTCAGGGCTTTCATCCCGGAATTCTTTTCGGCGGATTCCCTCTATAACCAGTCCGCGGAGCGTTTCCTGATATTTGCGATGATAGATGTCGAAATCGAAAAAGGGCGCCCCCTGATGAGGCCCGTAGTAGATGGAATACATCAATCTCACGGTCTTGATTTCTTCAAGGAACAGACAAAAGGATTGATCGATGAACCGCCCCAACTTCTCCCGAGCGCTTCCTTTTTCCAAACGGACGGAATCGACCAAGCCATTGAACTTTACATAGGTCTCCCGCATGAGTTCCAGGAAGATGCCCTCCTTGTTATGGAAATAATAATAGAGGACCGGTTTGGTCACCCCGGCCGCTTTGACGATTTCCCGGACCGTGGTCGCGGCATATCCTTTGCTGTTAAACAGTTCTGCGGCCGCGCCCAGAAGCCTCTGGCGCGACCCAGGGGGAGATCCCCTCTTCTGAAGAACGATTTGGTCCATGGCGGCATCCGATCTGTTGAAGTTTATATACCTACCGGTAAGTATATTTAAATGGTCGGATTTTTGTCAATTAAAATTTAGGGGTTTTTCTTAGGAAGGATAGCGCCCGCATTTTTTGGAAGGTTTTCCTACTTCGGTTCTTCTCCCTCAAAAAAGGTGCGTTTGATCGTGTATCCGGTGAAGTTGTCGAGGCGAGGAGGACTAACGATTTCAAGGGCTTCCACATCGCCGAGATATTCGACGCCGTGCATGGTATTGGAAGGGACGATCCAAATATCGCCGCCTTTTAGCAAACGGGGGGGCTCTTTTCCCGTGGTGACCCGCGCTTCCCCTTTTTGGACCACAATGATTTGCTCAGCCTCATGGTAGTGGCGGGGAATGGTTCCGCCTCCCTGGACTTTGATTTCCGTGAGCATGATCCGTTCGGTGGAGAGAATCCGTATTTTAATTCCTTCAGAATTCGGTCGTCCGGCAAGATAGCTGACTGTCCTTTGGGGAAAATCTTCGAAGCGATGGTATGTGCCCATAGGGTATTCCTTTTTTAAAAAGCTGGGTTCTGGTTAGGGTTTCCGGCGGCCTCTGCGTGCCCTCGCGATTTGCCCCAATATTCCTTAGCTTCTCTTCACCTTCCAGTTGATCAGTACACGCTGAGGTAGGTTTCGACGACTTCCGGATTCTCGAGAAGCTTCTGGGGGGTGTCGTGGAAGCGGATTCGGCCGACTTGCAGAATATAGATCCGGTCGGCCACCTCGGAGGCAAGCTTGGCGTTCTGCTCGGCCAGAAGAACCGTAAGGCCAGTCTTCCGCAGGCCCTGGAGGGTCTGGGTAATCTCGCCAATGACGATGGGCGCAAGACCCATGGACGGTTCATCGAACATGCACAGTTCGGGATTGCTCATCAGCCCCGCGCCGATGGCGAGCATCTGCTGCTGCCCGCCGGAGAGGGTGCCACCCCATTGCCGGCGCCGATCGCGGAGGATCGGGAAAAGGCTGAACACGCGCTCCATGTTCTCGCGCACCCGCGCCGGGTCCTCCACCGTATAGGCTCCCATCAGGAGATTCTCTTCCACGGACATGTTCGGGAACAGGCCTCGGCCCTCGGGCGCCAGTGACAGGCCCGCCCGCACCCGTTCGAAGGATTCGACCCCAAGAAGGGAGCGGCCCTTCAGCTCGATAGAACCTTCTGATGGCTGCACGAGACCCGCGATCGCGCGGAGGAGGCTGCTTTTACCCGCACCGTTGGGACCGATGATGCCCACGATCTCTCCCCGTTCCACCTTGAGGGAAATGGCATCGAGGGCCAGAAACGGCCCATAGCGAATGGTAAGGTTAGCGACTTGTAACACGGATAGACCCCAAATAATGCCGGATGACGTTGGCGTCTTGCAGGATGGCAGCGGGCGCCCCATTGGCGATCATTTCGCCGCTCACCAGCACGACGACGCGGTCCGCCAGCTCCATAATCACCTTCATCGTGTGCTCAATCACGAAAAGGCCGCACTCGGACCGCAGCCCCTTTAGAAGTTGGATCATCTCGCGGATCTCCCCGGGGTTGAGCCCCCCCACGGGCTCGTCCAGCATGATGAGCTTCGGCCGGGAAATCAGCCGCATGGCGAGCTCCAGCCGCCGCTGTTCAAAGAGCGTAAGCGAGCCGGCCGTGGTTTCCTTTTTTTGCTTCAGGCTGAGTTTGGCGAGGAGATCGTCGGCCCCATCGAGGGGGTCGGAAAGTCCAAGGCGTCGGAAGTGGGGGAGGCCGGCCACGCGCAGGTTTTCGACCACAGGAAGCTGCGCGTAAACCCGCACAGCCTGGTAGGTCCGGATGAGCCCAGCCTGAGCGATGGCGTGGGGTTTTTTCCCCGTGATCTTTTTTCCAACCAGGGAGACCTCTCCGCCGTCCAGGGCAAGGTGGCCCGTAACGGCGTTGATGAAGGTCGTTTTGCCGCTGCCGTTGGGGCCGATCATCCCGAGCGTTTCACCCGGAGCCTGGTCGACGTTCAGATCCTTCAGGGCCCAAACGCCGCCAAAACTCTTGTTCAATCCCCGGGCATCCAAGATCTTGGTCATGACCGGGCCGCCTCCGATTTTCCCTGAACCGAGGAATTGGCCGCGGCTCGGGCGCGCCGATGGAACAGGATGGACCCGTAGACCCCGCGAGGCAAAAAGATGGTGGTGAAAACGATGAGGGAGCCATAGACGATGTCCTTGTAAAGGTAAAGCTCCTGCATGATATAGGGAATAGGCGCCAGGATGATCGTGCCGACGATCGGGCCCAGAATCGTTCCTTGGCCGCCGAAGCCCACGATCAGCCAGATGTTCATGCTGGTTAGCACATCGAAGCTGCGGGGCGAAACGAAGCCCATGTAGTGGGCATAAAATGCGCCCCCCACGCCCGCGAACAAGGAGCTGATGAAGAACGCCAGCACCCGATACCGGGTGACGCTGATCCCCAGGGCCTCCGTGAGGAGATCGTCCTCGCGGATGGCAACCAGGTATCTCCCCCAAGTGGACCGGGTCACACGATGGACCACGTAAACGGTAAGAAGGGCGGCGATCGCCAGCGCCTCCTCGAGCCAAACCCCGGCGAGGGGAAAGCTTTTGTCCCCGGGCAGGGGGATCATGGGGGGCGGGATCTGGGAAATCCCCGTGTCTCCCCCCGTGAACTGCGGGATATACACGAAGAGCATCGTTAAGGCCGTTTGGATTACAAGGCCGGAGAGCGTGAAGTAAAAACCCCGAAGCCGAAGCGATGGGAGGCCAAGGACCACACCCACCACGGCCGCCGCCAAGGCGCCTGCCGGCATGGCCAGCCAGAAGGACACATCGAATTTCATCACCAGGTTTGCGGTGGTGTAGGCCCCGATGCCGGCCAGGCCGGCATACATCAACGGCATCAGGCCCGTAAATCCCGAAAGCAGATTCATCCCCGAGGACCAGAGAATGTAAAGGTAGGTTACCCCAAGAATGAAGGCGTAGAACCGGTTTGCGGAAAAGAGAAAGGGCAGCGCCAGCGCCAGCAAAACCAAGCCAACCACCGCCGCCCGTCGATAAGCCATAGAGCGCATCCTATCGGGCGAACAACCCGCTCGGTTTGACGAGCAGGATGATCAGCATAACAATCAGGTATGAGAAGGAGGCAAGGGTCGGGCTTGCGAACAGGCTTACGATCGCCTGCGTGAAGCCGAATATCATGCCGATCACCACCGAACCCAGCACGCTCCCCGGCCCGCCCACGATCATGATGGCGAAGGCAATAATGGCCATGGTCCAGGCCATCGTCAGGTCGAAGCCGTAGGCCATCGCGAACAGTACCCCACCGGTGGTGATGACCAGCATCGCCAAAACGAAGGAGAAGCGATAGATCCGGCGCACATCCACGCCCCGCAGGATAGCAGCCTCGCGGTTCTGGAAGACCGCCCGTAGGGCCCGACCCACCCTATGCAGGCGGAGGAACAGGAACAGGCCCGCCAGCAGGCCCATGGCGACGAGCAGCACCAACAGGCGGGTGCGGGGAAAAGGAAAGGGGCCGAGCATGATGGCCCCGGGCCAGGCCGCCGGCAGACTGTATTGGTCGCTCCAGCGCCCATACGTTCCGGTGAAGACCCCCGCGAAAATTTGGGCCAGGCCTAAGGTCATAATAAAGTAAACGATATTGCGGTTGGGAACATTGTAAAAGGGGCGGATCAGGAACTTCTCCAGAACCAAGGAAAAAGGGATGGAACCCACGATCACGACAACCGCTCCTACAAAGGGCGGCAAACCCCAGCTGACCACCAGGCTCCACATCAGGAGGGCCGCCAACATAAAAAACTGGCCGTTGGCGGCGTTGGGGAACCAGATGGTCCCATACATGATCGTGACCCCGGCGGCTACCAGGCTGAAAATGGCTCCCACGATCAGCCCGGTGGTGATCACCGCCAAGCCGTTGAGTAAGATGCTCTCAAGGGTCATTTTGTTTCCCTATGGGGCAAGTTGGTAAACAGGAATGACCTCGGGGTCCCATTCAATGTAGAAGGCTTCCTTGGATTGGTACGTGTCCTTTCCGACTTCCTTCATCTGCAGGAAATACATGTACTCCTTGCGGGCGCCGTTTTTGTCAAATACCATGGGAATTCCGGTAGTAATTTCCTTGGTGTTTATGTTGCGCATGGCGTCCCGAAATTTTGTCCGGTCCACCGTGCCCGCTTTTTCCACCGCTTCTTTTATGAGATATACCGTCGCATAGCAGAAGTTCTCGATGTAGGCGGGGATATAGCCGGCGCGCTTGGTAAATTTGGTGATAAGCCCCTTGCCGTATTCGTTGAGACCGCCCAGGGAGTGGTCAAAGAAGGTCCCGTAATAGGATCCCACGCTCCGCGGTCCCCACCCGAGGATCATCTTCACCGCGCCGAAGGGGTGAATGATCTGTTCCGGTTTAATTCCCAGGTCCAAGATCTGATTCGTGAGGGTTACATCGAACGCCCCTCCGCCGCTGACAAAGACAAAGTCGGGGTTTTTGGATTTAACCTGGGCCGCCTGGACGGTGGCGTCGGTGGCATTCTGCGGGAAAATAATGTCCGTGGCGATCTTGATGCCGGAGCGCTCTGCCTGATACTTGATTCCGGCAACGATAGCCCGCTGCAGGGCGAAGTCGCTGTAAATGAGAGCGATGCTGGCTCCGGGCTTCATCTTCTCGATGAATTTCACCATGGCATAACCCCAGCCCACCGCGTCCGGCTCCACGCGGAAGGTCCACTGGGTTCCTGGACGAGTGAGACGAGGGAAGGCCGCCACCGGCACCACAAAGGGCACTTGGTTCTGCTCGGCGTACCCGTACACCGCCAAGGCGGTGTCCGAACTGGTGGGCCCGCTGAAGGTCAGAACTTTGTGCTGGGTGTCCAGCATTCGGGCGGCGCTGGCCGCCTGCGCGGGATCGGTGCGGTTGTCCATCGGGATAACCTGGATGGGCCGGCCGAGTACGCCTCCTTTGGCGTTGATCTCCTCCTCGGCGATCTGGGCGGCAGTAAGGCCGGTGGCGCCGAAAAATGACCACGTGCCTGAAAGTTCAGCGATCCAGCCGATTTTGATCGGTTCCCCCTTCGGCTGCGCTGCCGCAGGCGAGGAAAGCAGGAAAGCAAAGACCCCGATCGTAAAAAAGATAAAGAACGCCTGAAATGTGGCCTGTTTTAAATCGCGACGCAACATGGTCTGACCTCCTTAGTAAGTGTGTCGTCTTAATCTGGAAATATGCTAATGTATCCATCCTATAGGGTCAAGGAAAAACCCGTCGGCTGTTCTCCGAAAATGTCCGTCTCGCGGACTTGCTTTTCCAAGATTTTCGCTAAGAATGATCCGGGCTGGGTTTGTGAAGTTCAAAAGAATCGGGTTGCAAAACCACCGGAATCTTAAATTTTTCCTCCACCATGGAAATCCCGATTTCCCACCGGTAGCAAGAATGATTATTTTTTCTTCTGCGCAGCAATGTAAAGGGCGGCATCCAGCCCGGCGAAATACACCTGAATCCCCAGGCCCATGATCACCCCTTGGGCCGCGGGAGCAACAACCGAATGAAGGCCTCTTTCATAATGGTTGGAAAGGTGAATCTCCACATAGGGAATTTTTACGCCCTTGATCGTATCGCGGATGGAGTGGGCGGCATAAGTGAACCCGCCGGGGTTCATGACTAAAACATCCACTTTGTCGAAGTGTGCTTTGATGATCCGATCGATGCATTCTCCCTCAGAATTTGTGGAGAAGATTTCCAAATCGAATTTTTTCTTTTGGGCATACTCGACCAACATCTTGTCGAGCTCTGCCGCCGAAGTGGTCCCATAAATCTCGGGTTGGCGGATCCCGAGCAGGTTCATGTTGCTTCCATGAATCATCAAAATTTTTGGCATGGGTATCTCCTTTCTTTTAAATCTTTGATGGCTTCGTAAAAAGTCCATCTGCGGCGTTGCGCTGCAACCCTGCCCCGTTAGATAAGAATCGGGCTCTTGGGATTCAGGGATAACCCCCCTGATATTCGAAGAGGAACCCCCTTCTGAAAAAATATCTAACGGGGGGAATCGTTGCGGCACACCTGTAAGGGCGGTTCGCGAACCGCCCCAACTCATTAAATTTTTAGCGCCTTGCATCATGAGCTTTTTAA
>Ga0315286_10004318_pt1 | contig 13633 bp, 10 predicted proteins | sample YL17G10_0_MG_FD_205038 | JGI IMG/M metagenome (GOLD analysis project Ga0315286, IMG submission 205038) | Sediment microbial communities from Yellowstone Lake, YNP, Wyoming, USA - YL17G10_0 | ecosystem: Environmental > Aquatic > Freshwater > Lake > Sediment | place: USA: Wyoming | collected... | reverse complement strand
CTGGCTCCAGCAACTCCTCGCCACCTGGACCGGCGTCTGCATCACTTGCGGCCAACCCTTTCCCCGCCGGCCGCGGGATGATATAGTCTAACGGAGTAATACTAGATAACCTCCACATACCCCTCCCCCTCCCCCAACCACTCCCTCACTATCCTGAGAACCTCCTGCGCGGTCAGCTCCTTCCCTCGTAACCGCTCGATCAGCGCCGCCAGCTCCCTGCGCTGCGCCTTCGGCTGGCCGAGCTGTTGGCGAAGCCATCCAGTGACGTCGTCGGTGAGATGCGCGACGATGGCGTCGGGTGGAGTGCTCTCGCCGCATTCCAGCAGCTTGGCGACGGAGTTTCTCACCCCTCCATCTGTGAGCGAGGCCGTCCGCCGCCGCAGCATCTCGCTCTGTGATGCAAGCTCGCCCAGTTGCTCCTTCAGCAAGGCGCCGGCGCGCTGTTCCAGCTCCCCGCGGTCCGGCAGCTCCAGCTCCTGCCTGAACCCGACCCCGCAGAGCGCACAGCTCGTGCGCCCCTCCGGCAACGGGTCCCCGGCGAGACACCGCGCGCCCAGCGCCGCGCCGATCGCGGTCTCCAGGCTCTGCGCTTCGACTGCGCGCAGACCGGCCTGCCCAAGACGGCGGACAGCCTCCATCGTCGGCGACCGCCTCACTTCAGCAAGCGCCCCGAACCGCCCCGCGCCATGCACCCGCGCGTGCCACGCCAGATAGTGCCGCCGGTAGCTCTCCAGCCATCTGTGCGCGGCCGCCTTGACCTCATCCGCCGATCTGACGACGCGCTCGGGCGACCCCAGAGCGGCGAGGACAGCCTGCTGCTCGCGCTGGAGGAGGCCGTCCTCCGGCGTCAGCGCCACGCCCCCAACCAGCCGCCGCAGTCCCCCGATCAGCGCGAGCTCGCGCTCGAGGAACCGTTCGCACGCGCGCCAGTCAGCAAGCAGCGCGCACGTCTGCTGCGCGCCCCCCGGCAAGCGGTCGGTTGCCCCTGCGAGCTTGATGAGAGCCTCGCGAGACGCGAGCGACGCGTCAACCGCCCGCGCCAATGCCTCGGCGCGGCCGAGCGCCTCCCGCGCCCAGCCCCACTCCTCAACGGCCTGCCCCAACTCGACGGCGGCGCAGGTGATTGCCTCCGCCCACTCACCCGATCGGCCGACGAGGTTGCTCGCCCATCCGATGAAGAACGCCCACGCCCGCTCCTGCGCCGGAAGGTCCCACTCGTCTCCCGCCCGACCGGAGGCGGCCCGCCATAGGGCTCTGACTGCACTTGCGACCGCTCCCGTTAGCGGCAGGCCGCGCATCACATAGGGCAGGTTGTCGCCAAGGGGCGCCGCGATCTGGTCGAGCCGCACCGGCTGGAGGAAGGCGTCCAGCCCGACGAGATGGCCGGTCCGCAGCAGCGCGGCGATCAGCAGCTCGGACTGCTCCCGGGTGAGGCCCCACTCGCTCTTGGACAGCCGGCCCATCAGCTCGGCAACCGCGACTGTCTCGTCGGGCGCGATCTCATCTGCCCTCCGGTCCGGTGTACCCGCAAGCGCGGCCTGCACGAGATCCGCGTTCTGCAGCGTCAGCCGCGCTCGACGACCCTCCATCTCCACCAGCCCGAGCGGCGCGGCGAACGCGGTGAGGTGGGCCTCCAGCGTCGACGCGGGCGGGAGCGTCACTTCAGTTGGCCGGACGAACTGGTCAATGATCTGGTTTGTGTGCAGCCGCCCCGTAAGCGGTTGGAGCGGCGCGACAGAGGCACACCGCGGAAAGAGCTGCGCGAACGGCCCGGCGAAGATCTCTGTGAGCGTCGCCTCCCACTGGCCGAAGAGCGCCCACAACCGCGCCGGCTCGATCAACTCCCGCCCGTCCGCGGCTATCACCCGGCCTTCGTGGAAGGCGCTCTGGAGCAGCTGCCTCACCTCCCCCTCCGACGCCGCCCACCGCTCCCGTACCCGCTGCCGCAGCTCATCCCCTGCCCTGCGGAACAGCGTCCGGTCGGCCACCATCATGCTCAGCGCGGCGTGTTCGACTAGGTGCTCCCGCGCCGCCTCGCTCAGCGCCGCCGGCACCCACGCCGCAACCGCCGGCGCGAAGCGGCCCTGTACGCCCTCGCATGCTGCACGCCAAGCGCCTTCTTGCTCTTCTGGTTTCGCAAGCGGTGATGCGATGAGGAGACACCCATCCTCGCGCGAGAGTGGCTGATCGAGCGCCGCCACCTGGTTTGCGAGCTCGCCTACGTCCAGCTCGCACAGGTCCGCGCAACTGGCGTGCACGAGCCGCCGCGAGTTGAGCCACCTGATGGCGACTGTCCCCGGCTCGGCGAGCGAGGCGATGGGAAACCCCGGCTCGCGACAGGCCGCCAACGCCGCCCGCAGCACCCGTGAGTCACCCGCCCCCAGCTCCGCCGTCAGCTCGCCCAGCCGCTCCCTTAGCCGCTCCGCCGCGCTCGACGACACCTCGACGAAGTACTCGTCGCCGTCCTCCCTGCTGGTGCGCTCGACATAGCCGCCGCGCAGGTAGAACGCCTGCAGCAGCGCCCGAAGCTCTTCCCCGTCCTGCCAGAGAGATGCGTTCTCGCACCCGACCAGGCTCGCCCGCACCATCTGCTCAGTCCAGCGCAGCTCGCCCACTCCGAGAAGGCACAGTGTCTTCATCACTGCCGCAAGCGCGGCCTCCGAGCCGCGAGCGATGCGAGTGGCGTTGGCCATCACTGCCTCGTACGCGTCCAGGTGCTTTCGCCCGGCGACGCTCATCGCCAGTTCGTCCCGGAAGATGTCGAAGACCACATCGGGCGTGACGAGACGATCCGCGGGAAGGCTGAGCCAACCACGCTCCTGCGCCGTCTCCTGGAGGAGCTTGGCGACGCTGCGGGTCCGAGACAGAGACGTCTCCGCGGCGCGGCGGAGAGCCCTCAAGCACAGAGGATTCAGAGGATACGACGCGAGCAGCTCCGCGGGTGAGAGCAACTCCTCGCCGGCGCGGTCGGCATAGCCCGCGCAGAGCTGCGCCATCGCCGCGTTGAACGCCTCCCGATCCCTCCGCGGCGCGACCTTGTGCTGCATCACCCACTCGATGCTCGACAGGTCGAGCGTGAAGCCCGCGCGGAATCGGTCCCGCAACTGCCTGAGCGTGCGGCGGTCAATGTCGCCGACATCGTCGAAGCCGCGCTGGGTCGCACAGATCAGCCAGCAGCGCGCGGTCGCAGTTCTCTGCGCCAGCCACTGAAGGAAGGAGGCGTCGGCATTCAGCCCGCGCCGATCCTTGCCCGCCAGGAACAGACCCAACTCATCCAGTATCACGACCACGCCGTCGAGTGCCGCGGCCTGCAGCGCGCGCTGAAGCTCCCCCCATGCCTCCACCCGTGACCGCCGCCAGTCGAGCGGGAACTGCGAGGCCTCGATGAAGTCAAGCGCAACCGCCGCCGCCCTCCCCGGGTCGGCTGCGCGCAGTTCTCCCCACCCGTAGGGCGGGAGCCTTAGGTCCTGCCCAGCCGCCTCCGCCGCTCCCAGCGCTGCGCGGTCCAGCTCCGCCCCCGCTTGCGGTACGACATACCGCTCGACCAGCTCGAGCAGATGCGACTCCTCGGTCAGCGCCACTCGCAAGCCGTGCCTGCGCGCGAGCTCTTCCTCGATCCGCGAAAGCACGATGTGCTCCAGCGGATGGGTCTGCACCGGATACTCGTCCAGCGCGATTGCTGCCACCAGCCGCGGCCGGAAGCGGTCGGAGATCTCCAGATACTGAGGATGAGTCGCCAGGAAGGCCGGCCATGCCGCCTCCGGGTGGCCGCACAGAAGAGTTAGGACTGCCAGCAGATGGGACTTGCCGGTGCCGTAGACGCCCTGTAGGTGGAACGCGTCGCCCAGCGCCTGCTGCCTCGCGAGGCCAGCGATGATGACGTCGAATGCCGCCCGGGTATCCGCGTCATCGAGGCAGTAGCTCGTGAGCAGATCCGAGAGGTCGCCGGCTGCCAGGTCAGCTCTTATCCGTTCGAGATCGGTCAGTGATACAACCGGCAAGGCAGCGGAGATGGAGATTAGATCGCCGACGCAAGCGGCGCTAGGTTGGTCGGGCACGTCGCTAACCCCTCTCAACAGACGTGTGTCAGCGGACTGCTCTATCCCCGTTCCCCCCGCAGCAAGGTAGCTCCTGCCAGTACCATCATCCGCGTGGCGCGTCGTCCCCAGCCTCCACCCTCCTCCTGAACGCCTCCCTCAGCCGCTTCGTGATCGGGCCGGCCTTGCCGTCCGCCACCGGCGCGCCGTCCAGCAGGATGATCGGGCACACCTCCGGCGTGGTGCTGGCGAGGAAGATCTCGTCCGCCCGGCGGAACTGCTCCAGCGGGCAGTGCTCCTCTACCAGCGGCAGACCCTCGTGCTCGCAGATCTCGACCACGATCCCCCGGCTTACGCTCGGCAGGATCTCCGGCCCCTGCGGCATCGTGCACACCTTCCCATCACGCACCCAGAACACGCTGGTAGACGAGCCCTCTGTCACATAGCCGTCCGGGTGAACGAGAATCGCCTCGTAGGCCTCCGCCTGGTGCGCCTTCGTCTTGGCGAGGATGTTGGGGAGCAGGTTCGTTGACTTGACGTCACACCGCCGCCAGCGCAGGTCGGGCGCGGTGATCGCAGTCATGCCCTTTGGGTCAACCTCCGCCACGCTCCTGGCGATGTCGCGCACGGTGATTAGCACCGTCGGCTTCATCCCCGGCGTGTAGTGGTGCGCCCGCGGGGCGACCCCCCGGGTGATCTGAAGGTAGATGAGAGCATCCGGCAGCTCGCTCGCCGCATAGGTCTCCCGGATCGCCGCCCCGATCGCCCCAACGTCCACCTCCCCCATATCCACCTCGGCCAGACTCCGCGCCAGTCGCCGCATGTGCCGCTCGAAGCACCACAGCCGCCCCTTGTAGCTCCTGACGACCTCATACACCGCGTCGCCGAACAGGAAGCCGCGGTCATTGACCGAGATCACAGCGTCCGAGGGCGAGACCAGCGCCCCATTCAGGTAGATCAGTTCTGGCACCAAACTCCTCTCAACCCCTGAGAGTTGGCGGCGGCGCTAGGTAGCTCCTGCCAGCGACTCCTCATTTCGGCCGCCCGTCTTTGGCGGCGATCCCCCCAGAATCGGTCTTGACAGATTGCGGGAACTGCGCTAACCTGGATTGTCTATATTGTCTATCGGCATACTAGAGTATAGCCGCCTGGTCGGCGGCAAGCAAGGAACGTCATGATCGAATCTACAGTCGAGCAGGTAGAGTCAGAGCTGGAAGCCCTCTCCTCCGATCAGGTGCTGAAATGGGCCGCAGACAGGTTCGGGAACCGGGTCGCGTTGGCCTGCAGCTTCGGAGCCGAGGACGTGGTGCTGGTGGATCTGCTGTGCGGGGTCGTTGATCGGCCCCGGGTGTTCGCCATTGATACCGGGCGGCTGCACGGGGCGACCTACGAGGTGGCAGAGCGGCTCCGGGAGCGCTACGGCCTCACTATCGAGTCCTACTTCCCGGATCGCCAGGCGGTCGAGCAGTTGGAGCGCGAGCACGGCTTCTTCTCTTTTCGCCAGAGCCTTGCGGCGCGGCACGCCTGCTGCCAAGTCCGCAAGGTCGAGCCCCTGGGGAGGGCGCTGAGCGACCTCGACGCCTGGATCACGGGCCTCCGCCGCGAGCAGAGCGTCACCCGCACCGCAGTGCAGCTCATCGAGCGCGATGATGCCCATGGGGGTATCTACAAGCTGAACCCGCTTGCGAATTGGACCAGCGATGATGTTTGGGAGTACATCGGCCGGCACAACATCCCCTACAACCGGCTTCACGATGAGGGCTATCCCAGCATCGGCTGCGAGCCATGCACCCGCGCGGTGAAGCCCGGCGAGCACCCTCGCGCGGGGCGCTGGTGGTGGGAGTCCCCGGAGCACAAGGAGTGCGGTCTGCACATCGCGAGCCCCGCACAGGCGGGATAGGAGGCCGATAGTGGGCGAAACCACCAACACTGCAATCCGTCCGTCGGGCGCGGTCTCGCTCGCGCCGATCACGCCGCCGGAGTTCACGCGGCCGGAGGTCGCCGAGGTGCTCGTGGCCGCCGGGAGATCACGATGAAGAGCAAGGAACACAAGCAAACCAGTGACAGCGCTGCCGCCACCCAGGCGCGCGCCGAGAATCTGAAGGCCGGCGGGTTCATCCCCCAGCGACAGAAATCGAAGATCACCGTGCGCTGCAAGGCGCCGGGCGGCCGCCTGACATCGGACCGGCTTGAGCGCATCGCCGAGGTCGCGCGCAAGTACGGCAACGGATTGGTCCACCTTAGCGTCCGCCAGTCGCCTGAGATCCTGTACGTGGACCTGAGCGACCTGGACGTGGTCGTGCGGGAGCTTGCTGAGGCCGGACAGGAGATCGCCTCGTGCGGCAAGCGCGTCCGCGTGACCACCGCCTGCGGAGGATGTGAGTACAACCCGAATGGCTGGGTAGACAGCCAGTTGCTGGCTGCCGAGACAACCGATCGCTTCTTCGGCCAGGAGACGCCGCACAAGTTCAAGACCTGCTTCTCCGGCTGTGTCATAGACTGCCCCGGGGCGCGCGACGCCGACTTGGGCTTCCAGGGCATGGTGGAGCCGGAGCTGGTCCCAGACAAGTGCACGGGCTGCCAGCTATGCGCCCGCACTTGCCGTGATGACGCGCTGCGCATGGCCGACGACCGATTGCCGGTGCGAGACGCCGACCGGTGCATCTCCTGCGGGGACTGCATCAGAGTCTGTCCGTTCGACGCCATGGTCCCCAGGCGGGTCGGGCACGCGGTGTACGCTGGAGGCAAGCACGGCCGGCATCCTCACGCCGCCTACCCGGTCGCCTCCTTCGTCTCCGACGAGCAAGTGCCGGCCGTGGTCGGCGCCACCCTGGACTGGTATCGGGAGCACGGCCAGCGCGGAGAGCGCATCGGCGAGACGCTCGATCGAGCAGGTATTGACAGCTACCGCCGCGCGCTGAAGCCGGCAGTAGGTGAGGCATTGCTGGCTCAAGCCGATCTGCGGAAGCAGAAGTGGAGCCGCCTCTTCTGCCGCGGTATCGCTGACGCCTTCCCTCCTTATGGCGATGTCTGACCCAGCACGGGAGAAAGCAATGGAGCCGGAAACATCCATAGAGCAGGAGCAGGCTCCTGCCCAACAGCTAGACCTGCGGGGGACCCCCTGCCCGCTCAACTGGGTGAAGACCAAGCTGCGCCTGGAGGACATGGGTGTGGGCGAGTTGCTGGAGGTGTTTCTCGACGACGGCGACGCCATCCGTAACGTCTCCCGCAGCGTGAAGCTGGAGGGGCACAGGATTGTCGCAGTGTCGCCTGTCGGGGCCGACTTCCGAGTGGTGATCGAGCGAGCATAGCGCCCCCCGGGCGCCCTTCTCCCACTCGCTCGGTATCCGGCGCCGGGGGCGCGGCCCGACGCGCAGTTGCTTGACAGCACTCCTATGGGAGTGTACACTGGTTTTTACACTCCCATAGGAGTGCGGACAAAGGAGGTCGGCATGAGATCTGGTCTCTCCCGGGCCGGCACTGCTCTCACCCTTGGCCTAGTCCTAGCGTGCCTGACTGCGTCTCTCTTCACCGTCCATGCCTTCGCGGCCCGACGCGCGGAGAAGAAGGGCACCATCCGCGTCTCCGGCGCCTGGGCGCTCTACCCCATGATGGTGAAGTGGGCGGAGGAGTACCAGAAGCTCAACCCCGGCGTGCGGGTGGACGTATCGGCCGGGGGCGCCGGCAAGGGCGCGACCGACGCGCTGGGCGGGCTGGTGGACATCGGCATGATCTCCCGCGACGTCCGGCCCGAAGAGGAGCAGCGGGGCGGCTTCTGGGTGTCGGTGGTCAAGGACGCGGTCCTGCCCACCGCCAACGCGGCCAATCCTGTCGCCAAGGAGCTGATGAAGCGCGGCGTCAAGCGTGAGACGTTCGTCGCGCTTTGGGTCCAGGGCAAGCAGATGACCTGGGGGCAGGTCGGCGGCGGGAAGTCACGCGACCAGGCCCGCGTCTACACCCGCTCCGACGCCTGCGGCGCGGGCGAGACCTGGGCGAAGTATCTGGGCAAGGACCAGGAGGACCTCCAGGGCACCGCCGTCTACGGCGACCCGGGGATCGCCGAGGCAGTGCAGCGAGATAGGCTCGGCATCGGCTACAACAACCTCAACTATGCCTATGACGCCTCGACCGGCAGGCCCGTGAAGGGTCTGATGGTCGTCCCCATAGACATCAACGGGGACGGGAAGCTCAGCAAAGGCGAGAGCTGCTACGCCACCCGACAGAGCGTGAAGAAGGCCATTGCCACGGGCATCTTTCCATCGCCCCCCGCCCGCGACCTGAACCTCCTGACCAAGGGGAAGCCCACCGGCCTCACCCGCGATCTCCTGCTCTGGATCCTGCGCGACGGCCAGAAGTACGTGGACGAGGCCGGCTACATCGAGCTGCCTCGCCAGCGCATCGCGGCATCTGTCAAGAAGATAGGCTAGCGGGAGGCGCGATGTCCCGCGAGGTGCGAGACCGGCTGGCAGCTGGCCTCACGGCGGTTGCCGCGATCCTCTGCTTGGCGCTCGCCTTCGGCATCGCCGTGGCGCTGCTCGCCAAGTCACGGCCCGTGCTGGCGTCCACCCCGGTCGCGCGCCTGCTGCTGTCTTCCTCCTGGCACCCGATGAAGCGGGAGTTCGGCCTCTATCCCTTCATCATCGGCACGTTCTGGGTCAGCGGCCTGGCGATGGCCATCGCCATCCCGATCTGCCTGCTCACCGCCGTCTACATCTCCGAGTATTCACACCGGCGCCTTCGCTCGATGGCCAAGCCCTTGCTCGATCTGCTGGCAGGCATTCCGCCGGTTGTCTTCGGCCTCTGGGGCGTGCTCGCCATCGTCCCCCTGGTGTCGAAGCTCGCCGAGCGCTTTGGCTCCTTCAGCACCGGCTACAGCGTGCTCGCGGGCGGCATCGTGCTTGCCATCATGATCTTCCCCATCGTCATCTCGGTCACCGAGGAGGTGTTGCGCAAGGTCCCGGTTGAGGCGCGGGCGGCGTCTCTCGCTCTCGGCGCCACCCGGTGGCAGACGACCAAGCACGTGCTCCTCAGGGCCGCTCTGCCGGGCGTGTTCGCCGCCGTCGTGCTCGGCTTCTCCCGCGCCTTCGGCGAGACCATGGCCGTGCTGATGGTCGTCGGCAACGTCCCCGCCATCCCTCACTCGCTCTTCGATCCGGCCTACCCGCTCCCCGCGCTCATCGCCAACAACTACGGCGAGATGATGAGCATCCCGCTCTACGACTCCGCGCTCATGTTCGTGGCGCTGGTACTGCTGGTACTGGTGCTGCTGTTCAACGTCTGCGCGACGCTCGTGCTCCGCGGTGTCGAGCGGAGGTTGGCGTAGATGGCCGCGCGGCGATTCGAGGAAGCGGTCTTCAGAGCGCTGATGGTGCTCGCGACGCTGATCGTGGCGGCGAGCCTCCTTGGCGTGCTGGCGGTTGTGCTCATCAAAGGGCTCCCGGCGCTGACTCTCGACATGGTGACCAAGACCCCGAAGGGAGGTTACTACCTCGGCAAGGAAGGCGGCGTCCTCAATGCGATCCTCGGTTCGCTCTGCCTTGGCATCGGCGCCACCGCCGCCGCGCTCGTGCTCAGCCTGCCCATCGTCTTCTACCTCCAAGACGAGTATGGCGGCCGCTCGCGGCTGGCGGGCGCGGCGCGCCTGTCGCTCGACGTCCTCTGGGGGATACCATCCATCGTCTACGGCGCCTTCGGCTTCGCCGTCATGCTCTACTTCGGGCTGCGAGCATCCCTGCTCGGCGGCATCATCGCACTCACCCTGGTGGAGCTGCCGATCATGGCGAGGGCGATGCACGAGGTCGTCCGGATGGTGCCGGCCGAACTCAAGGAGGCATCCTACGCACTCGGCGCCACCAGGCTGGAGACGGGGATGAAGGTCGTCTTGCGGCACGCGCTGCCCGGCATCATAACCGCAATCCTCCTCGCCTTCGGGCGCGGTATCGGCGACGCCGCATCGGTGCTCTTCACCGCAGGCTACACCGACTACCTTCCCTCGTCGCTCACCGAGCCGGTAGCATCCCTGCCTCTCGCTGTCTTCTTCCAGATCGGTACCCCCTTCCCCCAGGTGCAGCAGCGCGCCTATGCCTCAGGCGCCATCCTCCTCGCCATCGTCTTGCTGCTCAGCGTCATCTGCCGCCTGCTGGCGAGGAAGTCGGAGGCTCACCTCTTACGGTGATGATGGGAAGACGCTTCCATGCCACACATTAGCATCCGCGACCTGAACGTATCATACGATGGGCACTCTGCCCTGAGGGGCGTCAGTGTGGACATCCCCGATCGCCAGATCACCGCCATCATCGGCCCCTCTGGCTGCGGCAAGACCACCCTCCTGCGCTGCTGCAACCGTCTCATAGACCTGACCGAGGGCGCCAAAGTGGACGGCTCGGTGCTCATTGACGGCGTCAACATCTTCGACCCATCGGTGGACATCATCGCCCTGAGGAAGAAGACCGGCTACCTCGCCCAGCGGCCCTATCCGCTGCCCATGTCCATCTACGACAATGTCGCCTACGGCCCGCGAATCCACGGCCTCAAGGACCGCCGCCAGCTCGACCAGATCGTCGAGCATTGCCTCCGCGCCACCAGCCTCTGGAGCGAGGTGAAGGATCGCCTGCGCTCCCCCGCAGCAAAGCTCTCGGTCGGGCAGCAGCAGCGCCTCTGCCTCGCCCGCGCCCTGGCGGTCGAGCCGGAAGTGCTGCTAGGGGATGAGCCCACCTCCGCCCTCGACCCGATCTCCGCGCAGCAGGTCGAGAAGCGGCTGGTGGAGCTGAAGGCCGAGTACACTATCGTCCTCGTCACCCACATCCTCCGCCAGGCGAAGCGGCTCGCCGACTACGTCGTGTTCCTTTACCTCGGTGAGCTGGTCGAGCACGGCCCCGCCGGCGATGTCTTCCAGAACCCGCGGGACGCGAGAACGAAGGCGTATCTCGGCGGCGAGGTGAGCTAGGCCGGCAGCGCGCCAGCCGGAGATGCTGTATAATCCCGGCAACGTGACCTCAGCATACGAGCGAGTTGAGGCCCTTGTCAGGGCGCTGCTCACCGAGCCCCAGCGCGCCCGGCGCGTCTACCCCGTTGCGCTCCTGCTGTTCACCCTCGTCGTGTGGTTCCCGGCGTTCTTCACCGGGCTAGATCTCGCCAGCCCGGACGACTTCTACCACACCACCCAGGCCGCCCTCCATCACACGCCAGGCGACATCGCCGACTGGTTCACGCGAGGGTATTGGGCCTACACCCACTTCGAGTACCGGCCGCTCACACGCCTCTCACTGCTGGCAGACTGGCTAATCTTCGGGCCCCGGCCGTGGGGCTTCCATCTCGTCAACGTGCTGCTCCACTTCGGGTGCGCTTTCTTGCTCGCCGCAATTCTGGCGAGGGCTGGCGCGCCCATCTGGGGAGGTCGCCTGTCCGGAGCCGTTGCCGCCGTCCTCCCTCCCGGCCAGATGGCCGTCTCCTGGATCAACGGCCGGCAGGACCTGCTCTGTGGGTTGTTCCTGCTCGCCGCGCTCTGCCTGTTCCTCGACTGGCTCGCGGGCAAGTCATGGGCACGTCTGCTAGGCGCGGCGGCGTGTTCGCTTCTCTCCGCGCTCGCCAAGGAGCCGGGCGCGGTCGCGCCGGCGCTGTTCCTGGCCGCGACCTTCATCGTCCCGACGCGCAGATCAACCCTCCAGCGCATCGCCGCGGCAGCGATTACGGCGCTCCCCCTTGTGCCATACTTCGTGCTCCGGCTCCGGGCCTGGCCCATGAGCGACTATGCCGCACAAAACGCGCTTCAGCTTCGGCCCCTCAGTGTCAGCGTCTCCTGGCTCTTCAGCGATGTGCTCCTCCCGCGCCCAAACGAACTTGCCACGACTTGGCGCAATCAGGGATGGGTCCTCGCCTTCTCCCCCCGCTTCCCGCGGCTGCTGTTGGAGCAGCTCGCCTTCTGGGCCGGCCTCGTCATCCTCCTCAAGCGCCAGCCACGGATACTCGCGCTCGGCGTTGCATGGAAGGTGCTGCTCTATCTGCCGGTGCACAACCTATACTGGAACCCCGCCTTCAGCCACTACCGCTACCTCCCCCACCTCGGCACCGCGGGACTGGTAGGCGTGGCGGCATGGGAGCTGTCTGGCTGGGCCGCCGGCAGGATACACCGGTGGGGCCGACCACTGCTGAGATGGTCAGTGATCGCGCTAGCTCTGGCGCTTCTGCTTCGCTACTACACCGGGCAGCTCGAGTTCCGCTGGCCGTCGTGGTCGCTCATCGCGCAGGGTGGCCCCAAGCCCCCCGCCGCCTTCGGCCGCAGCCTCACCGGCCCCGGCGCGCCGCGGCTCGACGAGTCAGCGATCTATCCGCCGGGGGAGCGGGCGCGAGGCCGTTTGCCCGTGCGTCACCTCCCACCAAACGGGCACCCCTCCCCCATGCACTCCCGGTTCAGCGCCATCTGATCGCATGAAGGCACCGCCTCGTACGCGAGCGCGTGCGGAAGATACTGTGCCGATAGCTCGCACCCCAGCTTGATCGCCAGCAGACTCTCCCGCCGGCAACACCTTGGCTTGCCGTACTTCCCCATCTCCGCCAGTATCTGGCTTACCACCGTCTGCACGATCCCGCGCGGCTCGTGCGAGAGCGGCGTCGCCCGCAGAATCGAGGCATAGGCGATGCCGATGCCGAGCGCGGCCGCGCACCCGCCCCAGTAGGCGCACGTTCCCCCCGGCAGACCAGCGCCGCGCTCGATCGCCGCCTCGATGCGCGGCTGCGGCAGCTCACCGAAGCGATTGCGATAGGCCGTCAGGAATGCCGCCGGCACCAGCGCGTGGTGCTCCGGCCCGTGCAGCGGGAACAGGTGTGACTGCCGCATCTCGGTGAAGATCGCCAGCGGATCCGTAGCCGTCGTGTTGCGGCAGTAGCTCTTGATGAACCCGAGATGGTCGCTCGCATGACACTGGTCGCAGACAAAGTGCCCCCCCTCGCAGCGCGCGTTGGCCGCCTTTGCCAGCCCGCAGTAGTGGCACTTCAGCTCGGTTTCCTGATCGAGGTAGACCAACGGTGCGCCGCACACCATGCAGTCTCTCGCGTATCGCACGCCTGGACTGGGGGCGGGGTCCGCCTGCCCCGAGTCCACCCGAGGGGTGAACCCCGCCAACGCAGGCTTCACAAAGCCTGCGCCCAGTTCCGACGGCGCGTACGCCCGCACCGTCACGGTATCGAACCCTATCTCGTCCACCGTCCGCCACTCGTTCTTGCTCAGCACCTCGACGCCGCCAAACCCCAGCTTGCGCAGCGTCCCCAGCAGCTTGCTCGCGGTCATCGCGCCCGCGATGCACTCCCCCTTCAGCCGCGGGTTGAACCTGATCTCCGGCGGCAGCGCCGTCCGGCTCACGATGTCGCTCACCACCATCCGCCCGCCGGGCTTCAACACCCGTCTGATCTCCGCAAACACCTTGAGCTTCTCTGGCGATAGGTTGACCACACAGTTCGAGATGACCGCGTTCACGGAACCCGACGCGAGCGGCAGCGCCTCGAGCAAGGCGCGGGTGAAGAACACGTTCCCGTACCCCAGCCGCTGCGCCACGCCTCGGCTCGCATCACTCGCGAACTCCAGCATGTCCGGCGTCATG
>Ga0315286_10004316_pt1 | contig 13638 bp, 12 predicted proteins | sample YL17G10_0_MG_FD_205038 | JGI IMG/M metagenome (GOLD analysis project Ga0315286, IMG submission 205038) | Sediment microbial communities from Yellowstone Lake, YNP, Wyoming, USA - YL17G10_0 | ecosystem: Environmental > Aquatic > Freshwater > Lake > Sediment | place: USA: Wyoming | collected... | reverse complement strand
GTCTCTGAAATGACCGGTCTATTCTGGCTGGGCGACCTGGTGGAATTTGGTCACACCGACCAGATCTTCACCCGCCCGAAACAGGAATTGACGGAAGCGTACCTGACCGGCAGGATGGGGTAAGACGAGAACTGACGACGCATTGATCCTTCCGCCCTAACCGATGGAACTGTGTTAATACTCAAATTCAATCTCATATGGTATTTGACGTATTGATTCCGTCAAATAATCCCGGAAAGAAGCCGGGACTTTGCGTCGCCCCCACTGTAATGTTCAATCAGGGAGATGGGCTGGCTTCCAATGCGGATCTCATTCGTTCAAGGGCGGATACCAATGTGGAACGCGGGCAGCCGAAGTTGAGACGCACGAAGCCTTCACCACCGGAGCCAAATGTGGCTCCATCATTGAGTGCCACATGGGCATTTTTGAGGAAGAATTCACAGGGGGAGGTGGAGATCTTACCAGTGTTTACCAGTTCAGTGCAATCCAACCAGGCCAGATAGGTGGCGTCCGGGATGGTGCAGCTTATCCCGGAAAGATCGTGTGCAATGGTATCCACCAGGAGATCACGGTTGCCTGTCAGGTACACAAGCAGATCTTTCAACCAATCATCACAATCCCCCGAAAAGGATGCCTGTGCGGCTGCCAAACCCAGGATGTTGACGTGCAGGGTCTGGCGCTCGATCTCTTTTTTATACGCCTTGCGTAGGTCAGGGTTGGGGATGATGGCAAATGCGGTGAATAACCCGGCCACATTGAAGGTCTTGCTGGGGGCGATGAGGGTGATGGTGCGATCAGCGATCTCAGGGGAGAGGGAGGCCATGGGCGTGTGGTGTGCACCGCCCAGCAGCAGCTCGCTGTGGATCTCATCAGAGCAGATGAAGATGTCATTCTTGAGACAGATGTCAGCCAGGTGGGTCAACTGTTCGGGGGTGTAGATATTGCCAGTGGGGTTGTGCGGCTGACAGAGCAGGAACATGCCTGTCCTGGCACCCGAGGAGTTAACCCTGGCTTCAAATTCATCGAAGTCGATCTCATAACGCAGGTTTGTATTGGTGCTAACCTTGTGCAGCTGGGAAACCTGGAGCTGCAGACCGGTGTTGATGTGCACCTTTAAAAACGGGGGGTACACTGGAGACTGAACCATCACTCCCTGCCCGGGTTGACAGGTGATGCGGGCTGCCAGGTTAAACCCGGTGATCACGCCGGGAACGGCCAGCACCATGTCGGGTGTGACCAGCCAGTCATACAGCTTTTGCATCCTCTCAGCAACCACTTCCAGTAATTCGAAGGAAGGACCCTCGTACCCGAAGATGCCATGCTCCAACTTGGATTGAAGAGCGGCCTGTACTGCAGGAGGCGCAGCAAAATCCATATCCGCCACCCAGAGCGGGAACACATCCTCGGGGAAAGCTCTCCATTTGTCACTCCTGGTACCGCGGCGTTCGATCAGGCGGTCAAAGTCATAGGTCATGGTTGATCTCTTTATGGTTGAATGATAATGGTGGAGATCATCCCATCCAGGAAGGGCAGGCTCGGGATAAAGCTGTCGGGAGTTTGGGCCTCCAACTGGGTAACCATATCCAGGATATAGGCATCGTAATTATTACTGAATTGTTCCCAGCTCACACCACCAGGCGGATTATCCGCATTGGCAGGCAGGATCGGAAGGTTGATCGGCAGGATGGCGGAGACCCAATACTGCCCGTCGGGTGTCAGACCCTGGTAGGTGTAAAACAGGTCATGGTTGTTGACCGGAGCGGTGAACTGGGCATACAGGGTCAGAAAACGGATGCCGTTCCCGTTCATGAATGGGAAAAGGGTATAGTTAGCGTGGAAAGTCTGGGCGGCATGGAAAATCGGCAGGAACGGGAGCCCAAAATTGCCAGGGAGGCCTCCCGCTGTGAGCGCCTGCAGGTCGGTTACCAGACCGGGTATGAAATCCGGCTGCAATTCAGCGAACTGCTGCACCGGGAAAACGGAAATGGTGGCTGGAAAGAACTTGTCTTGCAGGGGGTAACCCTGCAAAGTCAGGTTGGTGTACTGCGGGTGAATGTCCATTTCCTCGGTTGAGGCAGGGATGAGTTCACAGGTGGTGCTAGAAGCCAGGGCTGGATCGATATAGATGGAAAGTCCATAACAGGTGACATTGTTGGGCGGGAAGAGTGGCCCTTCATTGCCGAGGGTGGCTGTGGCAGTGGATTGCCCGGTGGCAGTCGGTGTCCCGGTTGTGGTGGCAGTCTGGGAGGCAGCCAGTGTCTCAGTAATGGTCGATGCTTCGGTAACAGCAGGCTGGGTGGTGGTAGGTGTTGCCGTGGAAAGGCTGCAGGCGAAAATTGTCACAGACAGGATGGCGAGGGAACAGGCAATGCGTTTCATCGAGGACTCCTTTAGTCTATAACCACCAAATTGAACGCTTCTTTATGCATGGATTTAAATAATCAGTGTCAGACTTTCTTTATTATAATTTCTTAGCCACAACAACCAGATGTGTACCCATATCCAAACAGCCTTCTTCTGCACAGGCTTCCAATTCCATTCGTAATAGTTCATTCCACTTTTCAGTATCATTCCGGATCTGCGTGAGTGTTTCATTCCATTTCAGCGAGATGCAGTTGGATGCTGATTTTTCCAATATCATTAATCCCCTCTTTTCCAACCACTTCAACAATTCGCTTGCTCGAAACATGTGCATAAAATTATTCTTACGTTCCGGAAAAGTAGTTGGAGAAATATCACCTGTTTGGATAATTTTCTGATTGGTCGCGGCTGGCAACCTTAATACACCTTTTAGTGCAGCATGTGCGGTTCCCCATAGAGACATTACGCTCAACAAAAGCAACCCTCCCGGTTTCAAAACTCGAAGGCATTCGGATAATGCCAGATCACGTTGATCCATTGCATAACTGAGTGGTCCGCCATAAGCGACCACGCATTCGTAAGAACCCGGTTCAAAACATGTCATAGCGCAAATATCTACTTGCTGCCAACTCACGACTGCCTGGGTAAATTTATATTGAAGAGCAAAACGTTTATTGAGATCAAGTTGTACTCTGGATATATCTGCAACGGTAATTTGAGTATCCAATCCAGCAAGAATTTGCGTAAAGCGTCCAGCTCCTGCCCCAACTTCAAGAACTCGATCACCTTTGGATATGTATTTCTTTAGATAATGGGTATGGATAAATAAACTAACCTCATCCATCGGCGTTTTCGTTAATCGATCCCATTCCTGCAATCCAAACTCATCAAAGTGCTGAGCAACCATACCAGGTTGGTAATTAGAAGATCCTGTCATTCCATTATCAGGTTTGGACAATTCAAATTCCTTTGACGAAGAACCTCGTATGCAGCTTCATAGTCAGGTATAAAGCCGAATTTCATTGGATAACTAGATTATACGGTTTATCCAGATGCCAGGGATATACCATAAGACAAGGTTCAAAATTCCTGCTGCTCGGTGCGGGCAATGATCTCTTCCTGCAGGGCAGTGCTCAGGTCGCAGAAATAGTCACTGTAACCAGCCACGCGCACGATCAGGTCACGGTATTGGGAGGGATTCTTCTGCGCCAGGCGCAGAGTATCGGTGTCCACTACGTTAAATTGGATGTGGTGACCATCCAGCTTGAAATAGGAGCGCACCAGCTGCACCAGCTTGTTGAGACCATCATCATCCTTGAGCAGCTGGGGAGTGAACTTCTGGTTGAGCAGGGTGCCTCCGGTGCGGACCTGGTCCAAACGGGCAGCGGACTTGAGAACAGCGGTGGGACCGTGTCGGTCGGCACCCTGCACGGGGGAGATGCCTTCGGAGAGAGGTGTCCATGCCTTTCGTCCATCCGGGGTAGCGCTGGTGACCGAACCGAAGTAGATATGGCAGGTGGTCGGCAGCAGGTTAATGTGATATTTGCCGCCGCGCGTGTTGGGACGACCATCGATCAGGCTGTAATAGGTCTCAAAGACACGCACCAGCAGGTCATCAGCGCGGGGGTCATCGTTTCCATAGCACGGGGTCTTGTTGAGCAACAACTGGCGCTGGCGCTCAAAACCGTTAAAATTAACAGCAAGCAAATCCAGTATTTGGGTCATGCTCATGTTCTTCTGTTCAAAGACATGGAACTTGATGGCGGACAGACAGTCCGTGATGGTGCCCATACCCACCCCCTGGATGTAGGACGAGTCATAGCGCGGGCCGCCGGAGTGGTAATCCTTGCCTTTCAGGATGCAATCATCCACCAGCAGCGAGAGGAAAGGCGCGGGCATAAAAGTGGCGTAGAGCTGTTCGATCAGGTTGTTACCCCTGATCTTGATCTCTATAAAATGGCGCATCTGCCCCTCGAAGGCGGTATACAAGTCATCAAAGCAGGCAAAACCCAGTGGGTCGCCGGTCTGTGGACCGAGCTGAATGCCGGTGCGTGGATCCACCCCGTTATGCAGAACTAGTTCCAGCAGCTTGGGGATATTGAAATAACCGGTCAGGATGTAAGCCTCCTTGCCGAATGCGCCAGTCTCAACGCAGCCGCTGGTACCGCCATCCCGGGCGTCCGGCAGGGATTTTCCCACCCGCACCATCTCCTGCACGACCAGGTCAGCGTTAAAGATGGAGGGTTGTCCAAAACCGGTGCGGATGATGCGGGCAGCCCGCTTGACAAAGCGGTCCGGGTTCTTTTTACTGACCTGGATGGAGGCAGAGGGCTGCAGCAGGCGCATGTCTTCGATCACGTCCAGCAGGAGATAGGTAACCTCACTGACACCGTCCGAGCCATCCGAGAGCAAACCGCCCAGGTTGACCTGGGAAAAATCGGTGTATGTCCCGCTTTCAGCGGCGGTCACACCCACTTTGGGTGGCGCGGGCTGGTTGTTGAACTTGATCCAGAAGCACTGCAGCAGTTCTTCATAATACTCCCTCCCATGCCGATCATCACCAGGTGGGGGAGGATTGGGGAGGGGGTTAAAAAATGGCTCCAGGTGGCGGTCGAGGTGACCCGGGCAGAAGGAATCCCAGGTGTTCAATTCGGTGGTTACGCCCAGGTGGACGAACCAGTAGATTTGCAGGGCTTCCCAGAAGTCACGCGGGGCATGAGCCGGGACATGCGAGCAGACCTTGGCGATCTTCTCCAGCTCCGCCCGGCGGGTGGGGTCACTTTCAAGCTGTGCCTGGCGATGGGCTTCTTCAGCATGGCGCTCACCAAAGCGGATAAGGGACTGGGCACAGTTGCGCATGGCTTTCAGTTCTTCCTGCTTGGAATAAGCCTGCGGATCGTAGAGAAAATCCAGGTCAGCCAGGCTGGTATCGATCCTGTCGATGAAATCGAGCATACCGCTCTGGTAGATCTTGCCATCCAGCACGGTGTGACCCGGGGCGCGCTGCTCCATGAACTCGGTGAAGATACCAGCTTCATACGCGCCTTTCCATTCAGGACTCATTTCCTGGAAGAGCAGTTCGCGCAGCGATCTACCCAACCAGAAGGGGATGACCTTGTCAGCGTAGACCTGGTGGGTGTGGGCGTCGACCTTGAAGCTGGTTTTCTCGCGTGAATTTAGGTTATCCAGGTCTTCCAGGCTGTGGCAGCACAATTCGGGGTAGGTGGGGGCGGTCTTCGGGGAGGGTCCCTTCTCACCGACGATGAGTTCGCCTTCACCGATATATATCGTCTTGTGTTCGAGCAGGTAGGCAAAAGCCAGGGCGCGCTGGGCAGGAATGGATATCAGACCAGAAGACTGGGCATAAAAATCGGTCAGCAATTCGGCGCGCTCGCTCGAGAGGGTCTCACGGGTGTCGAGGGACTGCTGGCGAAGTTTACGGACGCGATCGGAAATAGGCATGGAATACTGCCTCCTGGAGGATTATTATAATCCGGTCGGGTCGTGCATATCAGGGAGAATATTTATTGCCAGTTTGCCAGAAAAGTCGACACAGCAGCAGAAGGGGCACGGTGGTACCACCGTGCCCCTTCTGAGCTTCATTGATAATCATTATCCAGTAACTTGTTTGGAAACAAAGGGCTTATGGAAATATATCACACCGGGATTTAAGAATTCTGCGATGCAACCACCAATAACCAACTGCAATTGCAATGGCACTGACAAGAAGGAAGTAGTTGAACTCACTGGAGGTGGCCGGTCCACTTCGAATTCCGACTGCGAAGAAGTTGACCCATGTGATCGCGAAAAAACCAAATATGGTATTCAAACGTTCCTGAATGGGAATTTGCTTCCAGTGTTTACCCAGCAGGAGAATAAATCCGGGAAAAAGGGAGGCTAATAAAATGACAAACCAGACATCATGCCAATCGGGAAAATAAGGACTGGAATTGTTTGGTATATCTGCGATACCGGTCGCCAGGAGTGTGAAGGCTGCTCCAATGTTGATCAAAAGAATTCGTTTCCAGATCTCAAGGCGCTTTTCTAATGATTTAATATCCATTTTTTCCTCCTTAAGCAGACGGTTTTTCATTTTCAATGACAGCTAGAATCCGCCTTGCGACAACTGGTGTTTCAAAGACGAGAATATTTCGCTTAATAAATTCCCGTAGTAAAAGGTAACCCTTGTTTGTAAGATTATAGTATCGTCGCTGCGGCCCCAATTCTGAATGTTGAAGTTCACTCCTGACGATCTCGATGGTCTCAAATCGATTGAGCGCACGATAAATGCTATTGTCGTCAACAGAAATGGTTTCCTGACTGATGCTGTTTATAATCGTGCTCATTTCATACGGGTAAGATGGACGTTCATGCAATAACAAAAGTATCCAGAACGACAACAATCCTTTTTTGTATGTCTCTTCCCATGCGCGGAGCAGTTCTGTTATATTCTCATCTTCCATAGACACAACCCAACTAATCATCCTCTAGTATTATTCTATGGGAATAATAGCATAATGATCTATTTATGTCAAGATTTGAAGTCTCAAGTTATACACCTGTCTGAAAGGATGGTTCAACACCAGGCAGCTTTAAATATGCATCACCTCGATGGGTTCTCCGGTAACTTCGGGTTTTCTTCGTCATCCACCCAATTCAGGGGGTTGGAGGTGATATGCCTGGCGATCCGTTCATGATCGGTTTGATCACGGAGGATGCCCCCTGCGGGGATTTCATGTTCGTAATAATTGCGCTGCCATAAGGCGGTCATGTTTAATTCGCGGTTGGTGCGGCGGGAAACGGAGGATTTGAATGAACGGACGATGGTTGGTATGGAACCCACCACCGGGTTTCCGAAATTTTCCTCTGTAGGGGCACGGCGTCCCGCAAATAGAGGGCGGGAACTTCAGGGGTCGCCCCTACTTTACAGCCAGGCCAAAACTTCGCAACCGGGCGGCAAGCGCCTGGATGTGCTCAAGAGAGGGGGGTTGGAGGGAAGGCAGGGAATATTCCATATCCAACCCGGTGTATTTGGCCTCAGCGATGTTGTGGTAAGCCAGCAGTTCCACCGCAGGTTGAACCGGAAGTGCACTGAGAAAACCGCCAATTTTCTGCATCTCGCCAGGGTCATCATTGACACCCGGGATAACCGGGATGCGCACCAGCAGGTCGGCTCCAAGGCTGGACAATGCCTGCAGGTTGGCAAGGATGCGTTCATTGGATAGACCGGTATAACGCAGGTGCTTTTCATTGTCGATCAGCTTCAGGTCATACAGGAACAGGTCCACATAGGGGGCAACTTGCTCGATGGTCTGTGCACTGGCAAACCCGCAGGTATCCAGCACGGTATGAATGTCCAGTTTCTTGCAGGCTTTCAGGATCGCCAGGGAAAATTCCTTCTGGAAAAGCGGCTCGCCACCGGAAAGGGTCACACCACCACTGGACTCATCGTAGAAAGGGACATCCCGCTCGATGGCGGACATCACTTCGGACAGGCTCATCTGCCTGCCCACCAGCTGGCGGGCTTCGGGGTAGCAGACCCGGGTGCAGTCTCCGCACAACTCACAGACCTCCCGGTCGGTGAGCGGACCATTCAAGCTCCAGGAGAGGGCAGAATGCTGGCATGCTTCCAGGCAGGCTGCGCACAGGTCACAGCGGTTGGGGCGAAAGATGACCTGGGGTTGCGTGGCTTGACTTTCGGGGTTATGGCACCACCAGCAATGCAGCGGGCAGCCTTTCAGGAAAATGGTGGTGCGTATGCCAGGACCATCATTGATGGAATATTTCTTGATATCGAAAACAATACCATTAAGCATTGATAGCCAACTATGATCGCTGTTGGTAAATTTTAGGATGAACTTTGTGCATCATCCGCTGAATTAATTAGAGACAACAACTTCTGCCTGACTTTTAGTCCTCTGTTATGAATGACATAACCAGGTAAAGTTGCCCATACTTTACCTGATGGTCCGATCAATTTGAGATGTGTTACCTGGTATTCAAAATACGTCTTGTCCAGACGGATGCGTTCAAGTTGGTTAAAAGAAATCTGTCCAAGTTGATGTTCACGTCCAAAACCATATCGACGCTTGACGATGGTCTTACTTGAAGAATTGAATTCAATTTCTGTCCACCAGGCCAGGCTGAACAAAGCAACCAACAGCAATACCAGCCCTGAAATCAAAAAGAAGATAAACCCGGGAACATCTTTGTCCGGACGGAGCAAGCAGTAAGCAGACATACTCCATACGATCAATGCGGATAGAGCTAGCGTTATAGCAGTCATACGCCGGTCACGCACAGAATGCGTGAACAAGATCCGGTCGGGTGTATCCTGGATAATAGTGTAATAACCTTCGGAGAGTGACTTCTTCATCGGTCAATTCAACCCTGAAACCTTATTCATTAGCAGAAACCATTAACTTTCCGCGGGTGATGATCTCCTGCAGATCTTGCGGCCATTTGGAGGGGTCTTCGGATGGGTAGATCTTCAGTTCCGGGCCATTTTGAGTCAGCAGGTCATCCGTGCTGCAGTCAAGGATCTTACGGGCAACCGCCAGGCCGGTGGATGTGACACCTGCCACACCGTGAGATTCGGTGCTGGCGCCGCATAACAACAGACCTTCGAATTCAGTCTGTGTACCAAAACCCAGCGGACCCAGCTGCTTGATGTTCTTGGCAATGCCGTACAGGTTACCATCCGTGGCATTGATGTAATGCTGATTGGTCAAAGGAGTACCCAGATCCCAGAAGACGATATGTTTGCTCAGCCCGGGAATACGCTTCTCCAGACCCATGATCATGCGCCAGGCTAGGTCTTCTTTGAGGGCGTTGTAATCTCCCGGACGGTCGCCGTGTTTCGAATCCGCCCACCTGGCGAACGGCTCATATCCCACGAAGGCAAATGCCTCGCAAGTGTGGTGTCCGCTGTGCATCTTGGATGGGTCCTTGAGGGTGGTGCAGGTTAGAAACATCATTTCAGGTATATCAGTATGCAGGACATGGTCACCCATACCATTCTGGTAAAGGGTTTCCAGATCGGCGTTATCGTAATACCAGTTGTTGCCCGAATCGAGACCGGCTGCACGCAGATCCATGTCCGTGGCAAAGAACAGGCTGAGTGCGGAAGTGGAATACTGGATGGCTTCCTGCTTGCGGCGCAGCTTTGGGCTGAGCAGGTCGCGTCCAATTAAACGGTCAAAGGTGATACCTGTATCGGCGTTGCTGATGACATAGCGCGCTTTCAGCTCGGTGCCATCCTCCAGACGGACACCGACAGCGCGCTGGTCCTGGATGAAGATCTTTTCAACACGCGTACGCAGACGCAGTTCCCCACCAGCGAGTTGTAAAGCGTTCACAAAGGCAGTAGGGATGGCGCTGGCACCTCCCAGCGGATAATAAGCACCGTTGAAATAGTGTACCGTGATGCTGGCCTGCATCAGTGCGGAGACCTGGGAAGGCGGCATGCCGTGGTCCCCGGCCTGGCCCAACAGGAAACCCTTCAAGACCGGGTCTGAGATGTAATGATCGACCAACTGCTGCCCGGAGCGCAGTGCCCAACGCAGGATGGATGTGGCAGATGGTGCCGCCTGCAGAGCATCCACCGGGTTCTTGACATGACCCAGGTCATGCAGGCCATCCACCAGTTTGCTGATGGTGTCAAGATAGCCATCGATGCCCCGGGCTTCAGCCGGGAAACGGGCTTTCAGACGCTCAGCGAGCACCTGCCTGCCTTTCGGGTAATCGAAACGTTCTTCCCCAATGTAAATATGATCGTAACCATCCGGGTTGATCTCGCAGAAAGCCAGGTCAGTTGAGACTCCCAGCCCCTCATACACCTTGCGCAGGCTTTCTCCGGGCTGTAGACTGCCGATGTAATGTACGCCCGGGCTGAAACGATATCCCTGCTTGTTGAAGGAATGCGTCCACCCGCCGGCTCGTTTGTGTTGTTCACACACCAACACTTTCAGCCCTTTTTGTGCCAGGGGTACTGCGGCAGCCAATCCACCCGCGCCGGATCCAATAACGATCACATCATAGTCAAATTGGGACATGCTCATTCCTTTGGTGAAGTTAATTTAAATTTTCGAGGTCAGCGAGATCTTGATACCGCCCGGATGCTTTCTTATTCTTTTTAAGATTTTCAATGTCGATAAATTCTACTGGCACCCCATCCATTAATTCGGTGATCCGGTCTGGATAACATTCGTTAAAATCGATCCCGGGCAAGGTTGTTAATATGTCAATCCGACTGGGAGGATACCCCAGTTGAATTACCTGGTCTGGAATAAGAAAATCTTCCTGAGACAACTTCAATGATGAAAATCCGAACTGTTCCAATGCCTTGATAATATTGGAAGCATTTTCGCTGGTCATCTCAATCCAAATGTCCAGATCCTTGGTATAACGCGGGTAGCCATGCAAAGCGACTGCATATCCACCAACAATCAAGTAATGGACTTTAACCGAGTTTAATAACTGAATAAACTCTTTGAAATCTGGGTTCAGCACCGTATCTCCACTGATGGTATTCCTGTCGGATTTCTTCCAGGGCTGCCAGCCTTTCGGAACGCGGCCGGGTTTGCCAGTAGTAAAAATAATCACTCTCTTTCTGGTAGAGGTTTTTCGTGGTAACTGAAATTTCAGTTATCTTTTTCATATTTCACAGTATACAACAAAAATGAGCTGCCAAGATTTAGAGGCTCAACTCTGAAAAAGTTACCTGGTTTACTTATTCCTTTTTTGTTTTTGAGATCTTGATGGTCACATCGGTGGGCAGTGCCAACCCGGCTTCCACTTTGACCGCCTTGATGATGCCGGAGGGCACCGGGCAGGCGGCGTGTGTACAATATTTAACCCCCATTTCATAGGTTCGAGGCATGCTTTTTTTAAATGAGATCTCCTGGAATGGATTGACCTCGGTCAATTCCTCGGCCATGCGCTGGATGGCAGCGCATTCACTCTGTATCAGGATGCTGCACATCTTGCCGTTCATTTGTGTTTCGACCGTGGTATTGAAACCGCAGTTGCCAGCGAGGATCTCTGCTTTTGCCAAAATCGCACTCCTAAAAATAATTTGAAACCACAAATATTCTTGCCGCGATCCCGAAGAGATGGGACATGAGGTGCAAAGGCACGAAAAACAAATTCTTTTCCTGGTGTCTTTATGCCTTTGTGGTTAATAAAACAGGCAGATGATCTATTTCTGTAGCATTTTTTCCATGATGCGGGCCAGCTTTTCAGCCAATAGCGGCCGGTTGAAGTCTGCTTCCACACAGCGGCGACCATTCAGTCCCATCTCGCCACTGCGAGCCGGATCACCTGCCAGCTTGCGGATGGCCTGTGCCAGTGCCTGCGGGTCTCCCGGGGGTGAAAAAATGCCGCAGTCTGCCCTCTCTACTACTTCGCGGATGACACCATCAATGACTAGGATGACCGGCCGCCCGGCACACATGTAGTCAAAGACCTTGTTCGGGTAAGTGGTCTTGTAAGCTTCCACCGGTTTGAGAATGGCGACACAGGCATCCGCGGCGGCTATGGCGGAGGTGATCTCCTCCTTTGGAAGGGAGGTTATGAAACTGACATTGGTTAATCCCAGGGCAGCTGCCTTTGCCTGCAGGTTGGCTTTCTCCTTGCCGTCTCCCAGGAACACGACCTGGATGCGAGCATCGTCTGCCAGCAAGCGGGCGGATTCAAGCAGAACTCCCAGGTCATTGGACATGCCATGTGCGCCGGCATACATGGCGATATATTTACCTGTTAGATGATGCTGTCTGCGGAAAGTTTCTCCGCGATCGGTTGGATCAAACATGGATGGGTCAGCCCCGTTCGGAACAAGTTCAACGTAGCGGGCACCCCTCTGGATGACATGCTCCTGAAAGCCCGGGCTGTTGATGATGACCCGGTCGGCGTGGTGGTAGAGAAAACCTTCCAACCAAAGGGAGAGGCGGATGAGCGTGCGGTTGGTGAGTACTCCAACAGCGATGGCAAACTCCGGCCAGAGATCACGCACTTCGAACAGGAAAGGGACTCGCTTCAGGCGTGCCAGCAACCAGGCAGTGACTCCCTGGAAGATGGGCGGCGATGTGCCCCAGACCAGATCCACATTGCGGACCTGCAGCCCAGCGATGAACGAGGAAGCCATGAACCCTAAAAAACTGATGACGCGGTGGACGAAAGAGCGGTGCAGGGCATGGTAGGTGTTGCATCGCAGCAGGTTGATGCCTGGCTCGAGTTCACTGCGGACAATAAAAGCATGCTGGTCACTACGTTTTGCACCGGTCAGGTAACTGATCGGGCTGGCAATGATGGTAACGCGATGACCACGCTTGACAAGACTGCGGGCAAGCTCGTGATGGCGTGTACCACCGGGTTCGTCCAGGGCTGCAAAAGCCTGGTGGATAAGGAGAATATGCATGGGTCAGGAGGTTGGGAAATAAAAATGACTTTTGAATTTTACATCATTTTGGCTGGTCACCAGCAGCGCACAAGAAAGTGCCGGTTTTTTTTGCCCATAAGTAGGTGAGACCCAGCCTTCAATTGGAGAGAAGGGGGTGTTTCCCTGCAGCAGTTCCCCTGCGCGTACCAGGGTAAGATCCGCTCCGAGCCGGTCACAGGATAACTGGAGTTTCACCCAGCCATGCGGGGATCTCAGGCGGAGTTCAAAGCCTGCAGGGATCTCTTCGAGCTGCCAATCCCAGTCGGGCAGGAGCCAATGCAGCCGGAATGTGCGTGGCGGATGTTTGACCTTGATGTAGAACAGGTCATCAAGTACCTCCCAGTGCTCATCCTTGAAGACCGTGACCGTGCGTTCATGGCGCAGCCCCAGGCGGTGGTAACCGGAATGCCCGGCAAAACCTCGCTGCAGGATGGTCTCATCGGCTTCGATGGGATGCTTTTGCCAGGCAGGTGCCCAGTCCAGGTAGAGGAAGCGACCCGCGCGGGTCATTTGCTCACAGCCATCCACGCTGACGGTGTTGTGCACAGCGGTGTGGGTGAGGGCATTATCCCAGGGTGCGGTAACATTGTACAGGTAGCTGCCGGCATCCCGGGTGATGTTCAAGCCTCGCCACCACAAGTCAAAATGGAGCTGGTCGGCGTGCGAAGGGCGATTTTTATATTTAATTGCGCGCAGATAACCCCAGGAATCCAGACCGTAAAGGCTGTCACCCAGGTAACGCGGCGATTGGAAATACCTTTCCGAGGCTGGAATGCCAAACCAGAGCGCCATTTCGTCTCCTTCCCCGGCGGGCAGCTGGTATTCCATGAAACTGCGGG
>Ga0315286_10004314_pt1 | contig 13639 bp, 14 predicted proteins | sample YL17G10_0_MG_FD_205038 | JGI IMG/M metagenome (GOLD analysis project Ga0315286, IMG submission 205038) | Sediment microbial communities from Yellowstone Lake, YNP, Wyoming, USA - YL17G10_0 | ecosystem: Environmental > Aquatic > Freshwater > Lake > Sediment | place: USA: Wyoming | collected... | reverse complement strand
ACGGGGACTGAGCCCCTCCCCCCGTGGCGCGGATCTCCCGGATCTTAACCCCGTGCTCCTTGATGACGTCGAGGCAGTCCCTGAAGGCGAAGGAGACCCCCTCGAGGATCGACCGTATGAGCTCGGGTCTCCCGTGCCCCGCGTGGAGCCCGAAGAAGACGCCGCGGGCGTTCGTGTCCGTGTGGGGGTGCCTCTCCCCCGCGAGGTAGGGGAGAAAGATGAGCTTTCCCGACCCGAGGGGGGCCCTGGAAGCCTCCTCCTCGAGCACGGCGTATACGCTCACGCCGCGTCTCTTTGCCTCCTCCCTCTCCCAGGCGGCGAGCTTCGACGCGTACCACTCATAGGAGCCTGCCGCGGCGTTTATGCACACGAGCACGCACCACGCGCCGGGTACGGCGTGGCAGAAGGTGTTCACCCTCCCTTCCTCGTCGATGATCATCTCTTTCGTCGCCGCGTAGATAACCCCGCTCGTCCCGATGGAGTATGAAGCGATCCCCTCGCCGACGATCCCGATCCCGACTGCCGCCGATGCCTGGTCTCCCGCCCCTCCCGCCACGAGAGTCCCCTCCTCGAGGCCCGTCTCCTCCGCGGCCTTCTTCGACACCTTGCCCGAGAGCTCGGGCGATTCTACCAGTGAGGGGAGGATCGCCCGGTCGACGTCGAGCATGCCGGGCATCTCATCCGACCACCTGCGCTTCCGCACGTCGAGAAAAAGGGTCCCGGACGCGTCGGTCACGTCCGTCGCGAACTCGCCCGTGAGCCTGAGTCTGACGTAGTCCTTCGGGAGCATCATCTTGTAGATCCGCTCGTAGATCTTCGGCTCGTTGTCCTTCACCCACTGGAGCTTGCAGGCGGTGAAGTAGGGCGCGCCGGAGGTGGCGCAGACCCGGAGGAGGTTTTGCCTCCCCACCTTCTCGGTGATATAGGCTGACTGCTTCGCCGTCCTCTGGTCATTCCAGAGGATGCTGCGCCTCAGCACCTTGTGGTTCTTGTCCAGGATGACGAGCCCGTGGTACATCCCCGAGAGACCGATACCCTGTATGTTCGAGGGGGACACCCCGGACGTGCCCAGAAGCTCCCTGATCGCCTCGGAGGCGGCCTTCCACCAGTCCTCGGGGTCCTGCTCGAACCAGCTCGGCTCGGGCGAGTAGATCGGGTAGGAGCGCGACGACTCGGCGAGGAGCTTTCCATTCTCCGAGATCAAGATCGCCTTGGTCCCCGAAGTCCCGACGTCGATTCCCATGAGCGGCATAATCTTTGCACCTCCGTGTATAGATGGAGAGGGGAAGCTCTCCCCTCTTTTTTAGGGCGCCGCCTGCAAAAGGGCGGGAATGTCAACAGGTTCGTTGCCCGGGGTCACACCGACCACCAGTCGACGGCCGCCGCCTTGCGGTTCCCTACGGCCCAGGCGTACTCGCGCATGTGGTCCATGGCCCTGTCCCTGATCAGCGATTCGGGGTCCCTGTCGAGCAGGCCAGCCTGTACCTTCTTGTACTGCTCGGGGAGGAACTGGCTGAGAAGGGCGAGAGGGATGTCGATCGACCTGAGGTTCGCGATGAGCCGGTCGAGCGCCTCCAAAACCGGCTTCTCGCTCCAGTAGTAGCGCTGCCGGTCGAAGAAGCTGTACTTCCGCTGGAAGGCGGCGTCCCCCTCCCTGTAGTGGCCCTTCCAGTGCACGGGTTTCTCGACCATGACGCGATCGAGGGTCTCGACGAAGCGGGAGAGCCCGGCGCTCTTCGAGCGTCCGCCACGCTTGCCCCCGAAGCACTCCTCCTCGATCCGCGCGAGCATGAAGACCGCCTCCCGGACGGCGGCGGTCTGGACGGGGCCGGTCTTGAGAATCGCGAAGCCGTCCTCGACCATTTGTTTGAGAACCCGGGTGGGCTGGTAGTCGGTGGAGTGGGCCTCGAAAATGAGGGACTCGCATCTCGTGAGCGCCGCGGCGAGAGCCCTTGTCCTCGTCCGGTCGTATTCGAGGATGGTCTGGTTCCCATATTCGACACCCGGCTCGACGACCACGGCCACGACCCTTTCCCACGCGCCGTCGATCTTCTCTTTCCTGAAGGCGCTCCGGGTGAGGGCGACCGTTTCCTCGAAATCGGCGACCTTCGTGATCCTATCCTCGGGCTCCCGCGTCTCGCTTCCCCCGGGCGCCGGCACCTCGGTCCCTATGACGTACACGGGGGCGGCCGCCTTGGGGTTGCGGGCCCTGTGTTCGACGAACGCCTCTTCGGCGTGCCTGCAGAGGAGGCCGCACCTCTCGGCGATCGTCCGCGGGCTGAGCCCCCCGCCCTTCTCCACGGGTTCGTCCGAGATTCTGTAGCTGGCGTCGATGTGGATCTTAGTGTTCCCGGCGTGGACGAAGCTTTTAACCATGTCGATCGTCTTCGCCATCGCCTGCTCGAATGGGTCGTGCCTGAAGGGGTAGGGGCCCAGGTGGTCGCCCCCGAGGATGAGCCGCTCGACGGGAAAGCCGAGGGACGCTGCGGCGCCGAGCACGAACCGGTTGAACTCCTCGGGCTTCATTCCGGTGTATCCGCCGAATTGGTTCACCTGGTTGCAGGTGGACTCGATGAGAACCATGCTTTCGTCTTCAATCCCCTGGAGAAGCGCGGCTTCGATGACGTAGCGGTTCGCGCTGCAAACAGAGTGGATTCCTCTCGCCTCCCCGCGCTTCTGGCCGGCCGCGATCTCATGAAGGTAAGGCCTATCTTCCATGGTCTCTCTCCATTATTAACGCCTCGACCTCGAAGGTCGGCACGGCGCACACCACGCCGTCCCGCACGCCCTGTGTCCTGTTCCCTCGTGTCGCAACTTCGCGTCAAACCGATTCCCGTTTGATAAAGCCCGCTTCAAGAACGACCTTCACGGGGTTTTCCGCCGGCCCGGATTTCCCCCTGTCGATGCGCCTGAAAAGCAGCTCGGCGGCGGTCGTTCCTATCTTGAATACCGGCTGGGAGACAACGGTGAGCTTCGGAGTGAGGAGGGTGGCCCAGAAAGGATCGTCCCACATGATAAACCCGACGTCTCTTCCGATTCGAACGCCCCTGCTGTACAGGTACTGCAGCGCCCCCGCTCCCACGTGCTCGTTGGTGGCGAAAACGGCGTCCACGCGCGCTATGCTGAAAAGTTTTTGCGTGAGCTCGAACCCCGATTCGATCGACGACGCGCCGAAATGGACGAGATCGGGGTCTTCCTCTATACCGTATTTTTTCAGCGCCAGGAGGTACCCCTTGTAACGGAGACGGGCGGCCGAATTGCCCCTTGCCCCCGAGATGAACCCTATCTTCCTGCGTTTCTTCTCTATTAGATAGCTCACCGCCTTGATGGAGGCCTCCTCGTTGTTCACGATCACCCGGTCGCAATCGACGCCTTTCAAGGTCCTGTTGATGAAACAGACGGGTATGCCGAAGGAGATGAGCTGGTTGATGGTGTCGACGTTCTTGTCGGTCGGCGTGATGATGATGCCGTCCACCCTCTTCTCCTGGAGGGCGATGAGATACTCCCGCTCCCGCAGGGGGTCGTCCCCGCTGCTGCATATGAAAACGCTGTAGTTGTGCGTTTTCGCGACGTCCTCGACCCCCTTTGCGACGTTGCTGTAAAAATCTTTCATGATGTTCGATACGATGACGGCTACGTTCAGGGATTTTTTCTTCCTGAGCTGTTTGGCGATCGCGTTGATCCTGAAGTTGGTCTTGTCGAGGATGGCGAGCTCGGCCACCGCGAATATGTTGAGTTTTTTCATTATAGCGTGAAAATGTAAAGGTTTACTAAATAGTATGCGAAAATACACGAGCTGTAAACACTAATCACTCCGCCCGTTTGCGTAGGACCGGGAAATGCATTACGGGAAATCGACTGTTCTTACACAATGGAATCTTTCCGTTGCAAAGTCGGTAACAGGGGAGGACGATGGTGAATTTGTGGAATGCTCTCAAATCCGTGGTCGACGGAACCTCAAGCACCCTGGTGAGCGCGGAGTGGATGATACCGAAAATACTCTGGCTGTTGGAGAACGAGCCCGGGAATTTTGAGAAGACGGTTTTATTCATGGAACAGGCCGATTGGATCAAGTTCAAGCTCACCGGCGAGTTTGAAATTGAGTGTCAACCACATCTCCCATCGGTGGTTTTACAACCGCAGGGAAGGCGTAGCGCACGGCACCGAAAACATACTTCGGACTCTATCCGAGAACGGTTTGAAAACAAGCGAGTTGTTCGTCGGCGGCGGGGCGGCTTCGAGCGAGCTGTGGGTCAAGATACACTCCGACGTGAGCAATCTGCCGATCCATATCCCGGTGTTCACGGAAGCGACCATATTGGGTTTTGCGATTTACGCGGCCCTGGGCGCCGGGATCTATGACAATCTCGTCGATGCCGCCGGCAGCATGGTGCACATTTCCAAAACGATTGAACCGGACCGGGAAAACCATTTGGAGTACGGGTAGTACTTCGATAAGTACAAAGAGACCTACGTCAATCTGAAGGAGCTGATGCACGATATGGCTGAGTAAAGCCGCACCAAACGTAAAATCGACGGAAAGGAGGATGGCCATGGGAACTTCGGCAAAGCATGACCTGACCGGTGAGCAAAAGTTGGAGATTCACAGAAGGATGCTGCTGATCCGCTGCTTTGAGATGAAGACCCTCGGTCACTGCAGCGAGAGACTCAACCGAGGACCGCTCCACGTGTATGTCGGGGAGGAGGCAGTCGCGGTCGGAGCGTGCTTCGCGTTGGATAAGGGCGACTGCATCACGAGCACCCACCGAGGGCATGGGCACTGCATAGCGATGGGCGGAGACGTGAAGAGAAAGGGAACCGATCTGACCATAGTCGCGTACTCGAAAATGGTGCTGGACGCGCTCGAAGCGGCGGGTGAGCGCGAGAACAGGATAATCCCGGACAGCGACACCATAGGGGAGCCGCGCAGCTTTCAGGTAAAATTGTTATACGACAAATATCTTGACAATTACTAGTGGCATGATAATGTGAAGGGGAAATCGATAAAAATATCGTGGATTGTGTTATTGATCGTTCAGGGTGTCCATAGTATCACTGGTGTAATTGGAATTCTTGTTCCTGAATTTTTTAGATAAGGCCCAGCCCATGTGCCATATGCGCGCATCAAGAATCAAATCCCTTCGCCTTTACGATCCGGGGGCATTTCCTTGGATATCATCGAGGTTTCGGGAATAAAGCTTCGGAGGGAGTTCATCTTCTATCCTTCGCGGCTCTACAAGGACGACCTCTTGTGGGCTCCGCCTCTGTGGACCGAGGAGAAAAAAACCTACGACCGGCGGAACCCGGTGCTGGCCCACTCGGAGTACAGCCTCTTCCTGGCATTGGAAGGGAGGGATGTGCTCGGCAGGATACTGGCTTATGTGGACCGTAATTACAACGCCCACTACCGTTCAACCCTGGGGTTTTTCGGTTCCTTCGAGTGTGTGAACGAGCTGTCCGTAGCCGGAGCCCTCTTTTCGAAGGCCGAGGAGCGGCTCAGGTCTCTGGGCATGAGCGCGATCCGGGGACCGATCAACCCGATCTCGGAGAACTGGGGCTTTCTCGCCGAGGGGTTCGAAAGTCCCCCCGTCTTCATGGCCCCCTACAACCCGCCCTACTACAATGTGTTCGCGGCCGCTCTCGGGTACGGGAAGGCCATGGACCTCCTCGCCTACGAGGCGGACGCGAAGAAAGGGTACAGGATACCGGGGCGCTTCGTCCGATGGAGGGAAACTCTCCTCCGCCGCAAGCCGCACCTTGCTGTGAGGAAGCTGGACTTCTCCCGGGTCGAGCGCGAGGCCGAGCACATCTGGAGGATCTCGAACCTCGCCATCCAGGGAAACTGGGGATACGTGCCCCTCGACCGGGGGGAGCTCGTTGCCATATTCAGGAAGCTCAGGACCATCGCCGACCGGGATGCGGTGCTCTTCGTCGAGGACGGCGGGGAACCGGTCGGTTACTGCCTCGGCTTTCCAAACCTGAACGTGATCCTCAGGAGGATCGGCGGAAGGCTCTTTCCCTTCGGCTTTGTCACACTCCTTTCCGGCGTTAGGAAAGTCACGGACTTCAGGCTCTGGGCGCTCGCCGTGCTCCCCCAGTACCAGGGCATGGGACTCGACGTCCTCCTCTATCTGAGCATCTACGAAAACCTCGCACCGAGGGGCGTTCACCTCGAAGCGAACTGGGTGCTCGAGAGCAACGCCCGTATGCTCAACGCCCTCGCAAAGCTCGGCCTCACCCGAACGAAGGTGTACAGGATCTACGAAAAAGCCCTATGAGAAATCCGAAACGACCGCCGTCGGAGGCACGTATGTGGGCAGATTCGGTCTATTCAACCGAAAATTCAACCTGTCCCCCTTTTTCGTGATTTTTTAGGAGGGGTAGCAGTATGGAACGCACACATGCATCCGCATCCCCGCAGCCTGGTGCATCGATACCATCGGATTGAAGCGGGGTACGGGCATTGGCGTCGTGATGATCGGTCTGTGCGGGTTTTTGCGCATCTTCGCGCAGAGTTACGGCTGGCTCCTCGCTTGCATGATTGGATGTGCCGTCGCCCAGCCTTTCGTGCTCAATGCGTTTACCAAGGCGGCGTCGAGCTGGTTCCCGGAAAAAAAAGGAAGCGCTGGCCTCGGGATTGCTGACCATGTCCCTGTTCATCGGATTCACCACGGTCATGTTCGCCACCGATTTCATTGTCGCACATTACCGGAAGCTCGGCTCGATCGAGAAGGGGATGGATGTCGTCCGCGCTTTCAGATAAGTATCATAAAAGGAAGATATTCCTGGTCTTGGCGGCGGGGACGGCGGTCCCCCTCACCCTGCTGCTGCAGTATCTCTCGTCCATAGTGTTGTTGGGAATGTGCGGCTTTATGTTCGGCTGCTTCCTTGTGATCGAGGAAGCAGGAATGACCCCCAAACTCGTTCACGCCCGACGGGCGAAGATGATGTTGGCGTTGGTGAACACAACCGGCCGTCTTGACGCCCGCGGGATGAACCTGCTCCAACGATGCCGAACACTCCCGACCGTTTGGATCCCTCCGGGTAGAAGACTCCAGCGACGCGTTCAGCAAGAAGGTCCGCAAAGAGCTTGAGCTGAAATTACAGGGACCCCCCCCACTCGGTATGCGGCGGAGCGAATACTCGAGCAGCTGGACTCGATTCAAGGGCAGATCAGGCTCTTTGAAGAGCGTATGAAAGAAGTGTCCGCGTTCAGCGAGGTCGGCGACATCGCACGTTTCCCGAGCGCCTCTCATTTTGCCTCCTACGCGGGAACCACCCCTCGCGTCCATGCAATCGGAGGGGGGGAGGATACGATTGGGACAACTCCGATCGGATGTGAATCGGTATTTGAAGTGGGTATTCATAGAGGCGGCAAACTCGATTTCAGTGAATCGTCATCGATGTCCACAGCGTCACGTCACCCAGCTGTATGAACGGGTAATAAGCCGTCACGGTCACCAGACAGCGGTGGGGGCAGTCACCCGCCACCTTGCAGAGGCGACGTTCTGGTTGCTGAAGAAACGTGAAGAATATCGAAAACCAAATCGAGCCGGGATTTCGTCCACGAAGAGATAAGCGCGGGCGGGTCATGAGCTCATTGAAGCTCGGTTTATGATTGCGACATCTCTTCGGAATATCATCACGCCGCAGAGACGGCGAAGATATGACTCGAACGAAACGGGCTTGTGTCGGGTGTGAGTGTGAATCATATAGCCGTGTGTTCCACCTGTAAAGGTTAATCACACATATTGAGTTTGCACTGTCCGTCCTTATTGTAAGAAATGTCCTGGGAATTTCAAATTTCCTTTATTCTTGACAAAATGTCCTATGCAGCGCAACATGTTTACAAGAAGGCTGAGTTTTTCGCCGGTAAGAGTGGTAAGAAATAAATGATGGACAAATCGCGGGCTTTTCGCGGTGAGCTTATCGTATATCGACGAATCTCGACTTATAAAAGCTATTAATCAATCACCTTCACGGACCATCCGTAGGTACTTGCTAAGATTATCCTTGAGAACTTTGCCCCTACGACTTTCATGATATGAAAGTAGCTGAACTTAGCCACATATGTCAATAAGCGAGCCACGCTCGCGCACCGGGAGTGGGTTCGTGGGGAAGGGGGGTCTCGTTCGCCGGACTCAGCCACGGCGAGAACCCCGCGCGCATCTTCATTCGAGTGCCGGGTGATGATGGCACCCGCCGAACGCTGTTTCAATAAACCGCCCCCGCATTGTGTCGTGATGAGGGAGGAACCGTCGTATGAAAAAACGATATTCCGAGAAGTTGATTCTCGTTGTGCTGTTGGTCGGATTGGCCCTTCCCCTCCCCGCTTTCTGCGAGGAGGTCCAACGCAGCACCTCCTTGACCGTCGAAGGGGCCTACTACCTTCCCGACCACAAGGGCTACGGGGTGAACAGCGGCGGTTTTGCCCCGATCAGCTACCGTCCCCTGGAGATTCCTCCATCCCTTGTCCCTGCCGGCGCCGACCAGGGCCACTCCCTGGGCTCCAGCTGGGGACCGGCCGAGATTCAGGTCCTGCTGAGGCACACGATCCGGGTGCCTTTCCTGGGTGGGGGCAGTCCCCTGACCCGAGAGAACAATGTGTCCTTTTCCATCACGGGAGCCATTTCTCCCGTCTCCGCCCACCTCGAGCTGGGGGCCGCGTTGACCCCGATCGCCTTCATCAATGTTTTTGCCGGCGTCCTGGCCGGCACGGGCTGGGACATCGGGCCGTTCAATGGCATGGGGCTGAACGCCGACGGCTCCGGTGTGATCGAATCGGCCTCCCTGCAGGGGGTCGTGCTAAAGTCCTGGATCGGCGGGACATTACAGTTCGACCTGGCCGCCCTGGTCCCGGGCGACTGGACCCACGTTGTGACGCTCCTGAGCCCGAGGTTCCAGTGCGCCTGGTTTTCTGGGGCTGACAAGGGGCAGGCCTGGATGTTCGAGGCCGACATCGGGGAGAACTTCAACGGCTGGAAGCTGCTCGCCAGCTGCTTCCTGGGCTACCAGATGCCCTTCGTGCTGAACACGGTCGGTGTCCTGCTGGAGACAGAGCAGAACCTGGGCTACGTGAGGGACCTCTCGCCGGTGGGCGGCGGCGGCTGGGCTTCCGATTTCCTTCTGATCACGGTCGCTCCCGTGCTGAACTTCAAGGTATCCGAGCACAGTTCTCTGGTCGTGCTGGTCCAGTTCCGCCGGGAGCGGCTGTATACGGCGGACACCGTGTACTACGCTTTTTACGCAAACCACGACTACGCCGGAGTCTACTGGGACTTCTACCGGATCGCCTTTTCCTACGGCCTGAAATTGTAGTGGACCGCAGCGATCGCCGGCCCCGGGCCGAAGAACGCCTGGGAGCTCGCCGCAGGGTCCTATGAACGCACCCACTCGACGAAATCGCCGCAAGAGGCTTGCCGAGGGTCGTTCTCGCGGAAGGCTCCGTATTTGTCACGCAGCGATGTGAACCGGGTAACGGGGACGGCGATCGAGGAGTTAGGAAGGATCGACATTCTTGTGAACAACGCCGGAATCACCGAGAGAAAACCCTTTCTCGAAATAGAGCGGGAGGCGGGGGATTCGGTGATGGCGGTGAACCTGACGGGGCGCGGCGGTGTAGTGATGGCGTGAGGGGACGGGCGTTTCACAATTCACCGTTCTTCGGCCGCCAAAAACAAATATACACCATTTGGGAAATATACCATGACGTCTCGCGAGCGCGTTCCGAGGGTTCTTTCGCAGATGTTTTTTTAGCTTTGCGTTTCAATCCGGCCGTGTTATGCGGGACTATTGTCGGTGAAAGGAGAGGGGCATGGGCATCACTGTCCAGGCGAAGGGTGAAAAGATCGCGATGAGCGGGATGGAGATAAAAGCGGCCCGGGAGAAAAAGACGCCGATGGATGGTGCGGCCCGCAAAGGCACTGATGCGGATGCTCGAGAAGATGAGCATCTACATCCTCGAAGGCGAGGGGTATTCAACCGTCAAGCGAACCGGAGGCGCACTCACTGATGAAAACGAACGGCATTCTTAACAGCGGTCTGATCGAGGTGATGGCGAGGATGGGGCACGGGGACATGCTCGTCGTCACTGACCGGGGCTTCCCCTTTCCCCTCCACGACCTCACGAAGGCCGTCGATCTCTCAGTGGCGAAGGACCTCCCCCGCTTTCTCGAAGTCCTGAAGCCCATCGTGGACGATTTCGAGATCGAAGAGGCGATCATCGCGATCGAGACGAAGACGGTGAGCCCCGCGGTTTACGAGGCAATCCTCGGCATCCTTTCGAAAAAGAAGAACAGGGGGAAGGAGATCAAGATCACCTTGATCCCCCACGCGAAGTTCAAGGACCTCGTCCTCCACGGCGCCGAAAGGGGAGAGCCGGTGGCCTGCTTCGTGAAAACCGGGGAGTTCACACCCTACGCGAATGTCATCCTGGTTTCGAGCGTGCCCTTCTGAGAATGCGCCGGGCGGCTCTCCTTCACCTCGTGCGCCGGCGCTCCGCGAGGACCCGTTCAGCTTCCGCGAGAGAGGAGTACCCGCTCTCCCTCGCGAGGTACTCGTAGACTTCCTCGGACATGTTGACGCCCTTCGCGAGCTTGGCGGCCATGTCAGCGTGGAGGAGCTCGAGGGTCCGGTCCGAGAAGGACTCAAGCTCCCCCTTGAGGTAGGTTTCAAATGAGGTCGTGCCCGAGCCTCCCGCCGCTTCGGAGATGGGACGCGCCCCGCCCATGAAGGCGGGGTACTTCATGAACATCTCTTCCTGCCAGCCGAAGTGTATGCGGACGATCTCGTGTATGAGGGGGTTCGTGTTTTCCCTCGGGATGAGGTTCTGCATCCTCGCGTATTTGTAGGTCATGAGGTTGTCGCCCTCCTCCTGCGCCCTGCGGAGATCTTCCAGGTAACTCGCGAGGGTGCCGTGGGACCAGGCGGAAAACTGCGCCCTCCGGTGGAGCTTGAAGTTTTCGGGGTGGTCCTGGCAGCTCGCCCTCCGCTCGCTCCGTACGCTCAGGAACATCCCGAGCTCCATCTCGAGGATCTCGGCCGTCACTCTTTCTCTCTCGGTCATGGTGTCTTTCTCCCGAGCAGGTAGTACCGGTACGTTTCCTTCATGCCGTCGAGGAACGGGGTGTACCGGAAACCGAATGCCTCCCGCACGAGGGCCCCTGAATAGATCAGGTGCTCGTCCATGGGAAAGGGGAGGGGGATGTTGTTCGCGTTGATATCCGCCACGCTCATCGTCCTCGTTCGGACGTCCCTGCCGGTCACGGTCTCTAAAACTTCCATCAACCGAGGGTACGAGACGAGGTCTTCAGCGGCGGCGTTGAAGGCGCGGCCGAACGCCTGTTCGTTTCCCATACACCCGATGATGATTCTCGCCGCGTCCCAGACCGAGACGAAAGAGAAGAGGGCGAGCCTCTCATCGGGGACGACGACGGTATCGTTACGGAGTATGAGGTCGAAGAAGTAGCTCTCCCGCGGCGCGTAGTTGTATTTACCATAGATGAAGGCGGGGCGTATGGAGGTGAAGGGGATACCCTTGGGCGCGCACTCATCCCCGAGGGCGACCTCCGTCCTCCACTTGTCGTAGGCGTAGTCGGCGGAGGGCCCTAACTCGGGCTGGGGCCCCTGGAGCTTCGGCGCCCCCTCCATGACCGGGAGTTCGTTCGTTTTCGCGTACACAGATGCGGTGCTTACGAAGATGTAGTGGCCGACAGCGCCCTGCGGGAGGGCCGTGATCACTCCCGCGACGTCTTCGGGTTTGTAGGCGCAGAAGTCGACGAGCGCGTCCCACCGTGATTCGCTTCGGCCTTTGCCGTTCCCCGCACCGCCGAGGACCTCCCTCATCCGGGCAGGGTCGCGGCGGTCGCACTTCAGCTCGACCAACCCCTCCTTCCGCATCGGGATCCTCCCCCTGTTCAGCACGGTGATTTCGTACCCTCCCGCCTTGAGCAGCTCCTCCACGAACACCCTGCCGACGAAGTAGCTCCCGCCGATGACAAGCACTTTCTTCATGTTCCTCCATCCCCCCGATCGGCGCTCTTTTTCACTGAACGACCGAAAGGCGTCCCCGGACGGCAGGGTCGGTGATCTTCCCATGGATCAGGGGCGCGTGATCGAGGAGAAAGCCGCTCTCCGAATCGGAGAGGCCCTGCCGCCTGATCTCGCCCGCGAGCAGAGCGGCGATCGATTCGATAGCCGCCGTCTTCCCGGCGGGGTCCGCCGTCCCCAGAACGGCGGCGACACCCCCGTGCAGATCGCGGCCGAGGAGCGGGAGCTCCATTGCGGCCCGGTGCATCCATTTGTAGAAAGGGGCGTACCGCCTGTTGAGGAGGAAAGCGAGCGCGATCGCGTCGGAGCAGAACTTCACCTCGGAATACGCCGCCGAAAACCGTTCGCGCCTCTCCACCGACCGCATGAAGTTGTACTGGCCGGTTTGGGCGAGGGTGATGCAGCAGGAGGCGATCTTCTTCAGCCTGATGTCCTCGGGGTAGTAGGCGAGGAGGGCCTCCCGCCGGCGCGTGAAGTCCCCGAGGGGATCATCGAAAACCTTCCCGTTCGTGCACGCGGAGAGGGAGTGCTCGGGAATCCGGAGCCATTCCGCAGGTGTTTGCGGCGGGCAGTCGAGCCCTGTGTACCGTTTGTAGAAGAGGGCCGTTTGCGACACCCCCACCCGCCACTCCTCACCCGGGCTCGCCGCCCTCGGCCCGAACCCCATAAAGACGGCGGGAAGCTCGGAGTAGGCCTTCGAGAGGGGCTCCCCTATGAGCGCGAAGTCCTCATCCGTGAGCCAGAGGCAGAAAGCCGGTCCCCAGTCGTGGTCCCTCGAGAGCTCGTCGTCGAAACCGTAGCACTCCGACCCGGGTCCCGCGAGCCCCGCGGCGATCCGCCCTTCGAAGGCGCCGAACCGCCCGCGTATCATCGGCTCCCCGTACCTCCGGTAGTACTCTTGCGCGAGCTCGAGCCCTTTCACGAAGGCGCGCCCCTGGACCCGGCCTCGAGACGCTCGATGTTCTGAACGGTGAAGGAGAGCTTTTTTCCGCTTCCCGCATCCCTGTAGAGGGGAAGGGCCTCCCTGTACCATTTGAGGGCTTCAGCGTAATCCTGTTTCATCACATGGATGTAAGCGATGTTCGTGTACTGGTCCGCGACCCCTTCGCTGCTGCCGAGCTCGCGGTAAAGGGGCAGGGCCATGTTGTAGCCTTCGAGGGCGCTCTCGAGCTGTTCCAAATCCCTGTAGACCGACCCGATGTTCCCCCACTGCTCGGCGACCCTCGCTTTCTCGCCGTCACGCTGGAAAATCACGAGCGCTTCCTCGAAGCAGCGAAGAGCTTCAGGGAACCGCTTCTTGCGCGCGAGAAGCAGCCCTTTGTTGTTCAACGACATCGCAAGCCTGCCGGTCTCCCCAGTTCCGGGAAGGAGATCCACGAGGCGGGAGAAGGTCTCCAGGGCCTCGTCACCCCTGTTCATGTGGGCGTAAATACTCCCCATCATGTAGAGAACCTCGGCCTGCCGCTTCCCGGCCCCGGTATCTGCGAACAGCCCCGCGGCGAGAGCGAACGAACCGAGCGCTTTTTCGCGGCTCAGCGTGTCGAGGAACGCGTACCCCTCCTTCGCCGCGCGTTCGGCTTCTTCTCTCTTT
>Ga0315286_10004312_pt1 | contig 13640 bp, 14 predicted proteins | sample YL17G10_0_MG_FD_205038 | JGI IMG/M metagenome (GOLD analysis project Ga0315286, IMG submission 205038) | Sediment microbial communities from Yellowstone Lake, YNP, Wyoming, USA - YL17G10_0 | ecosystem: Environmental > Aquatic > Freshwater > Lake > Sediment | place: USA: Wyoming | collected... | reverse complement strand
CTGCCGCCACGCTGGCTGAGACCTTTGCCCTATCGGGTGATGCTACGTTCGGGTGGAGCCCGGGAGGGGAGCTGTTCTTCGAGGACGCCAACTCCGAACTGAGCGGTGGGCCTGCGTTCTCATGGAGCCCTGCCGCCACGCTGGCTGAGACCTTTGCCCTCTCGGGTGGGGCTGCGTTCGGTTGGAGCCCTGCCGCCACGCTGTCTGAGACCTTTGCCCTCTCGGGTGGGGCTGCGTTCGGTTGGAGCCCTGCCGCCACGCTGGCTGAGGACTTCCTGCTCTCGGGTGGGGCTGCGTTCGGGTGGAGCCCTGCCGCCACACTGGACAATGCCAACACAGCGATCACGCTGTCTGGAGGGGCCGAGTTCTCGTGGACGCCGGGGGCCACTCTCTCAGAGGACTTCCTTGTGTCCGGTGCTTCATCCTTCGGGTGGGCAGCCGGTGCGGTTCTGTCTGAGAACTTCATCGCCACGGGTGCCTCATCGTTCGGATGGAGCCCTGCCGCCACGCTGGCTGAGACCTTTGCCCTATCGGGTGATGCTACGTTCGGGTGGAGCCCTGCCGCCACGCTGGCTGAGACCTTTGCCCTCTCGGGTGGGGCGGCGTTCGGGTGGAGCCCTGCCGCCACGCTGGCTGAGACCTTTGCCCTCTCGGGTGGGGCTGTGTTCGGATGGGGTCCGGATGGTGTACTCGATGCCGTCGCAAACAGCTTTGACCTGACGGGCGGGACGATCTTCGGATGGCTTGCCGGGGGGGAGCTGGCTGTCCCGTACATTGCAATCGAGGATGACAGGAGCGGAGCTGGGCCGCATCGAAAGCGACGCGAGCAATCCACTCTTGACGACTGGACGATCCTGATGGATGATGATTTCATCCTAGAACTCTACCTACTGGGGAAGACACGATGAACGACATGCATGTGAAGGCCGACCTTGCGGCCCCCCGCATGGGATGCGATTGCGACGTCTGCGTCTGGGCTCGCCGCCGAGCTGACCGCGAGCATCGTCTCGCCGACGACCTCGAAACCAACTACCGCCGATACCTCGCGGGAGAGCTTGTCTCCCGGGACGGGAAGGAGTAGACTATCGGCATGGCTACTCCCTCGGCCAAGAAAGGCCGCACCACTCTCATCAGCACCGATCCGTGCCCGCGTGGCTGCCGCACTGGAAGCACTGGGACTGTCCATCTCATGTCGGATCACACCGTCGAGAATGGCTTCCAGTGCAACCGCTGCGCTTGCGTCGTGCAGGACACCCACGAAGTCAAGCCCGGGTCCTAGCCGGTGACGGCTTACTCGACGCTTCAGACGCTCGTTAGTCGAGACCTGTCTGATCCTGACCGAGGAACGTTCGACGTGGATGCGGTCAAGGACTTCATCCAGCAGGCTCTCGCTGCTATCTCGCGCGTTGCGCCCGAGCAGTTCCAAGAGGACATCGACCCCGTCGATGACACCCTCGCGTACCGCCTGCGGACACTTGCCTTCGACAATACTCCCGTCCCCGAAATCCGACTCGTCCGGGTGGAGGTTTGGGCAGGGACTCCCCCGCGCTTCCGCTTCAAGATCAAGGCCAAGGCCGGTACCCTGAGCAGAGACAGCAACGCTGGCTGGGAGGTGTGGAACGGAACTCTCGAAATCCCGTCCTACATCGCCGCCCTGATCCCGACCACAGACCTGATCCGCGTCTGGGGGTACAGCCCCTATTCCCCTGTCATAGACGACGCTGACGTTCTCCCGGTGAGCGCCGAGCTGGAGCTAGCAATCCGCACCTTCTGTCGGGTGGAGGGTCTGAGGCGTCTCACCTCTTCTCGCGTGCTGTTCAAGCAGTGGCAGACCCGGTCCAACAACACTGACGTCACGCTTGGGCAGCTCAACAGTGACCTTCAGGTCGCCGAGGAGGAATGGCGCCGCCTGTCCCGTGCACTGAAGGTGCCTGAGCAGAACCCGGACTAGGTCATGTCGATCACAGTGACCTTCTCCTGCACCAAGGACACCGTCAGGCGGAACCGGGACGACGGTACGAGCGGACAGGGATGCGGCAAGAGCAAGCATCTCTACGTCGGGCGTTATGGTTCCGGCATTCGCAACTACGACTCGTACGTCTACTGCCCCATCGACTGGCCGTCGCTCAACTGCGCCAAGATCGTCAGCGCCACGCTCAACCTGTACACCGATGACTACGATACGATTGGCCCCACGGCCGAGCCGGGCATCATGCCTGCACCATCGGCAAGTGATGTACCCAAGATCGCGGTCAAGCGCCTGACTGAGAGCTTCACCGAGGGGACAAACGTGGACGGGCACTTCGACTCGTCCGACTACGTCCACCCAACGTACACGAGCACGGGCTCCTTCTCCAAGGAGATGAAGCCCAAGGGCGCCTCCCTCCTCATCCCCATTGATGTCACAGCTATCGTGCGCGCATGGGCACCTGCGGGGGTTGCCGGTGCAGGCAAGGCTCACAATCATGGCATCGGGCTGTACGGCTACACCAGCACGGCGCAGAACTGGTCGGGTTGGTCGCGCGAGCACAGTGACGCCGGTCAGCGGCCGTCAATCACGATGGTCTACGATCTTGGCCCCACCATCCCAAACACGCCCCAGAGCCTTTACCCGGTCGGCAGCATCCCGACGCTCGATACGTTCGAGGGCGACTTCACCGACACGCGCACCACGGATACATTGCAATCTACAGCAATTGAAATCTACGATGCCGGGCACGCAGGCACGACAGCGACAGACAACTTCATCACCAGCGCCGGGCATAAGCGAGTTGTCGGAGATGTGATCTACTGCACCACGGTCACGAGCACCAACCTGACCGCCTTCAAGCGGTACTACGTCATTGCTTCGGGCCTCACCACGTCGAAGTTCAAGGTCAGCACCGCGCTCAACGGGGCGACGTTTGACATCACTGATGCCGGGAGCGTCGTGTGGTCCCCGGCACCCACGTCGTTCAGCGCTGTTGCGTCAGAGTCGGAGCGGATTGCGTACCACTTCATCGTGGCGAAACCTGCCAGCTTCACACCGGTCACCGGGGCAACGTACCGCTGGAGAGCACGATACACGGATCAGGAGGGCCAAACGTCGGCATGGTCTGGGCTGACCTCGTTCGTACTGACGAACACTGCGCCCAATGCGCCAACGCTCAGTCCCGTGTCTGGCACCAGCTACCCCACGTTCAACCTCGTCAAGTTCCAAGGCGGGGCATTCTACGACTCTGACATCGGCGACTACCTGATGGGCCATCAGGTACAGCTCAGCCCGTATGCCAGCGGGGACGTCAGGTGGGACGAAGCGGACGGTATCCTGTGGGACACGGGCAAGGCGTACGACCCATTCGGTGCGACCGACTGGACCGAACTGTATGGCGGCCGGGCTCTGGCGGCTGGGACGTACTACTGGCGCGCACGCAACTGGGACAACAAGGACGGCGTATCGGCGTGGACGTACGCAACCATTACGCTAACGCAAGATTTCGACCCTGACCCGGCGTCCTACGAGAGCGTCCAGATCAACCCTCGTGCGCCATGGCGGGTCCTGATCCGAGACTTGTACCAGCCCGACGGCGTGACCAAGACGGTCGGACGCGGCCCGGGCAACCTGATCGCCGTGTTTGAGGAGGCCAAGAACATCGGCGCCTCCGTTGTCTACAACAGCCCGGGGGAGCTGCACTTCACCTTGCTGAAGGATGATCCCCAGATTGCCGTAGTTGAGCCGAAGCAGTGCCATTACGCCGTCGAGTTCTACTCAGGGGACGGGTGGCAGGAGAAGTACGCGGGCGTCATCTGGGACATGGATGCCACCGAGACAGACGTCGTCTTCAAGGGCCTCGACTACCTCGCCCTGTGGGACACCGCCATTGACGAGCGATACGACCCACTGAAGCCCAACAAGAGCTACAAGAGCAACGGCTCGTTCTACGAGAACGTCACCGTCCGTAACGTCATCATGGATCAGCTCAATCGGGCTCGCGGACTACTCGACTCTTGGGTGGGCTTCATTTCAATTGGCAGCGTCGCCACCATGAACGAGAAGGTCTCGGTCTACTCGACCATGCAGCCAGCCCTGTCGTTCATCGGCGGCCTGATCGACAGCCACCGGCAAGGGACCGGAAAGCGCACACGCATGAAGGTGAAGAAGACAACGTCTGGCTCGTATCAGCTCCAGATCGTGGACGACCCGGGAGTCATCCGCAACGAGCTTGCCATGTACTACGGCGAGCTGGTTCAGGGGTACCGCGTCATTGCCTTCGGTGAGAACTGGGCCAACGTTGAGCACGTCGTGGGCCGGAACCGGGACGGCGCCAAGGTCGTGTACCAGACCATCAAGGGCAAGCCATTCCAGCCATCCACCACGATCTACGGGCGCATCGCCACGGTCGCCGTCATGGATGGCGTGCAGGATCAGGCCGACCTTACGCGACGCGGACTTCAGGCTGCAATCCAGTCTGCCAAGCTTGGCAAGAACATTGCAATTGGCATTCGCACAGCTCACCTCGCCCCGCTTCAGGGCTGGGACGTCTGCGACGTGTTTCCCATGAAGATCAAGGATGGGGCAATCGACACGGATCGCTTCGGGTCGGGCTACTGGGCGGCGTTCGCTGCGGCGTGGGAGTCAACGGACATTGGGCAACAAAGCCTTGTCATCACCTTCATGCCACGCGAGGATGCGTCGGCTCCCGACACGGACCTGATCCCAAGCGTCCCTATCTCAACGCAGCCAGAGTGGCAGCTCGGCTGGACCCCGCCCGATCCCTTGAAGGTGACCAGCTTGTACTGGCTGGATCAGAGCACGGGGAAGGTCTACACCCGTGATGACAATTCAGCTACACTGGTGCCTGTGACGGGTACAGCATGAGCGTCATCAACCTAGTCGGCCACGGCCTGACGGCAGGGCAGCGCGTGGCGTTCTCCGGCGTGGCGCCCACGGGGACTGGGATTGACGAGACCTATGTCTACTACATCCTGTCAGCCGGGCTGACCACGGACGCGTTCCAGATCAGCGAAACGAACGGCGGGACGCCTCTCACGCTCGCGTTCAACATCACGTTTGCGAACATGCAGGTCATCCCTGAGACGCCAGACTCTGATCCATGGGCTCCAGCGTACACAGCCGTCGATGATCCGGCAGATGTACAGGCCCCGCCCGATATATTGGATCAGCCCGGGGACCCTGTCCCCACGTCTTCAACCGTATCGGGCATCATCCGCCTATTCATCGAGCTGCCTACCTACTCCGACCCGGCGAGTCGTGTGAGGTTGCAGGAAGTGCAGGTCACACATGCCTTCTCTAGCGGCCAGCCCGTCTGGGAGTCGGCGACGCTGCTGACGTTCCCACGGGGCACCAATACCATGACGGTCCCGGCGCTGCCCTCCACGCTGTACAACGTAAGGTCAAGGGTGCAGGACGTCTTTGGCAACTACTCGATCTGGTCGCCCATCATTGCAATCACATCCGATGCTGGCTTCGACTCCATGTCCCCGGTCGATGGGTCGGTGGGTACTACCACCATCAAGGACGGAGCCATTACGACCGTCAAGCTGAAGGCCCGGTCCGTTACCGCTGACATCCTTGCCGCCACCATCGTCCTCGCCAGCCTCATCAAGACCAAGGACACCGGACGGCGCGTGGAGATTGATGAGTTCGGCATCCGGTTGTTCGACGCCAGCGAAGTGATGATGGTCAACATCCCAACCAATGGAGACGCTGTCTACATCAGGGGGGACCTAACGGCCAACACTCTCATCTCAAACTCCTCAGCCACCCTGTACGGGGTCAACACCTTCCCGGGTTCCAGCGTCACAACGCTGGCGAATGGCATCAGCGCCCCAACCAGTGCGCCGAACTTGGCAGCCAGCTTGGACTCCCTTTCGCTGACGAGTACCCCGGCGGATGTCTCGACTGCTGCTGGCATCGGGTATGACTCCGCTGCTGGAACGTTCTGGATCGCAGCCGACCCAACCGCAGCCGGGGACTACGTGGCTCACGAGTACAGCGCATCCACCGGGGGTTACGTGCGCAGCATCTCGGCAACCGGATCGACCACCACTACGACGACGACGTTGGGGTCCACCTCTCACGTGGCAGACACGACGCAGGCGTACAGCGGGACAAGCGAGAGCCAGATTGGGACTCCGCTTGTCATGCCGCGGGCTGGTCGGATCACAAAGGTACACGCGTATCTTGCTGGATACAGCGGCTCTGCCAACTGCCGAATGGCAATCTGGAATACCAGCGGGACGAGCCTGAAGGAGGGCGGTAACTTCACGGCTGCGTCACGCACCTTCTCCAATGGCAATGACCTCGCTTACGAGTCCACGTTCTCAACTCCACTCGACGTGGCTAGCGGCGTCACCATCTGGGCTGGCTTCCTTCATACGTCCTCTTCCGAGGGGTTCTTCTACTCTCGCGATGATGGCTCAGGAAAGACCACGAAGCGTGGAGACGGCCTTGCTGGCTCCATGACAGGCATTTCGACCGACTCGGCGACAAAGCCGAACATCTACATCACCTATGAGTACGATGTTGACACTCGGCTGGAGACAGCTCCGAACGTCGGCATCGCCACCGACGGGACGTACATCTACACGCTCGACAACACTGGCGTCATCTGGAAGTACCTGCGTTCCGATGGGTCCTACGTCGCCAAGAGCGCGGTGCTCACTGATATCAGCGGGACCAAGAGCAAAGCTGGCCTGTTCTTCTACAACGCCGGAACCCCGCTCCTTGTGGTGACCACAACGACCGGCACCGGAGCCGGGGTGCAGCCAAAGATCGTGCAGGTCACCCCAGCCACACTGGTCGTTCAATCGACGTTCACGACAACCGGGGGGCCGACGTTCAGCGGTACGACAGACACGTTCCGTGGCGGGCATTACCTCGTTGACCCGCTCAACTCGAACATCTTCACGTTCTGGATTGCTACCACGAACGCCGTCCACGCCTACACCTACACCGGAGGAGCCGTCTTCAACTGGACCGCCAACCGGGACTTCAGCGTGGCGGCCTACTCTTCTGCTGGTCTAACCCACGACGGAACGCAGTTCCGGGGATGGTCAACGTCCAGCGCGACCAAGGTGTGGAAGTTCTCCAACTGGGACTGGACGACGAGCAGCTCGACGTACTGGATAGGTTACTCGTGGTACGACTCGGCTGGAACCACGCACGAGACAGCTTGCGGCCCCCGGTCATCAATTGTAATGCGCCGACGTGAGCAGGTCACGGTCACCAACGCGTCCATCCCGACCGGCGGGGCTGAAGACCCAAATGGTCGTCGTGTCTACTTCCTGCCCGGGGCTGGGGATTTCTCGCCCGGGGCGGCTTGGCTCCAAGACACCGGCAACTACACCTCGCGTATCCTCAACAGCTACACTGCGTCGGGGACCCATGATGGGGCTGGAACGGCGTTCCCCGCAGGGTCACCAGCAGAGCTGAAGTCCGCAGGGGGGACGTGGTCGCTGAAAGGCGACGGGACGTTCATCGCGGCCAAGATGCCGACGGCGCTACCAGTCAAGATCGTCGCGTCCGGAGACGACACATGCTCGACATCGGTCAGGGACATCCCCGGAGCAACGACAACGTTCACGCCGACTGAGGCTGAGACGTGTGTCGTTGTCGGCGTCTGGGAGTACGACACGGGCACAGTTGGGTCAACGTCCTGCTACGGTCGCCTCATGGTGGACAGTACGGCTCAGAGTGAGAACGCACGGTATCGCGGGATGGTGGACCATGCCGGTGATGCGGTGCAAACGTGGGTGTTCACGCTCACTGCAAACGCCAGCCACACGATCAAGATGCAGCACTGGAAGTCTGCTGCGGTGGGGACCATCACGGCCAAGGCAACGAACACGGGGTTCACCCTGTTCCGCTTCAAGACCTAATAAGGAGGAACCAATGGCAACATTCACAGAGACGGGGGTGGACGTGACCGTTGAACTGCAACGCAGTGCGGGAGTGGACCATATTCTAATCACGTCGCAGTCGCAGACAGCGACCGGAGAGCAAATCCGAAGCGTCCATGAATTGGACGTTTCCCTGCTGGTCAATGCATCGATCATGGCTGACGTTACCTCAATCCTCAATCGCGCTGAGTCCTACATGAAGAACATGTGGAACATCCCGTAATCCCATGGCCAGCACCGTCAGCTACGCCGAAACAAAAGCGATCCAAGGGTTCTTGTCCTACCTGAACAAGAACTTCTCCAAGCGGATCAGCACAACTGACGTCCTCCTGATTGCCGCCATCTCCGCGTGGTTCCATCAGGAGTCGGGAGGGCTCTCGCGCGTCATCGGGAACAACCCATTCAACATCCGTGTCAGCCCTCTCCAGATCGGCCAGCGGCAGACGAAGAACGGCAACGGCAAGTTCTCGATCTTCGCCACCATGGCACAGGGCTTTGCGGCTGCCGCGTACCTCCTCATGCACGGGGGTCATGGCGTGGGCTCCAAGGATGCCGACGCCTACGGGTATCGGCTGGCACTGCGAGCCCTGATGAAGGGCGGCAATCAGGGGGCGGTTGACTTCCTCGCCGCGCTCGCCATGTCGAAGTGGGACGCTGCGCACTACGGCGCCACCTCGTGGCTCGAAGCGTACGATGCCAAGAAGAACCACCTCCTGCGCAACTACATCGGTATCACGGGCGTCCAGCTAGCGAACCCCAACCCCAAGCCAGCGGCGAAACCACGGCAGTTCGCCAAGATGCCACAGGATTTCAATTACAAGGTCGTGGTCCGAAGCTACATCGACCCGTGGGCAGTTTCGGCCCTTTACCGCAGCCGCCGACGGGCATCCACCGTAGACGGTAGCGCTACAAAGCGGTAACATGTAGAACATGGAACTCGTCATTGAGTTGCTGCTACGGTTCGCCGCTTCTCTGGCAGTGACGGGCGCGACAGCCTACCTCTGGATGGAAATGCGGCGCGGCAACGTCCAGCCCAGATATGTGTGGACCTACACTCTGGCGACGCTTTCGCTTACGTTGGTCCTGCGGTGGTTCTTCCTCGCCTTTGCCCTCGGCGCATTCCCAGACGACGTGTCCGCTGACATCCAGCGGTGGCAGGCCACCGTGAACCAAGCTCTTTCCATCATCATTTCCTTCTGTTTCATCCTGCTCATCCGTGGACACATCGTGGGACGGAGGAGCAAGAGATGACGGACCTTGGTCTCCTCGTCAGCGTCATCATTGCAATTATCGGTAGCATCGGCGGCTTCGCTGCACTGATGAAGGTCAACGCCGACAACTCCAAGACCATCTCCGAGGGTGCGGTCAACGTGGTGGAGATGCTTCAGGAGCAGATAGACATAAACAGCAAGCGGCTCGATGCGCTGGAGGGCTACGCCTCGCGCTTTGACGACTGGGCCGACAAGATCAGTTCCCTCCTCAATCGCGCCATTACGCAGATGCCTGAGCCGCCTCGTGAGTCGTTTCGACAAGAGGCAACCGACGTCCACAATGCACGTCCCAAGCGGCGCGCACATGACCCCGTGGTGAAGTCAACGCCATGAGTACACAAGACCCGACGACTCACGTCCACATCTCGGAGCGTGAGCCTGACGGGACCTTTGAGGACTGCACGTGGGACGCAGGTCTGGAGTTCTACCGTGACGCGTTTGACCCACGCAAGCCCGCCACCCACGCAGAGGCGCAACTCCTGCGTCGAGCTAGTGGTGAGCCTGCGACCGGGGGCTCAAACCTGACCGATCTTCGGCGCGGCATCAAGGCCCGCTACGGCGCCACCATCCCGGCCGCCATCAACGCCCGCAACATCCTGATCGCCCTCCACCCCGGCGATTGCGCCATCGTGCAGGGCTCGATGAGCGCCTTCGGGCCGCTCCATCCGCTGTCGAAGTGGGACCGAAGCTTCGACGGCGGCCATACCGTCTACCTCGCGCGCACACCGGACGGGAAGCTCCTCTGGTGCGACCCGGAGGCCCTGACCACGGCCGACGTGCCCGTCCTTGTCAGCTCAGCCGATGTCCAGAAGTACGTCAGCGCCTTCGCAGGGGAGGCGATTGTTGCCCCTGCATTGCAATGGCCAGCGACCCCGAAGGAGGAAGCCGTGGAGCCGATCACTCAGTACCTCCCGGGGTACACCGCCAACATCAAGCCCTCATCCAACGTCCGCACCGCACCGCACATTGCGGCCACCAAGCTGCGCACCACCACCGTCAAGGAGCCGGTCCTCCTGATCGGCACTGTCAAGGGTGACGTGGACCCCGGCAATGGCAAGGACGTCTGGTACATGTGGTGGAGCCCGACAAGCAAACTGTACGAGTTCACCGCGCTCGACAACATCGTAGACCTGAAGGCCCCGGCGACTGGCGTCGTGGATGACGGCTACACCAAGGCCACGCAGGACGCAGCCGTCGCTGCTCAGGCGCAGGCCGACGCAATCATTCTCGCGGATCAGGTGACGAAAGCCACCACCGACGAGAAGGAACGCATCGCCCTCGTCATGGCAGAGGCATCTGCCGAAGCCATCCGCGAGTCATAGCAGGAGGACACGAGTGTTCAACAAGAACCAGCCGCTCTGGTTGCCCAAGGGCTCCGGTCGGCTCATCATGGCCCTCGCCCTCGTGGCAGCCGTGATCGCGCAGCTTGGTGGCGACACTGTCGCAACCCTTGCGACCGCTGCGGTCGCGTTCTACTTCGGCGTCAAGGCCGGGGCAGAGCTGCCGCAGCAGAGCCCAGACAAGACATAGGAGGTCCGACATTCCTACCCCAATGGAGCGCCTAGAGCTTCGCAAGCAGCTCAGTGAATGCCGCGTTTGTGCGTGGCTCGCAACACTCGCCGAGAAGGACAGGAAGGAGTGGTCAATTGCAATTGCGAACCCACGCTTCAGCCCGGGCGCCATCGCATCCGAGGCGCAACTCGATCAGGACGAGGCCGGGTACGCCGGTCTCTCAATCGGTGAGTCGTCCATCGACACCCACCGTCGGAAGACTCACCGATGACTAACCCCACGGAACGCCTAGAGCAGGAGACGTGGGCGCGCAAGGCAGAGCGTGAGCTTCGCCTTCAGGTCGAGTCCCAAGCCAAGGAACTGAAGGAGCTTCGGGAGCTGGTCGGGTTCTTCGACGCGGCACGCACCGAGCCCATCAAGGTGCCCGAGTGGCGTTCATTCAAGAAGAACGCCAGCAACACCGGGTTGGTGATGGCCCAGATGACCGACTGGCATCTTGGCGAGGTCGTGAAGCCGGACGAGGTCTTGTACCTCAACGCCTTCAACGAGAAGATTGCCAGCATGCGCATGAAGCGGTGGTTCGAGAAGGTTGTGGAGCTTCCAAGGGCGTACCTACAGGGCGTCAAGCTGGAGGGAATTGTAATTCCCGCCACTGGCGACCTGTTCACCGGGGAAATCCACGCCGAGCTGACCACCAGCAACTACGAGCGAGTTCTCCAGACCGTTCTCAACGCGCAGGAACCAATCCTCGCTGGCTTCGAGATGCTGGACCGCGAGTACGACGGACACGTCGAAGTCGATGCCGTCGTCGGCAACCACGGGCGCATGGCCAAGAAGAGCGTGTTCAAGGGCCGCGTCTACGACAACTTCGAGTGGCTGTTCTGGTCGATCCTACGTGATCGCCTGAAGGACAGGGGCTCGCGCGTGGTCGTGAACGTCTCGACGTCCATGGACATGAACATCAACATCTACGGGCGCAACTACCTGCTGACCCACGGAGACCAGTTCCAAGGCGGGACAGGCATCAGCGGCGCATTCGCGCCTCTGTCCCTTGGCTCCCATCGGAAGGGGAAGCGGCAGGCAGCAGCAGGGATGACAATGGAGACCATGGTCATCGGCCACCTCCACCAGCTCATCAACATCCCGGGCGTCATCATGGGCGGATGCCTGAAGGGCATGGATGAGTTCGCGTTCGGCATCAACGTGCCCCCCGCTGACGCATCTCAGGCGATGTGGGTCACGACACCCGAGCGAGCACAGACCATCTGGATGCCTGTCTTCGTACAGGACCGGAAGGCCGAAGGCTGGTAGCAGCCCTCCTCGCAATTGCAATTGAGCCCCCTCACCGAGGGGGCTCTTCTCGTTCCAGCCTGAAGGGCGGCTTCCGCTTCCGGTACTTGGGGTCACCCGGGTTGTCCCATACCGACGGGTGGCCCTTGGTCCATGCCATGTGTGCGTCGGCCCGGGCATTCATGTCGGCAATACGCGCAGCCTGCTTGGCAACCTTGCGCTTGCGCTCGATCACAGATGCGTAGTGCTGACCGCACAGCCCGACCTCGCTGACCGCCCACCGAATGCAGGGTGACGGCTCTCGGTCCCCGGTGACAGCCGTGCACTGACCCCAACGCGCCTGCTGCGCCTTGTCGCACGCAGCCCAGCTCGTGAACTGGCAGGTCGGATGTCCCTTGGCGTGCGAGAGTCTAGGCACGATTGTTACGCCTGACGTGACATTGGGGCTACGCCGCAGTCCTCACAGGCCGAGTGTGAGCTGGCCTTCAATTGCAATTGAGGTGGTCTCCGGCGCATGAACGAGGGCCTGCTGGTGTTCTTCATCGAGGAGACACACCGCAATCAGGGCGTACGCGGCGAGGTCTCGGAGCGTGTCTCGGACTGACTCTCCGACACGCTCGTTGGACGGGAGGCGGCGTAAGTTACTCACGCGAATGTACTTATCGGACATCCGCACGAGGCATCCATCGAGCGCGCTGATCCCGAACGCCTCTGCCATCCTGAAATTCGCGAAGGCATCGGGGTTGTCGGCCCCGGCATACCCCGCGTTCTTGTTCTCGAACAGCTCCCACGCCTGATCGAGGAGCTTTCGGTAGGCGTCTCGGGTACTCATGCCTTTGGGCTCAGCGGGGCGTGGCCATCTAGCCAATCAGCGATGATCCCGTAGTGGCACGACGGCAGGTGCTTGCGCTTGCCGATGCCGTAGGACGGGTAGCCGTCTCCGCAATCGCAGAGCGCAGCGTCCAGCGGGGCGGGGGTGGCGGGGAAGTCATCCTCGAATGGCGCGGGGTGGACAATCTCGGGCGGGATGCGGCCCTTGGTCTGCGGCAGGCCGAGACGTTCCAGCGACTCGCGGACGGACGGCGGGGCGGGGGTGGCGCGGCGACAACGCTCATCGGTCAGCCGCAGACGCACATCGGCGTGCGCGCGGCAGTAGAACGGCTCGTGGGGCGGAACGAACAGACACGGCGTCATGGCGTCCAGCGGGGCGGGGGTGGCGAGAAGAGCGACTTCCAAGGCGTCGATGGCGTCGTACAGCCTGTCGCCTAGCGTTGACGAGAGCGGGGCCTGTGCGGCCATCGCATCCACCACGGCCTTCGCCGCAACCAGCACGTCCAGCGGGGCGGGGGTGGCGGCGGTTCGATCCCACAAGTCGAGGATGGCGATGCGGGCCGCACGCCACCGCTCCCGGTTGACCTCCATCTCGGCGGGGTAGGACAGCGCAACCTCCAGCCCGTCCACCACGTCCTCCCACTCGATGCCGGACGGAAGCGGGGCGGGGGTGGCGGCGAGGGCGACGCGGAGAGCATCCACCTTGATCCACATCGGGGACGGTAGGTAGGGGCGGTCGTAGCACTCCGCAGTCTCAATGACGGCCTTCGCCGCATCCCGCAGCACGTCCAGCGGGGCGGGGACATCATCCTCGCCGGGGTTGCCGCGCTCCTG
>Ga0315286_10004311_pt1 | contig 13641 bp, 8 predicted proteins | sample YL17G10_0_MG_FD_205038 | JGI IMG/M metagenome (GOLD analysis project Ga0315286, IMG submission 205038) | Sediment microbial communities from Yellowstone Lake, YNP, Wyoming, USA - YL17G10_0 | ecosystem: Environmental > Aquatic > Freshwater > Lake > Sediment | place: USA: Wyoming | collected... | reverse complement strand
CCCAAATGTTTCGCGAACGGGGGCAAACGCTCGCCCGGATGGCAGGATACGTGGCCGGCGCGGCGAATTTGTGCTACAATTAGCACATTCGGGGGGCGCGTGAACCTCGGAGGCCACACTACATGTCAAGACCGCAACTCACTGAGCCGCCGGACATCCATCCCATGCACCTGTTTTCCTGCCCACGGCTCACCAAGCGGGAGAAGGCTGTCAAGCAGGAGGTGGATGCGTACCTCGTCAATGAGATCCGGAACTCCGAATCCATGCGGGTGGGCCGCCGGGTGTTTCAGATCGAGTCGAGCGTGGACCTGGACGACGCCGAGTGTGAGGGTTTGACCTTCAAGCGCCGCCTGGTGCAACTCAAGGACGGCACCTGCTACCTGATGGCCCGCTGGAAGCCCGACCGCTACATGCGGCGGGCGGCGGCCGGCAAGTCGCAGAAGTGGTTCCTGGACAAGGAAGTCTTCCCCAAGGACCCCGAGGAACTGTTCGCCAGGTACGGTGTGGGCCCGGACGGCTCCGCGGCCCCTGCCTGAGGGAGAGCGGCACTCGCCCGCCCGGCGCGGGGGACGCCGCCGCGGCGCGGTGAGTTGGCGTCCCGGCGGGGGCTGGCGATGCCAGAGCGTGCGTATCGTCCAATTGCGGTCCGAAGCGGCCGCGGCGACGAAGGCCTTCCGAGCCGGCCAGGGATACCCAATTGCGCGCCAGACCCGGCCCCGACCTAGAGGAGCAGGCCGTGATCGGCCCGCGGATTCCGGTGGTCGCGGGCGCGGGGATCCTGCTGGGCGTCACGCTCGCCGTGTTCGCGGACGTGCTCTTCGGTCCCGGCGGGAGAGTCCTGTCAATAGGGGACAGGGACCTCTCTCGCGAATTCATCTACTGGCGGGATTTCGGTTTCGACGCGCTCAGACACGGCAACCTCGCGCTCTGGAACCCCTACGTTTTCTCCGGGATGCCGTTCTTCGGGGGCTTTCAGTCGGCGCTGCTCTATCCGCTCAACCTGTTCCATTTGGCGCTCCCTCTTGCGCGCGCGACCAACCTCTGCATTGCCGCGGAGGTATTGCTCAGCGGCGTGTTCATGTACCTGTGGGCCGCCCGCCGCCGGCTGCACCCGCTGGCCTGCCTGGTTTCGTCGGTGGTGTTCATGTTCTGCGGCGGCCACTTCCTTCGCATCTCCGCGGGCTACCTGTCCGCGCTGAGCGCCTTGATCTGGGTGCCGCTGGTGTTCCTTTCCCTTGACGGGCTGTTCGAGGAGGGCAGGCTGGCGTGGTGCCTTTTGGGAGCCTTCGCCGTCGCCATGCAGATCCTCGCCGGGCACCCGCAGACCGTGTTCTACACCGCCGTGGCGGCCTTCCTGTACTGCGGATTCTGCCTCGCCAGAACGGAAAAGCGCGCTGCGCTGGCGGCGGGCGTTGCCGCCATCTACGTCGGGGCGGCCGCGCTGGCGGCGGTGCAACTTCTCACGGGCCTGCAAGCCTCGGCCGAGAGCGTGCGGGCCGGGCGGGTCCCGTATGATTTCGCGGCTTCATTCTCCCTGGCGCCGCAGCAGTTCATCACGTTCCTGGCCCCGAGTTTCTTCGGGGGCGCGACCGCCCGTTCCTACGACTACTGGGGGGCGGGCTACCCGTGGGAGATGGTGATGTTCGTGGGCGTGGCCGGCCTGGCGCTTGCCGTGTACGGAGCCCTCCGGGGGGACCCAAGAGCGCAGCGCTTCTCGGCGGCGATGGTCTTGCTTCTCCTGCTTCTGGCCCTGGGCCGCTATACGCCGCTCTTCCGAATTCTGTACAATTACGTGCCCGGGTTCGACAAGTTCCGCGGCACCTCGAAGTTCATCATCCAGGCCTCGGCCTTCCTGGCCCTGCTCTGCGGAGTGGGGCTTGATGCCCTGCTCCGCCGCGGCATCAATCGCTGGAAGGCGGCGGTTCCGACCCTGCTGGTCGGCTGCGTGCTCGCAGCCGCTGCGCTCGCCATACGCGCGTCGGCATCGGACCCGCAAGGCTGGTGGCAGCAGACGGTTCTCGGAGCCCTCCGCGGCGACGAATCCTATTTCCCCTATGGCGATTCCGTCGGAGCCGGGTTCCTGGGCGGCGCCGGGCTGCGCGCCTCCAACGCGCTGCTGCTCTCCGCCGGCACCTGTGCGCTGCTGTCGGCGCTCCTCTTCCTCTCGGGCGTTTCGCGCAGGTTCGTGTACGGCGTCGCCTTGCTGGCCGGGGTGGAGATGCTCGGTTTCGCAAGGGCGTCGCTCCCCACGTTCGACGAGAGCCGAACGAGAACTCCGGAAGTCGAGCGCTTCCTATCCGCGCACCCGGGGGACTACCGCATCCTGGTCGCCATCCAGCCCAACGCGGCCATCGGCATACGCAAGTGCGAAATCTGGGGGGAGGACCCTGGCGTCCTGCGCCGCTATGCGGAGTTCATGGCCTTCACCCAGGGGCAGGACCCCGACCGGGCGGACCAGTACACCGTGGTCTGGCGCCCTCACCCTCTGTTCAAGATACTTCGGTTTCGCTACGCATTCTCTCTCATGGCGCAGGGGCTGCGCATATCGGAATGGGGTGACCGGCTGCCCCAGTTGCAGTTGGTCACGCAATACCGCGTGCTCACCAGGCGGGACGCCATCTTCGCGGCAATGCAGGACGCTTCCTTCGACCCACGCACGACGGTGATCCTGGAAACCCAGCCCGAGCCCAAGCCTGTCGCATCTGGAAGGCGCGGGACGGCTCGAGTCGTGGGCTCGTCAACCGACTGGATGGATATCGAGGCCGACCTCCCCCAGCCCGCGGTCCTGCTGGTCACCGACGCCTACAGCAGCGGGTGGCGGGCGCGGCCGCTGGCCGGCGGCAACCAGGCGCACTACCAAGTTCTGCCCGCCGACTACGTGCTGCGCGCCATCCCGCTGGGCAGGGGCCATCACCACCTGCGGCTGGAGTATCTACCGTCGGCATTCGTCGCCGGGAAGTGGATCTCGATCCTCGCGGGCCTGGTTTACCTGGCGCTGGCCGGCAGGCACCTGGCAGGCGCCTACAGGGGGCGGCGGGGCCTCACGGCGTAGGCGCGGCGGAGGAGGACTGTCCTCTCCGGTTCGCGCGGCCTGGTTCAGTCGGGCACAGGCGCGTATGGGCTGGCGGGGCGCCAGTCCTGCAGCCGGCGGGCGGCGCTTTCTCCCCAGGCCACGGCTAGCGCTCGCACCTCGCCCGCGCCGAGATGCAGCGGCCAGCCCCCGGCCAGTTGATCGCGGCGCACCGGCGTCGCCTCGCCCGTGAACAGGTCCTTGACGGCCCAGGCCTTTCCGGCCGGCGGTCGCATGCGCAGCCGCAGGTCGTGTGCACGCGTGTCCCAGTTGATCACGAAGGTGAGCCAGTAGCCCTTGCCCTCGAGGGTCATGGGCTGGGCGTACCAGGCGATCGCTCCCTGCTCGTCGGCGAGTTCCACCGGGCGGGGCACGCGCAGCGCGGCCATGAGATCGCCCACCGCCCGCCGCACCGCCGCGGCCCGGAGCGATAGGGCGGACTCGGGCCGGTCGAACACATAACTGCGGTCACTCTCCACGTAGCGTTCGCCATCGGTGAGGCGCTCGGGATAGAGGAGGGACGGCATGATGCCGATGCGGCCGCGGCCCATGCGCCGCACCAGCGAGGCCGGCGCGCCCGCCACACCCACGGCGGGCAAGCCGTCGGCGTAGCGGGCCAGCACCTCGTCGCCCGGACGCAGGGGAATCTCCGCCCGCGACACCGCAGGCAGAGGATCGGGCTGGTCGCGCCAGGTCACCACCGCTTTCTCGGAGTGCACCGCCTCCGCCAGCGGCAGCAGGCGGGTGCGGCCGCTCACGAGCAGCGCGCCGCCGTTCTCCACGAAGGCCCGCAGCGCGCGCTCAGAGGCGGGCCCAACCTCGTATTCGGGTCCGACGTCCCATACCCCGGTGGCAACGATCGCGCGGTAATGCGAGAGGATTTCCGGGCGCGCCAGGTCCTCGGGGAAGAGCACGCTGACCGGGTAGTGGTTCTGGAAGAGGTCGCGGAAGATCGTGAACTCGCGCTCGAGTTCGCCGCTGAGCGGGTGCCCGGGGCCGTAGCGGCGATACCAGTTCTGCGGAAACACCACCGCCACGCCCGGCAGGGGATGCGCCCCGCAGAGCAGGTCGCTCACCAGCGGGTCGCGCAGCCAGTGGGCGATGCGCGCGAATTCGTTGCTCTTGGGGTAGCGCTCCTGGGTCAGTTTGCCGTCAGGCCCGCGCTTCAGGCCGCAGTCGTAGATGAACGGCACCAGGCCGGTGGCGCCGCAGCCGATGGCCTGAAAGCACAACTTGCGCATCTGCGAGGGGAGGGGCAGCACGTGGCCGGAGGCGGTCTCGGCGAAGTCCTGCACCACCAGCAACACCGGGGTGCGGCCGGCCGGGTCGCGCAGGGTCGCGATGAGGGGCGACACCACCTGGAGCGAGTAGTTGGTGCGCGGATCGCCGGCCGGATAGGGATCGGTGGTGATGAAGTCCAGCGCCCGCTGGAACTTGCGGGCGTGGTTGCCATGCAGGGCGGACCCGGGCAGCGCCACCACGGGCCAGATGGCGGTCGTCACTGGACGATGTTTGGGATCGCGGTTCTTGATGACCGCGGCCTCGGCTGCCAGGAAATCGCAGAGGGTGTCCTCGCGGTACTCACTGCTGGTGATGGCGTGAAGGGCGTTGCGGGCGGCGGTGGGGCTGACGGCCAGCCGCACCTGCTCCCACCGCTCGAAGCCGACGTCGGCGGGGCCGCGGCCCTTGCGCTTCAGCCAGCGGCGGTAGCCGTCCTGGCAGGCGGGGCAGTGGCAATTATCGTTCACCCATCCCCAGAGGGGCTCGTCATAGATGGACCACGAGGAGATGAGGTCATCCGCAGCCTCGACCGCCTTGCGCACGATGAGGGCGGCCGTGTCCTGAGCCGTGCGGGCCATCTCGGGGTTGCTCCAGCACGGGTAGCCATACGGGTTGCGCTCGCCCGCCGGGTTCTGCATCACCCAGTCGGGATGCTCCTTGGCCCACTGCGCCCAGAGGAGCATGTTCGCCACGCCGCCGATGATCTTGAGGCCGCGCTCGCGCATCAGCGCCGCGAAGCGGGCGAACTCGGGCGAGTCCACGGCGTTGGCCGGAGAGAGGTCCCTGGTGGACAACCAGAAGACCAGGTGCTCGACGCCCAGGGCGCGCATGTCGTCGAGCGCCGCCTCGGCGGTGGTCGGGACCTCGGGGTAGCGGTGGTAGATGCCGATGCAGGTGGAGCGCAGGCCCAGCGGGGGCGTGGGCCCGGCCGAGGCAGGCGCGGCCCGCGCCGGCGAGGCAAGCCAGATGAGTAAGGCCACGGCGCAGAGGAGCCATCCCCAGTTCATCAGCGGGTAGTTTTGCTGGGCAGGCGCGGTGTCCTCTTCGTGGAGCAAAGGAGCAGGCGGTGATGCGGCGAAAGATCAGTTTGTCTCTTGTGGGACAGGCGCCCTCGCCTGTCCATTACCAGCGCCGGCGGAGCGGCGCTGCCACAGCCGGGGGCGGCTGTGCCACACTGTCGCATGGAAGGGGGTGGGTGGAGATGGCGAGCCAAACGGGTGTGAGGCTGTTGCTCATCGTCTGCCAGAGCAGCACGGCCGAGGAGGCGATCGAGCGGCTCACCCAGGCCGGGGCGTGCCATTACACGGTGCATCACGGCTTCCTGGGCGCCGGCGAGACCGGGCGCCACGAGGGAACCGCGACCTGGCCGGGCCAGAACACGCTCATTTTTTGCTGCCTGTCGGGCGAGCAAAGTGACGGCGTCGTACGCAGCCTTGCCGCCCTGCACGACAGCCGGCCCGGGCACACCCTCGGGCTGAAGGTCTTCGCGCTTCCCGCCGAAGAACTGCTCTGAGCGGCGCGGAAGCGGCCGCACGCGTCTTGACGCCATCGGCGTTCTGGCCGATGATACGCGCTGATGCCGGCGCCGACTGACCCCACGCCAGAAGAAAACCCCTCAGCCTCTCGCGCGGCCGCGCCGCGCCAGGTGTCTCCCAATGCCATCACGTGGCGCGCGGTGCTGGTAGGCGCGGGGCTCATCCCCTTCACCGCCTGGTGGCTGGCGCAGATCGAGTGGGTGCGCTACTCGGACAACGCCACCACCTCGGCGCTGTTCTTCAACGCCGTCGCCGTGCTGCTGCTGCTCCTCGCCTACAATGCGCTGGCCGGGCGGGTGGCGCCGCGGTGGGTGTTCTCGCGCGTGGAACTGCTGGTCATCTACATCATGGTGACCACGGGGAGCGTGCTGGCGGGCCACGACCAACTCGCGATCCTGGTGAGCACGCTGGCCTTTTTCGCGGGGCGCGCCACGCCGGAGAACCAGTTCGCCACGCTGGTGCACCCCTACTTGCCGCGCCACCTCGTGGTCCTGGACCCCGGCGCGATCAAGGACCTCTTCGCGGGCGGCTCCTCGCTCTATGCCCATGGCCACTGGCGCGCCTGGCTGGGCCCGGTGGCCTGGTGGGGATTGTTCGCGATGCTCCTGGTGTGGGTGATGCTCTGCCTGGCCAGTTTGCTGCGGCGGCAGTGGGACGCCGAGCGCCTCAACTACCCCATCGCCGAGGTGCCGCTGGCGATCACCAGCGAGGGGTTCTTCAGGCAGCGCCTGTTGTGGCTGGGGTTCGGCCTGGCCACCATTCCGCAACTCATCAACCTGGTGCACGTGCTGGCGCCGGAAGTGCCCGAGATCCCGGTGGGCGGCCACTACTTCCCGCCGGCGTACCCGTGGAGCAGCAACTGGTACCTGTGGGTGCCGGTGTTCCTCTTTCCCTTCATCTTCGGCCTGGCCTACTTGCTGCCGCAGCAACTGCTGCTGTCGTGGATGTTCTTCCTGGCGATGTCGCGCTCGAGCATGGTGATCGCCGTGATGCTGGGCTCGCGCGAGACCGGGCGCTTCCCCTTCATGATGCAGCAGGGCGCCGGGGCCACCTTCGGGCTGGTGGCGGTGATTCTTTGGGCCGCGCGGGGGCACCTCAAGGCGGTGTGGCGCAGCCTGTGGACGCGCGAATCCCTCGACGACGCCGACGAGCCGATGGCCTATCGAACCGCCGCCTGGGGGCTGGCCGTGGGCGCGCTCGGCCTGCTGGCGTTCGCGATCGGGGCCGGGATGCGGCCGCTCACAGCCTGCGTGTACCTGGGGATCTTTCTCGTGATCGTGCTGGCCGTGGCCCGCATCCGCGCCGAACTGGGCCTGCCCACCTACGAACTCTTCCGCGGCGGCCCCGACGACATGCTGCGCCGCATCGCCGGCCCGCAAGCCTGGAACCGCCACGAGTTGACCGCCTTCGGCCTTTTCTACTGGCTCACCCGCACCCACCGGCAGTACCCCATCCTCACCTCTGTGGATGCGCTGCGCATGGGGAACCGCGCGCGGGCGCCCCTGCGCACGATGACGCCGGTGATCCTCGTGGCGAGCGCCCTGGGCATCGCGGCGGCGTTCTGGGCCATGCTCCACGTCACCTACCAGATTGGGTTTGATTCCGCGCGCTTCAAGGGGCCCGCCACATGGGCCTTCGGCCCCGAGCCCTTCAACCAACTGCTGCAAGACTTCCAGGTGCAGGGCCGGCGCGACGTTCCGGCCATCTTCGCGTACCTGTTCGGGGCCGCGTTCACGGTGTTCCTGGGGGCGATGCGCGCGCGCTTCGTGTGGTGGCCCTTTCACCCCATCGGCTACCTGGTGTCCAGCAGTTACGGCGCCTACCGGCTCTGGCTGCCCGTGTGCATCGTCTGGATCTTCAAGGGCTTTCTGCTCCGCTACGGCGGGCTCCGCGCCTACCGCCGGGCCCTGCCTTTCTTCCTGGGGCTCATTCTGGGCGAGTTCAGCGCGGGCTTCCTGCGCACGCTTCTGGACCTGGCGTTCAACCTCTACCTGCCCCGGGAGTCGGGCATCGGGGGCCTTTGAACAAGGAGGCGCCGAATGAGACTGGGTGGGCCTGTGTTCGATGCGGCTCGTCCCGAGGCGTGGATCGAAGCGCTGCGCGGCTCGGGTTATGCCGCCGCCTATTGCCCCGTGGAGGTGAATCAGCCGGACGACGTGATTCGGGCCTACGCGCGCGCGGCCGAGTCCGCCGGCATCGTGATCGCCGAAGTCGGCGCCTGGAGCAACCCGCTGGGCCCCGATGAGCCGGCGCGCCGCGCCGCCCTGGTGCGATGCCAGCAGTGCCTGGACCTGGCCGACCGCATCGGCGCCCGCTGCTGCGTGAACATCTCCGGGTCGCGGGGCGCGGTGTGGGACGGCCCGCACCCCGCCAACCTCACCACCGAGACCCACGATCTCATCGTCGAGAGCGTGCGGGCGATCGTTGACGCCGTGAAGCCGCGGCGCGCTTTCTACACCCTGGAAACCATGCCCTGGATGTACCCGGACTCAACCGAGAGTTACCAGCGCCTTATCAGGGCCATAGACCGCAAGCAGTTTGGGGTGCACTTCGATCCCGTCAACTTGATATCCAGCCCGCAGCGGTACTTCGACAACGCAACCCTGATCCGCGAGTTCGTTGCCGCGCTTGGCCCGTATGTCCGAAGTTGCCACGCCAAGGACATTCTCCTCGCCGAGAGGCTCACCGTGCACCTGGACGAGGTGCGCCCCGGCCTGGGCAACCTGGACTATCGGGTGTACCTGCAGGAACTGGCGCGCCTCGACCCCGACACGCCGCTCATGATGGAGCACCTGCAGAGCGCGCAGGAGTACCAGGCGGCGGCCGAGTACCTCCGCTCGGTGGCGGCCGCGGCGGGCGTGGCCTTCACAGGGAGCTAGCGCCGCGGCAAGGACCGGCGAGCGCAGGGCGCGAATGGTGAGCCGAGCGCGAACCCGAGTCGCGCCGAGGAGAGCGCCGTGCTGTTGACCGAGATCCTTCCCTCGATCCCCGCGGTGAAGCGCCTGACGGTCTCCGCGCCGGGCGTGCCCGGCCGGAATGTGGACTTTTGGATCTGGTACCGGTCGCTGCAGGGGCTGGTGAACCGCGACGAGCCCCACCTATACCTGGTGCAGGGACAAGTGGGCGCGCGGGCCGGCAAGCCGCACGACCTGTACGAGTCTCACTGGCTGGACTATTACGTCCGGACGTTCGGCCTGCGGACGGAGACCGTCAATGATGTGGATGCCGTCGTCGAGCGGTACAAGCACCTGGTTGATGGCTATGTCTTGTACGACAACGAGACGGTCATCCAGACGCAGAACCTGGCCATCACGCGCGCGGGGCTGGAGGGGCTGCTGCCGATCGCGCCGGACCAGGAGCACTGGATGGCGCGCCACGGCATCCCCAAGCGCGACGATCTGCGGGGCAAGTTCGCCAACGACATTGAGGCCGCAGAGTGGGCGTTGAACAACCTGTGGCCGCACTGCTGCAAACGGCTCTACGCCAACCTCTGCGTGCACCGGCCGTTCTGGTTCTCCATGTGCCACACGCTGGAGGACTTCGTGGTCTACCACCGCGGGCTGGCCCTGGACCTGCCCTTGAGCCGCCAGGCGCGGCGCACGCTGCGCCTCTACCGGCGGATGCTGGAGTCGGCGGAGGCGCCGGGCGTGCAGATGAACTGGCACTGCATGTGGGACCAGGAGAAGGAGTACGTGGCGGAGGCGGCGGAGCGCGGGTTCTTCACGCTGTGCAGCATCAACACGCCGAACCTCACCCTCCACGGCGGCGTGGGCGATGCGCAGGCCGCCTACCAGCAGCCGCTGCCCCGGCGCGAAGGCTGTCGCGCGGAGCCGCGCCGGGTGTACGTCTGCCTGTACGTGAGCGACGGCGACGCCACCTGGGCGATGAACAACCTGCACTCGGGCAACTGGCTGGCGAAGGAGCGCGGTGAGTTCAAACTGGGGTGGGGGCTGCTGCCGCTGATGGTCCAACTGATGCCGGGCATGCTGCGCTACTACCACGAGACGCGGTCTGCCCACGACTGTTTCTGGGGGCCTTCTTCGGGGGCGGCCTATACCTACACGCACCTGTGGCCGGAATCGCTGGTGGAGGGCTATCTGAGGGAGTCGCGGCGCCTGCTCGACCAGACCGGGCAGCACGGGTGCAACATGGTGAACTGGCTGCTGCGCGACTGGTGGCGGGAAGTGGAGGATGACGCGGCGGTGCGGCGCGAGCAGGAGGCGCTGCGGCCCGGCCCGGGGCTGGTGTGCGGGTTGGGCGGTTCGCCCTACGCCCGCAGTTACCCGGGGGGCCCGGTCCCGAAGATGCACTCCGTCCATGTGGCCAACGTGGGGCGGGACAACGCGGGCGATATCCTGCGGTTCGTCAGGGAGTGCCGCACGCGGCCGCTGTTCCTGTTTCTGTTCGCGCAGATCGCGGTTGGGATCGTGGAGCAACTGGCGGCGGAAGTGAAAGCACTTTCGCGGCAGGGCGGCATTGACCTCGTGAGCATGGATGAGTTCTTCCTCACGCTTCAGGACGCGGCCGCGCGCGGCCTGGTCCAAGAGCCGCTCTACGAGGCGAACGAGGCGGTGGCGGAGACCTGGCTCAAGGCGCCGGGGCGGCACCGGCTACCGCTCTGTGAGTGGCTGGCGCAGGAACTCGCGCGGGCCGCCCGCGCCGCGCCCGAGGCACGGCGGCGCCTGCTCGCGGAGGCGGCGTGGATAGACCTCGTCTCCATCGAGGTGGAGCGCGCGGCGGCGGATCGCGACGCGTTCCTCACGCGCTATCAGGGCCGCGCGCCCATCGCGCCGGAGGAGGAGGCGGACACGCTGCTGTACGTCGCGTTCACCGTGGCGTGGACGGTGGCCCGCGCGGCGATCGAGGCCCAGGGCATCTACGCCAACCACCGCACGCGGTGCCTGGAGGACTTCCAGCGCACCTGTGGCGGGTGGGTTGATGCGGCGCCGTTCGAGCGGCTGTTCGCGGCGTGGGAGGCCTGGGAGGCGGGCGCGCCGCCCATGGCCGAGATCGCGGCCTGGTGCGACGGCGTGGCGCGAGCGGCCTCGACGCTGCGAGGGCGGCTGGGCCCGCGCGAGGGCGAGGAATTCCCAGGCTGGCCCGCGCGGACCATCTGAGGCCGCTCGGGCGGAAGAGGCGGTCGCCCTAACGGCCCCCGCCGATGCGCCCGATCCATTCCCACTTGCGGTCCATGAAGTAGCGGAAGTTGTCCAGTGAGACATCGGGCGGGAACGAGTGATCCAACGTCGGCACGTAGCCGCCGGCCTCGATGAGCGGCATCACCCGCGCCAGTTCGGCGTCAATGGCGGCGCGACCCGCGGCCACGGCGCGCTTGTCAATGCCGCCGCTCATGCCCAAATGTGGGAAGCGCTTCCTCAGCGCGGTCACCTCCTCGCCCGCGGCGACCTCGAAGGGGTAGATGACGTCCACGCCGCCCTCGATCCAAAGCGGCACCAGTTCGTCAATGTGGCCGTCGCTGTCCACCATGGTGATGGGCACGCCCCGGCGGTGCAGGAAATCGCTCACTTTCCGGTAGCGCGGCAGCATGAACTCGCGGAACATCGCCGGCGAAATGAGCGAGGCCGTCTTGAACGCCATGTCCTCCCAGAAGACGAAGTAATCCGCCTCGACCTCGTCCAGGCAGCGCCGCACGACCTCGATCGTGAAGTCGGCGAGGAATTCCATCATCTCGTGCATCAGGTCCGGGTCGTCGTAGAATGTCGTCAGGGCGCGCTCGGCGCCCATCCACCCCCGGACCGGGCCGAAGAAGCCGGTGTCGCGGCCGCCGTAGATCTGCAGCGGGCAATCGCGCGCGGACCAGCGCGCCTTGCGTTCCTCCCAGTCGGCGGGGTAACGGCGCGGGTCGCGCGGGTCGTAGCGCTTCTTCATCTCCTCCCAGGTGGCGCGGTCCTTGACCGGGAAGTCGAGCCAGTGCGGCATGGAGGTCTCGGTGCGCTCCACCAGTTCGCGGCAGGTCACGCCGCGTTCGTCAAGCAGCAGGCGCACGCGCCCGTCGTCCTCGAGGATTCGGCGCTCGAAGCGCGGAAGCATGGCGAAGTCCAGGCCTGCGTCCTCCCGCCGGTCAGGGGCATAACGGACGCCGAAGTCCTCCCTGCCGTCCCACCCCTCGGCCCTCCAGCGTTCGAGCGTGGTCGCCCACATCCCCATCTCCCACATGGGGCAGCGGTCGAAGGGCTCGAAACGAAACACCGCCAGAAAACGCTCGCGATCGGTCATCGGCTCAACTCACCTCCCCGCATTCAGTGCGCCGGTGCGCCCTGCCGGCGCTGCATGCGAGCCTGCTTCTTGGCGATCAGCTCGGCGAGGCGGCCGGCGTTGCGCTCGATGCGCTCCAGGACCTCGGGCTTGAAGAGCGCGATCCAGTCCCGGGGCACGGCCCGGGCGCCGTTGAGCGTGCCGGCGAGCATGGCCGCGCGGCCCGCGATGGTGTCGGAGTCGCGGCCGATGTTGGTGCCGCCGATCGCGGCCTGGCGGACATCGCCCTTCGCGATCTTGAACATCGCCAGCGCGAGGCCCCACAATTCCAGCGGGTCTATGGGATGGTAGAACAAGCACTTCTCATGGAGTTCGGCCCGGGCAGCGAGAACATCATCGTACTTGCCGGCCACCTCCAGGCAGGTTTGTAGGTAGGCGTGGGGGCTGTCGAAGGGCCGCTGGTCGAAGGTTCGCAGCGGTTCCTTCGGCGCCTGCTTCAGGGCGGCGCGAAGGACGCTGTCCACGGTGGCCTCGGGCCGCAGCGCCTCGGCGACGGTGGCCGCCAGCATCGCCGCCGCCAGCACGTCGAGGCCGCGCTGGTACATGAGCGAGATGGCCGTGGCATCCATCGCGGCGTACTCGGGATCGCCGAGGTGGAAGAGGCCGACGGGCTCCATGCACATCACCGTCGAGCCGGTCACGACGCTCCAGTGGCCGGCGATGCGCGGATCCCAGCCCCGGCAGATCAGGTCATAGGCGTTGCCCATGCACTGCACGTAGAAGTGATCGCGGTTGAGGCGCTCCTTCCAGGTCGCGCCGAAGTGGCGGGCCATCACCGGCAGGCCGTCGCGCTCCAGGTAGGTTTCGACCAGCAGCATCGCCATCTGGTTGTCGTCCTCGCCCTCGAGGCGCTTGGGGTCGAGGACGGTGGTGACCCCGCCGGGGAACTGCTCGTCAATCTCCCAGTAGAACTTACCCTCCACCGGCGAGCCCATGGCATTGCCGATCGCTCCGGCCAGCAGGCAGCCGTAGATCTTGTCGTGGAGCAGCGAACGTGCGCCCTCCGGCGTCGCGTTCAGGCGCTCCGTGACGGCGAGGATCTCCTCTTCCTGGGCGAGTCGCTGCTCGACGACCCGCGCGATCGGCAACCACGATTCGGCAATCGGCTCCGCCCAGGCGCGCCACTCCGCCGGGAAGGCGTCCGTGCCGCGCAAGGCGCCCACGAGGGCGCCGCCGATGATCGCGGCGACGTGCTCGCCGGGGTTGGGCGGCCCCAGCAAGAGCGCCACCAGGTGCTGAGCGTTGCCGGCGTAATGCTTGAGAAGCGGCAGCACGAAGCGAATCGGATTAAAGGCGATCCAACTGGTCTCCTTGCTGCCGTCGGGGCGGCCCCCGCAGTGGTACCACCATTCCAGGAACGCCGGTTCGGAATAGGCGCGCAACCCCTCGGCGTCGCGCGTGGGCCGGTTGACCTGGTAGAACAACTCCTTGTTGTTTTGGTGCGCGAGTTTCAGCGTTACATCAACCACTGCTTCCGGC
>Ga0315286_10004310_pt1 | contig 13642 bp, 7 predicted proteins | sample YL17G10_0_MG_FD_205038 | JGI IMG/M metagenome (GOLD analysis project Ga0315286, IMG submission 205038) | Sediment microbial communities from Yellowstone Lake, YNP, Wyoming, USA - YL17G10_0 | ecosystem: Environmental > Aquatic > Freshwater > Lake > Sediment | place: USA: Wyoming | collected... | reverse complement strand
GGCGGCGTGGACTTTGTCTTCCATTTCGGCGTGATTAGCGCGCTCGGGGCGGCGATGATCGTCTGGGCGTTCCTCATCGACATGCCGGGTGTAGTGGTTCTGGCCGTGAGCGGCGCCGCGCTGGCGGCTAGCGTTGTCATGACTCCACCCATAACCGACTGCGCCACGCTGTTCCCGACGTGGCGGCTGCTGGCGTTCGTGCCGTCGCACGCGAACCTCGTCAACGTGCTGTATCCCTTCGTGCCGTGGCTGGCGCCGGCCGGCCTGGGCATCGTGCTCGCGCGCATCGTGGCGAAGCGGCCGGAGAAGACCATGCTCGTGGCAGTCGCCGGAGGCGGGGCCCTGCTGGCGGTCTTTGCCGCGCTCCGCCTCGCGGGCGCCGGCGATCCGCACGGCGCGCTTCCCGGCGTCATCGGCTTCCTGTCACTCACCAAGTACCCGCCGAGCCCCGCCTTTCTGGCGGCGACGCTGGGTGTGGACCTTCTGCTCGTGGCCGCGCTCACGGCGTCCGTGACGGCGCGCTGGCAGTCGCCGCTCGAGGCGTTCGGCCGGTCGCCGCTGTTCTTCTACCTCCTGCACCTGTACGTCTTCGGGCTGCTGAGCTTCGCGTTCCCTCTCGGCACGTCCTTCCCGGTGATGTACGCCGTATGGGCCACGGCCGTCGCCCTGATGTACCCCGCCTGCCTCTGGTACGCGAGGTTCAAGTCGTCCAAGCCGTCCGACTCCGCGTGGCGCCTGTTGTGAGGTGCCACGCATTACAACCCACATTAGGGATCGACGGGCACGATGCGGGCGACGGACAGAAACCAGAGCTCGAAGCGCGGGGTCTCGGTGAGGTCGAGCGCGGCCTGAAGGGCGCGGCGGTAGACGGCGCCCTGGGAGCGGTAGCTCGCGACCTTGTCGGAGAGGTCGGCGTCGGAGGCGATCTCGTCCGTCTTGTAGTCGACGATGACAAGCTCGCCCGTGCTTGTGTCCCGATACACAAGGTCGATGGCGCCGGCGATGAAGGCGACGGCGGATTCGCCAGGGCTGTCATTCCGACGAGGGCGCAGCCCGACGAGGAATCCCGGTCCTGGAGCGTCAACCGCCCTTGGAGCGCGCCGGGATTCCTCGCTGCGCTCGGAATCGTCGGGAGCCGTGGTGGACGCCGGATCACGAAAGTCACTGTCACCGCGAGGAGGCCGAAGGCCGACGAAGCGGTCTTCCCCGGCCTGGCGAGATTGCTTCGTTGCCCGGTCCGCCTCCGGCGGCCCCGGGCGCCTCGCAATGACAGCGTGTCCGGGAGGACCTTCAAGACCGTGACCGTCGGCCGCGAGCGGAGGGAGGAGGACGGGGAGCTCGCGGGCGACGACGTGGGGGGCGATGGCGGAGAGGCGCGCGAGGAGCGGCGAGGCGGCGAGGCGCGCGAGGGTGGCGGCGGCGCGGTCGGCGACGGCGTCGGGGTCGGCGGCCGGGGCGAGGGCGGCGGCGCGGCGGGCGATCGCTGGGCGGGCGGCGGCGAGCTGCGCGGCGATGTCGCCGGCGAGGTCGAGGCGCTCGAGGACGAGGTGGACTGCCGTGCCGGCGGCGGTGGCGACGTCGCGGCCGCCGTCGCGGCGGGGACGCGCGCCGCGGCGCGGCACGGTCTCGTCGTCGGCGTCGCCCTCGTCGAACAGGCGGTGCGCCTCGGCGGAGGCGGGCGCAGACCAGGGGCGCGCCATGTGCGCGCGCGACTCCACGGCGAGGCGAGCCAGCGTGCGGGCCTGGGCGGCGACCTCGGTCGGGTCGACCAGCAGGGCGGCGGCCTCGGTCGCCGAGTGGCGGCGGTCGGCGGGGGCGCCAGCCGCCGGGGTGAACCAGGCCGCGCCGCCAAAGGAGAGCGGGCCCCGGCTCCCCTGCTCCGCGGCGGCCACGAGCGCCGCGACGTCGGGCAGGCCGCCGCGCCGGCGGGCGAGCAGCGCCAGGTGCGATGGCCGGGAGCCCAGCTTGCCCGCCACGAGCGCAGGCCACTCGCCGGAGACGACGACCCGCACGCGGGCGCGGGTCATGGCGACGTAGAGCGTGCGCACCAGCTCGGCCTCGGCGACGCGGCGCGTGCGCGCGGCGGCGCTCCACCACCCCGGCGACGGCCGCCGGAACAGCGACAGCTCCCAGGTGCCTCCGACACGCGCGGCTGAGGCTTCCTCCAGGCGCTCGTTACGCATGGCGCGCCCGGCCTGGACGAGGTAGACGTGGCCGAAGTCGAGCCCCTTGGCCTTGTGGATCGTCATCACCCGCACCGCGTCGACCGCGGCGTCGCGCAGCCGCGCCTCCTCCGCGTCGGGCCGGTCGCGCAGCGCGCGGCGCAGCGCCTGCAGCACCGCTTGCGGGTGGGAGCCGGACTCCTCCATCGCGGCGAGCAGCGCGCGGAAGAAGCGGTCGAGGTTGGCGAGACGGAAGACGCCGAGCACCCGCGCCGCCTCGGTCGCCTCGATCAGGGTGGCGGTGCGCAGCTCCTCGACGAGCTCGGCGGCCGGCCTCGTCGCGAACGTCCGGCGCGCCTGCGCGAGCGTCTCGACCGCCGCCGCGAGCGCGTGCTCCCACCCAGCGATGCGTTCCAGGCCCGGCACAACCGGGGTGGCGACCGCGGCGGCGGCGATCGCTTCGCGCACGCGGACGAGCGTGTCGCCGTCGGGTCCGGTGAGCTCGGTCATCAGGTCAGGGAACGCCCGCGACCAGAGCGGCAGCAGCGCCGCGTCGGGCACGCCGACCGACGCCGATCGCAGCCAGGCGACGAGCGCGACGTGGTCGGCGGGGTCGAGCACGGCGCGGACGAGCGCCGAGGCCTCGAGGATCTCGCGGCGCCGGTAGTACGTCTTGTCGCGCTCGACGGCGTACGGCACGCCCGCGTCGCGCAGCGCCTGCAGGTAGGTCGGCAGGTCGCCGGTGGCGCGCATCAGGATCGCCACCTCGGACCAGGCGACGCCCTCGCGCTCGTGCAGCTCGGCGATGTCGGCCGCGACCGCGCGCGCCTCGACCTCCGTGGCGCCGCTCGGCTCGTCGCCGGCGCTCTCCCCACCCGCCGCGGCCAGCTCCGCCGTCGCGTTGCCGTCGATGATCCAGTGCTCGGCTGGCGCCCGGCCGCCGCGCACGAAACCGGCGTCCCCCTGCTTGGCCGCGCACGCGAGCAGCGGCTCGAACGCCGGCTGGTACCCCGGGTCGCGCGCCATCACGTCGCCGAGGCAGCGCTCGACCTCGTCGAGGACGGCGGGGACGGAGCGGAAGTTGACGGACAGCGCGTGGCGGACGCCGCCAGCGGCGATGACGCGGTCGACGAACGCCTCGTACGCCGCGAGGTCGGCGTTGCGCCAGCCGTAAATCGACTGCTTCGGGTCGCCGACCAGGAACAGGCCCGGGCGCTCGGTGTCGGGGCCGTCGAGGGCGAGCGCGGCGACGATCTCGCACTGCAACGCGTCGGTGTCCTGGAACTCGTCGACGACGAGCTGGTCGATGGCGCGCCGCTCGCGCGCCGCCACCTCGGGGTGATCGACGAGCAGGTCGCGGCAGCGGCCGAGAAGGTCGGCATAGGCGAGGACTCCAGTGTCGCGCATCGTCCGCCGCACCTCGCCGAGCAGCGGCGCGAGCACGCGGCAGGCGGCGCGCAGCACCGGCTCGTCGGACTTCTCGACCTGCGCGAATAGCGCAGCGAGATCACACGCGGCGGCCGCGAGCTCCGAGGCGACGTCGCCCGCAACCGCGCGCTCCTCGGCGCCGAGCTTCCCAGTGGCCCATCCCTGCAGGTGCTTCTGCAGATTCGCGGGCAGGTGCTCCGCCAGCAGCGCCTTCAGGTCGACGAGGGTGAGGACTGATGATTCGGCCCCGGTCCCTCCCCCTGGAGGGGGGAAGCCAGGTGGGGGTGGACGAAGAGGATCTTGAGAGGCTCCTGAGTGACTGGCGACCCCCCACCCTGGCCCTCCCCCACGTCCGGCCTGCGGCCGTTCGGGGGGAGGGAACCGCGTCTCAGCGCGCTCGTTTCGTTGGAGCGCGTTCAGCGCGTCGGCGAGGGCGATGGCGGTCTTGGCGCGCTTCAGGGTGGCGAAGCGGTCGCCGATCAGGGCGGCAAAACCGGCGACGCGTCCGGCGAACGCTGCCCCGAGTGCCGCGACGCGCTCGAGGCCGAACGGGTCGGCGGCGAGCGCCGCATCCGGAATGCCGTCCGCGACGAGCGCGGCGAGAGCGCCGGCGAGGCGATCGGGACCGATGCCGCTGGCGGCGAGGGTAACGAGGTCGTCCGCCTCGGGGCCGTGCGCTTCGCGGCGCAGGCGTGCGCCGACCGCAACGCGGACAATCTCGTCCACGCGCGTCGCGTCGGCGTCGACGGCGAACGACGGGTGGACCCCCGCTTCGGCGGGGTTTGCGGCGAGCAGCCGGTTACAGAAAGCGTGGATCGTCGACACCCGCAGTCGGTCAACCGCCAGCAGCAGGCTCTTCGCCCGCCCCTGCCAGACCTCCTTTGATTCCGGCAACGCCAACGCGTCGATCGCCTCGCCGACCTCGCCGCGCCCGAGGGTGGCGAGGGCGCGGGCGACCCGCCCCGCCATCTCGGCGGCGGCCGCCTCGGTGAAGGTGATGGCGACGACCCCCTCGAGCACACGCGCGGCGATGCGGTCCGGGTGCGGCGCGTCGGGTCTCCCCTGCTGGGTCCGTTCCAGCTCGGCGGCGGCGCGCTCCCACCCGGGGCCGACGCTCCAGCACACCAGACGCGCGACCAGGGCGGAGGTCTTGCCGGTGCCGGCGCCCGCCTCGAGCACGACGCCGCGGTCGAAGACGGTCTGCGCCGCGCGGCGCGCGTCGGCGTCGGCCCGGCGGAGCGCGTCGGGACGGAGGGCGCTCATGCGCTCCCCTCCCCGCTCGTCTCGCCGCCGCCATCGCTCTCACCGAGCCGCCACACTCGCCCCGCCGCGGACGTCTGCGAGTCGGTCGGCTCTCGCACGCCGGCCCCCGGCGCCCACGCCAGCAGGCGGCGGCGGGCGCCGGAGTCGCCGACCAGGCACGCCTCACGGAAGGAGCAGTAGCCGCACGCCGGGTTCTCCTTGCTGCCGCCGGGCGTCACCAGCCTGGGGAAGAACGCGCCGGCATCGCGCAGCGCCAGCAGGTCGACGACGGCGGCGCGGAACGTCTCGAGCAGCTCGCGGTCGGCATTCGCCACGATCGCGCGCGCGGCGTCCGCTGTCTCCGGCTTGAGGAAGAGGTAGCGCCCGGCCACGACCTCGCCGCCAGAGGCGGCATAGGCGGCGGCCTGCAGCCACTGCCCCGTGCCGAGAAAGTGCAACAGGCGCTTGCGCTTCTGCTCTTCCTTGGCGGAGGTCGTGAGCCCCTTGTTCGTCTTGTAGTCGGTCAGGCGCAACGCGCCGCCGACGGCATCGACGCGATCGGCGCGGAACGCGACCCGGCGCGGGCGGCCGGTCGCGTCGGTGACCATCGCGCCGCCCTCGACCTCGGCGCCGACGACGGCGACGGCGCCCTCCGCGGCGAAGTCGGCGAGGTGGGCAGCGTCGACGAATGGCCGCGCGCGTTCTGCGACGCTGCGCACCAGCAGCGGCAGCGCCAGCCCCTCCTCGCGCAGCGCCTCCTCAGCCGCCGCGACGAGGATCCGCTCGAGCTCCGGCTCGGCCGGCCACGGCACCGCTCGGGCCGCTGCCGCCGAGACCTCGGCGAGCGTGCGCGGGCCGTCGCCCGCGCCGCCCCGGGCGATCCGCTCGAGCGCGGCGTGGACGACGCTGCCGACGAGGGCGCCGGAAAGCGCCGGCAGGTCGGCGCCCGCGTCGGGCACCGGCTGGAGCCGCAGCAGACGGCCGAGGAACGTCTGCCACGGGCAGCGGGCTATCCCCTCCAGCTCGGTCACCCAGACATCGCCGGCGCGCGGATCGGCGACGCCGGCCGGAGCCGGGCCGACGAAGCCGAAGTACGGGCCTGGGAGAACCGCGCGGCGGCGCCCTTCCGCGGTGCGGCGGTCGGGGTCGAGCTCCGCGAGCACGGCGGCGCGCGCCACGGCGACAGTTGCTGCGGCCGCGCCGCGACCGTGCAGCTCTGTTGTGGTGCGGGCGTCCCGCCCGCACCACGTTACCGCGTCGAGTGCGGGCAAGATGCCCGCACCACAAGGGACCTCCGGCTCCGGTGTGGTGCGGGCTTCCAGCCCGCGCTCCTCGTCTGCGCTCCGTGCGGGCAAGATGCCCGCACCACAAGGGACCTCCGGCTCCGGTGTGGTGCGGGCTTCCAGCCCGCGCTCCTCGCCTGCGCTCCGTGCGGGCAAGATGCCCGCATCACAAGGGACCTCCGGCTCCGGTGTGGTGCGGGCTTCCAGCCCGCGCTCCTCGCCTGCGCTCCGTGCGGGCAAGATGCCCGCACCACAATCGGGGACCATTGCGAGGGCAATCGGCAGCACCGCGGCGAACCGCTCGCGGCTGCCGAACAGGCCGGCGAGCACGGCGTGCTCATGCGCCGGGCGCGGCGAGTGGTCGCCGACGCCCCCCTGCGCGTATACGTCGCGCACCAGCGTCACGCGATCGTGGTCGCCGTCGCACAGCCGCTCCACCAGTGGCGACGCCGGAGTCGGCTTGCCGTCGTCGTCGCACTCGGTCCACGAGACGGTCACCGACGGCGCGGCGGTGAGGAGCTGCGCGAACAGGTAGCGCTCCTCGTCGTGGCCGGTGCGCTTGAGCGGGATGTCGGGGAGCAGCGGCAGCAGCGCGGCGCGCAGGCGGTCCGGAAGCAGCCAGTCCTCGCGCACCGGGCGCGGGAACGCGTCACGGTTGACGCCGAGCACGAAGAGGTGCTCGAAGGTGCGCCCGCGCGCGTCGACGACGCCGAGCACCTGGACGCCGGCCCCGTTGCCGCCCGGCGCGACGCGCCCGACGTCGCGCAGCTCCTCGCCCAGCAGCTCCAGCGCCTCCTCGCGCTCGAGGTCGAGCCGGGCCGGCAGCTCGGCGACGAGCTTCCCCAGCGCCTCGCGCACCGCGTCGGCGCCGTCGCCGTCGGGTCGCCAGCGCACGACGTCGTCGAGCAGGCGGCGCAGCGCCGCGACGTGAGCGCTCATCGCCCCCCGCGCGGGCAGCGCGGCCCAGGCGCGGCACCAGCGGCCAGCGGCGTGGACGGCGCGTTGCAGCCGGGCGGCTGACACGCGGCGGCGGGCCGGTCGCAGCGTGCGCTCGTCCTCGGCGCCGTTGGTGGCCTCGTCCTTCTCGCCTTTGTCGTCATTCTCGTCCCGGTCCTCGACCGGCTCGAACCCCCGCCTTACCGGCAGCGCGAGCGCGGTCGCGTCGCCGAGCCGGTCCGCGAGCGGCAGCGCCGCGACCTCGGCGGCGGTGGTGGCGCCGAGCACCCGCAGCGCCAGCCGCAGGTCGCCGGCTGTGGTGCCGTCAGCGCCGTAGGCGACATCGAGCCAGGCGTCGACCGGCGCCGCGCCGCCCTCCGCGAGCAGCGCTGCGACCGCCTCGATCCGGCGGCTCGCCGGGCCGCGCAGCCCCGGCGCGCCGAGCGTCGAGTACGGGATGCACAGGCGGCCGAAATGCTGGCGCAACGCGAGCTGGACGCCGCCGAGATCGCGCGCCACCACCCCGATCGACTCGGCGCGCGCGCCGCCGTCGAGCAATGCCCGCACGTCGGCCGCGACGGCGCGGGCTTCCGCGAAGGTGCCGGGCGCGCGGCGGAGGACGAGGCTGCCGGCGGCTTGTGGTGCGGGCATCTTGCCCGCTCTCCCTTCCTCTGCCTCTTGTGGTGCGGGCATCTTGCCCGCACTCTCTTCCGGTCCGGAAGCGCGGGCGGGACGCCCGCGCCACAGACCGGTGCGGTCGATCTCGGGCGCGTAGCCGGCGAGGCGGTCGCGCAGCCGGCGCGTGAACGCCGCGCCAAGGTCGGGCTGGTCGGGCGTGACGGGGTCGGGCGGCTCGTCGACGAAGACGCGCGCGCCGCAACGGCGGACGAGCGCCTCGAGCAGGTCGGTGGCGATCCCGGTGGCTTCGGCGAACCCGTGGACGATCACCGCGCGCGCCGGCAGCGCACGCCCGGCGTCCTCCAGCACGAGGTCGGCAGCGCGCCGCAGCAGCGTCGACGAGCGGCCGGCGCCGAGCAACTCGAGCTCCGTGTGGACGGCCGCGGCGGCGCGCACGATCGCCCGCGCACGCGCCAGCGCCGCGTCTTCGCCGCGGCTGCCCAGCTCCGCGAGCCGCTCGTCGAGCGGGTCGGCGTGGGCGGACTCGAGACCGGCGTCGAGCAGGTCGCGGACGGTGGAGGAGATGCCGGCGTAGCCGTCGGCGAGCGGCTCGAGGAAGGCCGAGAGCGCCGCCTCCCGACGGGCGGCGCGCTGCACCAGCACCGGGAACAGCGGCGCGCCAGGCAGCTCCGGCTCGTCCGTCGCCGCCAGGATGTCGTGGGCGAGCTTGTGCAGCGTGACGATCTCGACGCCGGCGACGGCGCCGCGCACTGCGACCAGGCGCGCCGACAGGTGCAAGCGCAGGCTGCGTGACGGCACCACGACGAAGACGGGCCTCGCCAGCAGCGCCGGGTCGCGCCGCGCCTCGTCCGCGAGCGCGCCGATCTCCGCCAGCACCAGCGCCTCGACCGCCCGCGCCCCGCGCGCCACGATCACCGCGCCACTCCTGCCCGCTTCAGCCGCGCTCATGACCCGAGTTTACAGCGCCGACCCCCCGCCTAGATCCCTCGACAGCGCTCGCTACGCTCACTTCGCTCGGGATGACAGGTCATGGGGGGCCCCACCACTTTCGCTGTCATTCCGAGCCTATTTGTTTTGTCATCCCGAGCGAGAGCGAGGGATCCGGGTGGGCGGCGGGGCTGAGTCATTCTGAATCGGTGCGGGATTACTGGGTCTATATCATGGCGAGCCGCAACCGGGTGCTCTGCGTCGGCGTCACCAACGACCTGCGGCGGCGCGTGTACGAGCACAAGGCCCACGAGGTGCCCGGCTTCTCGGCACGCTACCGCGTCGACCGACTCGTGCACTTCGAGCAGACGATCGAGGCTGGCGCGGCTATCGCTCGAGAGAAGCAGCTCAAGGGGTGGCGTCGCGAGAAGAAGGTGGCGCTCATCGCAAGGAGCAACCCCGAGTGGGAGGATCTGGCTGCAGGCTGGGTCGACTGAGGCAGGAGGGAGGCGTCCCCCCACCCAGATCCCTCGACTACGCTCGCTTTGCTCGCTCCGCTCGGGATGACACATGGGGGGCGCTTGGGATGACAGGCGGCGTTTGTCATCCCGAGCGGTAGCGAGGGATCTGGGCGGGCGGGCGGCTGACTCCCCACCCGAGCTCCGAGCCGTCTCGGAAGGGCTGCCTGGCCGCCTCGCCCTTCCCCGGTCCCCGGTCCCCGTTCCTTCAGTCCGTGGCGTAGCTGGTTTCGAGGTGGCGCGCCTGGCGGGCCGCGATGAGGATTGCGACGAGTGCCAGGGCGAGCAACCGGGCGGCGCCGGTCAGCGGCGAGGTAGGCTCGGCGAGGACGGCGAGCGGGCCGGCCGCCATCCGCACCGGCACCAGCGAAGTGACGTAGTGCGCGACGGAAAGCTGCTTGAGGAACTGCGGCATCAGGAACAGCACGCCCTCCCACCCGAGCAGCAGCAGCGCCGGGATCATCGGGTTGCGCAGCAGGACGCCCAGCAGCGTGAACACCGCGCCGTAGCCGATGCACGCCAGCACGGTGGCGGCAAGGTACGAGAGCAGGTGCGCCACGCCGGGACCGGTCGAGTAGTAGTTGCCCGCGCCGGCCCCGCCCAGTCGGCTGAAGGTCAGCAGGTGGCTTGCCAGCACCGAGGCGCAGCACAGCACGGTTACGGCGATCAGGCCGACGACGAACTTGCCGACGATCACCACCTCGCGCCGCACCGGCGACAGGAGGTAATAGTGCAGCGTCTTCTCCATCACCTCGCCGCGCAGCAGTTGCACGAACACGGCAACGCAGGAAAAGAAGATCATGCAGCGCATCATGAACGTCGAGAAGAGGACGGCGAACCCGGTCGCCAGGTTCCCGGAGTCGATCGGGCGGCCGACAACGAGCTTCTGCACGATCACCGCGGCGACCAGCGCGAGCACCGGCAGGAGGTTGAGCAGGTAGACGGCGATCAGCCGGCGCCCGCGGACCAGGCGGCCGAGCTCCAGGCCGACCACCGCCGCCGTCTGCCGGGCGCGCATCCGCCAGCGCGCCGCGTCGCGCGATTCGAGCCGCAGGCTCATGAGCGCTCCCCCTGGTCGCCGATCAGGTAGTCGTAGAGCGACTGGACGTCGTCGTCCGCCGGCTGCACCGTCTCGACGACCATCCCGTCCTCGATGGTCAGCCGGTTCATCAAGCGGAAGAACCCGGCGGCGTCCTTGGTGCGCAGCAGCAGCCCGCGCCCGTCGGCGTGGACAATGACCTCGACGGCGTGGTTGAGGGCGAACACGCGCGACGCGAGCAACGACGGACGGTCGCAGCGCACGAGGATCTGGAACGGGTGCTCCTCGACCTCCTCGCGCACCTCGTGGATCGCCCCCTCGGCGACCACGTAGCCGTGGTTCATCAGGATGACGTTGGCCGACAGGACGTCGACCTCGTGGAGGATGTGGCTGGAGATCACCACGATGCTGCCGGCGGCGGCGACGTCCTGGAACAGCGCGATGACCTCGGCGCGCGCCATCGGGTCGAGGCCGTTGAGCGGCTCGTCGAGGATCAGCACCCGCGGGCCGTGGCTGAGCGCCTGCGCGAGCTTGACGCGCTGGCGCATCCCCTTGCTGTAGGCGGCGATCTTCTTGCGCGCTGCATCCTGCAGCCCGACCCGGCCGAGCGCCTCCCACGCCATCGTTTCCGCCTGCGTGTTGGCGAAGCCGTGGACCGTGAGATAGCCGCGGATGAAGTCGAGGCCGGTCGCGCCGCGCGGGAAGGCGTCCCACTGCGTGCAGTAGCCGAGGACGCGGTGAACCATCTCGGGGTCGTCCAGGCGCGCCCCGTCGATGGTGATCTCGCCGTGGGTCGGCCGCAGCAACCCGGTCACCAGGTTGAGCAGGGTGGACTTGCCGGCGCCGTTCGGTCCGACCAGGCTGGTGATCCCCGGTCCGATCGTCATCGTCACCCGGTTGACGCCGAGCACCTCGCCGTAGAACTTCGAGACGCCGTCGAGCTGGATGCAGTGGGCGGCGCTCATGAGCGCACCACGTGGTAGGCGCGGATCTTGCGCCCGAGCAGGACGACGAAGAACGCGCACGTCGCGATGATCCCGAGTACCGCCGCGCCGACCGGCACCCCTTGCCGCTCGGCCGACACACGGAACAGCACCACCCACAGCGAGCGCAGCATCTCGGGCACGTTGACCAGGTCGCCCCACTCCGTCTCCAGGACATCGTTGATCAGCGACCCGAGCCCGGCCGAGACGAAGAAGTACCCGAACACCAGCACCGTCGCCACCGGCCGCCAGCGCACCCACGCCGACAGCGCCAGCGTGAGCAGCGAGACCACGCCGATCCACGCCAGCGACGACCCGAGGATGGCGACCGCGATGCCGGCGTTGGCCGCCAGCCACGACCACCCGGCGAGGGAGCATTGCAGCGCGAACATCAGCAGCAGCGGCACCCAGGTCAGCACTGACATCAGCACCACGAGCACGACCAGCTTGCCGGTCACGTAGCCGGTTCGGCTGAGCGGCCGCGACAGGTACAGCGGCAGCGCGTTGTTGGTCAGGTCGGGCGCTATCAACCCCGGCCCGACCACCGCCGCGAGCACCGTTCCCAGGCTGGTTTGGATGATCAGGAAGCGCAGGAAGAACATGCCGTCGACCGGGATCAGCTCCGCGACCGTGGTCTGCAGCACGGCCAGGCCGAACGCGTTGAAGTGCAGGTAGATGAGGGTCATGCCGACGAGCGGCGCCGCCCAGCAGAGGGCGAGGTAGGCGAGGAAAATCCGCGAGCCGAGCAGCTCCCGGAAGGCGTAGCGGATGAGCACCGCCGCGCGCGAGCGCACGCTGGTCAGCTCACCGGAGTACGCCCGGTACCTACGCCGGTAGATGGCCATGCCCCTCCTCCATCGCCTTGAGGAAGATGTCCTGCAGCGAGTCCCGCTTGGACGCCAGCCGGCGGATCTGGATGTCGTGCTCGGCGGCGACGACGTAGAGGTCGCGGACCTCGACGCCCTCGGGGAGGATCATCTTGAGGCGGCCGTTGCCCGCGACCGCGCACTCGCACCCGCGCTCGCGCGCCAGCGCGGCGAACGGCTCGTTGTCGCCGAGGATCTCGAGCTCGAGGAACTTGCGGTTGGTGCGCCGCTCCTCCTCAAGGTTGCAGGTCGCCGCGACCGTGCCCTGCTTGAGGATGAGCACCTCGTCGCAGCAATCCTCGACGTCCTTGAGGAGGTGCGACGACAGGATGATGCGGGTCTCGCCCGAATCGCGGATCTCTTTGATCAAGGTGATCATGCGCTGGCGCACCGGCGGGTCGAGACCGTTGGTCGGCTCGTCGAGGATGAGCAATTCGGGACCGTGCACGACCGCCTGGGCGAGCTTGGCCATCTGCCGCATTCCCAACGAGTAGGTGCCGACAGGCCGGTAGCGCGCCTCGCCGAGCCCCGCCCACGTGAGCGCCTCGTGAGCGCGCTCGAGCGCCGCGTCCGGCGGTAGCCCGGACAGCTCGCCGAGCATCGCGGTGAGGCGGATCGCGCTCATCCGGGCGACGAACGCGTCGTTTTCCGGCATATACCCGGTGGCCTGGCGGATCGCGTCCAGTTGCGTGCGGACATCCCACCCGAGCACGCGGGCGCGGCCCTCCGCGGGCGGGTGGAAACCGAGCAGGGTGTGCAGCAGCGTGGTTTTGCCGGCGCCGTTCGGGCCCAAGAGCCCGATCGCGCGCCCGCACAGCCGGGCCGTGAGACCGTCGAGGACGGCCTTCGCGCCGAACCGGACCCGCAGGTCTTCCAGCTCGACCAGGGGTCGCGGATCGGCGCCGTCAGATGCCCGACCGTTGCCGTAAGTCGTCATGCCTCCCCTCGCGTTCGGGCGGGGCGGCCGCTGCCGTCCCGCCCGTCACTGCCTCTCGATCCGTCAGTTCACTGCTTCGCTGCCGCCGGGCCGAGACCTCCCGGACCGCAGTGCGCTCAAGTCCTGCAGGGTCGCCATCAGGTTGCCCGGGTTCACGATGTCGAGACCCGTACTGGTCATGACGATCCTGTTCGGCTCACCGGTCAGGCAGAGCGCCATTGTGCTCGCCCCGGCCAGCATCCCGCGGATCTCGGCGAGCGCCGCCGGCGCCTGCTCGGACGACCCCGGCACCACGCTCGACAGCGTGTCGGCCAACGAGCGGACGTTCACGTACATGATCGCGGAGTACTGCTCCTGGGCGTCGACCGGCAGCGCCTTGCGGAACTCGGTGCTGCCGACCAGCGTCACCCCCGACTGGCGCGTGCGCAGAGCGTCGAGCAGCAGCGCTCGGCTGGCCGCGGCCACCCAGTAGCCGTTGTCGAAGGTGTAGTGCAGCGCCGGCACCCCCGCCTCACCGGCGGCAACGGTGTAGAACGTCCGGTCCTGCTCTTCGGTTGACGTGATCGCGACGCCCAGACGGCCCTCGGCCACGAGCATGCGATTGGCCTCGCCGATCAGCGCCTCGACGCTGGCCTGGAAGGGCGCCTGGTTCTCGAGCAGCGCTGCGATGGTCCACGACGTG
>Ga0315286_10004309_pt1 | contig 13642 bp, 12 predicted proteins | sample YL17G10_0_MG_FD_205038 | JGI IMG/M metagenome (GOLD analysis project Ga0315286, IMG submission 205038) | Sediment microbial communities from Yellowstone Lake, YNP, Wyoming, USA - YL17G10_0 | ecosystem: Environmental > Aquatic > Freshwater > Lake > Sediment | place: USA: Wyoming | collected... | reverse complement strand
GGGTTGCGACCGGCGACGGGGTCGGCGTCAGGGTCGGACGTCTTGTAGTCGGGGTACCCGCAGTTAGTGTGGGGCTCCGAGTAGGCGATGTCACGCGAGTCGCACTGCCCGTTGCCGTCCAGGTTCTCGTTGGCGTGCGTGTGAGCGCCGGGGTTGTTGGTGTTGAGCTGGGGGTGAAGGTAGGTGGCGGAGGTCCGCTGCCGACGCGTACGATGGCACTGCGCAAAGGACCGAGGTTGCCGGCGGTATCGCGCAGGTGCACGTTCAACGTCGTCTCGCCGCCAGGCAGAGCCAGCGGCTGTGGGATGAAGAAGCAGAACTGCGCCTGCGTGCCGTTGCCCACGAAGGCGGTCTGACCGAACTCGTTCTGCGTACAGGCAAAGCCGGGCGCAGTGGCCGAGACGAAGTGACACGCCAAATCATTGAGCGCGTTCGCCACGGCCTGGCTGGGGCCGAAGTCTGACGGATTGATGCCGGGGACGCCACCATCGCACACCTCCGCGCTTCCGTCGCCGAGGGGTTGTGTGGATTCGATCTGCAGATCCGGACGCTGGCTGGGATCGCGGAGATTCGAATCGAAGGTCTCAACGCCCGGCGCCAGGCCACTCATCCCCGCTTCCCCTTCGACAACGATGGCGAACCCGAATCCGGACGCTCGGAAGAATACGGGAACGCCGTCGATTTCACCGAGCGGATGCATCGGAATGCCGTCCGCGGTTGCCAAGGTGACAACGGTCACGTCCGGCCCAAGAAGCGACGCCTCACTCAGCGCCGCGACGACGTCAGCCGCACTGACGCGACCATCCTGGTTCGCGTCAGCCGTACACCCGCCAGGGGCCTCGCCGAAAATCGTGCCGATGACTGCCGGCGTGCAATCGACGTTACCCGCCGGCGGCGTCCCAGCAACAACGCGAACCGGGAGCAATGCAAGACACACCAGTACTGCGTGCCACCACCTCCGGACAGCCATGCAATCTTCCGCGCAGCCCACAGTAGCGCATTCTGCGGCGCGGGGACAACCGTGGTTGCGAAGTTGGCGCAGCAGCATTGTAAGGCGGGGCGGCAATCTCAGGCCGCGACGTCTCGGCGCCCCGGCCGCAGACGTGCGCGGGGATATGGCTCAGCCGGCAGCCGGGGAGGCGTGTGTGGCGGGCATGTCGGCGCCGTCGAGATGGATTCCCGCCCCCGCGAGAAGGTGGCGCAACTGCCCAACGCTGCATGCGCGTACAACGCGGTGGCGGATCAGCTCGGCGCGCAATGCCTGCAATGACCAGCTGGTGCGGTCGATGCCGTAGCACTGCGGATCCGTGTTGGCAAAGCGGATGACCGCCTGTCGGACCCGGTAACTGAAAACTTGTGGGCGGGGTAACGTATGCAGGCCCAGGATGCCAGCGCGCCGAAACCGCCGCAGCCACCGCCGCACCGTAACCCGACCGACGTGAAGCCCGGCGGCAATCTCTGCCTCGTTCAGTCCCCGGCTGCTTGCCAGGACGATTTGTGCGCGGATGCTCCGGTCCGCGCGCGCACCTTGGGCCAGACCTTCGAGCGCGTGGCGGACTTCCGGACTCAGGTGATCAACCGGACGTACGGCGCGTCGCCAGTAGACTGCGGGCAGTGGCAGCCCGCGCAACAGTTGCCGCAATCCTTCCACACTGATCGCCTGGACGACGCCCCGGCGGATCAGATGCGAGCGCAGCCGCCGCAGCGACCATTGCGCGTACGGCTCACCGACGTTGGCCGCAGAGTGCATCGCCAGCCGCGCGATCTCATCCCGGATGGCATCTGAGAACGCAATGTTTTTCGGCTTTCCGGCTCCGCCATGCAACAGGCCGTGCAGCCCCTGCGCAGCGAATCGGCGCATGCAGTTGCGGACGGTGTTGGGGTGCACGCCGGTGGCCTTCGCCACGCTTTGAATGGAGATGCCGCGCGCGCACGCCAGCACAATGCGTGCGTGCCGGGCGACATTGGGCGGCCCCTCACCCGCCAACCACTCGAGCTCCGCGGCGAGAGCCGGGGTCAGCCACAGCCGTTCCCCACTGCCGGAGCGCCCGCCCGCATGGAATACGCTGGTTTCTGCCGGCATCCTACCCCGGCTATGCATTGCCAGCTCCGACAGTCGAGGCTTGAATGGCTACTCCGGCCCGCAAGCCTGCGCCTTCGCGTGGGAGCCCTTTCACCCTGCTCAGCCCCATGACAAGACCCATTCTAGATAACTAATATACGCGTTCCAGGGTATGCCGCAACAGCGGCAAGGCAGATCGGCCCGCCAAGACGCGGACGCCCGACAGCCAGCGCGGGCCCTACTTGGGGGAGCATTCGCTGTGCGCCACGTTGATTCTTGCCCGTTGATCCTTGCCACTTGACACCTGGAATCCCTGGGGATACTCTTCGGCCATTCTCATGAACCCCGCCACCGAGGGTGAAGCATTCCTGACAACTGCACTCTCTTTTGGTACACATGAGCTGCTGCTATGTATGGATCCGCTGTCGGAAAGGAGGTGAGGGTAGATGAAAAGACTGATGACTCTGGTTCTGGTGACCCTGCTGTCCGTCGGTGTTGCTTCTGTGAGCTTTGCGCAGGAGCCCGCCACAGGTGGCCAGGCTGGTAGCGCTGAGACGCAGAAGCCCGCTCACGCAAAAAAGAAGCACACGAAGAAACACCACAAGGGCAAAAAGGGGGGCAAGGCAAAAGCCACCCCAGCGGCAGAGATGAAGTAGCCGTACTTGCCGGAGGGACAGTGTTGGTCCTGCCCCTCCGGTTCACTTTCCTCCTCCTTCCAGTGCACTCGTAGCTTGAACACGTCGTCGTTCCTGTCTACTCAATAGGGCATGTTTCGCACCTTCACGCACAGCGCGGCGGCGCGGCGGTTTGCGCTCTTCTTGGTCTTCCTCGCGGTGACCGGCACGATCGCCCTGCTGCGCATCCCCCAGGGCATGCATCTGACGCCGGAGGCGGTGCGCGATGCCGTTCGCAGCTGGGGAGTCGCCGCGCCGGCGGTGTTCACGGCGGCCTTCGTGCTGCGCCCTTTCATATTTTTCCCGTCTACGTTGCTGTTTCTGGCGGGCGGCCTGGCGTTCGGCGTAAAGTGGGGGACCATTTACGCCGCACTCGGTAGCACGCTGGGGGCCGTGGTGGGCTTTGGTCTGGCGCGCGCACTGGGGCGAGATTTCGTTCACGCGCAGCTCGGCGCTCATCTGGGCATGATTCAGCGCGACCGCTGGGGCGCCGGGCTGGTGTTTCTGCTCAACCTCATCCCGTTGGTTCCCATGACCATCATCAACTATGGCGCGGGCCTCTCCGGCATGGAGGTGGTGCCGTTCACGATCGCCGCTGCGGCGGGGCTCACGCCGCGGGCGTTTGCCTACAGTCTATTTGGCCATTCGTTGCTGGACATACGATCGAGAACGTTCGTGCTCGCGGTGGTGATACTCGCCGCGCTCATCGTCGTACCGCTGTACGTACGGCGGTACCTCATGCATCGCGCGGACGGCGGCGTTGCGTAGGATTTGCCTGATTGGATCATTGCTTCATTCTGCCCCTGCCACTCGCTCATGAGTCCTCGTTCATGAGTCAATGAGCCACACCAACAATCTGCATCTCACTACATGTAGCATCCCCCCGGCTCCCGTAACCAACGCCATGCGCTCTTGCAATTTCATGGTTCTCCTTTCGGTGGGCGCGCGACTCTGCTTAAATCTCGGCGGTGACCCTAGAAGAACACCCCGATTTTGTCCACGTGATCAGTCACGGGCCGCAGTGCCTGGATGGGGTCACGGCCGCGGTGGCGGTGGCCCGCTACTATCGGCACGCCACCGTGCGTGCGCAGTTCAGCAGCAACACGGAGATCAATGCGCGGCTGCGCGCCCTGCGCTGCGATCCACCGGAAGCCACGCATGCGGTCTGGATCACGGACATTTCGTGGACCGATCCGCAGGTCGACCGCCACCTGCAGGGGCTCATCGATCGCGGCGTCACGGTGTGCTGGATCGATCACCATCGCACCGCACTGGAGCGGGTGCGCCGTGGCGAGGTCACGGTACAGTTGACCCATCAGGTCCTCAGCGAAGCCTTTGCCGCCTCGCGGCTGACGTACGAGTACCTGCGCGCGCAGCTCCTTGCCCGCGGCACACGGAACGAGTGGTTTGCGGCGCTCCGGAAACTGGTGGAGATGGCGGACGACAATGACCGTTGGCTCCATCGGATCCACGGCTCTCGGCGCCTAGCGCTCATCCTCGCCACGCCGGCCTTCGACGCGTACGAGCAGCTGTTACACATTGACGCGGACGTTACTTACACGCCGCAGATGCGCCGGGCCGAACAGCAACTCGAGACGGCGCTGGCACGGAGCTTCGACGTGGCGGCGCGCAGCCGTGTCGTCCGCGAACTGGGAAACGGACGCGTGGTCACCACGGCCGTGTGCGACGGTTACCCGAGCGAGATCGCTGATGCGTGGGGAAAGACGGCGCACAACACGATCTTCGCGTTCTTCGATACACAGAGCCTGACCGTCAGCTTGCGCCGCTCACCGGACTGCACCGCGGACCTCTCCGATCTGGCTGAGGCCTTGGGCGGCGGCGGTCACGCAGCCGCCGCCGGCTGCGAGCTGCCGGAACTGCGTGTGCAGGTCGCCGAAGCGCTGGCGCACATCGTGGAACGCGGGTTGACGCGGTGAGCCGGCGTCTGGTGCAGCCACCGTTCACTACCTGTGAACAGCTCGGCCTTCGGCACGACAACCGCACCGTGCACATTTTCAGCCATCACGTTGAACAAAAGTGTACGGTCGAAAACGCCGCACCGCACCGCGGGCGTGGCCGCGGCGGCGGCATGCCGCGCTGTCCGCTGGCACCCGCCTTGCTGAAACCCCGGAGCGGATGGGAGGTGTTGTGATGGTGCCAGGAAGGTTGGTGGCGAGGGATGGTGGGGCGCGGGTGCTGGGGGCGGAGGAAAGCTTGTTGCTCGCGGTGCTTCAACAAGCCATTGAAGATCTTGAAAGCCCGGACCCGGTCATCCGGGCAGACGCGGGTGCATACATTTACACGTTCGAGGACGACTATACGATCTTCAGCTTCGATTCGATCTGCTCGTACTTCAAGCTGTCTCCGAACGCGGTGCGCCAGGCGCTACGCGGCCGCGCAGACGGCAACAAGCGCGCCGCCTGATTGCGCGGCGGGTTGAAAGCGGGACCGAGCCGTCCGGACACCTTCGCCGGAGACTCGACGTCTCGGGCTATCAGGCGTCGGGTTGATCCTGACGTTCGCTAACTTGCTCCCGCCGGGTCTGGCCCGCTAAGATACCCGCCCATGTCCGATCAGAGGCGGCTGAGCTGGGCACTCGTGCTCTCGGTGCTGCTGCACGGACTTTTGCTGAGCCTTCTGCCGTTGATACGCCGCGTGCATCTCGAGTTCCCCCAGCCGGCGCAACTGCTCGATGTGGATGTATTGCCGCTGCCCAAACCCGCAGCGCCCCGGCCGCCCCTGGCTGCGCCGCCAGCACAGGCGGCTCCGGCTGCTCCCGCGGTCCCACTGCCCAAGCAGCAAATCGTGAGCCCGCCTGATCAAGGCGAGGAGAAGGAGCCGGAGAACGCGCGCTTCCTGAGCGACCGCAACAACACGGTCAAAGAAGAGAGGATCCACCGCGGAGAACCAGCTCCCGGCGACCCGGATTCCGCGCATAAGGCGCCGCCCCAGCCCGTCGCCAAACCGAACCCCGAGCGGGCACATGCCGCTGAACCCGAACGCGCGCGCTCCAACCCACAACTCGCGGCGCTGCCGAAGTTGGACCAGCTCTTGCCGTCGGCCGGTGACTTGATCCGGGAAGGCGTGGTGCGGCCCGAAGCGGCGGCACCGCCCCCCGCCGTCGAAGCGCAGGCCTCAAAGCAACGGAACGACTTGCTGAGTCATGGTGACCCGTGGCGCGGAAGGGGCCGGGGCGGTTCGATGGATTTCCTGCCGGCGATCCGCGAAGGCGACATCACGTTGCTGAACACCAAGGCCGAGCAATTCGCGCCGTTCGTGCGCCGCGTCGCCGTGCGGGTGTTCGAAAACTTCATTATTTTGCTGCGCCGGAGCTATGCGAATGGCGAGGTCTCCGCGGAGGAAGAGGTGTCCGTCGAGGCCGTTATGGACAAGAGCGGCCGCCTGGTGAGTCTGACCACCAAAGAGCGCTCCGCAACCAGCGCGCTCGCCACCGACCGCAGCCTGCAGAGCGCCTTGCACGAAGGCTTCTTCGATCGCAATCCACCCCCCGGTGCAGAGTCCAACGACGGCAACATCCATTTCATGTTCGTGGCGCGGGTCATCGGAGTTGCCGATCCGAGCGGCCGGCGCGTGCCGGCCTGGGCGCTGCTGGGAACCGGCCTGCTGTAGTCACCCCGGCGGTCTCGTCCAACGCAGCACCGGGCGGCGGGCGGCGCGGGCTTCGTCGAGGCGGCCCACCGGGGTCTGCGTCGGCGCGTTGTGCAGCAGCTCCGGGTTTTCGCTTGCTTCGCGGGCGATAGCCAGCATGGCCTCGATGAACTCGTCGAGGGTCTCTTTGCTCTCCGTCTCCGTGGGTTCGATCATGATCGCGCCGCTGACCACCAGCGGGAAGTAGATCGTCGGCGCGTAGAAGCCGTAGTCGAGCAGGCGCTTGGCGATGTCGAGGGTCCGCACTCCTTGTGATTCGAATCGCCGGTCGCTGAGAACACACTCGTGCATGCACACACCGGGGTACGCGAGCTCGTATGCGCCTTCCAGTTTGCACCGGATGTAGTTGGCGCTCAGCACCGCCAGCCGCGTCGCCGTGGTGAGGCCGTCACCACCCATCGCCAGGATGTAGGCGACGGCACGCACGAGAATGCCGTAGTTGCCGTAGAAGGAGCGGACGCGTCCGATCGACTGCGGGAAATCTTCACTCCATCGCCACCGTTCGCCGTCGCGGACCAACCGCGGCGTCGGCAGGTACGGCACCAGCACGTCACGCACGCCCACCGGCCCGGCGCCTGGCCCGCCGCCGCCGTGTGGCGTCGAAAAGGTCTTGTGGAGATTGAACTGCATGACATCGGCGCCCATGTGCGCCGGCTTGGCGACACCCATCAGCGCGTTGAGGTTGGCGCCGTCCAGATAGACCAGGCCGCCGCGCGCGTGTACCGCCTCGGCAACCTGCATGATCTCGCGCTCGAACAGGCCCAGCGTGTTCGGGTTGGTGATCATCAAGGCCGCGACGTCGTCATCCATGGCGCGCCGCACGGCCGCGGCCTCGATCAACCCTACCCTATTGCCCTCCACTTGGACGGTACTGTAGCCGCACAGCGCGGCGCTGGCGGGATTGGTGCCGTGCGCGCTCGCCGGAATCAACACTTTGCTGCGCGCCCGGCCATGGTCAACATGGTAGGCGCGGACCATCTTCATCCCGGTAAGCTCACCCTGCGCCCCGGCAGAGGGCTGGACACTGACTGCGGCCATGCCGCTGATCTCCGCAAGCATCCGCTCGATCTCCCAGATCAGCGCCAGCGCTCCCTGTGCGTCCTCATCGGGCACCAACGGATGCAGCCCCGCGAAACCGTGCAAGCGCGCCACCGCTTCGTTGGCGACCGGGTTGTACTTCATCGTGCACGAACCCAGCGGGTAAAAGGTCGTTGCGGCTCCGAAGTTCCACTGTGAGAGGCGCAGGAAGTGGCGCAGCACCTCGGGCTCGCTCACCTCCGGAAACCCTTCGATGGGATCGCGTAGCAGCTCGGCGGGCAGGAACGAGGCGGGGTCCTCCTCAGTCGTCGCGACAGCGCACCCGTGACGGCCCGGGCGGCTGCGCTCGAAGATCAGCGGTTCGTCGAGAAGAAGGCCGGCTTGCTTCGACTTACCAGGCATCGCCGTCACGTGAGAGCGTGGAAGAGTGGGAGCGTGAGAGCGTGAGAGCGCTTGAGGACTTGATTCATCGGCTGCACCACCTGTCACGTTGGTTGATCATAGTCACCAGCTGGGCGCAAATGTGCTCGTAGCGGTCGTGCAAGGAGTTGAATTCCGCATTGTTCAGGTATTTGCATTCCCGTGCGAACTCCAACCAGACTAGAGTTTCCCCTGCTTCAGTGTCTGCATCGCTCATCTTGCTCACGAACGATGCGGGGTAGCGTCTTTTCCGCCATCCTTCTGCGATATTTGCGCACACAGATCTGGAAGCTCGCCGGATCTGATCCGTCAGACTGTAGCGCTCCTCGACCGGCCACTTCTTCGAAAGATCATAAATCTGCATGGCGGCTTCGAAAGCGGCCCGATACACATCCAACTCGTGGAAATCCCGAATCGTCCCGCCGCTCATCGCACTCACTCTCCCACACTCTCACGCTCCCACGCTCTCACGCCAGTACGCCCACCAACCGGTCCAACGCCGCCGCGTCGTGCACCTCGGTCACGCACAGCAGCAGCGAGTCGGCCAGCTCCGGATACCAGCGCTGCAGCGGGACGCCAGCGAGAACGCCGCGCTGCCGCGCAGCCGCCCACGCAGTTGCCGCATCACTCCCTGTGATGACGAACTCGTTGAAGAACGGCGCCGCAAACCGCAGTCGCCAACGGGCCGACTCGGTCAGGCGGGCCGCGGCGCGGTGCGCCCTGGCCACGTTTGCAACCGCCAGCTCGCGGAAGCCCTGCTTACCGGCGAGCGACAGGTATACCGTGAGCGCAAGCACCATCAGCCCTTGATTGGTGCAGATGTTCGACGTGGCTTTCTCGCGCCGGATGTGTTGCTCACGCGTGGCCAGCGTCAGCACGTACCCGCGCCGGCCCGCGCCATCAACGGCTTCGCCGACCAGGCGGCCGGGCATACTGCGGACGTAGGCCGTCCGCGTGGCGAACAGGCCGACGCCGGGGCCGCCGTACGACATGGGAATCCCCAAGCTCTGCCCTTCAGCGACGGCAATATCGGCGCCGAGCGTGCCGGGAGACTGCAGGAGTCCCAGAGCGACCGGCTCGCTCGTGGCGGTCACAAGCAGTGCACCTCGGCTGTGCGCCATGTCGGCGAAGCACGCGAGGTCCTCGATCACACCGAAGAAGTTCGGATAGCCGACAACCACCGCGGCGGTACGCTCATCGACGAGCTGCTGCAGCTGGGCGCGATCGGTCCGGCCATCCGTACCGAAGGGCGCCTCGACCAGCTCGAAATCACCGGCACCAGTGGCATAGGTGCGCACCACCTCGCGGTACTGCGGGTGGAGGGCGCGCGACAGCACGACGCGTGGCCGCTGCCGCCCCATGCGCAATGCCATCAGCACCGCTTCCGCCGTTGCCGACGCACCGTCGTACATGCTGGCGTTGGCGACCTCCATGCCGAGCAGCATCGCCACCAACGATTGGAACTCGAAGATGCTTTGCAGCGTGCCCTGGCTCACTTCCGGCTGATACGGCGTGTAGGCGGAGTAGAACTCGGCACGTTGCAGGATCTGATCAATGACGGCGGGAATGAAATGCGGGTAGGCTCCCGCGCCGATGAAGCAGGGCTGCTGCGCCGCGGAGTTCCGCGCCGCCAGCGTTTCCATACGTGCGCGCACGTCGAGCTCGGACAGGCCGGCCGGTAGATCGAGCGCCGCACGCACCCGCAGCTCCTCCGGCACCTCCGAAAACAAATCGCTGATCTGCGCCACGCCGACCGTGTCCAGCATGGCGCGAATGTCGTCTTCGGTATGCGGCAGAAAGCGCATGCAAAACAGCTCTCAGCCGTCAGCTCTCAGCCGTCAGCTCCACTGGATTCCCTTGTGCTGGAATATTCGCGGACCCTGGAGGGCGCTTCAGCTCTTGTGGCTGCCCTCTGATGGCTGACCGCTGAAAGCTTACGTCACTCTTTCTCTTCCGCGACGTACGCTTCGTACTCGGCCGCGGACATCAGATCTTGGAGCTCGTCGGAGTCGTTGATCTCGATCTTGATCATCCAACCGTCGCCGTAGGGATCTTCGTTGACCATCTCAGGGTTATCCGGGAGATCATCGTTCACTTCCAGGACCTTGCCACTGACTGGGGCGTAGATGTCCGACACCGCTTTGACGGACTCGACCACCCCGAAGGCGTCCTCTTTGCTCACCTTATCGCCGATCGCAGGCAACTCTACGAAGACGATATCTCCGAGCTGATCTTGCGCGTAGTCCGTGATGCCGACGGTCGCGACACTACCTTCGACCAGAACCCATTCGTGCTCTTTCGAGTACTTGAGGTCTTCGGGAAACTCCATACAGCCTCCTTGAGAACTAGCGGGCGGCGCCCGCAACCCATTGCGGATTGCAGAATGTGGATTGCGGAACCCGCAGTCCGAAATCCGCAATCCGAAATTCTTGCCACCGTGCGACGATTTTTCGAAATAGTAGATCAGGACAGGCGTTGGTCGCTGCGCGCGGCTCCGAACAATCGTCAATCATTTTATTTTAAACGAGGTCCTTGTCATTTGGTGCCCTAGCGCTTGTAGAACGGCAATCGTACGACTTCAGCAGAAATCATGCGGTCGCGAATGTCGATGCTGAGCCGAGTCCCGATCTCCTTACAAGTGCTCGCCACATAGCCTAGTCCAATCGCCTTGCCAAGCGTCGGTGACTTCGTTCCGCTGGTCACCGCTCCCACCCGCACGCCGTCACGGCAGATCACGTACCCTTGACGGGCAATCCCGGAACCGATCATGACGAATCCGACGAGCTGACGCGAGAGGCCCACCTCACGTTGCCGCAGCAGTGCGTCACGGCCGATGAAGCTCGGCTTCGTGAAGCGCACGACCCACCCGAGACCCGCCTCGAGCGGCGTGGTCTCGGCCGTGAGCTCGTGACCGTACAACGGCAGCGCCCGCTCCAAACGCAACGTGTCCCGCGCCCCAAGCCCTGCGGGTTGCAGGCCGGAGGTCTGCCCCGTCTCCAAAAGCGCGTCCCATAAGGCTGGCGCATCATCCACAGCGCAGTACAGCTCCCAGCCATCCTCACCCGTGTACCCGGTGTGAGCCACCAGCGCCCGGTGACCGGCGACCGGCCCCTCCGCAAACGCAAACGGGGGGATCTGGGGCAGCGGCAGAGACGTGAGGCGCAACAGAATCTCAGTGGCACGTGGGCCTTGCAGCGCGAGCTGTCCGAACTCGGCGCTCCGATTGAGCACCTCCGCACCGTCACCATGCTCGCGGATCCACGCGAAATCCTTCTCGATGTTGCCGGCGTTGACGCACAGCAGGATCCGTTCGCTCGTAATGCGATGCACGATGATGTCATCGATGGCGCCGCCGTCCGGTTGACAGAGCAACGAGTACTGGGCCTGGCCGTCGCGCAAGCGATTGACGTCGTTGACTGTCAGCTCTTGAGCCCGCGCCACGGCATGCGGGCCGCGCAACTCGATTTCGCCCATGTGGCTGACGTCGAACAGGCCAGCCCGCTCGCGCACCGCCCGATGCTCGTCAATGATACTCGTGTACTGCACCGGCATCTGCCAGCCGCCGAACTCGACGAACCGGGCGCTCAAGGCGGCATGCCGGGAATACAGTGCGGTACGCTTCATCGGTGAGACTTGGAAGGCTCGGCCGCGTGTCAACAGTCCACAGTCGAGAATCGAGAGGGGCCTGCTGAAGCAGCTCTCCGCGTGCGAGCGATCAGCCTGGTCATGGCGCTCAACTCTTCGCTGTCGACTGTCGGCTCTCTTCTTGGCGGCGCGCCGCTTCGAGAGTATTCCTCATCAACATCGCGACGGTCATCGGGCCGACGCCGCCAGGTACGGGGGTAATGAATGCCGCACGCTCCTGCGCGGAAGCATACTCGACATCGCCAACCAGACGTCCGTCGACCCGGTTGATGCCCACGTCGATGACGACGCTGCCGGGACGAATCCATTCGCCGCGAATCATCTGCGCGCGGCCGATCGCCGCAACCACCACGTCGGCACGGCCGATCTCTGCGCCCAGGTCACGGGTTCGCGAGTGACAGATGGTCAGTGTGGCATGGCGTTCGAGCAACATGAAAGCGACCGGTTTGCCGACGAGGTTGCTCCTGCCGGCGACCACGGCGTGAGCGCCGCGCAGCTGCACGCCGGTTCCATCGATCAAATGCATGATGCCGAGGGGCGTACAGGGCCGTAAACCGAGCCGCCCCGCAAACAGACGCGCCTGATTGATTGGATGGAGGCCGTCAACATCTTTGTCGGGATGAACTGCGTCGATGATCGCTTCGGCGTCGAGGGGGGCCGGCAATGGCAGCTGCACGAGAATACCATGGATGTCCGCGCGCCGGTTCAGCGTCTCGACCAGGTTCAGCAGCTCGGCTTGGGTGGTCTCGGCCGGCAACATGGGTCCCTCGGAATAGATACCCAGTTCGGCGCACATTTTCCGCTTGCTGCGCACGTAGCTTGCCGACGCCGGGTTATCCCCCACGAGCACAGTGGCCAGCCCTGGCGGCGTACCGAACTGTCGCCGAAACGCGGCCACCTCCTCCTGCACCTGAGCCCGCACTGCACGCGCCGCCGTCGTCCCGTCGATCACCTGCGCCATGCTGCGGCCATAGACAATGCCCGCGCGGTTGTAAAGTGTGTCGGTTGGCGAGCCACGGCCGCGACCAGCCGGTGTGCCGGTGCAACGCCGGGGATGGCTTTCGACTTCTCGCGCCCTGCATGCTAGAGAGATCCGACGAGGCCACAGTGAAACGCTATACCCTCGACCGCCAGATTGAAGCGGCGGCCCGGCACGTAACTGCTCTGCGCCAGCATGCCGGCCCGGCGGCGCACCACAATCCGCAGTTGGAAAAGGTCCTGGCCCAGGTGTCTGAGGCCGTGGAGGAGTTGCGCCTAACGGCGACGGATCTCTGCCAGCAGAGCGCCGAGTTAGCGGCAGCGCGCGAGTCGCTCGAGGCGGAACGCGTGCAAACGGCGCAGGCGTTGCGCGAGAATGAGGCCAGGACGCAAGCGATCCTCAACACTGCCGTCGATGGCATTATTACCATCGACAAGCAGGGCACGATCCAGTCCTTCAACCGCGCCGCGGAGCGGGTGTTCGGTTATTCGGCGGCCGAAGTGCTCGGGCAAAACATCACCATGTTGGCGCCGTCCCCGTATCGCCAAGAGCACGACCGGTACATTGCTGACTACATCAAGACGGGGCAGAGCAAGATCATCGGTATCGGGCGGCAGGTACTGGGGCTGCGGAAAGACGGGAGCACGTTCCCGATGGATCTCGCGGTGAGCGAGTGGGAGGGCGGTGGCCAGCGGATGTTCACCGGCATTGTGCGTGACATCAGCAGGCGCAAGCGTGCGGAGCAAGACCTGGCTGTTCAGTACGGCGTCACCCGTGTTCTGGCCGAATCAACAACGCTGTCCGAAGTCAGCCCGCGGTTGCTGTGCGCCATCGGCGAGGGCGTCGGGTGGGAGCTTGGGGAGCTGTGGTTTGTCGATCCGGAGACCAAGCTCTTGCGGCGCGGCGGGGTATGGCACGCGCCGGGCACAGAAGCCTCCGACTTCGAGGTGACGCGCCGTGAGATGGCTTTCGCCCCGCGCCAGGGGCTGCTCGGCCGCGTGTGGGCCGAGGGCCAGCCCGTCTGGATGGCCGACGCCACCGAGGGGCCCTGTTTCGTTCGCGCACAGACGGCAACAAAAGTCCGCCTGCGCGGCACATTTGCGTTTCCTATCCGCAGCAGTGGCACGGTCATCGGTGTCGTCGTTTTCTTCAGCA
>Ga0315286_10004308_pt1 | contig 13643 bp, 9 predicted proteins | sample YL17G10_0_MG_FD_205038 | JGI IMG/M metagenome (GOLD analysis project Ga0315286, IMG submission 205038) | Sediment microbial communities from Yellowstone Lake, YNP, Wyoming, USA - YL17G10_0 | ecosystem: Environmental > Aquatic > Freshwater > Lake > Sediment | place: USA: Wyoming | collected... | reverse complement strand
ACGACCAGTGGTTTCGGCTCTGCCATTGCCTCCGAGACACCCGGAGGAAATGCCCAAGGTCCGCTGGTGAACGAGTATTGCTCGCATCCGGCCGTCACGCTGGGCGATGGCGCGCCGGCGTCGGGGCTGATGATGAAACCGATGGCCGAGCCGCAGGTCCCGCTGCCGACGAAGGCGGAGCAGTGGATCTGCGCCAATGACTATGGCGCGAAGATTGGCAACAACGCGGATGACGCCCTGGCGTTCCAGAAGGCCATCGATGAGGCGGCCGCCAAGGGCGCCAAGTACTTCGTGATCACGCTGGGGCAGAACTCCGGATATTTCATCTCGCCCAATAGCGCCTACGACAAGCTCACTGGCTACAGCGCCGGCGAACGTTGCTCCAAGCGGGACTTGCCGTTGGATCTGTACGTAGCGCTGAAGCCCAGGGGCATCCGGCTGATGCTCTACCTTCCGTGTCAGACGCCCAACGGGGATCGTCGCGCTCAAAAAGCGTTCGGGCTTCCGGAAGGGGCGAAGGATCAGCCCATTGACGTTGAGTTCGCCAGGAAGTGGGCCACCGTGATCCAGGAATGGTCCGACCGCTATGGCGACAAGGTCGCGGGCTGGTGGTTCGACGGCGGCTACGAGCACATCAAGTTCAACAAAGACATCGCCCGCATCTACGCCGACGCCGTCAAGCATGGCAATCCTCACGCCATCGTGACGTTCAATCCGGGTGTCAAGGTGATCCGCTGGACCAAGGCCGAGGACTACACGGCCGGGGAATTGAACGAGCCCTTTGAAGTAACTCCCACTTCGCGCTGGCTGGAGGGCTCGCAGTGGCATGCATTGACGTACCTGGGCAACAACTGGTCGCGTCGAGAAACACGGTATCCCGCTGAGAAGTGGACCAAGTGGGTGAAAGACGTGGTGGCTCATGAGGGGGTTGTAACGCTGGACATGGGGCCGAACTGGGATCCGCAGGCCGGTCCAATCGGGGCATTGGCTGCGGCTCAAGTAAATCAGGTCAAGGCGATCCGGGCCGCACTGGACGGGATCTCGGTCCAGACAGCGCCCCAACGCCTCAAGCGGGCGGACAGTTTTCTGGGAGTTCACTTCGATTTCCATGCCGGCCCAGATTGCAGAGAAATCGGCAAGAACACCACCCGGCAGATGATCGAGAACGTCATCAATCAGGTCCACCCGGATTACATCCAGATCGACTGCAAAGGGCATCCCGGGCTGTCAAGCTATCCGACGAAGGTGGGAAACCCCGCGCCTGGGTTTGTCGGCGATCCGCTGCGGCTCTGGCGAAAAGTGACGGCCGAGCACGGCGTGGCGCTCTATATGCATTACTCCGGCGTATGGGACTCCCAGGCGATCCGCCTTCATCCCGACTGGGGCGTAGTCAACGCCGATGGCAAGACCAATCCCAACGCCACTTCGTTCTTCAGCGCCTACGCGGATCAACTGCTGATTCCGCAATTACGCGAACTGGCGGGCGATTACGGCGTGGACGGGGCGTGGGTCGATGGCGAGTGCTGGGCTTCAATGCAGGATTACAGCGAACCGGCATGGAAGGCATTCCGCCAGGCCACGGGCTTCCAGGATATTCCCCGCAAGCCGGGCGACGAGCACTGGTTTGAGTTCCTGCAGTTCAACCGCGAGGCGTTCCGCAAGTACCTGAGCCATTACATCGACGAAGTGAGGAAGACCAATCCCCAGATGCAGCTTTGCAGCAACTGGGCCTTCACCGATCACATGCCCGAGGCAGTCAGCGCGCCGGTGGACTGGATATCGGGCGACTACTCGCCGGAAGACAGCGTCAACTCCGCCCGCTTTTCGGCGCGGTATCTGGCGAGGCAAGGCAAGCCGTGGGACTTGATGGCGTGGAGTTTTGCGCGCCCGGCCGGGCAAAGGGGATCGAGGCAGAAGTCGGCGGTGCAGTTGCAGCGAGAAGCGGCGGCCGTGTTGTCGCTCGGCGGGGGTTTCCAGGCGTACTTCACCCAGAGGCGCGACGGTTCGGTGCGTGAAGAGCAGCTGCCGGTGATGGCGGAGGTGGCGAAATTCTGCCGCGCGCGGCAGGCAATCTGCCATCGGACTGTGCCGGTGCCGCAGGTGGCGATGCTCTATTCCACGGCCTCGCATTACCGGGAGATCAACGGGCTGTTCAATCGGGACTTGTCGAGACTTCGGGGGACGCTGCAGGCGCTACTGGAAGGCCAGCAGTCGGCCGAAGTGCTGGGCGAGCATAATCTGACAGGCCGGATGGCGGAGTACCCGCTCATTGCCGTGCCCGAGTGCGATTACCTGGAGCCGGCATTCAAGGAGGAACTGGTTGCCTACGTCCAGGCCGGAGGCAATCTGCTGCTGATCGGGCCGAAGACGGCGGCGATGTTCGCATCGGAACTGGGCGCAACTTTGGACGGCAAGGCGCAATCTGAGCCGCGATACTTGGCTCACGGGGGAGAACTGGTGGCAACCCAGGGGCAGACCCAGGGTGTTACCCTGCAGCCCAAGGCGCAGCCTTTTGGCCAACTCCACACGGCCGGCAACACCAGTTCGCCTTCCCAGCCGGCGGCGTCGATCACCAAGCTGGGCAAAGGCAAGATCGCTGCCACGTACTTCTGCTTCAGCCAAGGCTACATCAGCCGGCCATCCGGGACGAGCAGGAGCTTTCTCAACGACCTGGCACGGCAACTCTTCCCCAGGCCACTGGTTGACGTGAAGGGCTCGGCCGATGTGGATCTGTCGGTCAATCGCATCAATGGCCGGCTGGCGGTGAATCTGGTGAACACGGCCGGGCCCCACGCGGACATTAGATCGCCTATCCACGATGCGATCCCGCCCATCGGTCCGCTGGAGATCACAATCCGCACGCCGAATAAACCCGCGAAGATCACGCTGGAACCCGGTGACCAGGACATGCCGTTTGAGTATCGCGATGGCGAAGCGAAGCTGACGCTGCCCCGGCTGGAGATCCATAGCGTCATTGTCGTGGAGTGACTACTTCGCCGAAGGACTGGACCATGATCAAGACCATCCACATCATCCATCATTCGCACACCGACTTCGGCTACACAGACCTGCCCTCCACCATCTGGGCGTTGCAGGTCGATTTCATCCGCCAAGCCATGCGATTTGCGGAGCAGACGGCCGGCTACTCCGAAGAAGCTCGCTTCCGCTGGACATGTGAAGCCGCGCTGGTCGTAGATGAGTTCCTGCGAACCGCCACGGCTGAGGAACGCGCTCGCTTCGGCAAACTGGTTGACGCGGGACAAATCGAAGTAGCCGCCATGCCCTGCAATCTCACTTCACCGATCACGGCCGCGCAGTGGCAAGCCACCATGCGGCGGCTGGAACCCATCTACAAGGCATATTGTCCGGTAACAGCGTTGCAGAATGACATCAACGGCGTGCCTTGGGGTGTGATTCCATCGCTGCGGGCGGCGGGTGTGAAGTATTTCTGGATGGGGCTCAACGGCTACAGCGGCGGAGCGCCGCGGCCCGTGCCCAGCCTCTGGTGGTGGCAGGGGCCGACGGATGCGAAACTGCTGACCTGGCTGGGCTATGGTTATGGTGACGGCTATGGCTTCTTCCACCACGGAAGCTGGCGCCATGGGCCTGTCCCTGCCAGCCACGATGTCTGGTTCAACAAGCCGGAACGCGAAGAGATATTCGATGCCTCCAAGGATGCACTCAAACAAGCGCATGGCATTCTTCGAGAATCCTTGGCCGGGCGCGCGCGCAACTATCCCTACGAAACATTGGCCGTTCAGACGACCAACATGTGGCGGATCGACAACGATCCGCCGTGCCGGCAATTGAGCGAATTCGTACGCGCGTGGAACGAGGCCGGACTCCAGCCATTGCTGCGACTGTCAACGCCACGAGTTTTCATGGAAGAGATGGAAAAGCAGAACGGCGCGAAAGCCGAGACCGTTCGCGGCGACTGGTGCGACTGGTGGAGCGACGGCGTGACCTCGACCCCCTCCGCGCTGGCCACGAATCAGCAGGCCAAGCAACTGTTGGCCGACCTGCCCAGGGCGGCCGAGCTGCTGCAATCCGATCTCGCCCCGCATCAGCAGCTCCTCAGCGACACTTGGCGCAGCGTCCAGCTTTTCGATGAGCACACCTGGGGCGCCTACGACAGCGTCGCCCGGCCGTATGCCTCGCGCACGGTCGGAAACTACGTGCAGAAGATTAACCTGGCTTATCAGGCGGAGGAGGATGCCCGGCGGTTGCAGGCGGAGATCATCCGTTCCAGCCGCAGCTACAAGCCCTTCTCCAGCACGCGCGTGCTGACAGTGCTGAATCCGGGAACTGAGACGCGCAGCGGCTGGGTGGAGATCTCCGCCCGCGCCATGCGATTTGCGGCCAATGCCGCCCAGGACTTGGAGAGCGGCCAGATATATCCATTGGAGAACCTCTTTGGCCCGGAATGGGATGGTCCCTCACCGCAGACTCCGAAGCCTCCACCCTTCGACGTTCCCAATGATGCGTGGCCGTTTCACATCGTCAAGAGCCGCTTCTTCCTCGCCGACCTGGCCGCCGGCGCACGCCGGCGTTTCAAGCTGATCCAGGTGCGCCAGGAGCCGCCGGCCATCCATCAAGCGGCGAGCCAGAACCGCTTCTTCCGCTGGCAATGGGATGCCGACCGTGGCCGGCTGCTGCAATGGACGGGTCTGGAAGGCGATGCGCCGCTTCTGGATAAGGGCGAGGAATATGCGTTGGGCGAAATCCTTGCCGAGCGGCCCAAGGACAAAGCCACCCGCGATGCGCTGGCCGGGCGCAATCCACAGACACTGGCCGGGCAAATTGCCCTGGAACGGCCCAGGCTCATGGAGTGGAAGGCGGAGCCCGCCCACTACGGTGCCGGCTATCGCGTTGCCTGGGAGCACGACAGTTGCCATCGAATCGAGCAGCGGTGGGATTTCTTCAACGACTGCCCCAGGCTGGAACTGACGACCACCCTCTGGCTCAAGGAGTATGCGCAGCCGCAGGCGCTGTACCTGGCCTTGCCCTTCGGCCTGCGCGATCCGGAGGCATCTTACGAATCGGTCGGGTACAAGACGCGCGCCGGCCACGACCAGATGCCCCAATGCTGCGGCGAGTACGTCCTGGTCGGCGAAGGCGTGGTCTTTGCGGGAAAGGGGTTGTCCCTGGCAGTCAATTGTTCGCAGACGCCCCTCGTCTCTTTCGAGCGACTCCAGACCCGCAATGGCCAGCGGGCATTCGCGCCGCGCAATGCTCACCTGTACTGCACGCTGAGCCAGAACTACTGGTCCACCAATTTCGCCATCACCAAGGCGGACAAGCTGGTGGTCCGGCACGTGATCCAGGCGAGCAGTGAGCCGGATCGCCTGCTGGCCGCCACCCGGTCGTTGCTATGGGCATTCCCGTCGTAGGTTGGAGGCTTCTGCTATGAACGCGATACGTCGTACGGTCTTTGGCGTTCTGCTGTTGGTGCTGACTCGCGCCGGCGATTTGCACGCTCAGACGGCCGGCAGCAGGATCGAGTTGCGCGACGGGTGGCATCTGAACTCCTCGGCCGTGGCGAAGGAAGACGCGGCCGTGATCGCAAGCCACGGGTTTCAGCCGCAGGGCTGGTATTCCGTTTCCGTCCCCACCACCGTGCTCAATGCCCTGACCAAGCACGGCGTGTATCCGGACATGCGCATCGGCATGAACGCCTACCAGATCCCCGATTCATCCGACGAGTTCAACGTCCGCTACGACCTGGCCAAGTTCAGCCATCTGCCCGACAAGCGCAACCCGTGGCGCGACCCGTATTGGTTCCGCAAGCCTTTCACGTTGCCTGCGCAGCCGGCCGACCGGCGGGTGTGGCTGCACTTTGACTGCATCAACTACCGCGCCGAGGTGTGGCTGAACGGGCACCAGGTGGCTGACTCCAAGACCATGGTGGGGATGTTCCAGCGGTTTGATCTGGACATTACCTCCGCCGCCAAGGCCGGCGACAATGTGCTGGCCGTCAAGATCTTCCCGGTAGACCACCCCGGCGTTCCCGACAAACAAACTGAGCCGATGGGCAAGGATCGCGGCTACCAGAAAGAGATCATGAAGGATGTGACCATGGTCATGACCAGCGGTTACGACTGCATGCCCACCGTGCCCGACCGCAACATGGGGATTATTCAGGATGTGTGGGTGGACGGGACCGGGCCGGTGGCCATCCGCCACCCGTTTATTGTTACCGAGCTGCCGCTGCCGCAGACCGACCGGGCGACACTGCGCATCTCCATGGAGCTGACCAACGCCACCGGCGCGGCAGTCAAAGGCATCGTGCGTGGCAACATCGCCGGTACAAACGTGAGCTTTCAGCAGGAAGTGGAACTGGCCGCCAACCAGACCAAGGAAGTCGTCATTGACGCCAAGCCGGTGCTGCGGAATCCGAAGCTCTGGTGGCCGCGGGGATACGGGGAGCAATCGCTGTATGACCTGAACCTGAGCTTCGACGTCGGCGGAAGCCGGTCCGATCAGAAGACCGCCTCTTTCGGCGTGCGGCAGGTCTCCAGCGAGGTGCACGAGCGCAACGGTTGGCATGGCCGGCGGGTTCTGATCAATGGCCAGAAGATCTTCTGCCGCGGCGGCTATATCCAGCCAGAGATTCTCTTTGACTGGGATGTCAAGCGCATTGAGGCGGAAATGCGCTATCTGGCCGAGGCAAACCTGAACCTGATCTATTTCGAGGATATCCCCAATCCGCCGGATTCGCTGCTGGAGGCCTGCGATCGGCTGGGAATCATGTTCGGCCAGTGCCATTACGCTTGCAGTTGGCCCAAGCCCAACACTGACCATCCCCAGGATGTCGATCTGCTCATGCGCTGTACGGCGGACCTGATCAAGCGATACCGCAATCACCCCAGCCTCATCATGTACATGGCGCAGAATGAGGATGATACGCGCCGCGATGTTTATGAACCCTGGCGCAAGCTGGTGATTGCCTTGGATGGCACGCGCTGGTTCATCCCCTCGGCGTATTTCCCGAGCAACCGCAAGAACGTCGGCGAGTGGTTCAGGCAAGACCTGCCAACGGGCATGAACGACAAGGGTGCATCCTATGGCTGGGCCGAGCCGGTGCAGTACTTCAACTGGGTGCGTGAGTCGCGGAACTGGATGTTTATGATGGAAAGCGGCTCGGCGTCTGTTCCGCCGATGTCGAGTTACATGAAATTCATGCCGGAAATGCAGCAGCGGGAGGGGCGTGTGCATCCCGACAGCGTATGGGCGCATCACGACGGCTGTCACTACATCAAGCCCTTCGACGAAGCGATGACGCGGCTCTATGACGGGGCTGGGAATACCGCCGAGTATGTCTGGAAGGCGCACCTGCTGGCCGCCGATCAGCATCGCTCGATGTTCGAGGCCGTGAACCACCGCATGTGGGACGTCACCAGCGGCCTGACGCAGTGGAAGATCACCGCCTGCTGGCCAAGCGTAGAATGGCAGGTCTTCGACTGGTACCTCAAGCCGATGGTGAGCTGGTACTACATCAAGAAGGCCGGCGAGCCGCTGCATGTGCAGTTGAATCTTCCCGATCGGACCGTGAGCATCATCAACCGGCAACTGACGGCGCAAACGGACTTGCAGGTCCGGGCTCGTATGCTCGACATGACTGGCAAGCAGCTTTGGGAGAAGACCAGCACGCTCAATGTTCCGGCCAACGCTTATGCCGAAGCATTTACGGTTCCACAGCCGGCCGGCGCAGCGCCCGTGCATTTTGTGAAACTGGAATTGAAGGATGCCCAGGGCCGGCTGTTGTCCGACAATTTCTACTGGCTGCGCGGCGATGGGACCCAAGACCTCAAGGCGCTGGCAACGCTACCACAGGTGGAGTTGAAATCTTCATGCGTCATCGAGAACAACGGCGCAGAGAAGATCGTACGCGTGACCATCAGCAACCCCGGCAGTCAACTGGCCTTCTTCTCGCAGGTTGCCCTGACCAAGGGGCCGGGTGGCGCGGAGATCCTGCCGGTGCTCTGGGATGACAACTACTTCAGCCTGCTTCCCGGCGAAACACGGCAACTGAAGGCGCGGTTCGCCGCCAGTGATAAAGATATCCAGCCGATTCTCGAAGTCGGCGGGTGGAATGTGCAAAGCCCGTGTGAATGTACATCTCTGGATTTCTTGGCGGCGCCAGCCAAGGCGGATCAGCCCATTGCCGTCTTGGCCACGATTGCCAACACTTTCCTCGACGGCGGCCGGGTGACGCTGTACGTAGATGACAAACCGGCCGTGTCCGAGTTCGCCTGGGCTCGCGGCGAGAGCAAGGCGCAGGTAGCATTTGACCTCAAGCTGCCCGCGGGCAAACACACGCTACGGGTTGGGTCGCGCAGTGTGCAGATCGACGTGAGATAACCACTGCCCTCGCAGGAGCGTTCATGCGTTCATACTTGCGTTGCGTAATTGCGTTCCTCATCGTGGCGTCCAGTGCAGCCAGCCAGGCCGCCGACAAGCCTGCTGCCGATTACGCGATCACGAAGATTCGCGTCTACCCGCGAGGCGGGCATGCGGCCGAGATGCAGGGCGGGAAGTTCGTCGGCTCGCTGACCAGCGCCACCAACGACTTCGAGGACATCGCCGATCTCAAGGAAGCCCCGGCCGAGGGACAGTGGACGGAGATTGCCGTCTCCCGGAATCGAATTCGCGCGTTCCGCTTCGTGAAGTACCATGCCCGCAACGATGTCTGGGCCGACATGGCGGAACTGGAGTTCTACGCGGGCGATCGCAAGCTCACCGGCACCCCCTTCGGGACCACCGGCTCGCGCGAAACGAGCAATGATCCCAAGCTTGCGTTCGATGGCGACACGAAGACATTCTTCCGCGGAACCAGCGGATTCAACCAGTACATTGGGCTGGATCTCGGGGCGGATTCGCAGGCGATTGCGCCCGCGCTGTCGGTGGCGCAGGGCACATATGCCCAGGCGCAGGCGGTTTCCCTGAGTGCGGCCGCGCCGGACGCGAAAATCCTCTATTCGCTCGACGGCTGGGGCTGGCCGGGGCTTAACGAGAGGGGGCAGCCGGAGCGCGGGGCGAAGTGGTACGACGGCACGCCGATTCGCGTGGAGAAATCGATGATCCTGCAAGCGGTCTCGGTGAAAGCGGGGTTGGCCGACTCGCCCCTGGCCATCGCGGCTTACCGAATTGGCGAGGTTAAGCCTGACCCGGCCGAGCACGCCCAGTTCCACATCGGTAATTCGCTGACCGATACGGTCAACGGCTGGATGGAGCCGCTGGCCGCCTCGGGCGGGCACAAGATTCGTTACTCTCGCTTCACCATCCCCGGCGCGCCAACCGACTGGCTTTGGGACCATTCTGGTTCCGGCTTCGGCGAGAGCAATTATGCCTAGGCCTTCCTGGCCCGCGCGCCGTTGACCGACTTGATCACCCAGCCCTTCGCCGGCCATGGGCGCAGCATCGATAATGAGGCCGAATACTCCGGCCGGTTCTTCGACCTGGCCCGCAAGCACTCTCCCAACTTACAGATGTGGCTGTACGTCCAGTGGACGGGGGCAGCCTGGGACCGCGACAACTGGGCCAACGGCAAGGCCAGCTTCAAGGGCAGGGAACTCAAGTTCGGCCAGCCTGCCAGGACCTGGCAGGAAGCCATCGCTAACCACGTGCGCTACACGGAACTGGCGATGGAGGAGATGAACAAGGCCCGGGCCGATGAGATCAAAACCGACACCTGCAAGCCCGTGCTGATTATTCCCGGCGGCTTGGCACTGGCGGAACTCCGGACGCTTATCGAGGCCGGCAATGTGCCCGGCATGAGCGACTGTGTTGCCGCCGTCTTCCACAGCCCGACCGATTTCCACATGACCAGCAAAGGTGCCTACCTGATCTCGCTGGTCCACTACGCCTGCCTCTACCGCGAGAATCCAGAGGGCAAAGTGACGGCCGCCAATGCCGGCCTCACGCCCGAGCAGGCCAGGCTCTTCCAGCAGATCGCCTGGCAGACGGCCAGGAGCTATGAACGCTCGGGCTTGGATAGAACCAACCCCTGACCACAAACAGATGGGGCCAAGCCATGAAGAACACCAGTATTCTGATCGATGTCATCGGCCCGGTGATGCGCGGGCCTTCCAGCTCACACACGGTCGGTTCCTATCACCTGTCGGCACTGGCGAGGTCGCTGCTGGGAGAAGAGCCGGTCCAGGCGGAATTCACCTTCGATGCCGGCGGTTCCTATGCCGAGTGCTACCGCACCCAGGGCTCCGACCTGGCGTTTGCGGCGGGACTGCTTGGCTGGTCGATCACGGATGAGCGATTTGCGCGGGCGCTGGAACTGGCTCCATCGCTGGGTCTGGATGTTCGCTTTGGTGTCAACAGACTCCAGCACGCGGATCATCCCAATGCGGTGCAGATCCGCTTGCATGGTCGAAGTGGCCGCGGGGTGTGTCTATCGGGGCGATCGGTGGGGGGCGGGGCGGCGGAAATCACCGCCATTGAAGATTGGCCGGTGCTGCTGAACGGGAGCAGTTACGTATTGCTGATCGAAGCTGATGCCAGCGCGGAGGCGGCCGTGGGCGCAGCAATCGGTGACTTGGGTGCTGCCCTCCACGAGCCCCATGTTGTTCGACATGCCCAGCGGGTGCTGCTGGTTCAGGAGCGATCCGCTGAAGCCAGTCCGCAGCAGATTGCGGCCATACAGGCATTGCCAGGAATCCGACGAATCTGGCAGGTCCGGCCGCTCTCGTTTGTCAAACGCCAGCCAGCCTTGTGGGACAGCGCTCAATCCATGATCGCCGCGGCGGATGCAAAGAGTATCTCGCTGGGTCAGTTGGCGGCCGAGTATGAGGCTCACCTACTCGGTATGTTGCCTGGCGATGTCATCGCCGAAATGGGCCGACGGGTGGAAATCATGCTGGATGCTGTGCATAAAGGACTGGCCGGCGATAGCGGCCCGATGCAGTTGCTTCGACCAACGGCGAGTTCCATTTATCAGGCGGAAGCCAACGCCAAGCTCGCCATCGGTGGGTTGCATACCCGAGCCGCCGCCCGAGCCATGGCGGCCATGCACGTGAACTGCGGCATGGGCGTCGTTTGCGCCGCCCCGACAGCCGGCTCGGCGGGCGTTCTGCCCGGCGTTCTGACGACTCTGGTGGAAGAGCGCGGATTGAGCCTGGAGAAAGCGGCGATGTGCCTGCTGGCCGCTGGGGCCATTGGCGTGGCGGTGGCCGAGCGGGCAACCTTCGCCGCCGAGGTGGCCGGATGCCAGGTGGAGGTCGGCGCGGCCGGGGCGATGGCCGCCGCAGCCGTCGTGGAATACGCCGGTGGCGGCGCCCACCAGGCTGCCAATGCCGCCGCGGTCTGCCTTCAGAACACCATGGGCATGGTGTGTGATCTGGTGCAGGGGATCGTGGAGATTCCCTGCCACACCCGTAATGCCGTGGCGTCATCATCGGCATTTGTGTGTGCCGACCTGATCCTTGGAGGATACTGCAACCCTGTTCCGCTGGATGAGACGGTGGACGCGGTGTATGCGGTCGGCAAAATGATGCCGCGCGAACTGCGTGTCACCTCTCTGGGCGGCCTGGCGACCGCGCCGTCGGCACGTACGCTGGGGCGGCTGCGATGAACCCTTGCAATGGAGGAAACGGATGAGCAAAGCGAGCTTGCGGTTCTTGTCCGATGACGATATCCGCCGCGCCCTGCCGATGGCCGAGGCGGTGCAGGTGATGAAGGATGTCTTCGCGGCCGTGTCGCGCGGGCAGGTGGTGATGCCGTTGCGACAACATCTGGAGATTCCTGAACACCAGGGCATCGTCCTCTTCATGCCGTCCTACCTGCCGCGGCAGGGTTGCGTGGGGATGAAGACAATCACGCTTTTCGGCCGCAATCCCGCGGCCGGACTGCCGCGAATCCAAGCCATGGTGTTGCTGTTCGACGCCGCCAACGGCCGGCCGCTGGCGGTGCTGGAAGGCACATGCCTGACCGCCCTTCGCACCGGCGCTGCTTGCGGCGCGGCCACCGATCTTCTGGCTCGCGCGGATTCCAGCCGAGTTGCCATTCTGGGCGCGGGCGTTCAGGCACGCACGCAACTGGAGGCGGTCCGCGCGGTACGGGCCATCCGGCAGGTCATGATTCATGATGTCTCAGCCAGTCCCGCGGCGGCATTTGCCGCCGAGCTTGAAGCCGATCAAGGGTTGGTGGTGCGTGTTGCCGCATCTGCGGCCCAAGCCGTGGCCGACGCCGAGATCATCTGCGCGGCTACCACTTCAGCAACGCCGGTCTTTGCCGACCGCGATCTACGCCCCGGCGTCCATATCAACGCCATCGGCTCCTACCAGCCGAAAGTCCAGGAGATATCGGCCGAAACCGTGATCCGGGCCCGGGTGGTCGTGGACCATCGTGAATCGGCTCTGGCCGAAACCGGGGACCTGATCATTCCGATCCAGCAAGGCCTGTTCTCGGCCGATCGCATCCATGCCGAACTGGGCGAAATCGTTGCCAGCACGAAACTTGGCAGGCAGTCCACCGAAGAGGTAACATTTTTCAAGTCCGTCGGATTGGCGGTACAGGATGCGGCAGCCGCCGCAGCAGCACTGAAGAAGGCGGAGGAACTCGGACTGGGGACGGTCGTCGGACTTTAAGCGGAGGGGAGCCATGCGATCACCGAGCATCAGGATCATCGGCATCGCCATTACGGCAACCTGTCTGAGCCTGTCCGCGCACGCCGCCGTGCCGTCCACGCAACCCGCGCGCACTGTCCCCGCAACGCAGCACAGTCAGGAGACGACACCCAAGCCAAACCTCCCGTCGGTGAATTTCGTGTCCGTTCAGTAAACACCATCTTCCATCGCCCACACCCCGGTGATGACAATGCCGCATCATGAACACAGCCTCGTCTTCGGTCCGTGAACGTTGGCGGCAGATCGTTGAACAACAGAAGAGCAGCGGCCTGTCGATCGCACGGTTCTGCAGGGAGCGGCACATTGCCGAGTCGTCACTGTTTTCCTGGAAACGCCGCCTGGCCTGCGAGGAAGAGGCGACGGCCGCGCCGGCATTCGTGCTGGTCAAGCCCGCGTCAGCTCCCGAGGGCCTCACCACGTCCAAGTCGTCCGGCGGCGCGATCGAGCTGCATCTGGGTCACGGGCGGCACCTGCTGCTGCGGCCGGGCTTCGATGCCCCGACGCTGGCGGCGGCGTTGGCGGTGCTGGAAGGCAGGGACTGCCCGGCGGAAGGTCGCTGATGTTGTCTCTGCCCAGCCTCGGCGATTTCGATCGCGGCAGCCGTCTGCGGATTTGGCTGGCCGCCCAGCCGGCGGACATGCGCTGCGGATTTGACCGCCTGGCCCAACTGGCGCAGAGCGTCACCGGGCAGGACCCGACGGGCGGCCATTTGTTTCTGTTCCGCTCCCGCGGCGGCGACCTATGAAGTCTTTCAGTTGGACATCTTGGCCGAGGACTTCAAGGTCCGCACCGTCGTTGAGCAACACGGACGCTCGCAACTGCTCGCCGCGCTCCAGCACCGTTGCGGCCAGATCGAGCAACTCACGGTACAGGGATTGGAGCCGGGCTTGGTAACCGGTCCCTTTGCGTCGCAGCCTGTACGGCTGTGTGTCTTGCCGGTGTAAGTCCGGCCGCGGCAATTGACTGTCTCGCCGCGTAGTTATATTCGACGTTCCACTGAGGTGA
>Ga0315286_10004307_pt1 | contig 13643 bp, 11 predicted proteins | sample YL17G10_0_MG_FD_205038 | JGI IMG/M metagenome (GOLD analysis project Ga0315286, IMG submission 205038) | Sediment microbial communities from Yellowstone Lake, YNP, Wyoming, USA - YL17G10_0 | ecosystem: Environmental > Aquatic > Freshwater > Lake > Sediment | place: USA: Wyoming | collected... | reverse complement strand
GTGAAGGGGTAGGCATGTAAGATCGCAATTTTAGAATTTTCAATCATCATCACCAAAATACAGGGAGAGGAGGAGAAGTGTATGGGTATGAAGAAAGTAAAGGTGCTGATTTTGCTGTGCGCCGTGCTCGCGTTCTGCGCTGCGGCGGTTTTCTCTTTCGCCGCGGCCAAGAAGGACGTGGCCTGGCCCAAGTATCCCAAGGCGAAGGTTAACTTCATGTGGTACCCGAGCCCCGAGATGGAGGCGATCAAAAAGGGGCTCCCCCAGTTCAAGAAGCTCACCGGCATCGACGTCACCCTGACCGAGCTTCCCCACGAGGAGGTCTTTAAAAAGAGGGTGATGGACGCGGTGTCGGGCGCGGGCGAGTTCGACATCTACCCGCTCCAGCCCTCGGTGACCCGTCTCTTCGCGGACAGCAACTACATCGTCGCGCTCGACGACTTCTGGAAGAGCCCCGAGGACATGGAGTACGACGACGTCTTCGAAGGGGTCCGCATGATGTACGAGTACAAGGGGAAGGTGTACGGCATCCCCCTCTACCCCGACATCATCATGCTGTTCTACAACAAGAAGATGATGGACGAGGCAAAAGCACCGATCCCCAAGACCTTCGACGAGTTCGTGAAGGTGAGCAAGTCCTTCATGAAGGACACCGACGGGGACAAGAGGATCGACAGATGGGGGTCCGTTCTCAACCTGAAGGGGGGCGACTGGTCGATCATGAACAACCTCGCTCTGTTCATGTTCATGAACAAGGTCGACTGGTACTACGGGCAGGTGGGGGCCGACAGGAGTGTGTCCGAGAGCGACCCCAAGTACATGCGGCCGATGCTCGACGACCCAAAGGCGATCGAGGCCTTCACCTACCTCGTGAAGCTCTACAAGGACCAGGTGTTCAGCCCGGGGAGCATCAACTACTCCTACTTCGAGGCGATGGAGAACTTCTCGACCGGCAAGGTGCCGATGTACCTGGGTTTCGGCGACCAGGCGCCCATGATCGTGGGGCCTGACTCCCTGGTCAAGGACGACGTCCAGGTCGCGCCCGTGCCGACGTGGAACGGGGTGCGCAGGTCGTTCACCGGCGGGTGGGGGGCTTCCATATCGGCCTTCTCGAAGAACAAGGAAGCGGCCTACACCTTCCTGAGGTACTTCTACGGGAACAGCAAGAACCAGAAAGCACTCTCGCGCGACGGGCAGACACCCTCCAGGGCGTCCGTGCTCATGGATCCCGATCTGCAGAAGGAGTTCGTGTGGTACGCGGCGATGGGGGAGATGCTGAAGTTTTCGAAGCCGCTCCCGCTCATCCCGGAGTTCGATGAGTTCGTCACGGGGCTCGAGCCCATCCTGACCGAGGCCTTGATCGGGAAGATGACGCCGAAGGACGCAATGCTGAAGAGCAACCAGCTGCTCACCGACATTATGAAAAAAGGGAAGTACATTAAGTAACAAAATCGGAGCGAAAAAGAGGGGGGGGTCGCAGGATCCCCCCCCTTCAGTTTACACGGCGGGCGCCGTTTCGGGGGATGAGGCTGCCTCCACCGGCCGGCGCACTGGAAGGAGCGGTGCCGATGATCACGAGAATCGGAAAAAGGAGGGTCGACCTCCTTCCGGTTTTGATGATATTTCCGGCGGTCGTCATCCTAGGATTCATCTGGGGTTTTCCCATAGTCAAGCTCTTCCAGCTCTCGACGATCGAGTGGTACCTTTCGAGGCCGCTTATAAAAATCTATCTCGGCCTCAAGAACTTCGAGACCCTCTTTCGCGATCCTTACTTCTACCACGCCCTCCAGGTGACGGGGATCTACATGGGGGGGGCCGTGGGCTGCGAGCTGGGTATAGGTCTCCTGGTGGCATCCAGGCTCAACGCGGTCGATAAAGGCAGACTGCTCTTCGTGACCTTGTTCCTGATACCGATGATCATGTCTCCGGTCGTCGTCGCGCTCTTCTGGAGGGCCTGGGCCGCGCCCGAGTTCGGTCTCATCGGCTATTTCATGAAGCTCGCCCGGATAGGGTCGTTTTTTCCCGCGGAGGGGTTTACCGGCACGTACAAGACGGCGCTCCCCATGATCATCTTCGTCGACGTCTGGGAGTGGTCGCCGTTCATGATTCTCATAATCTATTCGGGGCTCCAGAGTCTTCCGAAGGAGCCCTTCGAGGCGATCGCACTCGACGGGGCGAACCGGTGGCAGACCTTTCGATACCTCACGCTCCCGATGCTTCGCCCCGTCATTCTCGTCGGGCTTCTCTTCAGGGTCATCGACGCCTACAAGGCCTTCGACGTCATCTGGATCATAACGAGGGGAGGCCCCGGACGGGTGACGGAAAACCTCTCGGTCTTCACTTACAAGACCGGGTTCAGGGAGTGGAACGTGGGGTACTCCGCCGCGTCCGGCGTGATCATGCTCATCGGGGCGCTCGTCATATCGATCGCCCTCGTACGCAGGGTCGCCAAAACATAGAGAGGGGAGAGATCGGGATGGACTACACGAGGGTTTCGCGAAGGGGGTACGGGCGGGTGTTGAATTACCTGTTTCTCTCCGCCGTGGCGCTGATCTGCATCATCCCGATCGTCTGGCTCGTTTACACCTCCTTCAAACCGAGGATGCTCACCTTCGCGTCGCCGCCGGTTTGGCTTAAGTTCAAGCCCACCCTCGAGAACTACCGCAGGGTCATCCAGGAGAAAAACCTCGTCCAGCCTCTTTTGAACTCGATCATCATCGTGACCTCGAGCACGGCGATCGCCATCGCGATCGGCTCCTTCGCTGCCTATATCTTCTCGAGGTACAAGCGGAGATGGACTCGGCCGGCGCTTTTCGCGATCCTCACCACGAACATGATCCCCATGACGGTCATCCTTCTGCCCATCTTTCTGTTCGCGCGAAAGGTGCAGCTCTACGACACCAGGCTCATGCTCATCATCGTGTACATCGCCTACAACCTGGCCTTCGTGATCTGGATGCTCAGGTCCTTCTTTCTCGACATCCCCGCCGAGGTAGAGGAGAGCGCGCTGATAGACGGGTGCAACAGGCTGGGGGTGTTGTTTCGGATCGTGCTCCCCCTGTCCGCCCCCGCGATCGCGGCGACAGCCATCCTGGCGTTCATCTTCTCGTGGAACGAGTTCATCATCGCCCTCGTGCTCACCTCGAAGAACGCCTTCACCCTGCCGATCCTCGCGACGGGGCTCATCTCCGCCAAGGGGGTCATGTGGGGTGAAATGACCGCCACGACGGCCTTTATCACCATACCCGAGGTGATCTTCATCCTCTTCGCGCAGAAATATATCGTCCGAGGCCTCACGATGGGGGCGATAAAAGGGTAGGCGTCCATATACATATCAAAGACAGGGAGGTGTGGTAATGAAGCAGGAGAAATCAGCTGCGGTAAAACCCGATGTCGGTGAAAAGCTCGCCATCGACGGGGGAAAGCCCGTCAGGACCAAGCCGCTTCCGGGTGAATGGCCGGGTCCCCACCATTTCGATGAAAGCGAGCTCGAGCACGTGTCCCAGGTGATCAAGGCTAAAAACCCGTTCCGGTTTTACGGCCCGGACCTCCAGCATATGTGCGACCGTTTCGAGGATGAGTTCGCGAAGGTAAAAGGCGCGAAGTACGCGCTCGGCGTGAGCAGCGGAACCGAGGCCATTTACTCCTCCCTCGCCGCCTTAGGGGTGGGACCGGGGGACGAGGTCCTTGTCCAGGGGTACCTGTGGACGAGCTGCCTGAGCTCCATCGTGCGCCTCGGCGCGATCCCAAGGATGGTCGACATCGACGAGACATTCACCATGTCCCCCGAGGACCTGGAGCGCAAGATCGGGCCGCACGGCAAGGTGGTTATGATCGTTCACATGAGCGGAGCTGCGGGAAACATCGAACCTGTCCTCGAGATAGCGCGAAAGCGGGGGCTGAAGGTTCTGGAGGACTGCGCCCAAGCGAACGGGGCCATGCTCCACGGCCGCTCGATCGGCACCTTCGGGGACATGGGTATCTTCAGCCTCCAGATCAACAAGAACATCACGGCGGGCGAGGGGGGCGTGATCATCACAAGCGACGAGCATCTCTACCGGCGGGCGTTCGCGGCCCATGACCTGGGGTACGCGCGCAACGAAAAGGGAAGGCTGATGCAAACCAGTGAGCGGCCTGAGTACCAGTTTTGGGGGGCGGGGGCCCGCATGAGCGAGCTCACCGGCGCAGTCGCGCTCGCGCAGCTGCCCAAGCTCCCGAAGATCACCGCCGCCATGCGCAGGGCCAAGTGGGGGATACGAAAGCAGATCGAAGGCATCCCCGGGCTGAAGTTCCGAAAGGTCCTGGACCCCGAGGGGGACTCGGGCGCGTTTCTCATCACGATCTACGAGAACCCCGATATCTGCAGGCGGTTCACGGAAGCTTTGAAGGCCGAAGGGATACGCGGCCAAGGGGCGTCCAACCCGTGCATCACGATGGAGGAGTGGGGGCTCCACTGGTACTTCAACAACCTGAGCCTGGTGAACAAGCGCAGCATCTCTCCCAGCGGGTGGCCATGGACCCTGGCGGAGAACGAGTTCGCGAAGGACTATGACTACAGGCGCGGCGGTCTGCCCGCGTGCAGCGACCTCGCGTCGCGGTCGGGGCTGCTCATGATCGGCTCGAGCATGACCGACGATGACGTGAAGGACGTCGTGGCGGCCTTCCGCAAGGTGGCGCACCACCTTTTAAAGTAGACCACCGGGCCGCATCGAGAGGCCGTCCGGTTTGGAAGGAACGTCGTGGCGTCAGGGCCTTTTTTCATCGGTATCGATTTCGGGACCGATTCCGTCCGCGCGGTTTTGTTGGACGGCGCGGGCGGCGAGGCCGCCGCCCGCGCCGAGCCCTACCCGAGATGGTCCGATGGCCTTTACTGCGACGCGGGTGAGTCCAGGTACCGGCAGCACCCGAGAGATTACCTGGATGCGCTCGAGGGGGCGGTCCGGGGGGTTCTGAGGGAGGCGTCGAGGGGTGCGTCCGCGGGCGTGAAATCACTCGGCGTCTGCGCGACCGGATCCACCGCGGCGCCCCTCGACGGGCACGGCACTCCGCTTTCGTTGAACGGCGATTTCGTGGGCGACCCCGATGGGATGTTCGCCCTCTGGAAGGACCACACGGCCCTCGAAGAGGCGGAGTCGATAACCCGGGCGGCGAAGCTTTGGAAAGGGTGCGACTTCACCGCTTATTCGGGGGGCGCGTACTCCTCGGAATGGATCTGGGCCAAGGCGTCGCATGCGCTTCGAAAAAACGACAAAATCCGAAGCTCCGCCCGCTCATGGGCGGAGCTCTGCGATTGGATCCCGTTCCTCCTCGCGGGGGTGGGGGACCCGGCCCGGATGAGGAGGGGGAGGTGTCCCGCTGGCCACAAGGCGCTCTGGCACGAAAACTGGGGGGGCTACCCGCCGGAAGAGTTTTTCGTCAGCGCCGACCCGCTGCTTCGGGAAATCCGCCGCACGTTCGGTGAAACGACCTATACGCCAGACACGGCCGCCGGCGGTTTGATCGGTGAATGGGCCGCGAGGCTGGGTCTTCCTGCAGGGACAGCCCTGTCCGTGGGGACCCTCGACGCCCATGCGGGTGCGGTCGCTTCGGGCGTTCGTCAAGGGACCCTTTCCCTGATTCTCGGCACCTCGGCCGATTACCTCGCGGTTGCGCCCCGTGAAACCATCGGAGATGTCATAATTAAAGGAATTTGCGGGCAGGTCGACGGCTCGATCGTACCGGGCATGATCGGGTTCGAGGCCGCCCAGTCGGCGTTCGGGGACCTCTTCCGGTGGTTCAAACGGCTGCTCTCCTGGCCCTTCGAAGGGGTCGATAGCCCTGGCGGGCTCGCCTCGGCTAGTTTGAAACCCTCTATCGAAAAAAACTTCTTCGGCGCCATGGAAGATGCGGCACGCGCGATCCCCCTTTCCCACCAGGGCCCCGCGGCCCTCGACTGGCTCAACGGCCGCAACTCCCCCGATGTGAACGAACGGCTGAAAGGGGCGATGACGGGATTGACCGGCGCCACGACGGCGGTTGATCTGTACAGGGCCCTCGTCGAAGCGGCCGTCTTCGGCGCCAAGGCGATTGTGCGGAGGTTCGCGGAAGAGGGGCTTTCTTTCACGAGGGTCGTCGCCTCCGGCGGCATTGCGAAGAAGTCACCCTACATCATGCAGGCGCTCTGCGATGTTCTCGAGACGCCGATAGACGTGATGGAGACCGATTACGGGAGCGCAAGGGGCGCGGCGATGTTCGGCGCCGTTGCGGCCGGCATGTACCGATCGGTGCCCGAAGCGCAGGAACGGATAACGAGCCCGGTGCGCAGGACCTACCTGCCGATCGAAGCCCATGCGGCCCGATACCGGCTCCTCTATGACAGATACCTCAAGCTCGGTTCCATTTTATCGGCGAAATGATCATTAAAAACAATATGTAGTTAATTTTTTCCAGGAAATGTTAATAAAGACTTGACAAAAATGATGCGTTGTGTATAATCCATTGTGGAAGTTTTTTATTAACTCAATTGAGAAAACCGTGCAAAGAACAAGTAAATTGAAGAACGGCCCCCTTTTTTGGCTGTTGCCCGCGCTCATCGTTCTGCTGTGCATCACGATGTTTCCGTTTTTTTATTCGATATTTTTAAGTGTGATGAATTATGACATCTCAAAGCCGTATTTGGCGAGGATATTCGTCGGCCTTCGCAATTACGCGCAGGCGTTGACTAATCCACGCTCGCTTAACTCATTCAAAGTAACCGCCATGTTCGTCGTGATAAGCGTTTCGATTCAGTCCCTGCTCGGGCTGGGCATTGCCCTCGTCATGCAGAAGCTCAGCAAATGGAGGACCCTTTTCATCGGTTTGGTCATTGTGCCCATGTTGCTCCCGAAAATGATCGTGGGTTTGCTGTGGCGAATAATGTACCATCCGCTTGTCGGGATAGTGAACTATCTATTGGGGTACTTCCTGAACGTGCACTATGTCGAATGGCTTTCGGATCCGTCGCTTGCCCTTCTGTCCGTAATTGCGGTTGATGTGTGGCAGTGGACCCCTTTCATGATCCTCATCCTTTCCGCAGGTCTAGAGATGATGCCAAAATCCCCGTTCGAAGCGGCCCAACTTGACGGGGCCAACGGGTTCCAAACATTCTGGCGGATTACTCTCCCTCTCCTGAAGCCTATCTATATCGTCGCGTTCATATTTCGGTTAATTGAGGACATGAGAACGTTTGATATCATGTGGGTCATGACGGCGGGAGGACCGGGAATAAAGACGGAAACCGTCGATATCTATGCGTATTTAGTTGGGATGTCTCGCGGGGGTAAAATATCGTATGCTTCATCGATCTCGATATTATTGATGGTTTTCACGATCATAGTGCTCACAATCGTCACAAAAAGGGTGAAAGAGAATTGATGAAAAGAAAAATGAAATACATTTATGCGTGGATTATTATGATAATATTCATCATCTGTATCTATTTTCCCATATACTGGCTTGTAGTGATGTCCTTCAAACAGCAGGTCGATATCGTCTCGATCCCGCCCAAATGGATATTTAAACCTACCTTATCGAACTACTTATGGCTTCGAGACCATACCGATGTCGTCGGTGGTCTGAAAAGGAGCCTGATCGTCGCTTTTTCCTCGACCGTGCTGGCGGCCCTAATCGGGCTTCCTGCGGGGTATGCATTGGCTCGCTTCAATTTCAAGCACAAGGATGATGTAGCATTCTGGATACTATCAACGCGGTTTCTCCCTCCGATCGCGGTTCTTATTCCGTTTATCGTCATATGGTTAGCCCTTGACATGTTCGATACATACGCAACGCTGATTGTGATGCATTTGGTGATAAACCTTCCTCTTGTTGTTTGGTTGAGTTCGAAGTTTCTGAAAGAGGTGCCGGTTGAAGTTGAAGATGCCGCAAGGGTCGACGGCTGCTCGCGTTTTGCTGCACTTGTTAGAATCGTTTTACCGCAAGCAGGCCCGGGGCTCGCAGTAGCGGCTATCTTTTCATTCGTTTTCAGCTGGAATGAATTCTTTTTCGCGTTCGTTCTTACTTCAACGAAATCAACTTTACCTGTCGTAATATCAGGATTCTTGGCCCACGGGCATGAGATCAAGTGGGGGTCGCTGGCGTCCGCTGCCGTTATCGCGTCAGTTCCCGCTCTTGTTTTGGTGATAGTCGCAAGAAGGCTAATCGCGAAGGGTTTCACTCAAATGGTCGTTGAATAGAATCGAACTAAGGAGGAAAACGTATGAACGCGAGAAAGTTGTCAGCTGTGGTTGTTTTAGCTTTGTTTGTTATTGCAGTACCGCTGTTTACGGCAAATGCCGAAAAACGAGCGAAAGGGGGAGGTGGAGGGCTTCCGTTCGAGGGAATCGAGGTAGATGCCGCTCTTCAGTCCTTGCCATCTACAACGTTTTTAACGGAAAAATTGCCGGAGTTTGAAGCACGCACGGGAATGAAGGTCAGACTCCACTTTCTGCCCGAAATCGAGCTTTGGGACAAGATAGTGATGGATGTATCGACAGGAGTGGGAACGTATGAGGTAATCGGAATGGATCCGATGTTCATACCGGAATTCGTGGAAGCAGGATGGATCCTCCCGATAGACGAATACGTGAAGAACGACAAGGAATACGACGTCAACGATATCATGCCGAAGTACAAGGGGATCAACGAGTACAAGGGCAAGCTCTATTGTTTGCCTGTGTACGGAGAGACTACGATCATATGGTATAGAAAAGACCTGTTCGATGCGGCAGGCATGAAGCCCCCTGATACGATGGAAGATTATTGGAACGCGGCTAAGAAGTTCAACAAGCCTCCCCAGATGTACGGGGTCGCGATGAGAGGGATGAGAGGATCCTCGATGAATATATTCATCTACACCACCTTCATGAAAGGAATCGGCGGTAATTATTTCGATAAAAATTGGAACCCGATTTTTAATAATGAAAACGGCATAAAAGCGGCTGAGTATTACAGAGACATACTCAAGAATTTTGGACCCCCGGGGGTAGCCACATACACCTGGGATGACACCGCGATCGTTCTGGCGGACGGGAAAGTGGCGATGATCATTGACTCGATTGATTTCCTTGACCGGGTGGTGGACCCCGAAAAATCAAAGGTGATAGGAAAGCTCGGCTGCGCGCAGGTTCCCAAAGGCCCTGGCGGCCGTCATCCAGCCATTTTCACACTGGGGTTGGCGGTGTCGAAGCCGGCGAACAAGAGCAAGAAGCAGAAGGAGGCGAGCATCGAGTTTATGAAGTGGGCCACGAACAAAGAAATAGAGCAGGGGAAGGCCTTCGAGGCTCACATCCCCACACCGACGAGAAGAAGTATATTTGAGGATCCTCGCTTCATTAAAAAGTACGGCGAGGAAGCGTATCCCGGCTGGCTGCGCTCCTATGTCGCCGATCTGGAGATCGCCGATCCTGATTTTCGCCCTCGTATTGTGGAATGGCGTGAATTCGGCGACCGGCTCGGGATAGCGGTCGAGGAAATCATTTCGGGGATAAAACCGGCCAAGCAGGCGTTGGATGAAGCTGCAGCTGACACAAGGAAAATTTTCATTGAAACCGGTCGTCTGAAATAAAAATTGTTGAGCCACTGATGATCTGGTATCGGATTACCGGTACCAGATCATCTAATAAAACCATCAGGAGAAAGAGATCATGTTTGCAACGATTACGGCTGCGCAAATCAAGGCGGGGAGACGGGCACTGCTGGATGGGTGGGGTCCGAGGCCAAACGTCCTTATGGTCAAGGCCAAAGGCGCCAGGATGTGGGACAGCAATGATAAAGAGTACATAGCGTGCGAATCGCAGGCCTTCGCGCTCAGCATAGGCGCGCTTCACCCCATGGTGGTGGAGGCGGTCAGGGAGCAGGCCGGCAGAATTTCTCATACTGCATATGGGTGGGATAATATTCCGATGCTTTTACTGAGTCAAAAACTCGCCAAGCTTGCGCCGGGCAATCTGAACAAAGTGAACTATTGCCTGGAGGGGTCGCTCGCCGTTGAAGGAGCGATGAAGCTCGCGATAAAGAACTCGCCGGGTAAAAGGTACTTTGTGACCATGGATCATGGGTATCATGGACGCACCTTTTTGACGATGTCCGCGAGCTGGAAGCACCCCCACAGCACAGCGTATATCCCCTTTATCGAAAACGTGATAAAAGTCCCCGAAGCCTATTGCTACAGGTGCGCATTCAACCTCGATTGCGCGAGCTGCAATCTGTTTTGTGTGAAATATCTTGACGATACCCTGAAGAATCGCGTGCCTGGCGGAGCGGTGGCGGTGTTGATGGAAGTCGTTCAAGGCAACGGGGGCCAGATTTCCTTCATGAAGAACTATCACAAAAAGATCAGAGAGGTGTGCACAAAAAACAAAGTGCTGCTGATATACGACGAAGTGCAGACAGGCTTCGGAAGAACCGGTAAACTTTTCGCCAGCGAGCTGTATGGCGTCGTTCCGGACATCATGACGTTCGGCAAAGCGATCGGGGGAGGATATCCGCTTGCCGGTTTCATCGCAAGCGATAAACTGAAACCGTTCGATCCGGGAGAAAACGCATTCACATTTTCACATTTCCCCGTATCCATGATCGCGGCCTTGGCAACGCTGGAGGTGATAGAAAAGGAGAAACTACTCGAAAGGTGCGTGAAGCTGGGGGAGTATATAACATCCAGGCTCATGGAGATGCAGCAAAAGTACCCGATCATCGGAGATATTCGAGGACCAGGTCTTGCAATCGGCATCGAGCTGGTGAAAAACCCCGTCAGCAAAGAGCCCGCCGTGGAGGAGGCCAATAAGTTCCTCGCGGAAGGGATAAAGAACGGCGTCATTTTCGGCGTGTCGCTTTACGGGGCCCTAGGTCACATCGTGAAAATAAAACCTCCCATGGTGATATCCGACGATGAAGTGGAGACCGTGCTGAGGGTGTTCGAAAAGTGCATAAAAAGCGTTTCAAAGCGCACATGAAGACGATCGGATCGAATATACGGGAACGAAGGCAACACCTCAACCTGACACTGAGGAGCCTCGCGAGAAAGGTGAACCTCAGCGCCAGCTTTCTGTCCCAGGTGGAATCGGACAAAGTCACCCCTTCGCTTTCGTCCCTGAAGAAGATCTCCGATGCGTTGAATACGACCATAGGGATACTCGTCGGCGAGGAGAAGGACACGCTCGAAGACCCGATCGTGCGCGCCCAAAAAAGAAAATCGATCGACGACGCCAACAACGGGATGGAGGTTGAGTTTCTGACCTTTTCCCACCCCGACAAGCTCATGGAACCCATGGTATTCAAGATGTCCAAGCGCGCGGGCTCGGACATGCTTTACCAGCACTTCGGGCAGGAGTTCGTGCTGGTCCTGAAAGGTCGCATCGATCTCGTGCTGGGCGCAAAGCAGCACACGCTGTTCGACGGGGACAGCATCTATTTCAACTCGAGCGTGCCCCACGCGTTTTGGAGCGTGTACGATGGGGTCTCCGAGGTGTTGAGCATAAACACGCCCTCGAACTTTTAGGCCGGCGAAGCCGGGGAGGAACATGATGTACGTGGCGATGGGAGCGATGCTCCACGAGTCGAACACTTTTTCACCGATCTACACTGACCTCGACGCGTTCAAGAGGACCCAGTATCTCGCGGGGGACGACATTGTCCGTTACCACAAGGGGACGCGGTCAGAGATGGGGGGAATTCTCGAGGGGTTCGCGGCGCGCGGCGTCAAGGTTTTTCCCACGCTCTCCGCTTGGGCGATGCCCTCCGGGGTCGTGAAAAAAGAGACGTACGCCCAGATCAAGAATGGCCTCCTGCAGGGCGTGAAGAGCGAGCTCGCGAAGCTGCACGGGATCCTCCTGACGCTGCACGGCTCGATGGCGGTGGAGGGGCTCGAGGACCCCGAAGGAGACCTGCTCGGAGAGATGAGGGCGCTGTTTGGGCCGGGCAAATACGTCGCCGCGACGCTCGACCACCACGCGAACGTGTCCAGCCGCATGGTCGAGAACTCCGATTTTCTCATCGGCTACCGGACCCACCCGCACGTCGACCAGTTCGAGGTTGGGTTGAAGGCCGCCGAACTCATGGCGATCCTGATAGAGAAGAGACCGAAGCTCTCAAAGTCGTTCGTGAAGCTGCCGCTCATCACGCCCGCCGAGAACAGAAGCGAGCCGATCGTGAAGCTGGCATCGGAGATAAAGAGGATAGAGGCGGACGCGCGCATCTTTTCGAGCTCCTACTTCGTCGGGTACCCGTGGGCGGACGTAAGCATCCAGGGCGCGAGCACCCTCGCCATCACCTACGACGATCAGCCGCTCGCAGAAAAAAACGCGAACACGCTCGCCGCCCTCATGTGGTCGCTGAGGAAGGATTTTCAGTTCCGGCTGTACTCCATCGAGGAAGCCCTGGAGGAAGGTTCACGGAGCGTGAAAAAACCGGTGCTCCTCGACGAGCTCCCCGACTGCACGCTCGGGGGGTCGTCGGGGGACGTGGTCGCCTCGCTTCGCTGCATGATAAATGCCGGCGTCAAAGACAGCGTCGCCGTGGGGATCGTCGACCCTGAAGCGGTGTCCGCGGCGGTGAAGGCCGGAGTCGGAGCGGCGGTCAGGCTCATGATAGGAGGTAAGGTTTGCACGCAAGACAACCCGCCCCTCGAATTCGCGGGAAAGGTGAAAAAGATCGGAAAAAACGTGGGAGGGGATTCCACGATCCACGCGGGGTATGAAACGAAGGTGGGAAACGTGGCCGTTCTCGAGGGCAGCGGGATCGAGGTTGTCCTCATCGAGTACCCGGGCAAGATAGGGGGCCCCACCTTCCTTGAAAAAGTGGGGATCGATCCGAGGGCGAAGCAATTCATCCTCACCAAGGAGGGGCTGAACTGCCTTGTGGAATACCGGGATATCGCCGGGCAGATTCTCATGGTCAACAGCCCGGGCTTCAACAGACAGATCCTGCGGGCCCGCGACTACAAGAATATCCGCCGGCCGATCTACCCCATAGATCCCGACATGACCTGGAGCCCGTGAATGCTGGAACCCGTTCAGAGCGTGCGAAGTGCTAATCCCATTCAAAGTTAGGAGGAAGGAGATGAAAAAGTTACTCTTTGTGATGCTGGCGGTGCTGTTTGCCGTCAGCGTGGTGTACGTGGCGGGGAATGCCTCGGCGGCCGAGCCGAAAGCCGGCGGGATACTGAGGGTCGCGATAGAAGCGGAGCCGCCGCTCATGGACCCGCATCTGGAGCAGTCGAACCTCGTAACCTCGCTGGTCGATCTCAGCTTCGATTTTCTGTGGAGGTGGGACAAGGAGTTCAAGGAGTTCGAGCCCCGCGTCGCCGAGAAGTGGACTTGGGTGGATTCCACGCACTTCAAGGTGTTCGTGAGGAAGGGCGTCAAGTTCCACAACGGCCGCGACGTGAAGGCCGCCGATGTCAAGTACTCGATCGACAGGGTGAAGGATCCGAAGACCGCGTCCCCTTCGGCCGTTTTTCTCGAGCCGATCAAGCAGGTGGTCGTGGCCGACGACTACACCCTCACCATCGAGCTCAAGTACCCGTGGTATGGGCTGCAGGACAAGCTCGCGCGCCAAGTGGCGATCGTGCCGAAGGAAGTGGTGCAGAAATACGGCGACCTGAAGACACATCCGGTCGGGTGCGGGCCGTT